>Ga0187893_10009010_pt1 | contig 15516 bp, 13 predicted proteins | sample MA1701074metaG_FD_139574 | JGI IMG/M metagenome (GOLD analysis project Ga0187893, IMG submission 139574) | White microbial mat communities from a basaltic lava cave in the Kipuka Kanohina Cave System on the Island of Hawaii, USA - MA170107-4 metaG ... | reverse complement strand
CTGCGTGGGCTTTCTGCGAAGAAAGCCTGAGTGCCCAGGTAGCTCAGGCGGTAGAGCGCAGCCCTGAAAAGGCTGGCGTCGGCGGTTCAACTCCGTCCCTGGGCACCATCAGCCTGCCGATCGCCTTTCAAACTCGCTGATCTTCCCTTCATACTGCATCGTCAACCCAATGTCGTCCAGGCCATTGAGCAGACAGTGACGACGAAACCCATCAACCTGAAACTGAAGCTCAAGTCCGTCGTCTGACTTAATCGTCTGGTCCACGAGATCGACTGTCAGTTGGTAACCAGGGGTCTGCCGGACTCGCTCGAAGATTCGCTCGACCTGCTCTTCCCGTAGTTGTACCGGGAGCATGCCGTTTTTGAAGCAGTTGTTATAAAAGATGTCGGCGAAGGATGGAGCTATGATACAGCGGAAGCCGTAATCTTCCAGCGACCATGGGGCGTGTTCGCGTGAGGACCCGCATCCAAAGTTGGCTCTGGTGACCAGAATACGGGCGCCACGATATCGCTCCCGATTCATCTCAAAATCAGGATTGAGCTCCCGCCCCTCCAGAAACCGCCAGTCATAGAAGAGGAACTGTCCGAATCCTGTTCTTTCGATACGTTTCAGGAATTGTTTCGGAATAATCTGGTCTGTGTCCACATTGGGCAGATCCAGAAGGGTCACGATGCCTTTAAGTTTCGTAAATGGTTCCATCTGTCGCTCCACCCAAGCAGGAAAAAAAAGATCGAAGGACTATCGTGTCTACGACCTGACCTTTATCGTTCGCAACTGCCATTTCGTCTTTCACCCACGCTAATTTGATCGGTACTGTCTGACATCTACAAAGCGACCTTCAATCGCCGCTGCTGCTGCCATAATGGGGCTTACGAGGTGGGTCCGCCCGCCTTTTCCCTGACGGCCCTCGAAATTGCGATTCGAAGTCGAGGCACAGCGCTCGCCCGGCTTCAGAATGTCCGGGTTCATGCCCAGGCACATCGAACAGCCCGATTCGCGCCAATCAAAACCTGCTTCTTTGAAGATTCGATCGAGGCCCTCTTCTTCCGCCTGCTTCTTCACAGGCTGCGAGCCGGGCACAACCATGGCATAGACTTTGGACGAGACCTTCTTGCCGCGAATGAACTGAGCGGCCAAACGCAAGTCCTCGATGCGGGAGTTGGTGCAGGAACCAATAAAGACACGTTCCACACCGACGTCCTCGATACGCGTGCCGGCTTTGAGTCCCATGTACTCCAATGCGCGTTCCGCAGACTTCCTCTCATTCGGGTCGGAAAAATCCGATGGGCTGGGTACTCGTGCATCGACAGCGACCACCTGGCCCGGATTCGTTCCCCAGGTAACCTGCGGAGTCAGCGTCGCGGCGTTGATCTCTAGTGTGCGGTCAAAGACTGCTCCCGGGTCGCTCGGAAGGCTCTTCCATCCCGCAACAGCGGTATCGAAATCCTTTGGCGCGTACTTCCGACCACGAAGATAGGCAAAGGTCTTTTCGTCGGGAGCTATCATGCCGGCACGGGCTCCGCCTTCAATCGACATGTTACAGACCGTCATGCGTTCTTCGACGCTCAGCGCCCGTATGGTATCGCCCGCATACTCGACAACGCTCCCGGTGCCGCCGCTGGTGCCGATTTGTCCGATGATGGAGAGAATGATGTCCTTGGCTTCAACTCCGTAGGGGCGCTGTCCGTTCACGTCAATCAAGAAAGTTTTGGGCTTTTGCTGAAGCAAGCACTGGGTGGCCAGAACGTGCTCAACCTCGCTGGTGCCAATCCCGAACGCCAACGCCCCAAAGGCACCGTGAGTCGACGTGTGGCTGTCACCACAAACTAATGTCACCCCGGGAAGCGTTACGCCAAGTTCCGGTCCAATCACATGCACGATGCCTTGTTCCGGACTGTCCAAGTCGAAAAGCGTGACACCAAACTCCCGGCAATTCGCTCGCAATGTTTCAATTTGCTGGGCCGAAATGGGATCTGCGATGGGCAGCGACCGCAGCGTTGTGGGAACGTTGTGATCCATCGTCGCAAAGGTCAGCTCAGGCCGCCTTACCTTCCGACCAGACAGTCGCAAGCCTTCAAAAGCTTGCGGCGAAGTAACTTCATGTACCAGGTGGCGATCGATGTAAATCAAAGACGGCTTCCCGGGTTCCTCGTGGACGACATGGGATTCCCAGATCTTTTCAAACATCGTTTTCGGTTTCATTGTGGGTGATCGCTCCCGGCGCTATGATTACGTTTCCAATCCATCTTCAAGACAGCACTGCCGAATACTCAGCGCGGTATTATAGCCAAAACATCCTGCGGGTAGCTGGGTATTTAAGGTCGAAGTTCCGTCAACGAGCCGCAGTCGGGAAACCCCGATTGCCGGCTCCCCGCCGCGCAGGAACACCTTCCACAACCCGAGAATGGGTTCCGTTGCCCTTTCGGTCGCCAGAGGCAAAAGCGGAACGCATCGGCATAATTCAATTGGATTCTTGGTCAGCCGAAAAAGAGTGCCGATGAATGTCAGCAATCTTCAACCCAGCCCAGTCCACTGCCGCCAGGCTGGCCTGCGTGCCAATGGCAGCCAGGGAATCGGCGATCACTTGCAGAATCGCTGGAACGTCAATTCCAAGGAAGTCGGGTGGAAAAAGCCGCAAGCGTTCCTCCGCCTGCTTGAGGTGAATGAGCACACCCCGATACACTTTTCTTTGGAGTTGGTGATAGGCTGCGGCCAACTGAATGAGCCCTTGGATAAAGAAGCGCCCATCTTCCGGATGGTTCATCCAGATCTCCTCCCAGGCTTCGTGTGCTTCCCAGAACTTTCCGGCGTTGAACAAGGCAATACCGTGGTCGAGATGCGCCTCCTCGCCGGCGGTCAGCTCAAAAGGAATCAGAGCGGTAAGGTCGATGCTGGAAAGCGGTTTCTTAGGAATACGAGGCGACAAACGAGGATTCCAGGGCCACGAATCGGTTCATTGGTAGCCACGATCGGCGTGCCGCCGGTCGTGGCGCCATTCTCATCTTGAACTTCGAAAACCCTATGCAGGCAGTTTTCCGGCTAGCAGCGCCGTCAAGTCCGCAGTGCGGCACGCATAACCCCACTCATTGTCATACCAGGCAACCACCTTCACCATGTTCTCAATCACCAAAGTATCCATGGCACTGAAAATCGAAGAGAAGGTACTGCCCTTCAGATCGGTCGAAACCAGAGGTTCGTCCGTCACAGACAAAATGCCCTTCATCGAACCATTCGCATACTCCAGCATGGCTTCGCGAATCTGTTCCTTACTTGCTTCCTTGTTCAGGATGGCAGTGAAATCAATGACCGAAACGGTCGGTGTCGGAACACGAAAAGCCATGCCGCCAAACTTGCCCTTGAGCTCCGGAATCACCAAGCCCACGGCGCGAGCGGCTCCGGTCTCCGAAGGAACGATGTTCTGTGCCGCAGAGCGCGCATCACGAAGATCTTTTGCCGCGAGATCTTGTAACCTCTGAGTATTTGTGTAGGCGTGGACGGTGGTGAGCAATCCCTTTTGGATTCCAAACCTGTCATTCAATACCTTTGCCACCGGAGCCAGCCCGTTCGTTGTGCAAGAAGCGTTTGAAACAACGTTGTGTTTGCCGGCGTCGTACTTGTCCGCATTCACTCCCAGAACAACGGTAATATCCTCGTTCTTTGCAGGCGCTGATATGATCACCTTCTTTGCTCCGCCGGACTCAATATGCGCCTTCGCTTTGGTCGCGTCGGTGAAGACTCCGGTCGATTCAATCACCACCTCCACGCCCAAGTCTTTCCAGCGGATCGCTCCGGGATCCTTTTCCGACGTGATGGTGATCTTCTTGCCATCCACTAGCAGGCTTCCGTCCTTCACCGCAACGGTGCCGCCATAGGATCCATAGGTGGAGTCATACTTGAACAGATGTGCGTTGGTCGGGGCGTCAAACAAATCATTGATCGCTACCACTTCGATACGGTCCGCATGCCGTTCCTTGATCGCGCGCAGCACCTGACGTCCGATGCGGCCGAAGCCATTAATGCCAATCTTTCGAACCATCCGTTCCTCCTTGATCTGTCTCTATATGAGCGAATATGAGCGTGCCTGCTTAATAAGACCCGGAAGGCGCTTGCCAGCAGCCTCACGAGAAGGTGTAACGATACCATGAAGTGGGCCCCGCTTCTATGATTACCTTGGGAGTCGTCTCTCGCGCACACGTTCAATTGGGAGCCGGCCGCGGAGGGTTCTCGCGGCAGTTTCTGGCAATGACACCGCAAATCTGGCGAAGCTGCGATCTACAGTGCGAGGCGTTTCTCAACGAGCGCCCCACACGATAATCACCGGACAAACCCGTTGGTCGGATCCTGTTTTTTCGATATCATCCCGACGCGTTTCCCCGACATGAATGCGAGAGGTAGCAAATGAAATCAGTCGCAGCGGCGCTGCTGGGAATTCTGGCTGTGGTTCAGACGGCGGGAGGCCAGCAGGTTCTTCGACACGATGGCACCGAAATTCGTATCCAACGGGATCGGTTCGGCGTTCCGCATGTTTTTGCGACCAGCGAAAATGCTTTATTCTATGGCAACGGTTACGCCATAGCCCAGGACAGGTTGTGGCAAATGGAGCGCTACCGTCGTGATGGACGCGGAGAGATGGCGGAGATTGACCCCAAAGCGCTAGCGCGTGACCGCGATGTACGAAGACTCGGTTACACCGAGGCTGAGCGACAGCAGCGCTTTGATCAATTGACCGTGAAGCACCAGCTGCAAATCAGAGCTTACATTGATGGCGTTAATGCGTGGATGACCCAGGCTGCCGCGACGGGGCAGCTTCCGGAAGGTTACGCCCAAAACCAGATTGAACCCATACCCTTTCGCGTGACTGATTCGGTCGCCATCAGCGATCTCATGTCGCAGCGTTTCGGATCTGGCGGGGGCGCCGAGCTGCGGAATCAGCGCTATCTGAACAAACTCAGAAGCAAGTTTAACGCCGAGGCCAGCCAACAAATCTTCGACGACCTCATGTGGCAGAACGATCCCGCCTCACCGGTCACGATGGTCGAGACCGCCGGGCAGCGGGCGCCGACGGATTCCCCTGGCGCGACCCGCCCCGCTCCGAGCCCGCCCTACTCTGAAGCATCCTTGGCGAGCGCCGAGTCTGCAGCGGATCTGACCCGCATTCGCGCCTACGCCGAGCAAAACGGATTGTTAAGCCGCTGGGGCAGCTATGCTTGGGTCGTGGCTCCCAGCCGTTCGACTTCAGGCAACGCGGTCCTCGTGGGCGGGCCCCAGATGGGATTTTCCACGCCGCAAATCGCGCACGAAATCCACCTCAGCGGAGCCGGTTTGAACATTATCGGCATGGGTTTTGCTGGAATTCCAGGCGTGCTGATTGGTCACAATGACTATCTCGCCTGGACAACCACGTCGGGGCTGACTGATATGGAAGACGTGTTTGTAGAGAAACTCAATCCAGCCAACCGATATCAATACTGGTTCCAGGGACGCTGGCACGACATGGAGCGCCGCAGCGAAACCATTCGGGTGCGTGACTCCGAACCGGAGGTCATTGAAGTTTGCCGTACCGTGCACGGGCCGGTGCTGGAATGGGATGACAAAGAACCCGTGGCTTATAGCCTGAAACGTGCATTTCGCGGGAAAGAACTTGAAACCATGCGAGCTATCACCGGCTTCTGGACCTCCCGCAACCTAGGGGAGTTCGCTGTCCACACCAGGCTGATCTGGCTGGCACACAATTTCTTTGTCGCTACGCTGAAGGGCGAGATTGGTTACTGGCACTGTGGCAGGCCGCCGCAGCGCGCCGCGGGGGTCGACCCCAGACTGCCAACCGATGGTACCGGAGAGAAAGAGTGGAAGGGTGTTCTGGCGCCTGACCGCATCCCGCAATGGATCAATCCAAAACAAGGGTTTATCTGCAACTGGAACAACAAACCTGTGGGCTACTGGAACAATGGTGAAGCCCCAGTGTGGGGCGCGATCTTCCGCGTCCAGCGCATTTCGGAACTTCTTGCAGCCCGTCCAAAGCTCAACTTCGAACAGATCAGGGACATCACGATCGACATTGGACTTAACGATACAAATGCCGACTACTTGAAGCCTCACTTGCTCAAGGCAATCGCTAGTGTGGACTCCCCCAACCCGCTGTGGAAGCAAATCTACGCAATGTTAAGTGCCTGGGACAACCATGCGATCGAAGGCAGCGTTGCCAAGGCAGTATTCGACGAGTGGCTGCAGGCTCTGCGTGAAGCCATTTTCGCAGACGAATTGCATGATCTTGACAAAAACCTTTTCAATACGATGACTCAGCCCAGTTTGATCCTGCATGTTCTGGACGGTGAGAAAGCCAGCGTGCCCGTGCGCTATCATTTCCTCAACGGAAAATCGGCCACCCAAGTCCAACTCGAAGCGCTGGAGACGGCACTGCAGAATCTTGCCGCGAAGCATGGTCAGTCGCCTGTCCGGTGGGGATACGTTCAACCCACTATCAGCTTCCGGCCCTTGCCCGAGATTCCATCCACCAACCGCGGAACCTATATCCAGGCTGTCGAGCTATCAAACCCGGTCATTCGCGGTGTGAGCATACTGCCGCCAGGGCAGAGCGAAGATCCGAAGTCCCCTCACTTTGGCGACCAACGCGAGATGGCAGGCTACTGGAAATTCAAGGCAATGCTTTACACCAGCGAACTGCTGGCGCTCGATGAAAAGCAGCCAAGGTAGCTTCCGCAAACGCTGACGTCATTGGCTATCGCGCAGTGCCTTCCTGCCCTCAAATCGCCGGCCCTCAGCGTCAAAGACGCTCCGACGAAGTCTCCGCGAATATTTTTTCCAGAACCTTGTGAGTCGGCCAATACACTGCGCCGACCAACGCACTGGCCGTAATCAAGACGTGCAGCCAGGGCGGGCCGAGCGCCTGGTGAAAAAACGGGTCGCGCCAGGCGAAGTTAAGGTTGGCTTCCGGCAGCCCGCACCGCGACACGATGAGTACCACGACCGCAAGTGCCGCCTGGAGTGGAAAGGCACGCCTGTCGTACCTTACTTTCCTTAGAGCCCAGATGATCAATATCGGCCAGCCAACATGAAAGAGCGAAAGCAACCGAACGCCAAGGGGGGAGCTGGCATCCCACATGTACTCGGTTCCGCCAAGAAGGTGCCGTCCCGTGAAAAGCCGCCAGGCAAAGTCCACGTCCCAGAAGAGTGCCGGCACGATGGACGAGACCGCTTGCATGGAAATCAGCAAGCTGCTGCCGCGCCAGAAACCGACGCAAGTCAGGATTACCGCCAGATCACATAGATGAAGAAAATTGGCCCAACCCCAAACGAACGCATACGCAGTGCCCCAAACCAGCAGCCACCCCATCGCAATCCAGCGCATTCGCGGAAAGACGGTACTAAGTCGGGTCTGACTAGCGAGTGAGGTTTTTCCAGCGTCGTCCATTCAACAAGCGGAGTCAGGCAAGGTTTAAGTTGTTTTGTAATCATAGGGTAACCGAAGAACAAAGGCACCGACAAAATCCCGCTAACCATCACACGCTTTGGACAAATTGAACCCGGCTGTTTCCTATGCTGAGCGACCGCTGGAACGCCGGCTCTACCCAGCTGGAACTCAGCGTCCGTTTTCATCTGTGGGTTCGAACCCAGGTCAGTTCCCTTTGGCGCGATTTGATTTCATTGAGACTTCTGGAGCCGTCTCATCAGCCGGAAGAAGCCAAATAGTCCGTTCCGGTCGAGTTGCGGTAAACTCTTCTGAAACTTTCACCCCCGCTGCTGTGACTCAACGTGGCTTCGATCGCGTCCATCGCGGTGCGGCCGCGGGACGCAACACTTCTAAACCCGGCAACGTCACTGTTCGAGAACCTCAGCGGGAAACGCAAAAGCGGTCTGTTGAGGGGCCGGCGGGTGAACCGCAGCAAACCCTTCGGGCGGGCGCGAAGCCAGATTGTGCTTTACGCGAATCGCATCAATCTGCATCCGAATTCTGGCACCATAGGCTTGCGGCAGATAGGCGGAGGACGCAAACAACCGTCGGTAGGAATCACGCAGCTTTGGAAACTTCTCCTCAATAAAGGGCAGAAATACTTTCTTTGCGGACGGCATCAAGAAGAGCGGCCGGGCCGCCAGATAACCTGCCCGGGCAGCTTTTGCTTGTTTCGCAATTTCGTTCAGCCCTTCCGCATCGTCTGTCAGCAAAGGGATCACCGGCATGACGAACACCCCGGCAGGGATTCCCTGCTCGACCAGCGCCCTTACGGCAGCCAGTCGCCGCTTTGGCGTTGGAGCTTTCGGCTCGAGCTGCCGGGCAAGCCGAGGTTTCACGGTTGTAATCGAAATGTTGACGTGCACGCTGCCGTGCTTCTGAATCTCTTTCAGAAGGTCTGAATCGCGAACCACCAGGTCCGATTTAGTTGTGATCGAAAGTGAAACGCCCCGCCGCATGGCCAGCACCTCCAACAGGCTTCGCGTTGTAAAGAACCGTCGCTCGGCCGGCTGGTAGGGGTCAGTCGCCGTGCCGAACGCTATGGGCTTATTTCTTAGTTTCGCGGACGAGAGTTCCGCATCCAGCACGTGGGCTGCGTCTTTTTTGCTATAGATTTTCCGCTCAAATTCCTGGCTGTCTTCCATTCCCATGTATTCATGGGTATAGCGAGCGTAGCAATACCTGCAGGCCAGCTCGCAGCCGCGATAGGGGTTAATGGTCCAATAGAACGGCATCGCTGGATTCGAGCAATGATTTAGAATGGACTTTGCTTCCATCTCAAAATAAATGGCTTGTTTCTTTTCGACCAGGCGCGCGCTCGCGGCGGCCAGACGGGCGATCCCGACCAGTTCAGAGTCTTGGCAAGAGCTCATTTTGGGTCCTCCTGCCTTAGCATATTCGCTTTTTGTTCGCCATTGTCAACATAAACTTTTGCGACCGGCTGAACCTCCGACGGCCAAGAAACCACTCAGAAGCACCTAGCTTGACGTGGTGTGCGTGGGTTTTCAGTTTGCATTGGAGATCTAGAAGGCCGAAAACCCCTAGTTGGCCCTCGAGATTGAGTCGAGACAACACGCACCCGGCTGGAGGGAGGAGAAGAGCCAGAGTACCGGCGTTTGCCAAGGCAGCCTTTGCGAGTGTGACGCCTGAGCACTATCATGCGGCCGGCCGTTTTCTTTTGGGCCAGCGAAGCCGCGCTGTTCGCCCAAGTAATTGATCAGAGGAACAGCAATGAGATTTCCTATTTCATCGGACTAAGAGCCAAGACCGAAGGGCGATATCGCAACGCGGCAGGCTGGTTCTGGCTGACGATGGGACTGGACACGATGGACAGAGAAGAAGCACGGTGGGCTCGCGATCAGCTCTAACCGAGCAGGGGAAAAGGAAAGAGCCTCAGGCTGCTGGTGCAGGAGGAGTGCGCCGGACACCACGAAGAACGCAGTGGGGATGATATTCTGATACCACAACCTGCCGCAGTTTCGAGACAGCGGGGGTGCTGCGCGCCCTTTTATACATCTCGCAGTCTGAAGCTAAGGCAACTCGCGGATACGGATGTTCTTGAACTCGACCGGGGATCCTTCGGATTCCAGGCAGATATATCCTTCGCTTGGCATGGCGTCTGAACCACCCGACACTTCTTCACCATTGACCCACAACCGGACTTCTCCATTGATCGCTCGGACGTAGTAGTGGTTCCATTCACCAAACCCTTTGCTTAAACGCTTCCGAGGGAAGCTGCGCGATCCGTTAGGCGAAAGAGGCGGAAAAGGCTTTAGTTTCGACCGGCCGACGGCGAAAATATCCCCATCCGTCGTGAACCAGTCGGCTTTCTTGCCCCCAGATTTCTCAGCATACAGCTCACGATAGCCGTGGTCGAGCGCTTGCACTTCGATGCCTGTTTTCGGCAGGTCGTCCGGTTTTAAGTCCTTCATGCCGTCGTCCGTGGCCCAGATGAAAATGCCTGAGTTCCCAGCCGCCTTCTTGTGCTGCCATTGTGCTACCAGCTCGAAATTCTTGAACGTCTGCTTGCTACGTATGACACCGATCGGCTTCCCCGTGCAGTACGCATGCCCGTCTTGCCAGGTCCAGGTATCAGCGTCGCAGTTCACATTGGTGAAGTCGTCGCCTGAGAGCGATCTCCAGCCAGGCCCCTCGCCATCGATGAAAGCCCGGGGAGGTTGCACCGGTTCAGCGGTGAAAGCCAGACTCCCGCAGATAGCCAGGTGTACCACACTGGCAAGGACAACAAAACCACGCAGTTGCTTCATAACAGCTCCTCAGAATCGCCTTAACGAGGCGAAATAGGCTTGCGAATCTTCAGGTGTCGTTGTCAATAGGTAACCGAAAGCCTTAAGGCCACAAGAGACTACCGACGTCTCAAGAAAACGGTTCTCGTCGTCCTCGTCTCGGCTTTGTTCGAGGCGGGAAACGGGCAGGACGAATGGTCCCAATCAAAGGCGCTTCAGGTTTTCAACTTCCAACCTGAGCGGTACTGGCGGCGCAGGAATGCATCCGCTTCGGGAACATTCTTGCACCGCATGGCCACTGGATCCCACTCCAATTTCTTGCCCACACGGAAGGCCACATTTCCCAAGTGATTCGCCTCTGTAAGCCAACCGGAATACTCGAAGTCACAAGTTGTCGGCTTCCCCGTCTTGCAGGCATTCACCCACTCGGCATGATGTCCAATCGAGTTCGGAATCGATTGGGCTGGCGGCTTGAATCCTTCGAACTGCGCTTCGGGCAGCAGCAGATGCTTGCCGTAATCCGAGAGCAGCATTCCTTTGTCGCCGACAAAGAGAACCCCGGAATTCCATTGCGGAATGCCGCCCTGCGTCCAGATGGCAGGTTTGTTGACGCCCTGATACCAGGTGAGTTTTACAGGCGGCAGGTTTGCCCGCACACCATACTCATAAGTAGCCTGCATCGAGGCGGGCGCGATCTCTGGATGCGGAGTGGGGCCGGAGGCTTCAATCGTGAGCGGCACCTTCAAATCGAGCGCCCAGAACGGCAGATCGTTCCAATGACTTCCCAGGTCCGACATCGTACCGTTGCCAAAATCCCACCAACGATACCATTTGGGTCCAGGTACGTAGACTTCATTGAAGGGTCGCTTGGGCGCAGGACCCAGCCAAAGATCCCAGTTGAGTTCCTTCGGAACGGGCTGTTCCTCCTTTGGACGCTCTTGTACGAAGACAATGTCCTGATGCTTCTTTGCATCCTCCTCGCTCTGTAATCCCCAGGCGCGCCCCACCCACACATGCACCTCGTTTACAGCGCCAATTGCGTGTGCCCGGATCAGTTCGACGACACGGCGGTAGTTGTCACCCGCATGGATCTGGATCCCCATTTGAGTCGCGACCTGAGTCCTGGCCGCCGCCTCGCGAATCACGCGCGCCTCCCACACATTGTGCGTTAAGGGCTTCTCGCAATAAACGTGCTTCCCTTCTTGCAGGGCCGCCAAAGTCGCCAGCGCGTGGGTGTGCTCGCACGTGCTGACGACCACCGCATCGAACTCACGAGCGTGCTCGTAAACCCGACGAAAATCGGAGAACTTGCGAGCCCGAGGATGCTGGACCGCAGCCTTCTCGATCGCATTTTGAGAGACATCGCACAACGCCACGATGTTCTCGCCAGCGACACCCGCCAGGTTTGACGCTCCGCGCCCACCAACTCCAATGCAGGCGATATTCAGCTTCTCGGTCACATTTCGCCCGCGCAAGAAAGCGGGAGCAGTCATTAAACTTGCTCCAATACTCATCGTAGCCCGAAGGAATCGCCGACGTGTTACAGCCGATGGAATAGCGCTTAGAATCGTTTGTCGCATGGTCACAGCTCCTGAGCTTGGGCAGTGCCGGGGAGATCGCCGGCAAATTGTATTCTAGGATGAAACCAATTGTCTGGCGTCCTAATTTCGAGGTAAAGCCAAGCTCGCCCACGCAAGCAACTGCGGGTGAAGCGCAAAAGGTGCTACAGTGGTGTCCCTTGCAGGCAACTCTCTAAGGAAGGTATCGGGAGCATTTGGGATGGTTAGGGCCCATCGTCGCCTCACAAGCAGCCCGGCACAGCGTCACACTCTGAAGCCATTGATTTGGCAGCCACTATGCCATGAGACCATGAGAAAGCAAGATCCCTGAGACTCCAATGGAGTGGATCAACTATCACCACCTGCATTATTTCTGGGTTGTCGCCCGCGAAGGCAGCGTCGTTCAGGCCAGCAAGCATCTGCTGCTGGCACAGCCCACACTTAGCAGCCAGATTCGTACCCTGGAACGTTCACTCGGGGAGAAACTCTTCCAGAAGTCGGGTCGGAAGCTTGTCCTGACTGACGTCGGACGGGTTGTCTATCGCTACGCGGACGAGATCTTCACCTTGGGCCGGGAGATGACCGATGCCCTTCAAGGGCGCTCTACCGGACGGCCCATTCGGTTTCTGGTGGGGGTTGCAGACGTCGTTCCCAAACTTGTGGCCTATCGTTTGCTGCTGCCCGCGCTGGCTCTCGCTGAACCGCTGCGCCTTATTTGCCGGGAAGACAAACCAGACCGCCTTCTGGCGGAACTCTCCATTCACGAGCTCGATTTGGTGTTGACCGACACCCCGATTTCAGGGCTCGCAAGGGTCCGGGCGTTCAGCCATCTTCTCGGAACGTCCACAGTATCAGTATTTGGCGGTCCGGATATGGCCAAGCACTATCGGAAGCACTTTCCACAATCGCTCGACGGAGCCCCCTTTCTTCTTCCAACCGAGAACACCGCTTTGCGCCGGGCGCTGGAGCAGTGGTTTGACGCTTCAGGCATCCGTCCTTCAATCGTTGCGGAATTCGAAGACAGCGCTCTGATGAAGGTCTTTGGGCAAACCCACCGAGGACTGTTCCCCGCCCCAACAGTGATCGAAAAAGAAGTGGAAAGACAATACAACGTCAAAAGCGTCGGCAGTCTCAGCTCAGTTCAGGAGCGTTTTTATGCCATCTCCGTTGAGCGCCGATTAAAGCACCCTGCCGTTGTCGCCATCTCAGAAGCAGCACGCACCGAGCTTTTCAAGTAGTTCACCGGCGCGTCTTTCCGCTGCAATGCTCCCGGCCGAAATCGGAAATTGCTCCAGTCCACTTTCATCCGCCAGTCGCCATCCCACAAGGTTAGCGCTGGGGATCCGCTCTAGATGTCCACCCCTCTCGTCAACGCGGAATCGAGGACGGCTTGACCACGGCTTTGGTCTGGCGAAGTGTAAATACATAGATTATATCTATGTATTTATTTCAAACTATCTATTTGTCTATATCCAGGCGATCGCCTACAGTGCCTCCTCATCGGGAACTTAGGGCCGCTGAACATAGCCGAAGTTGACTACAGCGTCAGATTGCCTGCTCGATCCTTAGTTTGCTGGAAGAAGAGGAGGCGTTTCATTGAAACTCGATATTCGCAGACCTCTGCTACCCGTGGATCCGACGCTTCACCAGTTTGTCACTCGGCGATTACGATATGCGCTGAGCCGGTTTCACGACCAGATCGAAGAAGTCACAGTTCAACTTTCACATGAGGATGGACTTCAAGGGGAGAACGTCAAAACTTGCCACGTAGTCGCGAGGATTTCCACACGAAGTGTAGCTGTCAGGGACGCCCACCCGGATCTGTACGTGGCTGTCAGTCGCGCCGCAGAACGCATGGGGCGGGCGGTTTCACGAGAGCTAGCAAGAAGTCGAATGCTCCGCCCGGTAGCGTCGGCAACTTCGACTGTTCCCAGAAAGGGAAAGTTTCCGCGACCCAATTTGGAGGAAGAATCATGACAAACAACATTTTGGCGCTGGGAGCTGATACTGAACTGCGGAACGCGTTGTTCAATACCCTTGGGCTACAAAAAGACTACCAGTTCCTGTTTTGCGACTCCTCCGCGGGGCTCGACCAGATGCTCCCGGAGATTCGGGAACGCGTCAGCATCGTCCTGATGGAGGTGAGTCATCTGCCTGCCGGGACTTCCTTAATCGGCATCGCCGATATCAAGAGCCTTTGTCCCGCCGCGCAGGTGATTTTGCTGTCACAGTGGGCGGATGAAACGCTCTGGATTGAAGCGATTCAGCAGGGTGCCTACGATGTGCTTCGCAAGCCGCTGGACTCCCAGGAATTCAGCCGCGTCGTTTACAATGCCGTAAAGGCATCGAGTCGCCACAGAATCGGACGCAAGCCAGTTCCCGCTATAAGCGGTGTGACCGGTTTTGAACTTTTCAGTCAGAACTAAGCGTGATTCGTTCGACAGGAAGGCGCAGCCAATCTTTCAATTGAACTAAAGGAGAGCACTATGAAAAAGATCATTGAGGGCCTTTCGAAGTTTCAACAGGAAGTTTTCCCCCAGCACCAGGAATTGTTTGCGGAACTGGCTTCGGGTCAACGCCCCGAAGTATTATTGATCACGTGTTCGGATTCGCGCATCGATCCAACTCTGTTAACACAGACAAAGCCTGGTGACCTGTTTATTATCCGGAATGCCGGCAATATCGTTCCGGCATTCGGCCAAGCTGTGGGCGGTGTCACAGCGACGATTGAATATGCCGTGATGGCCCTGGGAGTAAAAGACATCGTTATTTGCGGCCACTCCAATTGTGGAGCGATGGGCGGAGTCCTGCATCCGGAGAAAGTCGCCAAGATGAAAAGCGTAGCTGCCTGGCTGCATTTCGGGGAACCGGCTCGGCTCGTTGTCGAGGAGAAATACGGCCATCTTTCCGGAAACGAATTGCTGAATGTCTTGACGGAGCAGAACGTGCTGGCCCAGCTCAACAACATCAAAACGCATCCTTCGGTCGCAGCGGGTCTTGCCAAGGGCACTCTGAAAGTCCACGGGTGGGTATACGACATCGGCAAGGGAGATGTGACCGCTTTTGATTCAACAGCGGATGGCTTTGTTCCGCTTCGTCATATCCAGGCCGCGATTCCGGCGGGGAGGTAACCTTGCGAATCATCGATCCAAAAACTTTTGCCGCCGATTTTCTGGCTTCGATTGTTGTCTTCCTGGTGGCGTTGCCCCTCTGCATGGGTATCGCCATTGCCTCCGGGGTGCCGCCCGCCCTCGGTTTGATGTCTGGAATTGTGGGCGGCCTCGTGGTCGGCTTTCTGGCCGGGTGCCCACTCCAAGTGAGTGGACCTGCCGCCGGTCTGGCCGTGATGGTATATGAAATGATCCAGACCCATGGGATCGCGATGCTGGGACCGCTCGTACTGATGGCCGGGCTCATCCAGCTCGCCGCCGGACTGTTGAAGGCGGGCCAGCTCTTCAGGGCCATTTCGCCGTCTGTGATATACGGCATGCTGGCGGGTATCGGCGTCCTCATCTTCGGCTCGCAGTTTCACGTGATGGTGGACGACAAACCGAAGGGAAACGGCCTGCAGAATCTGTTGACGATTCCCGAGGCCGTCTACAAAGGCATCTTCCCGTTAGACGGCAGCAGCCACCATATCGCCGCTTTTATCGGCATCACAACCATCATTGTTTTGATCGCCTGGAATCAGTTCGCTCCCAAGAAGCTGAAATGGATTCCGGGTGCCCTGGTTTCAGTT
>Ga0187893_10009008_pt1 | contig 15517 bp, 3 predicted proteins | sample MA1701074metaG_FD_139574 | JGI IMG/M metagenome (GOLD analysis project Ga0187893, IMG submission 139574) | White microbial mat communities from a basaltic lava cave in the Kipuka Kanohina Cave System on the Island of Hawaii, USA - MA170107-4 metaG ... | reverse complement strand
TGGAGCAATGGACGGATGTCGCGGAGGAATTCCACGTTGCAGGCGCCGGAGATGGCGTTCGTTTTCACGACCGTTTCGTTGGACGGATTCTTCGTGAGCAATGTGGCGAAGCGGGTCAGATCCCACGGCTTGTAATTGGCACGGCCAGCGTAGGTCGTCGCGATATCCAGCGGGCGCTGACTGTGGGCGTGGCAGCCGCCGCAGTTGTTGCGCACTTCGCCGGGGCGGACCTGGTGCCACGTCTGCGCCATCGTCAAAACGAGCCCGTCCTTGTCGAGCATCTGAAAGGTGAACGGCGTGTCGGCGGGAATCGTCGCCATGAAGCTGGTGTCGGGGTTGCCTTCGGGGTCGAGCACGGGCGTGCCGGCGCCGTCGGATTTGCGAAGTGGAATTTCGCCAAGGATTCGATGGCGTTCGTGGGCGTGGTTGAAATACTGCGTACCATCATTGAACAAACCGCCGGAGTTGGGTCCGTAGCTGCGATGGGTGTTCGGCTCCAGCGCGACGATGCGCACCGCCCAGATGTCGGCATTGGAATACTTGCCGGCATCCGCGCCCTGCCAGTTCCAATTGCTGCTCTGCTCATTCTCTGCAGTGTTGAAGGCGTCGAGGCCGTCAAAATCGTTCGACCACGGCACGACGTAGCCCGGAAAACTTTCGCGTTTGTAAAAGCTGCTCGTGCCGACGATGCCGTGGGGTGTCCCGGGCGGAAGTTCGGGATGGGCCGAGCCGTCGTTCGGCAGCCACGGCAGGCGCGCTGGTTCCTCTGTGCCATGCACCGCGTTCCACGGCACGACGGCGCGCGGCCACGCTTCGTTGTATGCGGGGTCGTTCTTGATAAGCACGAGTTGCGCGGGATTCGTGACGATGTTCCCGCCGCGCATAAGATAAAGACCCGCATTGTAGTAAGGCCGCGTCGTCGGGCGATTCAGGTCATTGGCGGGGCCGGGCGTCCAGACGACGAGCAGGTCGTTGCCCGGCGCGGCGCTTGGATGCGTGAACTTGCCGACGCGCACGCCGTTGCTGCCGACGGGCGCGGCTTCGTCGTTGCCGGTCGTGAAGGGCGTGATGGAATACAGGCCGCGCGGCGTGAAAGCCATTTTGAAATCGTAGCGGTAGCCGGCGCCAACGGTCTGCGCGATGGCCGGGTTGTTCGACGGAAACGCGCCGTGAAACGCCGGATTCGGATACGCGGGCGCGGGCGGGATGCGGTAGAGCGCGCCAAATCCGTTGTTGTTCAGATTGTAGTAGTCCTCCACGACGAGGTCGCCGTTGCCGAGTTGCGTCATGAAGTGGAACGCCTGCCCGCTGCGGAACGCGCTGATGATCGGACTCCAGTTGCGTCCGTCGGGTTGGATGGACCAGATGCCCCAAAGCCGCTGGTCGCGCAGGCCCTGGCTTTCGTAACTGCTGAACATGAGCCGGCCATCCTGCAATGGCGTGGGGTGCAGTGCGCTGCCGATGGTCATCGGCGCAATGGGCGTGACGTTCGCGCCATCGTCGTCCATGACGAACAATTGAAGGCAGGGCGCGGTGTAATTGCGCGGCGGCGTGTAGCCGTTGCGATTGCTGGTGAAGGCGATTTTGCCGCCGGGCACGGGACACGGCCCGAGATTGAGGATGCCGTAGCCGAGCCGGTTGTATCGCGAAGGCGGGTTGACCGGATTGTTTGAGTGCCAGTTGCCCGCACCGGTGTTCGGCGTGAATTCCTGGAAGGTGAGCCGCTGAATCGCGCGCGTGCGGAGGTGAATGCGGTAGATATCGCAGCCCGCGTACGGAAGGTTTTCGCGCTGGCCGTTGAGTTGGCTGGGGCGCAGGTCCGGGAAGAGCACGTAGTAACACCACTTGCCATCGAACGAAAGGAACGGATCGGTCACGCTGCCGTTGCCGCCCGCCACGAGTGATTCCTCCGTGCCGTCGGGATGCAGCAGCATCAGGTCCGCGCCGGGATCAAGCCGCGCCGGATGGAAGACTTCCGGCCAGGTGGTGTTCGAGTCGTCGCCGAAGCGGGGCTGGCGGACATAGACGATGTCGTAGGGGACGGCGTTGCTTGTCGTGCCAGAGACGTTGTTTGTGCCAAACAACGCCAGCACCATAAGAAGCCCTCGTGCCAAAGTAAGTCTCGCGGGCATGCCCGAAGCATTGCCGAACGAGGCCCAAAGGCAAGTCCTTGATTGGGCCGCACGGCGACGCGCTGGCTCAAGGGCCAGGCGAACAAAGGCCGCCGACCCAGAAGACCTGGTGGATGAGCGCGCCACTGCTTCCGCCCGTGTGGATGCCACCGCCCGGTGCGTGAATGAAGCCGTTGACGAAGGCCGCACCGGTGACACCATGCACAGCAACCGGGAGCGGCTCCAGGCGATACCAGCGGTTCATTGCGGCGTTATACATCTCCATCTGGTTGAACATGCCGTCGGGATTGGCCGGGCCAATCGGCCCTTCGCCGCCCCAGACAAAGAAGCAGCCGTCCACCGCGATCCCGTTGATGCCGCCGCGCGTCGTGGGCATCGGAGCGAGAGTTCTCCATTGGTTCGTCGCGGGATCGAACATCTGGAGCACATTCACCATCGGGCTGCCGAAGCCGCCTTCGATGCGTCCACCGGCGACGTACACTTTGCCGTCGATGGCGCAAGCGGCCAGATGATTACGGGCGGTCGGCAGGTTGGGCAGCGTCGTCCATTGATTGTTGAGCACGTTGTAAACGGCGAAGTCCGCTCCACGGGGCGGGCGTCCGCCAGCCACATAGATCAAGTTGCCAATCACGACAGCGGCGCCGGCGCTGCGGGCCGTCGGCATGGGCGCCTTGGTGGTCCAGTTGGTGGTGGCCGGGTTGAACTCGAAGACGGTGTTCGTGTAGGCGCTGCCGGCGTCGGTCTGTCCGCCGATGACATAGAGCCGTCCGTTCGCGACCGCCGGCATCTGGTGGTTCACGCCGATGGGCAGCGGGGTCGTGTAGCTCCAGCGATTCGACGCGACGTCATAGACCTGCACCGTGCGTTGGGTCACGCGCGAGGCCGGATAGCCGCCCATGACATAGATCCTGCCGTCGAGTTCGGCCACTCCCATTTCCGAATTGGCTTCGAGCAAATTGCTGCGCGTGCCCCAGCGGCTGATGACGCGAAAAAACTCGTGCACGTTGGTGGGGCGGCGGGTGGAGGGATTGGACGCTTCGAGAACATCGCCCCATGCGCCCGACGGCGTGGGCGCGGACTGCAGTGTGCCGCGATTGGTCCAGGCCACGGTGACATTGGTGTTGGCCCTGGCGATGCGGAGCGAGAAGTTCGTGGTCTGGCCGAAGGAGCCTTGTGTTGAGTTTGCAATCAGGAACGCAAAGGCGCAAAGACGCAGAGACGCGAAGAAAAAGGAGAATTGAAGTTCGGCAGTGCAGTGATTCGAGAACCGCGGAATGGAAGTCGCCACATTCTCTGCGTCTTCGCGTCTTTGCGCCTTTGCGTTGAAATTGGTTTTCATGGTCACGGCGATACGGCGCGGTAGAAACGCATCGGACGATTCGATGCGCCAATGTCAATGAACCGGAACACGCCGCCGGCGTCCCCGGTACCGTTGCCCACGGGAGTCCATTGGATGATGGGGTTCAGATTGCTCGCAGCTTGAATGGGATAAATGACACCGCCAATGCCCAGTCCCTCAATTCTCATCTGTCGATTGCTCAGCACCGTGATGGAACTGAGCGTTGAAGCTGGCGCGGCGACGCGCGTCAGCACCACGTCATTGCCGGTGCCGCCGACGTATGAGATGCGGAACGGCAGGCCATCCCCACCGAAGATCGCGCCTTCGGGCAGGCCTGCGAAAGTGCCTGCAATCGGATCCGCCCCGTCATTGTCGATGAGGACGAAGCTGATTCCGTTCGTGGGCTTGAAGTTGCTGTTGAGATCCACGCTGAGGACACTGCCGCCAAGGTTGACGGTTCCGGCGACTTGCAGTTTGTGGTTTTCATAGCCCGGGTCACCTGACGTAAGAAGGGAACGGAACGTAGCGGAGGAGTTCAATGACACGTCGCGGGAATGCAGAGCGACCTGGAAGTCCGCGCCACCAGAACCCGGCTGGAGTGTGCCACCGAGGTTCGCGGTAATGGTGCCCACGCTGCCCCGGCCGCGGAGAATGCCGCCATTCAAGCGAATGGGGCTGGCGGTCTGAACGCCTTCGATCGCGAGGGTGCCTCCACTTAAGATAGTCAGGCCGGAGAAGGTGTTGTTGCCCGACAAAGTGAGTGACGAAAAAGTCGAACCGACTTTGCTCAGCCCTCCATCGCCAACAATGGCGCCACTGAAAGTGCCATTGCTCACCGTCAGCCGGCCGAAACGGCCAGGTATGAACCGTCCGTCCAAAGACACCGTGCCATCGCCTTGCAGCCGGTCGATGGTTTCGTTGTTCCCGTTCAAATCGAGACGGGCGCGGTTGCGAATGGTGACATCGGCGGCGTCGGCGATTTGATGCTCGCCGAGCAGCGTTGCGCGCACGTCGTTGGTGCCATCGCCGATCAATAGTGTGGTGGCGATGGCGTTCACACCTGACGGCTTGTCGAGTTCCAGTTCACCCTCCCTCACATCGACTGTCCCCTGGCCGTTGGCGCCCGTCCCGGTAAAGCGGAGCGTGCCGGCGCCGGTTTTCCTCCAGAAGGCGTTGCCCGTAACGGCACCTGCAAGCAGCAACCGGCTGGCGCTGCTGACACGGTTGCTGAAGTAGCTTCCGGACACAACGAAATCGGCGTCGATCCTGGTGTCACCCGAAGCGACGTCGTTGTAGATGCCTTCAGTGACGCGAAATGAGTTCCCGGCAACAATGTAGGATGGACCACCAAAGGTGAGTGAACGAAAGCGAGTGCCGGCAGCAAAATCCTGGAGCACCCCAAGCTTGGCGACGTTCGCGGGGAACACGAGGGCGCTGTCGGGGACCGGCGCGAAGTCTGCCTGCCAATTCGCCGCCGTCGTGGCGAGATTGCCGCTGCCGCCGCCGTCCCAAACGAAGGGCGCGTCTGTGACCAGCGCCACGGACTTGCCCTGAAAACCTCCGGCGTAGGTGATAGTGAAGACATAACCACCGACGACGAATTTGGCGCCTTCCGGAAGACCGTTGAAGGTGCCCGTCAGCGTCCCGTCAGCGCCCAGGCTGATGAGAGTAAAGCTTCTTCCAGGCGGGATTTGCTCCTGGAGCGATTCAAGGCGCAGGTTCAACGTGCAGCCTGAAAGGTCAATGGCATCGCCGACGGAAACCTCAGTGCTCCTCGGAAATCCTTCGGTGGGCGACGTGTTAACCCAGTGAATGTCGGTATCAAAAATCGAACCGTCCAGATACCGCGCGCTTCCCACTGATACACTCCCCCAGGGAACGAAACGCCCGCCATGCGCCTCAAGTTCGTGAATTGAGCCTGAAAACGATTTCAATACCGCGCCTGTGTTGACGAGGACGGAGCCTGTATAGTCGCCTCCAGACACGGTTCCCTCTTGCACCGTCACCGGAATGGCCAGGGTCGCCGAATAATTGTCCCACTCTCCAGCGCCATACTTGGTGATGCGGCCTGTTCCGAGAACACCTGCGGATACCCTTATTGATGGGTACAGATCGCCGAAGGCAAAAGAAGGTTCGGTGCGAATGGTCAGATCATGGCTCGCGAGATCGACCTGGCCCGTAATGGTAATAAACGGGTACGCCGCGCCGAAAGAAGGGGTAGGCCACATAATCGAATTGGTGTGAAACGTCCAGAAGGTTTGATTCGCGCTCAACACCAGGGGACTTCCCAGCAGCAGGCGTCCAGGCAACGTCCGCCTGATCCCGCCTTTCAACGTCAGCGGCATCAGGATGACCACGTCATTCGATTCCGCAATTTGGATGCTGCCTTGCAGATCCGCCATGTTGGCACCTTCCAGCCGATGTCTTCCCGCCCCGAAGATGATCGAGCCGAACACCCGGCCAGCGGGAAAGTCATTTTCAGTCGTCAACGTGCCCGAACCGCTGCTGGAGAACTGCACGTCATCTCCGGGCATCGGCACCACGTCGCCCACCCAGTTCAGCGGCTGGGTCCAAAACTTGTTCAGGCCACCGCCGCCGTCCCACACACTCAACGCCGGTACCGCTTCGAGCGTCACATCGTTGACATCACGGCCGAAAGGCCCTCCCAGCCCACCACGGCCACCATACGAAATCTGAAACGGTCTTCCGTTGACCATGAGAATCGCGCGCTCGGGCAAACCCGCGAACGTGCCGACCGTGTCGTCGGTGCCGTCGTTTTCGATGATGGTGAAGATGTCGCCGATCGCCGCGGTAAACCCCGCGGTGACATTAAGCGTGCCGCCGAGCGTCACGGTGCCCTGCACTTTAAGTTGATCGTAATTGAGGCCCACGCTGGTCCCGTTGAGCCGCACGTTGAACGTCGAACCGGCGTTCAGCGCCACGTCGCCCAGCGAGTCGAGAATGTCCGGCGAATTCAGGCCGGGACCGACCGTGCCGCCGGAGTTCACCGTCAGCCCGCCTACCTTGCCGGTTCCGCGCAAGGTCGCGCTGGCGTTCACCGTCACCGCGCTGTTGCTCATTCGCCCGTCCATGATCAGCCGGCCGCCGTTGACGATGGTCGATCCGCCAAACGTCAGGTTCTGGAGGACATAAAGCGTGCCGGTGCCATTCTTGCGGATCGTGCCTCCGCCGATAATGACGCGGCTGTCGCTGATGTTCCCGACCACGACCGTTTGCCCCGCGCCATCGAAGGTCAGGATGGTGCGGGTCCCGCTCAGGTCCACCAGGCCGTTCAGGTAGAGGTTCGCGCCCGCCAGCGACACGGTGAAGGTTTCGTTCAGCGCAACGTGGATCGGGAGGTTGAGCACCGTGTTGCCAGCGCCATGCGAGACGACGATGCCGCCGGTCAGCCCGATTTCATTTCCCGAGGCGGTGTAGCCCGCGCCCGCATAGGTAAGCACATTGAAAGACGTGCCAGCGGGGAAATCGTTATTGTTGGATAGCTTGAGGGCGCCCGCCGGGAAGCGCAGAGAGTCGCCCGCGACGGGGACGCCCGTTCCGACCCAATTCCCGATGTCGTTCCAACCATCGTCGCGCGCGCTGCCGTCCCAGATCCGTTCGGCGGCCCGGACTGGTGCGGCAGCCCAGAGGCACAGCATCAGTGCGATGAAGGTCCACTGAGAACACCAGAGTTGAACTTTTGATGAAGATCTCGAAGTCATACGCCGGTTGCCTTTCCAGTCAGCCGCGAGGCCGCTGCTCTGAATTCTGAAACCCCAGGCGCCCGACAACAACCTGCCCGGCGAATGGGATTCTCGTGATGGTCTGTTCATACCAACTCCGGCCGGAAATGGCGAGCGCAAAGACCAGCATTCTTCAGCGGGGGATCATCTTGGGCCTGTGAGGACGGACCGCGAGCCGTCCCGGCTCGCAGCGCGTCGCCGCGACGAAAACCTTGGGAGTTTGCACGTCATACGCCGCCTCAACCCGCTGCGACCGGGGACCGGTCGCGGTCCGGGCGTTTGGGGAACAGTCCTCTTCATCGTGGCAGACAGGACGTTGACCTCCGGGCGCGCCGAAGTCTCGCCCGCCAATGACGGCACGCTCGGAGAGACGTGTCCTACCCGGTCTGAAAAGCTCTTTAGTAATGCGCTTCCCCGCGCGGAGCCTGGCCAGCCGCGTTGAAGGCGAAGGCATATTCGCGCACCGGCTCGCCGTTGATCAAATGGCGCTGGATGATTTGCTCGAGTACTTCTGGCGTGCAGGAGTGATACCACACGCCGTCGGGATAGATGACCGCAATCGGCCCGTGCAGGCAGACGCGCAGGCAATTGACCTTGCTGCGGTAAACCAACGGCTGCGGCCCGGCGAGATTGAGCTGCTTGAGGCGTGCCTTGAGGAATTCCCACGACGCGAGGGTTTGTTCACGTGGCGCGCACTTCGGCTCGGTTTGATCCGCGCACAGGAAAATGTGCCGGACGTATTTTTCCAGGCCGAGCGCCGCGGCGGCTTGATGCAGTTGATCTCTCATGTCAGTCCGCGCTTCCGCGCAAAGGGGTCAGTGGTGGTGGGAGTATCGATGCTACGTGAAGGCGGAGTCCACAAAAAATCCGGCGTACAAAAAGCGCGACGCCAGCGTCTGGCCATCCGGAGCGAGAACGGGAGCGCTACTCGACCAAGGGTACGTAAATCCCGGTAGAACGAGCGAACGTAACAGGTTCTCTTGCCGATCTCTTTGCCGCCACGCGAGGTGCATGATAATTCACCCAAACTCCACGACATAGGAGTGGACAAAACCGTTGGGCCTCCTTTTAATGTGGCCGATTGCTGCCCCCCTCTGCGTGTGCGAGTGTGCGTGGCTCAATGGTAAATCATGAAGGCGTAACCTGTTTGCTGGCCGCGGTTGCTTCCAGGCAAGGAAGGCTCCCGGAAATCCGACGTCGTTCCCGCGTGGCGGCACGCGCCAGCACTCCGTTGTTGTCATTGTCGTAAATTCCAATTCGGGCCATGAAGGACGTTAATCCCATCGCAATTGTTCCCGCTGCCATCCCTCCGCACGGTTCAACACGGAGCTTGAGTTTCCTGATGGCTGTCGTCTGCGCCAGCCTGGCCGTTCTCCAGCCCTGGGCGCTCTCCGCCCAGTCGTATCTGTTGAACGAGGGTTTCGAGGGCACGGGTTACGAAAACTCCAACTGGACGGCTTTCAGCATCATCGACCCGGACTATACCGCCAACGCGCTGGCCGGGTCGCAGTCGCTCCGCTGCAGCGGCACGTCGTCGTATATCCAGCGCCCGTTCACCCCGGGTAACAGTATCTACACTTACTTTCAGGTCCGCTGGCTTTCGTTCGCGCCGTTCAAGTTCGTCGTGGACTGGCTGGATGCCGGTTCCGGTTCCATCACCAAAGTGGTGACCGACGGTTTTCCCAACAAGCTGGGCATCGTCCACGGTGGAGTAACTGCCTACGGCACCACGGCGATTTCTGCCAACACCACCTACCACGTCTGGGTGGAGTGGACTCGCGGCACCGGCAGCGACGGGACGATGAGGCTCTACATTTCCACCACCGGAGTGAAACCTGGATCGCCCGAAGCGACCATCAGCGCGGGCACCGGGACAGGCACGATCACCAAATTCGATATCGGGCCTTTCGATGCCGCCGCGACGTCAGACGTAATTTACGACCGTGTCCTGCTCGACGACGAACCCATCGGCAGCAATCCCGGTGGCAACTCCTCGCCAACCATTACCTCAATTCCGAACCAGACCACTCCGGTGAGCACGGCCATCGGCCCAATCGATTTCACGATTGGCGACGCCGAGACCAACGCCAACGACCTCGTCCTCACCGGCACGTCCTCCAACACGAGCGTCGTGCCCAACGCCAACATCGTCTTTGGCGGCAGCGGCTCCAACCGCACCGTGACCATCACGCCGAATCCCGGCGTGACGGCGAACACCACCATCACCATCTCGGTCAGTGACGGCCAGGCCAGTTCCTCCACCAGCTTCAACCTGGCCGTGGGCAATGCCAACACCCCCTCCATCTCTTCCATCGCGAATCAAAGCACGGCCATCAATTCACCCGTCGGTCCTGTGGGCTTCACGATCAGCGACGTCGAAACTCCCGCCGCCAGCTTGACCGTGAGCGGCACGTCCACCAATACCACCCTGGTGCCGAACGCAAACATCGCCTTCGGGGGCAGCGGTGGCAGTCGCAACATCACCATCACTCCCGCCGCGGGCCAGGCCGGCGTCACGCTCATCACGGTCTTCGTTTCCGATGGGGAGTTGACCAACTCGACCAACTTTACCGTGACGGTCGCGGCCAACACTCCGCCCACCATCTCCGACGTTTCGAACCAAACCATGTCACAAGACACATCGCTCGGACCGATTAACTTCACAGTTGGCGATGCCGAAACCGCAGCCGCCAGCCTCACGGTTACTCGTTCCTCCTCGAACCTCGGCCTGCTCCCGCTCAGTGGCATCGTGTTGGGCGGCTCTGGCGCCAGCCGCACCGTCACGCTCTCGCCCACCGCGGGGCAGACCGGCACAGCCACGGTGACACTGACGGTCAGCGACGGTGAACTTTCGGCCAGCGATACGTTTGTGCTCACGGTGAACCCGAGTGGGGGCGGTTCCGGCAACTTTCTCTTAATGGAAGACTTCGAAGGTCCTGGCTACCAGAACACGGGCTGGTCGGCCATCGGCAGCCCGAACCCGGACTATACGGTCAATCCCCTGCGGAATGCGGAGTCGTTGCACGTGGCCAGCAGCAGCTTGATCATGCGGACGTTTCGACCCACGAACGAATTCTACCTTTACTGCCGGCTGCGCTGGAACGTCCTGGTCCAGGGTGCAACCGTCTTCTATTGGGAAACGGTCGGCTACAGCGCCGCTGCCACTCTCTTGATCGATTATTCCAACCCTCGGCTCTACATCAGTCATGGTGCGTCCAGCGCCATCGGCACCACTGCCCTCCAGACCAACGTTAATTACCACGCCTGGATTGAATACACCCAAGGCACGGGCAGCGACGGAACGATTAAAGTCTTTCTCTCCACCGACGCGAACAAACCGGCGTCTCCCAATGCCACCCTGAGCAACGGCATCGGCGGGGCCATCGAACGCATGTACGTGGGATCGATTAACGCCTCCGCGGACCTGGTGGCCGACAGTATTCTGATCGCCACGGCTCCCATCGGCAGCAATCCGGGCGACAATACCAATCCGGTGATCTCCAACCTCAACGACCAGACCATCAACGAGGACGCCTCCGCTGGCCCGCTGGCCTTCACTGTCGGCGACGTTGAAACCGCCGCGAACTCTCTCACCGTCGCCGGCGCCTCCTCAAACACCGCGCTCGTTCCAAACGCCAACATCGTTTTCGATGGGACTGGGTCCAACCGCACCGTCACCGTCACACCCGCCCCGAACCAGTTCGGCTCCGCGAGCATCACCATCACGGTTAGTGACGGCACGCTCACCGCCAGCGATTCTTTCCTCCTGACCGTCAACCCCATTAACGACGCGCCCGTTGTCGCACTCCCGTCCGGGACGGTGAATTACACTGAAAACGCGTTGCCGCTTGTTCTCGACGCAGCCGCTACCGTGACCGACATCGACAGCGTTAATTTCGACGGCGGCACGCTCACGGTGGATTTCGCCAGTAATGGCGCGGCGGAAGACCGTCTGGCCATCCGCAATCAAGGCACGGGTCTGGGCGAAATCGGCGTCAGCGGCGCCAACGTCACTTATCAAGGCGTGGCCATCGGAACGTTCACTGGTGGCGGAAGCGGCAGTTCCCCTCTGGTGGTCTCCTTCAACGCCAGCGCCACGCTCCCGATTGCCCAGGCCCTGTTGCGCAATATCACTTACCAAAACGTCTCCGAAACCCCGAGTACGCTGACGCGCACCGTGCGCCTGATCGTACAGGACGGTGACGGCGGCGACAGCGTCCCGGTCACGCTCTCGCTCACCGTCACGGCGGTGCCGGACGCTCCGGGCCTTGCCTGGGCCAACCCCGCGTCCATCGTCTATGGCACGGCCCTGGGCGCCAGCCAGCTCAACGCAACAGCCGATGTGCCCGGCACCTTTGTTTACTCGCCTGCCGCCGGCATTGTTTTGAACGCCGGGGCCGGGCAAGTGCTCTCTGTCACTTTCACTCCCAATGACGCCGTTAATTACACTTCCGCCTCCACGAACGTGCTCATCACCGTCATCCCCGCGCCGCTGACCATCACGGCCGACAACATGGGCCGGGAGTACGGCGTGGCCAATCCGTCGTTCACCGCCAGCTACGCGGGCTTCGTCAACGGCGACGCCCCCGGCGGCCTGGATACACCGGTGACGCTGGCGACGACCGCCGTCGCTACCAGCCCCGTGGGCAGCTACGTCATCACCGCCAGCGGCGCGGCTGACGCCAACTACACGATCACCCATGTCAACGGCACTTTGACCGTCACCTCCGTTCCCCTGGTGGCCACCGCGAACAATCAATCGAAAGTCTATGGCGCGGCCCTGCCCGACTTGACCGGCTCGCTGGTCGGCCGGCGCAATGGTGACAACATCACGGCCACGTTCACCACCGCCGCCACCGCCGCCAGCGACGTGGGCGCCTATCCCATCACGCCGGTGCTGGCCGACCCGGACAACAAACTCTCCAACTACACTGTCACGCTCAACAACGGCACGCTCACCATCACCGCAGCTCCGCTGCTCATCACGGCCAACGACACCAACCGCCTCTACGCCGCAGCCAACCCGGCGTTCACCGCTGGCTATTCTGGCTTCGTCAACGGCGACGACGAAACGGACCTCGACACTCCAGTGAGCCTCACTACCACCGCCACCGCGGCCAGTCCCGTGGGCACTTACGCCATTACCGCCAGTGGGGCCGCCGACCTCAACTACGCCATTACTCACGTCCCAGGCACGCTGACGATCACTCCCGTCGCTTTGCTCGTCACCGCCAACAACACCAACCGTCTCTACGGCCAGACCAATCCGCTGTTCACCGTTACCTACTCGGGCTTCGTGAACGGGGACGACGCGGACGATCTCTCCGGCGCGCTCGTCTTCACCACGCTGGCCAACACCAACAGCCCCGTCGGTGACTATCTTGTGACGCCCTCCGGTCTGAGCTCGGGTAACTACATCTTGAGCTACGGTTCCGGCACACTCACGATTACGCCTGCCGCGCTGACCGTCACCGCCAACAACGTCAGCCGCCCCTACGGCCAGATCAACCCACCGTTCAGTGTCACTTACACCGGCTTTGCCAATGACGACGATGAAACCGACTTGGAAGGCACGCTGGCTTTCACATCCCCCGCCGGCATCGACAGCCCGGTGGGCGTCTATCCCATCACTCCATTGGGTCTGACCGCGCCGGCCAACTACGTGTTGAGCTTCATCAACGGCGCGCTCACCGTCACGCCCGCCCCGCTGATCGCCACCGCTGACGACAAAACCAAAGTCTATGGCGCGGCCCTGCCGACGCTCACCGGTGCCCTGTCTGGGGTGCAAAACGGAGAGAACATCACCGCCACGTTCACTACTGGCGCCACTCCGGCCAGCGCCGCGGGCAACTACGCCATCGTGCCTGTGCTGGCCGACCCGGACAGCAAACTGTCCAACTACGCCGTAACCCTGGTCAACGGCACGCTCACCGTCACACCCGCCCTGCTGACCATCACCGCCGATAACAAGAGCAAAGTGTATGGTGCGGCCAACCCGCCACTCACCGCCAGCTACTCGGGCTTCGTCAACGGCGACGACGACGGCGACCTCGACACTCCGGTGAGCCTGGCCACCACCGCCGACGCCACCAGTCCGGTCGGCAGCTACGCCATCACCGCCAGCGGCGCCGCTGACGCCAATTACACCATTACCCACGTCAACGGCACGCTTACTGTCACGCCTGCGCTACTGACCATTACTGCTGACAACAAGAGCAGGATCTACGGCGCGGCCAACCCGGCGCTGACCGCCAGCTACGCTGGCTTCGTCAACGGCGACGACGCCGGCGACCTCGACACGTCGGTGACGCTGGCCACCTCCGCCGACGCCACCAGTCCGGTCGGCAGCTACGCCATCACCGCCAGCGGCGCCGCTGACGCCAACTACACCATCACCCACGTCAACGGCACCTTGACCGTCACGGCCGCCCCGCTGCTGGTCACCGCCGACAATGCCTCCCGCGGCTACGGCCAGACCAACCCGCTGTTCAGCGCCACCATCACCGGCTTCGTCAACGGCGACGATGCGGGTGACCTGAACGGCACGCTGATCTTCACCACCCTGGCCGAGACCAACAGCCCCGTGGGCCAATATGCGGTCACCCCCTCCGGCCTGTCCTCGCCGAATTACACGGTGAGCTTTGCCGACGGTACACTGACCATCACTCCCTATGCGCTGGTCGCCACTGCGGACAACCAGACTAAAATCTATGGCGCCGCCCTGCCGGCTCTGACCGGCACGCTGGTCGGCGTTCACAACGGCGACAACATCACGGTCACCTTCACCACTGCCGCCACTGCGGCCAGTAATGTAGGTGCTTACTCCATTACTCCCGTTCTGGCCGATCCGGACAACCTGCTCACCAACTACGCCGTAACCCTGGTCAACGGCACACTGACCGTCACTCCCGCGCTCCTGACCATCACCGCTGACAACCAGAGCAAAATTTACGGCGCGGCCAACCCAGCACTCACCGCCACCTACGCCGGCTTCGTCAACGGCGACGATGCCGGTGACCTGGACACCGCGGTGACACTAGCCACCGCCGACGCCACCAGCCCCGTGGGCAGCTACGCCATCACCGCCAGCGGCGCGGCTGACGCCAACTACACCATCGCCCACGTCAACGGCGCACTGACCGTCACCCCCGCCCCGCTGACCATCACGGCAGATAACAAGAGCAAGACTTATGGCGCGGCCAACCCGACGTTCACCGCCAGCTATGCTGGCTTCGTCAACGGCGACGACGCTGATGACCTCGACACGCCGGTGACTCTGGCTACCACCGCCGACATCACCAGCCCAGTGGGCAGCTACGCCATCACCGCCGCCGGCGCGGCTGACGCCAACTACACCATCGCCCACGTCAACGGCACCTTGACCATCACGGCCGCCCCGCTGGTGGTCACCGCCAACAATGCCTCACGCGCCTACGGCCAGACCAACCCGCTGTTCAGCGCCACCTTTACCGGCTTCGTCAACGGCGACGACGCGGGTGATCTGAACGGCGCGCTGGTCTTCACCACCCTGGCCGAGACCAACAGCCCCGTGGGCCAATATGCGATCACCCCCTCCGGCCTGTCCTCACCGAACTACACGGTGAGCTTTGCCGATGGCACACTGAGCATCGCTCCCTACGCGTTGGTCGCCACCGCCGACAACCAGACCAAACTTTACGGCGCGGCCCTGCCGGCGCTGACCGGCACGCTGGTCGGGGTGCACAACGGCGACGCCATCACCGCGACCTTCGTTACGACCGCCACCCAGGCCAGTTCGGTGGGCAGCTACGCTATCACGCCCGTTCTCTCCGACCCCAACAACGTGTTGACCAACTATACCGTCACCCTGGTCAACGGCACGCTTACCGTCACTGCGGCGTCGCTGACCATTACTGCTGACAACAAAACCAAGACCTATGGTGCGGCCAATCCGGCACTCACCGCCACCTACGCCGGCTTCGTCAATGGCGACGATGCCGGTGACCTCGACACCGCGGTGACACTAGCCACCGCCGACGCCAGCAGTCCGGTGGGCAGCTACGCCGTCACCGCCAGCGGCGCGGTTGATCCCAACTACACCATCACCCACGTCAGCGGCACACTCGCTGTCACGACGGCGCTACTGACCATTACTGCTGACAACAAGAGCAAGACCTATGGCACAGCCAACCCGGCGCTCACCGCCAGCTACGCCGGCTTCGTCAACGGCGACGACGCGGATGACCTCGACACGCCAGTGACTCTGGCCACCACTGCCGACATCACCAGCCCCGTCGGCAGCTATGCCATCACCGCCAGCGGCG
>Ga0187893_10009004_pt1 | contig 15520 bp, 9 predicted proteins | sample MA1701074metaG_FD_139574 | JGI IMG/M metagenome (GOLD analysis project Ga0187893, IMG submission 139574) | White microbial mat communities from a basaltic lava cave in the Kipuka Kanohina Cave System on the Island of Hawaii, USA - MA170107-4 metaG ... | reverse complement strand
TCACCGGGCTTGTGTTCGGGTTGCTTCCCGCGTGGCGCCTCAGCCGAGGCGATCCCCAGGAAGCACTCCGCGCCGGGAGCCACACAGTCACGGAGGGACGCCGCGGCTTGCGCCTTCGCGAAGGTCTGATCAGCCTCGAAGTCGGTCTGAGCGCGGCACTGCTGATCCTCGCCGGCCTGCTTATCAGCAGCCTCACACGACTCCTGCAAGTCGACAAAGGATTCGACGCCGGCAATATTCTCACCGTTGATTTGAGCCTCTCCGGCGACCTGTACGCGCATGAAACTAACCGCGAAAGGTTATTCGAGCGGCTTTTGGCGAAGGTCAGCGCCATTCCCGGTGTCGTGGCATCCGGATTCGTCACCCAATTGCCGATGCGCGGCCAAACCTGGAATGACCCGATCTACCTGGAAGGCGCCGACAGACGCCACACGGTCGATAACCGGTACGCCAGCCCTGGATATTTCCGCGCGATGAATATTGCCATGCGTCAGGGCCGGGCTTTCGATGAAAGCGATCGCGGGCGGGGCGTCGCTGTCCTCTCGGAGAAGGCGGCAAAGCTCCTCTGGCCGGGAGAAGCCAATCTGGTGGGCCGGCGTTTCATGGGCGAAGACGATAAGCCGAAGACTCTGATCGGAGTGATCGCCGAGGTGCGCGCTGTGCTCCACAACGATCCACCGCCAATGGCATATTACCCTTACTGGCAGCGCGTCCCCGGTGGAGGGGCCCTGGTGATTCGGACGGCTGGCGATGCGTACGCGGCTGTGGGCGCTCTTCGCGCCACACTCCGCAGCGAGGATCCGCAATTACCGATCCGGGAGGTCCGCACCATGGAGGAAGTGGTCGACCGCTCGCTGGCCGAGCGCAAGTTCCAGTCCACGCTCGTGATGGTCTTTGCCGCTTCCGCGCTCCTGGTGGCGTGTCTCGGCATTTACGGCGTTGTCTCTTACTCGGTGGCCCGCCGGCGAAACGAAATCGGCATCCGAATGATGCTAGGTGCGCAGCGCTCCCAGCTGCTGAGGCTGGTTGTTCGTCAGGGTATGATGCCGGTCGTCTATGGCCTGGCAGTCGGTATCGGCGCCGCTTTCGTGCTCGGCCGGGCGATTCGCGGCCTGCTGTTCGAGGTTCAGCCGACCGACCCCCTGACGATTGCTGGCGTAGCCGTGGTGCTGCTGGCTGTGGGTTTCCTGGCTTGCCTTATTCCCGCTGGTCGCGCGGCAGCCACAGATGCCGTCGCAGCACTACGACTCGAGTAGCTGCGAGGATCCTTCTGCTGCTGATTGCACAGCATCTACGAAGTAACGTAGGAAGGGAGTTTCTGATTGACTGCCTCCGAGTCTGAGTGCTAGCTTAAAATGCGTAAGGCCTGCAACGGCAAATATGCGAGCGCTGACGATTACAAAGAAATGGCTAAGCGGCATCTTGGTCGGTGCATTGTTGTCGGTTAGCATTGGCTTGGGCTGTGGCAGCGCGGCCGACCTGGATCCAAAGGATTGCTGTAAAAGCATGTGCCAGCATGCAGGCGATTCGAAAGACGCCAAGAAATGTTGTCAACAGAACAAACAGACAAAGCCTTCGATTGGCGTTCCCCTTGCCGATATCACTCTCGCAAAGAAACTCTTTGACTCTGCGCTTTTCATCGACACCCGCCCTTTAAACCGTCTGTTTGATGAAGTGTTGGTCGAGCACACTTCTCCTTCTCCCGCTAAAATCCTGAAGTTTCCTCAGCAGGAAATCTACAAGCTCACCTCTGCATTTCTGATTTAGTCCCTTCACAACTTCGATTGCGGTCCACGACGGGTTTCTTGGACCCATTGTTGGACGCGTTGTTGCGTCTTGGCCCGTCCAGTTTCGGACTTTTGCACCCGTTGCGTCGCTTGGCACCTTTTGGGGCTGTTCGAAGCGATGCGTCGAACCATCTTTCAGCCATCAACGCTTCGGTGCCTGTTGCGGGGTCTTGAGAAATTGCGCGACAGAAAATCCAGTTCTTGAAGAGGAAGCTGACATGCGCCTTATGACAAGGATCTGCAGTCTTGTGATCATCCTCATCAGCGCGGAAACGGTCCAGTGGGCCCAAGCGAAAACCCCCGCTTCTTCAGTCGCGCTGGGCTCGATACCAGGGCATTCGAACCCGCCCCAAGCGAACGCACTGGCTGGTTCATCACAGAGGACCGCGGCGCAAATCGCAGGGAGAGGGACAGTCACTCTTGAGGCCCTGGTGGCGGAAGCTTTGGAGAAGAGCCCGGAAATCCTTGCCGCCCGCAGAAAGTTCGATGCAGCCACGAAGCGGCCTTCCCAAGTTAGCTCACTTCCGGAACCCAAGTTCAGCTTCACCAACTTTGGAGTCGGACATCCCGCTTCGGCCCTAAACCGTAGTGACTTTGCGTATCTGGGTGTCGGAGTTTCACAGGAGTTCCCACTGCCGGGGAAGCTGTCGTTGATGAAAGCGATGGCCCGGAAAGAAGCTGACAGCGAGCGGCAGATAGTACTAGAAGCGGAACTCCGGGTGATCTCGAGGCTGAAACAGGCGTATTTCGACCTTTCTTACAGCCATAGGGCTATCGCGATCGTAGAGAAGAATCGGGAAGTGTTGGATAAATTCACGAAAATCGCCGAGGCCAAGTACCGCGTCGGGAGCGGGATTCAGCAAGATGTACTGAAAGCCCAGGTAGAGATTTCGACGCTGATGCAGCGGCTTGAGATGCTGCGTCAGCAGAGAGGGAGCCTGGAAGCTTTCATTAACAGCCTCTTGAACCGTCCTGTCTCCATGGAGTTGGGCAAGCCAATAGAGCAAAAAAAATCCGAGCTGAACCGCCCGCTGGACGAGCTCTTGCGGCTTGCCCAGGAAAACGCCCCACGTGTCCGAGGCCGGCAGGAGATGCTGGACAGTAACGCCTTCGCCCTCAATCTTGCCCGCAAGGAGTACATGCCCGACTTCGGCGCAAGCTTCCAGTATCAGAAGACAGGATCACTTTATCCCAACTACTACATGGCCACCTTTGAGGTGAAGGTGCCGCTCTATTTCTGGCGCAAGCAGCGGCTGGGCGTCGAAGAAGCCGCCACGCGGCTGGTGCAAACGCGGCATGAGTACCAGATGACTTCCCAGGAGATTTCCTTTGGCGTGAAGGATCAGTTCCTGATGGCCAAAACCTCCGAAAGGCTGTTGGCTATGTACGAACAAGGCGTCATCCCGCAAGCCGCTACCAGTCTCGAATCCGCGCTGGCTGGCTACCAGACCGGCAAGGTTGACTTTCTCACGCTGATCAACAACCTGACGGTGCTGCTGAACTTCGAGATGGACTTTTACCGCGAGCTCAGTAGCCAGCAGAAAGCCGTGGCACGGCTGGAAGAATTTGTCGGAGTCAGACTGCAGTGAGACGTGGTTGGAGGCGAGTGGAACCTGGTTGCGGATGTAGGTGATTGTGGAGGACGGGCAATGAATCTTGAGAGTCAGTCACGATGGAGAAAAGTCGGCATCGGCCTCGGACTTGTGGTCTTGCTGACAGGAGCAGGGTCCTACTTTTGGAGATGGAAACGATCAGGGGACCAAGGTGCCGCCGGCATAGCAAGCTCCGAGCAAGCTGGGAAGAACACCTATTACTGTCCCATGCACCCCAGCTACAAGTCTGACAAGGCTGACAACTGCCCGGTCTGCAGCATGAAGCTGGTCAAGATGGAGATGGCATCGGGGGCGGAAGGCAAGCCAGGGCACGAGCACCCGATGGGCCGGATGGAGTCGAACCCGGCGGCAAGCAATGGAACCGGCTCCCCTACTGGCATTTTCATCTCGCCCCAGCGTCAGCAAATGATTGGTGTGCAAACAGTGCTGGCGAACGTTGTGCCGCTCACCAAACAAATCCGGGCGGTGGGCAAGGTTGCCTTCGACGAGACCAAGATCACTCACATTCACACTAAAGTAACCGGCTATATCGAGGAAGTCTTTGTGGACTTCATGGGACAGGTCGTCAAGCGGGGCGACCCGCTGTTTACTATTTACAGTCCAGACCTCGTTTCAACCCAAGAGGAATACCTTCTGGCTTTGCGTTCGCGGAATACCCTGAAGAATAGCTCGTTCGAATGGGTGTCGACTGGTTCTCAAAGCCTCTTGGAAGCCACGCGGCAACGCCTGCGCCTGTGGGACATCCGGGAGGAGGACATCGAGAGACTGGAAAGAGAAGGCAAGGTGCGGCGCACATTGACGATCTATTCTCCTGTAAATGGCTTAGTCACCGAGCGAGCTGCATTTCATCATGGAAAATTCGTCAATCCGGAAATGGATCTTTACAAGCTGGTAGATCTTTCTACCGTGTGGATCCTGGGCGACATCTACGAATACGAGCTGCCCTCCGTTAGAACTGGCCAACCTGTCGAGATTGATTTTCCCTACGCGTCGGAAACGAAATCGCTGCGTGGCAAGCTGACTTATCTCTATCCCTACCTGGACCCGAAAACCCGCACAGCCCAAGTCCGCATGGAGTTTCCAAATCCAGGTTTTCAACTGAAGCCCGACATGTTTGTGAACGTGAAGATCAAGGTCAACCTCGGGGCAAGTCTGGCGATTCCGGAAGACGCCGTTCTAGACACGGGCACCGAGCAGTATGTCTTTGTTGACAAGGGCGAAGGCTATCTGGAACCGCGACCGGTGAAAGTGGGGGGTGAAGCGATGGGCTACGTCGCGATCCAATCCGGCCTCAGTGCCCGCGAGCGCGTGGTGACAGCCGCCAACTTCATCCTCGATTCGGAAAGCCGGCTGAAAGGCGCCTTCGCCAACATGGGTATGCCGGCCCAAAAACAGATTTCCAGTGCGGCCGGTGCAACTCAAATTCTGAGAGTTGAGATTATGGAACCGAAGGTGGCCAAGGTAGGACAGAACTCCATTCGACTGATGGTGAGGGCTGCCTCAGGAAATCCCGTTACCAATGCGGAGGTCGATGTGACGCTGTTCATGCCGCAGATGGGTAGCATGGCACCAATGACTTCCAAAGCGAGCCTGAGGCCAATGAAGCCGGGTGAGTACCAAGGTGAAGTGGACATTCCCATGGCCTGGACATGGCAAACCACGGTTTCAGTGAAGAAGGACGGCAAACCGATGGGTTCAGCTCAAACCACATTGACGGCACGCTGAGTAGCGAGCATTCACCTCTCCGCTGTCAGCAGGCGGTGTTCAGAGTTCAGGCTTTAGCCTGCTGGGCAGCCTAAAGGCTGAACTCAAAACAAAGACCCTATGATCAACAGGATTATCGAATACTCAGCGACGAATCGAGGCCTGGTCATCATCCTCGTGCTGTCACTGGTCGTCATCGGCATCTGGTCGATCAGGAATATTCCGTTGGATGCCATCCCAGACCTTTCGGACCCGCAGGTCATCATCTACACGGAATGGCCGGGCCGCAGTCCCGATCTCGTGGAAGCGCAGATCACCTATCCTATTGTCTCGGCCATGCTCGCAGCGCCGCGCGTCAGCGTGGTCCGAGGCGGTTCGGACTATGGATTCTCCTACGTCTACGTGATCTTCAACGAAGGCACCGACATTTACTGGGGCCGCAGCCGCGTGCTGGAGTACCTTAACAAGATCACGGGAAAACTTCCGGAAGGTGTGGCACCAACGTTAGGTCCTGATGCCACTGGCGTAGGCTGGGCCTTTGAGTACGCCTTGGTAGACAAGTCGGGCAGACACAACTTGGCCCAGTTGCGTTCATTCAATGACTGGTACTTGCGCTACTGGCTGGAAAGCGTTTCCGGTGTGGCTGAAGTGGCGACTGTGGGTGGGTTTGTGAAGCAGTATCAGGTGAACGTCGATCCCAATAAGCTCCTGGCCTACAATCTGCCGCTTCACAAGGTGATGGAGGTCATCCGCAACAGCAACAAAGAAGTGGGCGGGCGCGTGGTGGAGTTCAGCGGCAAAGAGTACCTGGTACGGGGTCGTGGCTACATCCAATCGCTGGAAGACATTGAGAACCTGGCGGTGAGCTCGAACGAAATGGGGACGCCCGTTCTGGTCAAACATGTGGCCAAGGTCGAGCTGGGACCAGAGATGCGACGCGGCGCGGCGGAGCTGAACGGCGAAGGAGAAGTCACTGGCGGGATCGTCGTGGTGCGCTATGGCCAAAACGTCATGGATGTCATCCAGCGCATCAAAGCCAAACTTAAGGAGAGCGAGCGCTCCTTGCCCCAGGGCGTCGAGGTGGTGACAACCTACGACCGTTCGGACCTGATCCAACGTTCGATTGACACGTTGACACACACCCTGATTGAAGAACTCATTATTGTCAGCGTTGTGATCCTCATCTTCCTCTGGCACTTCCCCAGCGCCATCATCCCGATCATTACGATTCCCATTGCGGTGATCCTGTCGTTCATTCCGATGCAGGCGACCGGCGTGACCTCGAACATCATGTCATTGGGTGGCATTGCCATCGCCATTGGCGCGATGGTCGATGCAGCCATTGTAGTTGTCGAGCAGACTCACAAGAAGCTGGAGCAATGGGAGGCGCAAGGGCGCCCGGGCAGCTCGACCCGAGTTGTGATCGATGCGGTGAAGGAGGTCGGTGGCCCGAGCTTCTTTTCCCTTCTCGTGATTGCGGTCTCGTTCATGCCGATTTTCGCCCTACAGTATCAAGAGGGGCGCTTGTTCAAACCGCTGGCGTTCACCAAGAACTTCTCGATGGCTATCGCAGCGGTGCTGGCCATCACCTTAGACCCCGCGTTGCGGCTGCTGTTCATGCGAACCGATGAGTTTCATTTTCGCCCGCGCTGGCTGGCGCGCGTCGTCAACGCCATTGCGGTGGGCAAGATCCATAGTGAAGAGAAGCATCCCATCAGCCGGCCTCTGATGCGGCTCTACCATCCGGCCGTGCGGTTTGTGCTGAATCACAAATGGCTGGTGATTACGCTTGCCGTGTTGATGGTAGCTCTCACCGTGCCGGTCTTCGAAAAGCTGGGTTCGGAGTTCATGCCGCCACTCAACGAAGGCAGCATTCTTTATATGCCCATCACGCTGCCCGGGATCTCGGTGACCGAGGCGACGAAGTACCTTCAGATTCAAGACAAACTGCTCCGGCAGTTTCCGGAGGTGCAAACCGTCTTCGGGAAGGTAGGCAAAGCCGAGACCTCCACAGACCCCGCGCCATTTAGCATGGTAGAAACCACGGTGGTTCTCAAGCCAGAGAAGGAATGGCGAATGGCGTATCACGACCGTTGGTACTCCAGGTGGGCGCCCGAGTTTGTAAAGCAGCCACTACGGAGCATCTGGCCCGAGCAAGGTCCAATAAAATGGGAGGACCTCATCGATGAAATGGATCGCACGGTCCAAATTCCCTCCTACGCCAACGCCTGGCTGTTTCCTATCCGCACGCGGATCGACATGATCACAACCGGCATTCGAACTCCAGTTGGGATCAAAGTTCTGGGAACGGACCTCAACATGATCGAGAAGATCGGCCTTCAGGTGGAGCGAGTGCTCCAGGACGTGCCCGGAACACGCAGCGCATTTTTCGAACGCGTGACTGGAGGCTACTATCTCGATTTCGAAGTGAATCGCGAGGAAGCTGCTCGTTACGAACTGAGCGTGAATGAGGTCAACGACCTTATCGAATCGGCCATTGGCGGCATGAGCATCGCGACGACGATTGAAGGACGGGAACGCTATCCCATCAACGTTCGTTATGCGCGTGACCTGCGCGATAACCTCTCCAGCCTGAAGCGGGTGCTAGTGCCTACATCAAGTGGCGCTCAGGTGCCCATCAGCCAACTGGCGAGCATCCGGCTAAGGACTGGTCCGCCCATGATCAAAAACGAAGAGGGGTTCATGGCCGGGTTCGTCTACGTCGATGTGGCCGGGCGCGACATGGGACGCTACGTGGAAGAGGCCAAGCGTGTGGTAGCAGAGACGGTTCAGCTCCCCGCAGGCTATCAAGTCGTATGGAGTGGGCAGTACGAGTATCTCCAGCGCGTGGTCGAGCGCCTTTGGGTCGTTGTACCCATCACCCTGTTCATAGTTTTTCTGCTGCTCTACTTCAACACCGGGTCGCTCATCAAAACGAACATCATCCTGCTGGCTGTGCCGTTCTCGGCGATCGGCGCTATCTGGCTTCTGTACTTGCTGGATTACAACATGAGCATCGCAGTTTGGGTTGGTTTGATTGCACTGTTGGGAGTCGACGCCGAGACGGCCGTGTTTATGCTGCTCTACCTCGATCTGGCTTACGAGGAAAGGAAAGCGAAAGGAACTATGAAGTCGATCGCCGATCTCAAGGAAGCCATCATCGAAGGTGCCGTGAAACGTCTGCGTCCGAAGGTGATGACAGTAGGGGTGATGTTCATGGGTCTGGTCCCCATCATGTGGTCGACGGGAGCCGGCTCCGACGTAATGCGGCGCATCGCCGCCCCCATGATCGGTGGGATCTTCACTTCGTTCCTGTTGGAGTTGCTGGTCTATCCAGCTATTTATGAAATCTGGAAAGGATTCGAAGTCAAACGATTCGCCAGAGCCGAGCCTGCGTCGTGATGAGGGGGATACCTCTCCGCCAAATCAACTCCCGAAACTTGGCCCTGGATGAGGATCTGAAACGCTGTGAGAAACTCCAGTTGTGCGTTGGCCCCCTCACCCCTAGCCCCTCTCTCCCACGTTGGGGAGAGGGGAGCCGAGGTCTATCGAGTGTTTCGAGAGGCGAAGAGCGTCGTTGCTATATTCTATAGTTCTCAATAAGAGGCCCGCGGAAGCAAGTTCAAAGGCCAGCGGTCGCAAGGAGCCGCGATTTATGCGATTCAACTTTGTTGTCGGTATCGCTGTCGGCCTCATGCTAACAAGGGCCTGCTTGGCGGACTCGTTCGAGTTTCGTGTCAAGCACGACCACACCCTGGGGAGCTGCGAAGGCAAACTCGTCGCCACCGATCGGGAGTTTCGATACGAGGCCGCTAACGGCAAGCATTCCCGGACGTGGGCTTATATCGACATTCAGAAGCTGGATGTCGCCTCATTCACTCGACTGGTCTTGAAGACGTTCGAAAGTCAAAGCTGGAAAAGGTTGGAAACCGACAAGGTGTTTGAGTTCTCCCTAGTCGACGGCAAGGTGACTCCGGAACAGCAGGAGTTTCTGCGCGCGAAACTTAGCCGGCCGATGGTGGCACGTCTCGTCGAAAAGGCAGACAACTCGATCCTGCTGCCTGTCCGGCACCGTCATGCTCTTGGCGGTTGTGAAGGTCAGCTGTCCGTAGAAGAAGAACGCTTGATCTATTTGACCGATCACGCCAGCGACAATCGAGCCTGGAAACTGCGCGATATTGAAACCCTCGGTTTGCCCGATCCCTACCACTTGCGGGTTACGACCTACAACGAGACTTTCACTTTCGACCTGAAATCTCCGCTGGATTCGACAACCTACGACCCTCTCTGGAAGAAGATCTACCGACTCGAAAACCCTTCAAGCGTCGGGGCACCGATCGCTCAATGAATGACTTTAGTTCTTGTTGCTTTGCTTGTTGCCCGGATTGCCGGGGCTTGTTCCCGGACCATCGTTGATTCGCGGGTTCCCGGGCGGCTGTGGATCAAGTCCGTTGGCGACGCCATTGTTACCCTTCGTCTTTTCCTTTTCTCTTTCTTGTTCGGTTAAGCTTGACCCGTTTGATGCAAATGGCGGGACGGCCTTCAAAGTGAGGAGGGCCGGCGCAACATACGTAGCCTTCTTTAGGAGATCACCAGAGTCAAAGCAAAAAACTCAGTCATCCCTTCTTACGAAAACCAATCTCCCTGAATCAATGCCGCACGGCAGTCGCAAGGCGTGGCCCTGATTGTCTTGTTGACAGCTGCCCACTCGCAACTATCCGTTTCATCTGGTCGATTCGGTTGCGGATCGCCTTGGCGAAGCATCGAATCTCGCTCTGAGTTGCTCCGCTTGCCTCGAGTCCCATCATAATCTGATGATCCGTAAGACGACCGACGGAGCGCAGAATCCATTTGACATCATCAACAGTGAGATCCTCTTTTGTGTCGCTGGTGTGCTTTCCGGTATACCCCCATTCGACTTTTTCATCCTTCAGGCCCCTAATGAAGTCCGGTGTCTGTTCTGTGAAACCATCGCAGTCCCATTTCTCTCTGCTAAAGATCTTCCCCCACTTCCCCATTGAGCCGCCCCAGTCAGTGACGAGATAGCGCCATTCCATGCGCCCTTTTCCTGGGTATTGAAGAATGCCAAGGTTCGACGAGTCATTACGAGCGTCTTTGTTGTCCCAGTTAGATGTGAGCATCAGCACGATCTTGAGTCCATTCAGCTCACGAGTTCCGACAAAAGGGTTATTCTGCCACGTCCACCCACTCTTCTTCAGAAAAGTGGCGTTCTTGTCTCTGAGCTCAAAGCAAGCATTGGCGAAGGTTCCATCAGCCTTTATCGCACTCTTCGCTCGGTCTAACTCTTTCACGCCGATGATCTTTCCCGCCGGGACAAAGTAGGTAGCGTCTACAAAATAGCCGGCAGCCCAGGCAATTCGCGTTGCAAACACTTCGGCGTTCACCTCGGAACCAAATTTCGCAATCCACGTGTTGTTCTTGCGTCGGTTAGTTCCACTTTAGGTGAGGTCCCCGTTTTCTGCTCCTTTACAAAAGTGAATGGTGGCTTTGGAGCTCTTGCCCTGCCTCCCGGACCGCTAGCAAGATCCAGCTTCTCGACTGGTCCAGGATCGGCCCAAATCCTTTCGATGCCGGAAGCTTGTTTTGGTGACTGAGAACTGCGGTGAGACGACGATTTGTCAGGTTTCGTAAGGATCTCGGTAGTCCCAGCCAAGACCAAGGCAATTTGGAAGAAAGTCAAAAACAAAAGACGAAGGCGGTGTGGTCGTGTCATAGGCTTCCCTCCGAACCGATATTTTGAGCTTTGCTGTTGCACCCAAGAACCCGGAACGGGATCCAAGCAACTAAGGCCTGAGCAGAGAGGAATGTACGAGTATTAATTCTGTCCGTAGGTTTTCAATCAACCGAGCAGTTCTTACACGATTGATTAGAAAATATCGCAGCGACTCGAAGTGCTCAGTTGAGGACTCTGCCTCAAGGTTGACCATTTTGGGATGCCGAGAGACGACGAACAGATTGCGTCGTAGATGAGTCGAACCGGGGTTGCTACACGGCGGGAACAAGACCAGTTGGGCCCGAAACAAGTAACGAGCAGTCGCGCATCGTTCACCAAAATCAAGTCAAGTCCGAGATATGCCGCGCAAAACGCGAACTAACTTCCCTCTAGATAGCCGCAGAGAATTCCGCCCACAAAAAATACTTCTTTAGATCCTTCTTTTCGGGCCCTCCTATTTTCAGCGGATTCCATCTTAAGGCTGTGACGTGTTCGTTTTTTCTCTTGATCCTCCGGAAGGTTTCGGAGAAGCTAACCAGCGCTCCGAATGTTAATGTAGCAGTAGCGAGAGGTCTTCAGGCAGATGGACTGCTGTTGATTTTATCGAAAAATCAGAACGGAGAACTACGTGTCCCAAATGCTCTCCAAGTTTATCTATAAACTCATCGATCGTCGAAGGGTCCTATATCATCTGGGAGCCCTGGGAACAGGCGTGCTGCTCGATCCCACGCTCAAAGCACTCGCCAAGGCTTCACCAAAACGCCGTGTCCTTTTTTTCACGAAATCGTCAGGCTACCAGCACAGCTCCATCAAGCGGAACAACAGCGAGCTTTCGCATGCCGAGAAGGTTCTGAGTGAATTGGGAACGAGCCATGGCTTCGAAGTTACCGCAACCAAGGATGGGTCGGTTTTCACGGCGGACAATCTGAAATCGTACGACGTGATCTTTTTCTACACGACCGGAGACCTGACGCAACTCGGCGAATACAAGGAACCTCCGATGCCCGTGGAGGGGAAGAAAGCCCTATTGGATGCCATTCGCGCAGGGAAAGGGTTTGTTGGCACACACAGCGCGAGTGACACGTTCCACAGCGCTGGCGAAGGATTTGCCACACAGCCTGTCGGGCAGCGCGATCCCTACATTCAGATGCTTGGGGGCGAGTTCATCCGGCACGGCCCACAACAGGAAGCAACGATGAAAGTCGTCTCGCCGAAATTTCCAGGCTGCGAGAAGATTCAGACAGGGTTCCGGATCAAGGATGAATGGTACTCACTTAAGAACTTCGCTTCGAATCTTCATGTAATCCTGGTGCAGGCAACTCAAGGGATGGATGGCACGGACTATCAGCGCCCCGACTATCCTGCAACTTGGGCTCGAATGCATGGCAAAGGACGCGTCTTCTATACGTCAATGGGACATCGGGAAGATGTCTGGACGAGTCCGATTTTTCAAGCCATTCTGCTCGGCGGAATTTCATGGGCGTCGGGCAACCTGGAGGCGAAAGTGCCACCCAACCTGAAAGCAGTCACACCTCAAGCGGAGACCATTCCCCCGCAGCCGCCGAAGCAATAGCCGTCCTTATTGTGGACTCGCCGACACAGCAACGCACTTCAAGCTCTTGACTTCTCCCGCAAATGGGGAATGTCGTGCACGACTGAAGCTTATCGCGACCCTAACAACCTGCGATTGCCTCCCGGGCACACCGTTTGCATTGATCGCGGAAAGCTGGCAAAGTCGGGCTATGCAATGGTCGCCAAATCCAGACGCGCTGCGTGGTCGCGTGGCCGTGGTTGCGGGGGCAACTAGAGGCGCCGGACGCGGCATTGCTGCTGCCCTGGGCGAAGCTGGCGCAACAGTCATTTGCACAGGTCGTAGCACAAGATTAACTCGGTCGGAATACAACCGTGCCGAGACAATTGAAGAGACTGCCGAACTCGTCACACGGCTAGGCGGCACCGGTCTTGCGGCGGCAGTCGACCATCTCGATGCCGACCAGGTGAAAACCCTTGCAGAGCAGATCCGGAAAGACCACAGCCACATCGATGTGCTCGTCAACGACATCTGGGGTGGCGAACTTCTTAAAGGAGGACCAGAGCAGTGGAACACTCCCATATGGGAGCACGACCTCGACAAGGGTCTCCGAATAATCCGACTCGCCATCGACACCCACCTCATCACTTCGCATTACCTTCTCCCACTCCTAATCGACAAGCCTGGTGGTTTACTCGTCGAGGTGACAGACGGGACTAGCAATTACAACGCATCGCGCTATCGGCTTTCCGTGTTCTACGACTTGGCCAAGGTCGCGGTCAACCGGCTGGCCTTCTCCCAGGGACATGAGCTGGAACCGCACGGTGCAACCGCGGTCGCCATCACGCCCGGATGGCTTCGCTCGGAGATGATGCTCGACAATTTCGGCGTCTCCGAGGAGAACTGGCGTGACGCCATCGATCGGCCAAGCGCCGATGAACGCCCGCGCGCTCCTGCCGACTTCGCTCTGTCTGAGTCGCCTCGATATGTCGGGCGCTCTATCGTTGCGCTGGCATCGGATACCCATCGCACCAGATGGAACAAGAAATCGGTCAGCTCCGGTCAACTCGCACGCGAGTACGGGTTCACTGACCTCGACGGTTCACAGCCGGACATCTGGCGATATATCGAGGAGATCCGCGAGCTCGGCCTCCCTGCAAACCTGAATGACTATCGGTAACTCGGTAGCAGGACGGCGTTAGACCGGTACGAGCCTGTGCCCGTCAGGATAGCTCCAGGCGTGAGTATCGTTCAGGCCCTCCAGAGGGTGTAGAGGCTCTTTGAAGTCGCAGAGCAATTTTGACCATTCGGTCTTACGGCTGACCTGACAGAATTGGTGTGGTCGCTGTTTTATCAACAGGCCGACCTAAGGAGGGGCTGATTATGTGTCCAAGACTATCTCGAATGGTCTTAATGACTGTGACTGCGATTCTATTGATGGGGAGCGGCACGCTAGTTTTGGCTAAGGACGACAAATATCAAGCCAGGCAGCATGGTTACGAGCACGGTTATCGTGACGGCTACCATCACGGGCGGGAAGCCCGAGAAAGTCATGCCAAATATAAGCTTGAGACCAAAGACTACAAGGAGGGAGACCGCGGCTACGACAAGCACATGGGAGATGAAGGCGAATACAAGCAGGGATATCGAACCGGATTCCAGAGTGGGTATGATGACGCCTTCTACAATCGTCCGGGAAGATTCGCTGAAATCTACGGTCATGGGGAAGCTCGCGAAAATCGACGCGATCGCGACGTAACGATTATTGAAGTGCGCCCTGGAGGCTATTCCGATCAGGCGTACGACAATGGATATCGAGATGGCATCCGATCTGGGCAGAAGGATCTAAGCAACCATGCGGCCTTTGATCCAGCAGATCAACCCAGCTATCGCGATGGCGATCATGGCTACCGAAACAGTTTCGGCGACATAGAAGTGTACAAGCGACAATACCGCGAAGGGTTTATGCGTGGTTATCAGGATGGTTACGGGCGCTGGAGGTAGATAAAGTTAACAGACGGGAGTTGCGCGACCGGTGAGTGGAGGAATATGCCGGGCCCCTCCTGCGGATAAGCGATTGGTTGCCCGCAGGAGGGACTAGGTTCTGGCGGCCCGCCGGAAGGATCGCGAAATCGGACCGTTCACTCAGCCAATCGCAGGGAACAGGCCGCGGTACCATCACCTCCCAAAGTGGGTTTGCTAGAATGCAACCTAGCAGAAAACAGCCAGTGGCCAAGGGCTGGTGTCTGAAGTCGAGCGAAGACGGGACGCCATAGTCGCGGAGCCAGCCTAGGCCACTCCAGCAAGTTTCAAAAGGTCGACCACACGAAAATCGTTCTTTTTCCCGGACGGAAGTGTGGGTGTCCATTCCGGATTCTCTCTAAGATAGGACATTCGATCCCCTTCGAGCAAACCTATGAAAACCTCGGCAACGATCCGACCTCCAACAGGCCCTAAGGTTTCACCGCCAGCGACCCTGTCAGCTTCTCTAAGAACGTAGAACCATAAGGGAGTGTGCTTATCGAACCCTAAGGGCGCAATATCAGAGAGGTCGTTCGCCCCAAGGGCTTTGATTTTCATGACTTTCGCGACGCGCTGCCCGGAAGGAAGGCTAAACGTCAAATGCCTCAACAGATTTCGCTGAGCCAATGAACGCGGGTTGGTCGGCAGATTTGGCGGAACAAACGGGAGCGTGAAGAGGGGCGTTGAAAGCGTCGTATCGATTCGTTTACTAGATTGAGGTGCACTGCCCCCGGTGTCGAAGAAATTGCTCCACTGCACAAATCGTCTGGGAGCACGCTTACCGCCTGAGAGGTCGTTCGGGTCTGGATTGTCAGGGGCTTGCGTGGCATCAAAAATCGGAGCTGCGAACTGGTCATTCAACCGATAGAAAGGTCTTACCTGACTATGGCCGAAGCGATACGCCGCAACTGAGAACTCCACAGGGATAAAAGGCTCATTTCGCCAATCAAAAAACTTGCGGCCTTTTTTCAGAACTTCGTCCACCGTCTTTTGCCCTACCGTATGTGGGAGGAATTCATGCAGTACGATCCATTGGTAGTGCCAGCGTACCAGTCGTTGTGCTTCTTCAAAGGCTTGATTCCGGTCGGTCATGCCATCAGTCACTAGTTTGTCCAGAACAGCGTTATGG
>Ga0187893_10009003_pt1 | contig 15522 bp, 10 predicted proteins | sample MA1701074metaG_FD_139574 | JGI IMG/M metagenome (GOLD analysis project Ga0187893, IMG submission 139574) | White microbial mat communities from a basaltic lava cave in the Kipuka Kanohina Cave System on the Island of Hawaii, USA - MA170107-4 metaG ... | reverse complement strand
GGCGCCGGCCGCATACACGCAGCGGTAGCCCTGCGCGACCAGGCGGTAGCAGTAGTTGCTGTCGTTGTACGCGACCGCGAAGGTCGTCTCGTCGAGGCCGCCCTGCTCGAGAAACAGCCGGCGTGGCGTCAGCAGACACGCGGCGGTGACGGCCGCGTAGTTGCGCGTCAACTTGGCGTGGCAGAGGTATCCCGTATCCGAGGCGGGCAGCAGCTTGAAGGCATGGCCGGCGAGACCATGGTGCAGGCCGTGAACGATGCCGGCGTGCTGGATGCGCCCGTCGGGGTAGAGCAGGCGCCCGCCGACCGCGCCGACCCCCGGGAGCTGCGCGTAGCCCATCATGCGGCTCAGCCAGCGCGGTTCGACGACCTCGGTGTCGTCGTTGAGAAACAGGACGTAGTCGGCGTCGACCTCGCGCACCGCCCGGTTGTTCAGCCCGGCGAAGCTGAACCGTCCGCCGCGCTCGACGCGCAGCACGCGGTGCCCGCTGCGTGCCAGGTAGGCCACCGTCTCGGGATCGTCGCTGCCGTCGTCGACGATCACCACCACGTAGTTGCGATAGGTCGTCCGTCGCAGCGACTCGATGCACTGGCGCAGCGTGCCGCCGCCGTTCCGGGTCGGAATGAGAATCGCGACCGAGGGGCCGTCGTCGCCAAAGTCGGCCGCGTAGATGCCGAGCCCGCCCGTCACCGCCCAATCGGGCCGGGCCACGTCGGCCCGCTGCCCGCGCCGTTCGAGCGCTTCCGCGACGGCGCGCCGCCCGCTCGCGAAGGCGTCGGGCTTGGCCGCGCTGCTGCTGGCGATCGAGCCCGGCACGGCGCGCCAGTGATAGAGGATGTGCGGAATGTGGCCGACGTGCCGGGCGTGCTCGGTGACGCGCAGGGCAAGGTCGTGATCCTGCGAGCCTTCGAAGCCCGGCCGCGCGCCGCCGACGCGGTGAAAGAGGTCGCGACGAATGGCAACGACGTGGGTGATGTACATGTAGGAGAGCAGCAGCTCGGGCGACCATCCGGGCTTGAGCTCGGGGTCGTAGCGCCGACCGTATGCGTCCACTTTGTCGCTGTCGGAGTAGATGACGTCTGCCTCCGGGTGCGCGGCGGCGTACAGCGCGACTTCCGCCAGGGCGTCGGGGCTGAGCTCGTCGTCATGGTCGAGAAACAGGAGCAGCTCGCCGCTGGCCAGCGCGGCGGCGCTGTTGGTGGCGCGGCTGATGTGGCCGTTCTCGGTCCGGTACGCGACCCGGAGGCGCGGGTCGGCGTGCGCCCAGCGCCGCAGCGTGTGGTGCACCGGCGCAATCGTGCTGGCGTCGTCGGCGATGCAGAGCTCCCAATCGTGGTACACTTGGCCGACCACGCTGCGGATCGCCGCGTCGAGAAACTCCACCGAGGGGTTGTAGACCGGCATCACGACCGAGATCTTCGGCAGGGCGCCCGTGCAGCTGGCGAGACGGCGAACCAGTTCGGCGCGTGCGCTCGGGGTCCATCGGTTCACCGCCAGCCACGCGTCGTAGGGCAGCATCGGCGCGGGCGGCGCGATCCCACCCGGCGGGGGCGACGGCCGTCCGCCGTTGCGCGCGCGCCGATATTCGGCGATGCCGAGCCGGGCGAGCATCGGCAGATCGCGCGCGAAGGCGCGCGGCCCGGTGCGGCGCAGCCGACCGAGCGCCGCGGACCGCGCCGCCGGCGCAAAGCGCAGGAAGGCGATCAGCTCGCCGGCCCAGCGTCGCCAGAACGCGGTCGCGGGCTGGCCCGCCGCGTCGGGGGAAATCATCGGGTGTCGCCCTTCTTCTGCAGGACGACGAGGTCCTGATTGTTGCCGACCAGTCCCGGAACGATCGCCCGCACGTCGAACACGGGCGACCAGCTGCGCTCGACGTGCCTGCGCGTCATGTACGTGTTCACGTAGTAGTGCTCGTCGTCGATGTGCCCCTTCAGGTCGGTATTGCCGTCGACCACCAACATCCCGCCGCGGCGCCACTCCTCGAGCAGCGGCGGGGTGAAGCTGGACCAGGTCAGATTGGCCTCACCGAGGACGGTGAGGAGGACGATCGCTCCCGGCGCCGCGATGCGATCGAGCTCGCGCAACCAGGCGAGCTGATCGGCTTCGCGCAGATGGGTGCACACCGAGATGCCGATGATCAGGTCGAAGGCGGAGGCGGGCAGGTCGGTCGGCGGCCGCAGCGGCACGCGGTGGAACTCGGCGAACGGGAGGTGCTGCCGGCACCACGCCAGGTTGTCGGCGTCGACGTCGACGCCGGTGATGCGCGCGCCGGTCAGGCGCGGCAGGAAGCGCGTCACCCGTCCACATCCGCATCCCCAATCGAGGATATGGCGCGCCTCGGTGAGGCTGGTGCCGACCGTGGCCAGCACGTGGTCGAGCTTCCTGAGCGTGCTGAAGCCCTCGAGGCGGAAGACATCGGGGCTGGCGTTGCCGGCGACGCGAACCCGGCGCGCTTCGTCCGGCAGCGGCGGCTCGTTGCCGCGGGTCGGGCAGTAGTAGGCGTGGTCGGCACGCAGCGGCAACCGCGTCTCGCGCCGCACGCAGCGCACCGTCGCATAGCCGCCGGCAAAGCCGACGGCCGGCAGCGGCGTGCGGCAGCGGAACGCCGCCGCGCTCGCGCCCGGGTGAAACCAGAAGATCCGGGCGATGTCGGCGCGCTCGAGCGGGTACTCGATCTCGGCGAAGTCGCAGCCGTCGACCGTGAAGGTGAGATCGGCATGGCGCCCGGCGGGCGCCAGCGCCCACCCGCGCATCTCGAACATCCCGTCAGCCAGGCTGAGGTGATCGATGCACCATGGCGGAACCCCGAGCAGCTCGCGCAGGGCCGCGGCGAACGTCTCACGCTCCCGGTCCATCCCAAAAGACCATTTCACCACAGAGGCACAGAGGCACAGAGGCACGGAGATGGAGAGACTTGTTACGACCCTTCGGCGGATTATCAAGTCCGTTCTCTCCGTGCCTCTGTGTCTCTGTGGTGAAAAGCAGTTGCTGCCGCGGTAGCGCTTTGCCATCCATGTTGCGTGGGCAAGGAGCGCTGGACGCGATACGGGCTCGAGCCGGCGGTGCTGCGCGTGCCGGCGATGCTCGGGCTCGAGGAGCGCCAGTTCCTCTATTACCTCGGCCGCGATGTCTATCGCGGCGAGGGCGAGATGATGGACGTCGGCGCATTTCTCGGCGCCTCGGCGAGCGCGCTCGCGGCCGGGCTGCGCGACAACCCCCGCCCGATCGAACGGCGGCAGCGCATCCATTCCTACGACTTCTTCACCTACGGCGACTACTACGCCGGCTATGTGTCCGGCCGCGTGTGGCAGACCGGCGAGGACACGCTGCCGTTGTATCGGCAGCACGTCGAGCCGTTCGCCGAGCTGATCGAGCCGATCAAGGGCGACATCTGCGCGCAGCGCTGGGACGGGCGGCCGATCGAGATCCTGTTCGTGGACTTCACCCAGACCTGGCACCAGCACGAGTTCGTGGTGCGCACGTTCTATCCCCATCTGATCCCCGGGCGATCGGTGCTGGTGCACCAGGACTTCATCTTCACCGTCTGTTACTGGCTGCACATCTTCATGGAGCACTACCGCGACTGCTTCGCCTCGATCGATCCGCACGTGTGGAACTCCAGCGCGGCATGGACGGTCGTGCGCCCGCTCCCGACCGACGCGATGACCCACCCGTTGCCGTCGCGGCTCCGCGTCGCCGAGCTGCTCGAGCTGCTCGACCGCAGCATCGAGCGCTATCCGACGCAGCCTTGGCGGGGCGTGCTCGACTGCGCCCGCGCCCGCTTCCTGCTGCATGCGCTCGGGCGCGATGCGGCGCTGGACGCCGCCACGCGGGTGGAGCAGGGCAGGGCGGAGACCAGCTTGCTCGACCCGCACTACACGGCGCTGATGGATGAGATTCGCGGGTGGTCCCCTGACCGCTCGCCGTACGAAGGCTTCTTCCGCGTCTAACAATGTGGAGGGCGCCGCGCCGTCGGCGCCGGGGGTGGCGTGGGTGCAATCGCGCGGCCGGCCCCACCCCGGCGGCGACGGCGCGCCGCCCTCCACAGATGGCGCCGGCGGCGCGGCGCCCTCCACATTGACATGGTGCCGGCGCGGGCATTTAACGATGCCGTGCCGACCGAGGCCAGGATCCCGTTGAGCCGGGGGGATTCCGCGGCGCGGCCCGCCTTCACCGGCGAACGCTACGTGCCCGGCCTCGGCGGGCCCCGGATCGCCCAGGAGCACGTGCACCGCTACGCGTTCGCGCGCCGTTTCGTCGGCGGCCGGCGCGTGCTCGACCTCGGCTGCGGGATCGGATACGGCGCCGAGCTCCTGTCCCCGCCGGCCCGCGCGGTCGTCTCCCTCGACCGCGATGCGGCAACGATCGCCAGCGCGCGTACCCTGCACAGCGGCGCAGTGGGCGTGTTCCTCATCGCCGACGCCTGCCGGCTGCCCATCGCCAGCGCGTCGTTCGACGCCGTCGTGGCGTTCGAGTTGATCGAGCACGTCAGCGCGCAGCCGGCCCTGGTCGCCGAGATCCGCCGCGTGCTTCGCCCGGACGGTCTGCTGCTCATCTCGTCGCCCGACACGCTCGTCTACGCGGGCAAGCTCGGCGAGCGCAATCCGTTCCACACGCACGAGATGACCACCGAGCAGCTGCGCGCCCTGGTCGCGCCACATTTCGCCCATGCGATCCTTTACAAGCAGCGGGTGGTGGCGAGCTCGGTGCTGCTGGCGGATCCTGCGGCCGCGCCGAACGGCCCGGAGGACGCGGAGGTTCTGGTCGCCCGGCTCGACGTTGACCCGCCCGCCCTGGTGTTGAACCCCGGCGAGGTCGACTTCGTCTACAACGTCCTGGTGTGCGGCCCGCGCGAGGCGCTGGCGGACGCGCCGGGCACGTCGGTGCTCGCCGATCTTCCCGCGGTCAGCTGGCACGAATTCCACGGCGTCTCTGCGGCGAGCGGGACGCCACCCGACGAGGCGGCGTCGCAGCCGATCCTCCGCCGCGTCGACTACCGGGAAGTGTGGCAGTCGCTGTCGACCACCGAGGACATGGCCAAGTTGAACGTGCTCGGCTGCAGTGACGAGCACGAGTTCGGCAGGACCGCGCAACTGACCAAGCAGGCGCTGCTCGACACGGTCGGCGTCAACCGGGACGACACGGTGCTCGAGATCGGGGCCGGCGTTGGGCGCGTGGGCGAGGTCTTGGCGCCGCTGTGCCGAGAGTGGATCGGTGCCGACGTCTCCGAGAATATGCTGGGCCACATCGCCCGGCGCATCGGCTACCTGCCCAACGTGCGCACCGTCTTGCTCAGCGGATTCGACCTGGCGCCCATCGCATCCGAAACGGTCGATCTGGTGTATTGCACCGTGGTCTTCATGCACCTGACCGAGTGGGAGCGCTTCGGCTACATCCGCGAGGGTCTGCGGGTGCTGCGGCCCGGCGGCCGCATGCTGGTCGACAGCTTCAATCTGCTGAGCGAGCCGGGCTGGGCGCTGTTCGAGCGGATGACCCTCTATCACCCGGCCGACCGGCCGCCGCAGATCAGCACGGTGTCGACCCCCCAGGAGATCGAGACCTACTTTCGGCGCGCCGGCTTCGCCGAGGTCTGCCAGCGCGCCGCCGACATGTGGACGATCACCTACGGCCGCAAGCCTGCCGCCGTGCCGGCGTGATCAGTCGGCCGGCACCGAGAGCACACAGACCGACTGGCCGAGCGCGCCCAGCTCCTCCAGCACCTCGCCGCGCTCCAGCACGAGCGGCGCGTCCAGCGCGATCGTCGGTCGGTCGCCGTCCTCGATTGCCTCGATCCGCAGACCGAGATGGGAGGCCCATGCGGCGATCCCGTCGCGGCTCATGAACTGCACCAGCGTCGACGACCCGCTGGCGTCGCGCAGAGCCTGCTCGAACACCGCCCAATGGACCGGATTGGCGAACTCCAGAAACGACAGCACGATCTTGCCGCCGGGCTTCAGCACCCGCGTGGCCTCCTGGAGGTACAGGTACGAGTGCTCGTGCAGCAGGTGGGTGAAGACCGAGAAGAAGCAGACGACATCGACCCGGTGGTCCTCCTCGGGAATGCGAAATCCCTCGATCAGCTCGAAGCGCCAGTCCGGCCGCGTCACCAAGGTGCGCGCGTAGACGAGCAACTCCGCCACCACATCGAGACCCAGATACGGTCCGCGCAGGTAGTCGGCGAGGGCCTTGGCCAGACGCCCGGACCCGCAGCCGACGTCGACCACGTAGTCGTCCGGCCGCAGACCGTGTTGGATCAACAGTTGACGTTCCAGAACGCCGACCGCCTCGAACTCCCCGCCCACGGCGATCCGCATCGCGGCGTCGAGCGGCAGCCGCTCGGTGTACCCCTGCACCAGCTCGCGATAGCGCTGGCGAAAGACCTCATCATCCACAGTGCGCGCCCTCAGTATTTCCGCTCCGTCTCCGGATCGACCACGTAGCGATCGAGCATCTTCCAGAGGCGCGGTCCGGCGCTGAGCAGCGGCACCAGCGGCGCGAACATGTACTTCAACAACAGGATGAGCTTGCGATCCGGCCGCCGCCGCGGCTGCACGACGACCCGCGTATCGACATCGGCGACCCCGTGCGAGCGCAGAACCTCGCGCGCCGCCGCCAGACCGGACGCCGCGGCGCTTTCCATCGTGGTGAGGTCGACCTCGGTCTTGCAGTAGTCTCCGGCGGTGAACCGGTTGTCGATGCGCGTCCGCGGGCTGGGACGGAATTTCCACGAGCCGACGGTGTTGAGATAGAGCGGCGCGGTGTCGTTCTTGTGCAGCATCGGCCCCGAGGCGCTCCAGGTGCTGGGCAAACGGCGCGATGAGCTGACTTTGCAGGTTGCCATTCAGGATCGAGTACACCTTGGGGGCCGGACCCTCCGGCGGCTCCGGCAGCGGCCGAGGATTCAACGTGCCCACTGGCTTCTGCCACCGATGATGGCGCGTCGTATCGCGCGGCCGTTCCGAGTGTCAACCGAGCGCGCGTCGCAGCGCGGCGTCGCACGCGTGGCGGACGCCGCGCCATCGGCGCCGAGGCGGGGCGCCCCGATCGGAGACGACATCCATCCGCCACGATTCGACGTACCTCTGGTCATACAACACGAAACCGTTCCGACGCGGTCAGGTGTCGGGGCGAGAGGAGGAGCAGCATGTTACAGAGATTGATGGGAATTGCGCTGGCCGTTCTCGCGGTTGGCGCCGACGTGGCGGGCGCGACCGGATTCGACCGCTTCCGACGCGGGCGCTGTGGGGACGGATCCGGATGGGTCGTCGGCAACTTCCGTTTCAGTGGTCTCGAGGTCGTCGGCCTCACGGCCGACCAGCGCCTCATCTGCTTCGACGAGGACACGCCGACGCTGGCGCGCGCCATCGGGCCGGTCACCAACCTGAGCGGCGACTCGCGCATCGTCGGCATCGATTTCCGTCCGGCGACTGGCGAGCTCTACGGCCTCGGCAACGCCGGCGGCATCTACACCATCGACCTCGGCACTGGCTCGGCGAGCTTCGTCTCCCAGCTCAGTGTCATGCTCGACGGCACCGCCTTCGACGTCGATTTCAACCCGACCGTCGACCGCCTGCGCATCATCAGCGATCTCGGGCAGAATTTGCGCGTCAACGTCGACACCGGCGCGGCCACCGAGGATCTCGACCTCGTGTACCCCGGTATGATGCCCACGCCGGGAGTCGGCGTCACCGGCGCCGCCTACACCAACAACGACCTCGATGCGACCACGGCCACGACGCTCTACGACATCGACGCGACTATGGACCAGGTGGTGATTCAATCGCCGCCGAACAACGGCTCGCTCGCGGCATCCGGCAAGCTCGGGCTCGATGCCGCCGGCGACGTCGGGTTCGACATCTACAGCATCGTGCGCGGCGGCAAGACCACCGACGTGAAGGCGTTCGCGGCCATCGCCACCGACCGCGCCCGCTTCTACCGCATCAACCTGATCACCGGCCGCGCCTCGCTGCGCGGGACCTTCACCCAGTCGCAGCAGGTCACCGACATCGCCGTGCCCCTGAATCAGTTCTGAGTCGCCATCCGGGCTCTTCCGCGTGCGGCGGAAGAGCCCGGCTCCCTGGCTTCGTATTTTGGAGGGCGCCGCGCCGTCGGCGCCGCACCTGCTCCGACCTCAAACGCGGCGGCCTGGCGGGCCTCACGCCGCGCTCTGCACGATCATCCAGCACCCGATCGCGATCGTGACCACACCGAGCACCGGTTCGAGCGTGCCGGCGGTGCGCTCCATCAGACGCTTGGACAGGGTCAGCGGCAGCGACAGCACCACCGAAAACGCGACCATCCCGAGGATCGAGCCAGCGGCGAAACAGACGACGTAGGCCAGCGCTCGCAACCCCGACCCCAGCATCTGCAGCGAGAGCAGGACCAGGGCACCGGAGCCCGCCAGGCCGTGAAGGCTGCCGACCAGCACGGCGCGCGGCAGCAGGCTGCGGACGTGATCGTGCTCGTGCGCCGACGGGTCGTGGCGCGTCTCACCCGGATGGGCGTGCACGTGCAGATGGCGGGCGCCGTCGGCGTGCCGGTGGACGTGGACGTGAATGCGGTGCTGGCGCGCGCGCCATAGGACATCGATGCCGAGGCCGATCAAGACCACGGCCGCGGCGATTTCGAACGCGCGCGCCAGTGAGTCCGGCATCGTCGTGCCGAGGGCGATGAAGACGGCGCCGAGCGCCATCAAGGCGGCGGCGTGACCGCTGCCCCACGCCGCCGCCAGCCTGATTCGTTGCGCGAGCGAGGCCGAGCGGCTCACCAGCGTGGTCACGGCGGCGACGTGATCGGCCTCCAGGGCATGGCGGACGCCGACCAGAAACCCCAGCACCAGAACCGCAAACACCGACTCAACCCTCGGCCATCCGGGATCGCCAGCGCACGCGCATCGGACCCACCGCCCATTGCATGGCGCGGAGTATGACCCAGCTTTGGCTCGGCACCAAGCGCAACCGTCCGAGGCGGAATCGCCCAGCGTGAGGTGCCTGGTGGCCAACCTCGTATTGGGGCGAGCAGATCGCGCAGGAGTCTGCAGAACCTGCGCCGCAAGGCGTGCCAGTCTTTGCGTGGTCGAGCGCTCGCGTCCGGTCTCGATCGCCATTCTCGGACGCAACGCGAGGCGCGCAGGGCTCGGCACGCAGCTTGCCCTCAACTGCTCGACCGGCGGGCGATGACCGCCGCTGCGAGGGAGAGAGATCATGCCGACGTATTTTGCTACGCGAGTCGCGTCCTGTGTCTCGACGCTGGGCCTGGTCCTGCTGCTGAATGGCTGCGACGGCGACGACGGCAACGGCGGGGCGACGCCGACCAGCCCGCCGGCCCCCACGGCAACCGCCACCCCGGCACCTCCCACCACAACCGCGACGCCGGCACCAACCAGCACGCCGGTGCCCACGGGCGAGGTTCCGGTTCTGTCGGCGGCGAAGTTGTTGATCGAGCACAACGCGACCGACGAAGACACCGGGTTTCAGGGTTTCGCCGATGGGGATCCGTGGAACGAGCTATCCCTCACCGGGCCCGACGGGGTCCGGATTGCCACCGTGACGCCTCAGGGGGGCCTCTTCGATTTCGGCCTGACCGAGCTCTTCTTCGAAACGTCGGAACCGGCGAACGATGAGGTGCCGATCGAGGACGTCCTCGCCCGCCTTGCGGAAGGCACCTACACGTATGCGGGCGATCTGGTTTCTGGAGATGACGACACGCTCCCCGCCATCTTCACCCACGACATCCCGGCGGGGCCCGAGCTGACGAGCCCGGAGGACGAAGCCACCGGGCTCGATCCCAGCAACGTCGTCGTCTCCTGGGAACCGGTGTCCGAGGACACCGACGGCGAGCCGCTCGCCGTCGTCGGCTACCAGGTCATCGTGGAGGAAGATGCGCCGGCGCTCTTCCCACAGGGGTTCGCCCGCCCCGTGTTCAGCATCTACCTCCCGGCCAGTGCGACCCGCGTGACGGTGCCGGCGCAGTTCATGACCGACGACACCTGTTACAAGTACGAGGTCCTGGCGATCGAGGAGAGCGGCAACCAGACGCTGTCCTCGGCGGTGTTCGAGACCGGCGACGCGTGCGAGCGCATGGAAGAGGTGGACGGGCCCCCGCGCCTGACGCAGGCGAAGCTCCTGATCGAGCACAATGCCACCGACGAAGACACCGGCTTCCAGGGCTTCGCCGACGGCGATCCCTGGAACGAGCTGACGATCACCGGCCCGGGCGGCGTCGCGATCGTCACGGTCACGCCGGCGGGTGGCCTATTCAACTTCGGGCTGACGGAGCTATTCTTCGAAACCTCTGAGCCCCCGAACGCGGAAGTTCCCATCGACGACGTGCTCGCACGCCTACCCGAGGGCACCTACACCTTCCGTGGCGTCATGGTCGATGCCGGCGAGACCACCCTGACGGCGACGCTGACGCACGACATCCCGGCCGGTCCAGAATTGGTCAGTCCCGAAGACGGCGCGAGCGACGTCGACCCCGCCAACACGGTCGTTTCCTGGGAACCGGTCACCACCGACATCGACGGCGAGCCGATCACCGTGGTGGGATACCAGGTCATCGTGGAGGAAGACGCGCCGCCGCCCTTCCCGCAGAGCTTCGCGCGACCCGTGTTCAGCGTGCATCTGCCGGCCACCGCGCGCAGCGTGAAAGTGCCCGCCGAGTTCATGGAAGGCGGGACGAGTTACAAGTACGAAGTCCTGGCGATCGCGGAGAGCGGCAACCAGACGCTGTCATCGGCGGAGTTCGCGACCCGATAGCATCCCGACGCATCGACGGTCACCACGCGTCGCCCAGCTGGGCCCAGCACGCGGGCCCAGGCCAGCTCGGGCCGCGCGCGCGCACTGGTCACGCCCCGAAGTGCGGCGAGGCCGTCCTCGACCACACTCCATCGTGGGAATCGGCTGTGGGGCGGACCGCGGCGCCGACGGGCCTTCCGCCGCGGATCTAGCGCACATCAGGGCAGGCAGACCAGCCGCACCATGTCGTTGTCGCGCCGCCCGCTTCCGGTGCGCGCGCGAGCAGGCAGCTTGAGACGGGTACCCGCCGCGACGACAACGTCGACGCTCGGCGTGCAGGTACTGACCTGCCCGGCGGGCTCGAGCGGCGGCACGAAAAGCACCCCCGTGCCGAGATCGCACAGGCCGTCGCCGGTGCCGAAGCGCGTGTCGCACTCGTAGTTCTGCGGAATCGAGCACGCCTTGCGCTTGATCCCGAGTCGACACCGGTCGGGCAGCACCGCGGCACCCGGCGCCAGAGCCGCGACCGCGGCGGTGAGGACTTCGGCGGCGGCGGCGTGCTGCGGCCGGTCGACGCGCAGGCGCAGATCGACCGCATTCAGGTCGCCCGCCACGCACCCCTCCATGCCAAGGCGGTTCAGGCACAATCCGACACGGAACGTGCACTGACCCTCGATCGCGTCGAAGTCGCACGCGGCGCCGTCCGTACAGACCTGCTTCTGTTTGAACGGATCGTTGGGCGGATCGTCGAGCGTCCAGGCGAGCAGGCATTCGCGGCGCCCCGTGACCTCGCGCCGGCCGACCAGGTTGCGGGTGCAATCAGACGAGCAGCCGCTGCCCGGCGCGCCGTTGGCCGCCCCGAGGTCGCACTCCTCGTCGCACTCCACTTGGCCGTTGCCGCAGGCCACGAGAAGGCAGAGGTTCGAGCAGATCTCCGGACCGGGCTGGCAGTGGTTGGCGGCTCCGAGATCGCACGTCTCGCCTACGCACGCGCCGTCGCCCGCGAGGGGAACGGTGTCGCAGTCGGCGTTGACGGAGCACGCTGCGCCGACGTTCCCCTGGGAGCAGGCGCCGTCGATCACGCCGTTGCCGCACTCGGTGGTGCAGGCCGCGCTGCACCCGTCGCCCGGCGCGGTGTCGCCGTCGTCGCACTGCTCGAACGGTCCGTTGCCCTTGGTGTGCACGAAGCCGTCGCCGCAGCTCGCCGGTACGCACGTCGTCAGGCAATCGTCCTTGTTGCTCCTGTTGCCGTCGTCGCACTGCTCGCCGAGGTCCAGGGTGCCGTCGCCGCATGCGGGCTGGGGCGCGATGTCCTGGCACATGGCGTCGCACACCAGCGCCCTCGGCGGGTCGCACTGCTCCACGCCGCGCTGGCGGAATCCGTCGCCGCAGCTGGCGGTGCGGCACCCGACGACGCACGCATCGTCGTTGCGGTTGTCGCCGTCGTCGCACTGCTCGCCCAGCCCTGGCTGGAACGTGCCGTCGCCGCAGAACTCGCGCCGGCACTGCCCGTCGCAGCCGTCGCCCGACCCGAGGTTGCCGTCATCGCACTGCTCGCCCGGTTGCAGGACGCCGTTGCCGCACATCGGCTCCGCCTGGCAGATGGCGCTGCAGCCGTCGCCTCCCAGTTGATTGCCGTCCTCGCACTCCGCGTCGTTGGCGATGCCGTTTTCATCCGCATCGACGACGCCATTGCCGCAGATGGTGGTCTGCGCGATGCCGTCCGCGCCGGCGCTGATGCAGAACGTGAGGTGGTAGCCGTTTCCCAACGCGATCACCTGGATGTCGCCGCCGGTGGCGCTGCTCTCCGAGATCCCGTTGGCGCCGGTGAGGATCACCGGCACCGAGACGTCCGACGGATTGACCGGGGTTTGCAACACGGCATCCCCGCCCGGGATCATGCATGAGGTCGAGTCGGTACAGGCGGCACAGAGGTCGCTGCTGGCGGGAAAGTCGTCGGCGGGGTGGGGCATGCTTTGAAACGTGCCGTCCCCACCGGGGCAGATGATCGCCGTGAGCACATCGTCGCCGGCGGCCATCGCGTGGATCGTTCCGGTGGTTCCGGCGGCGATGCCGAGCTGCAGCGGCGTGCTGTTGCCGGCGGCGATGAGGACCACGTCGTCGCCCCCGCGAACGATGGAATCGTCGCAGATGGAGTCCGGCCCTTGCGGTGTTCCGGCGCGGATGATCGGCGCGTTCGGCAGGCCGCGGTCGAGGACCACGCCATTCGACGGTCGCTGGTCGTCGTCCTTCAACACGCTCTCGCAGATGCCGTTGGGTCCGGAGAGAATCGAACCGCCGAGGCGGATGTCATCGCCGGCCGCCGAGGAGTCGATCACGAGATCGGCACCCGGCGACACGCAATCGCTGTTGGGGAGGCCATTGCCGACGCGGATGAACTGGTAGTCCTGCGCACCGGCGGTGGCGGCGACCAGCGCCGCAACCGCGGCTGCCGCCTGCCACTTCCCGCGTCCCAGGCCCCGACCGCCAGCTCGTTGCTCCATGGCGACCCCTCCCGGGCGGGACTGTCACGCTCGGTCCCCCCACCCCGAACGCCCCCACGCCACCTTGCCACGGCTGCCGTCAATCGGTCGCCGCAGCCCCGAGCCGGGCTGATTCGGTCCCCCCCTATCTGCCTGCAGCCTCTATCGTCGCGGTTGCAGGCTGTCAACAGCGGTGCGCGGGCCGCAGCGATCGTCCGGCTGGCACCGCACGGCGGCTTCGCCGCCGCGCAGGCGGGCCGCCTACACCTGCGGCGGCCACGGCAGCAGATCGTCTACCGCGACCCGGGCGTCGGGAAACGCCACTGGGGTCAGGTGCTGGCCGCGTCCGATCGTGAAGCGATCGGTGTACATCCGCTGCTCCGGGTCCGGGGCGCGATAGATCTCAAGCGCCTCGGCGCGCAGGTTGACGATCCAGTATTCGGGAATCGCGGCCCCCGCGTAGATGCGCGCCTTCGACAGGCGGTCCTGTGGAAGCGAGGAGTCCGACACCTCGACGACCAGCAACGCGGCGTTGGGATGCCTGCTGGCGTAGTCCTGCGGCCGCCCCGGAACGATCGCAACATCCGGTTCCGGGACTGAGCGGCCACCGATGATGAGCGGTTTGTCCTCGCGGACCGCGGCCTGCCCCGCGACCACGCGGCGGAGCGTCTCCGCGACACGGTCGACTGCCGACGCGTGCGCCGGATCCATCGGCGGCTCGGCCACGATGACACCCTCGAGCAGCTCGACGCGGTCCCCCTCGACCAGGACGCCCTGCCGGACGAGATCGAAGTAGGCATCGACCGTGTACCCGCAGTCATCCTGATAGCGTCGCTCCATACGTTGCTGGTAGCACGGGGCGCACGTGCTGAGAAGAGGCGCGAAGTAGCCCCGGGGTTCGCCTGATGCCACACACCGCGGGCAGGGCGACCGCGCGATTCCAATCGTCGACGCGGCACCGCACGCGAGGCACCGCACCTCGTCGCTTGCAGCTGACGCAGTTCGTTCGGTATCGATGATCATGGTCGAACGAGTGCCGAGGAGGCCGGCGCGATGCGCCGGCGCATGTGCGGTGGCTGCGCTGGTCGTGGCCACCACCGTTTCCGCCGCAAGCGCGGCGCCGCTGAGCCCGTATGCGGGCTACACGAGCGAGATCTACGCCGACCTCGATCACTGGGTCTGTCATCCCGATCGCGCCGACGAATGCGACGCCGACCTGGATGCCACGATCGTCAATGAGGACGGAGAGATCACGCTCGAGCCCTGGGAGCCGGCGGCGATGCCCGGCGTCGACTGTTTCTATCTGTATCCGACGATCTCCCTCGACATGTCGGGCAACAGCGACTTGGTGCCCGGCGCCGATGAGGAAGTGTTCGTCGCGCGCCAGCAAGCGGCCCGCCTCGGCAGCGTCTGTCGGGTGTTCGCGCCCGTCTACCGACAGGTCACGCTGACCGCGCTGCTCTCGATCTTGGGCGGGACGCCCATCACCGCCGATTCGGCGCTTGCCGACGCCGACGTGCTCGACGCCTGGAAGCACTACATGGCCAACCACAACGGCGGCCGCGGCGTGGTGCTCATCGGCCACTCGCAGGGCGCCAGTCGCTTGACCACGCTGCTCCGCACCGAGATCGACGCCGATCCGCTGCTGCGCAATCGACTGGTGTCGGCGATGTTGCTGGGGACGAGTTTTCAGGTGCCGGATGGGGCCGACGTCGGCGGGCATCTGGCCAACATCCCGCTCTGTCGGCGCGGCGAGGATACGGGCTGCGTCATCACCTACGCGTCATTCCGCGCCACCATCCCGCCCCCCAGCAACAGCCTGTTCGGCCGGTCGCAGCGGGAGGGCTGGAAGGCGGCCTGCACGAACCCCGCCCAGCTGGCGGCCGGGACGAACGAGCTCCATCCATACTTCCCGACGGATGGCCGCTCGCTGCCGATCTTTCCACCGCCGCCCTCGCTGTCCTGGGTCGACCCCTCGCTCGGCAGATCGATCAGCACGCCGTTCGTCGCCCTGCCGCGCCTGCTCGAGGCGGAGTGTCGCGAGCGCAACGGCTTCACGGTGCTGGAGATCACCGTGCACGGCGAACCGGCCGATCCGCGCATCGACGACATCGGCGGCGACCTGTCCGCCGACTGGGGGCTCCACCTCGTCGACGCCAACGTCGCCATGGGCGACCTGGTGACGATCGCGGAGCGCCAGGGTCGCATCCATCGAGATCGGCGCTGCCCGGGCGACTGCAACGCCGACGGGCAGGTGTTGGTCGACGAGCTGCTGCTCGGCGTGCGCGTCGCGCTCGGCGGCG
>Ga0187893_10009002_pt1 | contig 15524 bp, 14 predicted proteins | sample MA1701074metaG_FD_139574 | JGI IMG/M metagenome (GOLD analysis project Ga0187893, IMG submission 139574) | White microbial mat communities from a basaltic lava cave in the Kipuka Kanohina Cave System on the Island of Hawaii, USA - MA170107-4 metaG ... | reverse complement strand
AGCGGGCGCTGGTAGTAGGCGGCGAGGAAGCGCATTTGCTCCAGCCAGTCGGCGGGCAGCCCCGGGGCGTCGTCCAGCACGCGCTCGATCCTCTTCAGGCTCGCGACTTTGCTTGCCGCGGCGGTCTCGAGAACGACGCCGACGCGCGCGCGCGCGCCGAAAGGCACGATCACGCGATCGCCGGGTTCGGCTTCGCCGAGGTAGTCGAAGATCTTCGCGATCGGCACATCGATCGCGACACGCAGCACTTTCATTGCCGCCGCTTCAGCAAAAAAATGTCTTGTCGCAGCAAACGCTTACCGGATGGACTGTGGATAAAGCTGTGAGCAATCCTGCAATCTGCCGGTAACTTTTCCACAGGCTCGGAGGGCCCCTGCGCAGGCGGGGCCCTGCGCAGGGCGTTTTGACCAGAGCATCAAGGGCTTGAGTGCGTTCCGGGCGCCGGGCATCGTGAAAACACGATTCTGAGCCCCTGCGCCGCTCGATGTGCATAACTCAGGCGGTGCGCTCGCGCATTTTCTTGCTGTAAGTGCGCACTTCGTCTACAAGCGCAGCGACAGCGTCGACCTGCGCATGTGGAGAAATCCCGTGGCCGAGGTTGAACACATGGCCGGGCGCGGCGCCGAAGGCCTCCAGCACGCGACGCACTTCCTGACGCACGGCGTCAGGCGAAGCGCCGAGCACTGCCGGATCGAGGTTGCCCTGCAATGCAACCGTGGCGCCGATTCTTGCGCGCGCTGCGGCGGGCGCGACGCTCCAGTCGAGCCCGACGCAGGCGCAGCCGCTCGCCGCGATCGACTCGAGCCAGTCGCCGGCGCCCTTGGTGAAGACGATGCAGGGCGCGCCGCGCACCTGCCCGATCACCTTGCGCATGTAGGCAAGGGAGAACGCTTCGTAGCCCGCCGCGGTGAGCGTTCCGCCCCAGGTGTCGAAGAGCATCACCACCTGGGCGCCGGCCTCGATCTGGGCGTTCAGGTAGTCGGTGACCGCGCGCGCGTTTACCTCCAGGATCCGGTGCAGCAGGTCGGGCCGCGCGTAGAGCATCTGCTTGAGCGTGCGCCAGTCGTCGCTCCCCGAGCCCTCCACCATGTAGCAGGCGAGCGTGAAAGGGCTGCCCGAGAAGCCGATGAGCGGCACCCGCCCGGCGAGCGCGCGTCGCGTCTCGCGCACCGCATCGAGCACGTAACGCAGCTCGGCCCCGGGGTCGGGCGCGGCGAGCGCGCGCACCGCGGCCTCGTCGCGCACCGGCCGCGCCAGGCGCGGCCCTTCGCCCTCGCTGAAGTCCAGGCCGAGCCCCATCGCGTCCGGGATGGTGAGGATGTCGGAGAAAAGGATCGCCGCATCGAGCGGGAAGCGCTCAAGCGGCTGCAGCGCGACCTCGCAGGCGAGCGCGGGGCTCTTGGCGAGGCCGAGAAAGCTGCCGGCCCTGGCGCGCGTGGCCCGGTACTCGGGCAGATAGCGGCCGGCCTGGCGCATGAGCCATACCGGCGTGCGCTCGGTCGGCTGGCGCGCGAGCGCCCGCAGCAGCAGGTCGTTGGTCAAAGCAGCTGGCCGGTGATGAACTTCCATTCCGCGTCACTCACCGGCGTGATCGACAGGCGGTTGCCCGGGCGCAGCACCCACATGTCTTTCAACGGCTTCTGCGCGCGCAGCTCCGGGATCGGCACGACGCGCGTTTTCTTCAGCGCCCGGATGTCGACGCAGATCCAGCGCGGCGCAGCGCGCTTCGAGTCCGCGTCGTAGTAGTCGCTCTTGCGGTCGAACTGCGAGGGATCGGGGTAGGGCGCGGAGGCGACCTGCGCGAGCCCGGCGATGCCGGGCACCTCGCAGCTCGAGTGCCAGAAGAGCACGCCGTCGCCGATGCGCATCTCGTCGCGCATGAAGTTGCGCGCCCGGTAGTTGCGCACCCCGGTCCAGGGCGTGAGGCGCTTCGGCGCGGCGAGCGCATCGTCGATCGAGCACTCGTCGGGCTCGCTTTTCATCACCCAGTTCATGAGAAATGGTCCGGGAGTCCCCCGCTCGTGCCGGTGGGCCCGGCTTCCGAACCCTGCTTTTATCAGGGTGGCCGCAGCCCGGTCACATCAGGTTCGTCCGGCGGGCCCCGGAGTTGCCTCCGCTGCCAGGGACGATCACAACAGTGACGCTAGTGCCGCAACCTTGGGAAGCTATCGGTTCGGAAAAATGGGGCCCGGTCGTGCACAGCAGGGAACAAAGTCGTTCTAGAACAGCTTATCCTGCCGGGCGATCGCTTCATCCAGCTTCGCCTCGATCGATTCGATTCTACGCTTGGCCTGACCGATGTCAAAGCTGCCGCCGAGCCGCGTCGAGAGCAGCTCGTGCGCGATGTTGAGCGCGGCCATCACGGCGATGCGATCGGTGCCGTTCACCTTTCCCGTCTTCTTGATCTCGCCCATCTTGGCATCCAGGTAATCGACCGCCTGCAAGAGCGCGTCGCGCTCGCCGTCCTCGCAGGCGACCTTGTAGTTGCGGCCGAGGATGCTGACTTCGATGGTCTTGCCGCCTTCGGCCATGTCTTCCCGCCCCCCGCGGGCCCTTCAGTCAGGCAGCCGCGCGAGCAGGCTCTCGAGCTTCTGCTTGGCGCCCTCGATGCGCTCGTTCAGGCGCTTCGCGTCGTTGCGAGCGGAGGCGAGCTGCTGGCGCAGGTCGTGGTTCTCGGCGCGCAGCCGGTCGCACAGTCCCACGAACTGGGCGACCTTGGCTTCGAGCGAATTGAACTCGGCGTCCACGACAGTCACTATCATGCAATTCTGCCGCAGCGTCAAGAAATAAGGGCCGTTTCTGAAAGTGGTTCCTGACGTGCCGCGGTGCACGAAGTGGGCGTGGCGAAACGCTTTTTTCCCGCCGTCTATAATCTGGGCGCTTTCGGTTGCAAGGTGTCCGCGGCGCGGCTCTCGCGTCGCGGGTGAAACGGGAAAGAGGTCCAAGGCCTCTGCTGCCCCCGCAACGGTAGGCGAGAAGGTGCGCAGCACACCCACTGTGGATCGGGAGTGATCCACGGGAAGGGGCGCACCTGGCGAAGCGCGCGACGACGAAACGCGGCGCGCTCGCTGCTCGCGAGTCCGGAGACCGGCCTTGCAGTTCATCAACCTGCTGACGGGCGTCGGGGAAGACGCCTCGGGGAGGATGCAATGCTGCGCCGTGCCTGTTTCGCCGCCGTCCTGGCGGCATTTCCTGTCGCCGCCCAATCGCAAGCCGAAGACAGCGTCGTCGTCACCGCGACCCGCTTTACCGAGTATCAGCGCGACCTGCCGGTCGGCATGAGCGTGTTCACGCGCGAGGACATCCGGCTCTCGGGCGCGAGCACGCTGCCCGAGTTCATCCAGCGCATCCCGGGCGTCGTGACGCGCAACAACACCGGCAGCCCCGACCTGCAGATCGACCTGCGCGGCTTCGGCGTGAGCGGCGACCAGAACAACGTGGTGTTGGTGAACGGCACGCGGATTTCCGAGAACGAGCTGGTGCCGGCAAAGATCCAGTCGATCCCGCTCTCGAGCATCGAGAAGATCGAGATCCTGCGCGGCGCGGGCAGCGTCGCCTACGGCGGCGGCGCGACCGGCGGCGCGATCGACATCATCACGGCACAGCCGCGTCCGGGCGGTCAGGCGCTCACCGCGGGCACCGCGGCCGGCGGCTTCGGCAGCACCGACCTGCGCGCGAGCGGCAGCTGGGCCGGCCAGGCGCTCGGCGTCGCGCTGCACGTGAACCGCTACGACACCGACAATTACCGCGTCAACAACCAGCTGAAGCAGGAGAACCTCGAAGGCTCGGCGCGGCTGTTCGGCCAGGGCAGCAGTTTCGTCGGGCTCAATTTCGGCTCGGACCGCCAGAACCTGCGGCTGCCCGGCGCGCGCACGCAGGCGCAGCTCGACTCCGACCCGCGCGGCACCGCGACGCCGCGCGACTACGCGACGCGGGATGGCTGGCACCTTGACCTTATAGGCGCGCGCAAGCTGGGGGATATCGAGCTCGCCGCCGACCTGGGCCGTCGCAACCGGTTCGTGACGGCGCTGTTCGGCGACTACGCGTTCGGCGGCCTGTTCGACACCTACCTCGAGACGCGCGCCGACACGCTCACCTTCACGCCGCGCGCGAAGATCCCATTCAAGGTCGCCGGCCGCGATGCGCACATCATGCTGGGCTACGACCACGCGGACTGGGATTACCGCAGCCGCCGCGCGGGCAGCCCGGCGACGATCACGATGCCATTCATCCACACCTCGGCGAGCCAGGAGAACCGCGCCTGGTACGCGCAGGCGCACTTCTTGCTCGCTGCGCCGACGCTGCTCACCGCCGGCTACCGGACGCAGCGCACCCGGAACCGCATTACCGACGTGCTGACCAACACCACGCAGCGGCGCCAGGACTCGCCGGGTGCGTGGGAGATCGCGCTGCGCCACCGGCTCGCCGCGCCCCTCTCAGTCTACGGGCGCGTGGGTACGAGCTACCGGGTTCCCACCGTCGACGAGAACGCCTTCACGCCGGCCGGCGCTGCCATCCTGAAAATCCAGACCTCGCGCGATGCCGAAGTAGGCGCCGAGTATCGAAAAGGGCCGATCGGGCTGCGCGCTGCGCTCTATCGCAACGATCTCGAGAACGAGCTTCACTTCAACCGGCTGGTCGGCCTGTTCGGCGCCAATACCAACCTGTCACCGACGCGCCGCCAAGGTCTGGAGACCGAGGCAAGGTGGCAGGCGACCGCCGGGCTGCAGGTCGCGGCCGCGCTTCATTTGCGCGAGGCGACGTTCCGCACCGGCACCTACGGAGGCGTCAACGTCACCGGCAACGACGTGCCGATGGTGCCGAAACTGACTGCGAACCTGAAGCTCGCCTGGCAGTTCGCGCCGAAGAGCGTATTCACCATCGACCTGCGCTACGTCGGCAGGCAGCGCTACGATAACGACCAGGCGAATACCTTCCCGACGCAGATGCCCGCGTATTCGGTGACCGACTTGCGCATTACGCACGAGGTCGCGAACTGGACGCTCGCGTTCGCGGTGAACAACCTCTTCGACAAGGACTACTACTCTTATGCGATCCGCAACGCCGCGGGCACGAGCTTCAACGCCTATCCCGAGCGGCCGCGCTGGGTGAGTGCAGTCGCGGAGTACCGGTTCCGCTAAACGAATGCGGATCCGGCCGTATGGCTAAAAGGGTCTACCTCTCCTGGTCGAGCGGCAAGGACAGCGCGTGGGCGCTGCATGCGCTGCGCGCGGCCGCGGACGTGGAGATCGTCGGGCTCGTGTGCACCGTGACCCAAGCGTTCGATCGCGTGGCGATACACGGTGTACGGCGGCCGCTTGTCGAGGCGCAAGCCCAGGCGGCGGGCTTGCCGCTTCGCGTCGTGCCGCTTCCGTATCCCTGCCCGAACGCGCTCTACGAGGAGGCAATGCGCGGCTTCGCCGCGCAGGCGCTGAACGAAGGCGCGACACATCTGGCATTCGGCGACCTGTTCCTCGAGGACGTGCGTCGGCACCGCGAGGCGCTTTTCCGCGGCACCGGGCTGGAGCTCCTGTTTCCGCTCTGGGGCCGCGAGACGCGCGCGCTTGCGGCGAATATGGCAGCGGCAGGATTGCGGGCGTGGGTCGTTTGCGTCGATCCGAAGCAGGCCCCGCGCGAGTGGGCCGGCGCCCTTTTCGACTCGGCGTTCGCGCAGGCGATTCCGCCGCATATCGATCCGTGCGCCGAGAACGGCGAGTTCCACACCTTCGCCTTCGACGGGCCGATGTTCTCGCGTCCGATACGCGCAAGGCCCGGTGAGGTCGTCGAGCGCGACGGCTTCGTATTCGCCGATCTGCTGCCGGCGTAGCGGGCGCCGCGCGGAGGCCGGTGGTATCTTCGCCTCATGCTGAAGGACGCGGTTCCGCTCGGGGAGATCGCGCGCGCGCTGGTCATCAAGCTGCGCCACCACGGCGATGTGCTGCTCGCCGCGCCGGTGCTGCGCGTGCTGAAAGCCCACGCACCGCGCGCCGAGGTCGACGCGCTGGTCTATGACGACACCGCGGCGATGCTCGCCGGCCATCCCGCGCTCGCGGTGCTGCATGTCGTCGGGCGCAAGTGGCGTGACGAGGGCGCCTTCTCGAGGCTACTCCTTGAGAAGGGGCTCTACGATGCGCTGCGCGCGCGGCGCTACGACCTGATCCTGCACCTCTCGGAGCAGCCGCGCGGCGCCTGGCTCGCGCGCGCGCTCGGTGCCCGCTACCGGGTCGCGCCGGCGACACCCGGCAAGGGCGACTTCTGGCGCGGAAGCTTCACGCACCTCTATGCGCTCGCGCGCAACGGCCGGCGCCACAAGGTGGAGGAGAACCTCGATGCGCTGCGCCGCATCGGCCTGCAACCCGTGCCCGAGGAGCGCCGCGTCGACTTCGTGCCGGGCGAGGACGCGATCGCGAGCGTCGTGAAGCTGCTCGGCGCCGAGGGGCTGCAGGAGCGCGGCTTCGTGCACGTGCATCCGGCCTCGCGCTGGAGCTTCAAGTCCTGGCCCGCCGAGCGCAACGCCGAGCTGATCGACGCGCTCGCCCGGCGCCACCGCGTGGTGCTCACCGCCGCGCCGGAGCCGGAGGAAACGTCTTTCGTCGGGGAAATCGTCTCCAGGACGAAAACGAAGCCCGTGAACCTGGCCGGAAAGCTCTCGATCAAGGAGCTCGGCGCGCTGACGGCCCGGGCGCGGCTTTTCATCGGCGTCGACTCGATGCCGATGCATCTCGCGGCCGCGATGGGCACGCCCACCGTGGCGCTCTTCGGTCCGAGCGGCGAGCTCGAGTGGGGCCCCTGGCGCGTGCCGCATCGCATCGTGACCACGAAGTTCCCCTGCCGTCCCTGCGGCAACGACGGCTGCGGCGGCGGCAAGGTGAGCGAGTGCCTGACGACGCTGCCGGTCGCGGACGTGCAGGCGGCGGCCGAGCAGCTGCTGGCCGAGGGCCGCTAGGGCTTGCGCGTTGCGATTGTCCGGCAGAGATACACCCCCTACGGGGGCGCCGAGCGCTTCGTCGAGCGGGCGCTCCCGGCGCTCGGGCGCGCCGGTGCCGAGGTGACGCTGATCGCGCGCAGCGCAGAAGGGTGGGGCTCCCGCGCGGTCGAAACCGTGAACCCGTTCTTCCTGGGAAACCTGTGGCGCGACCGGTCCTTTGCGCGCGCGGCGCGGAACGCCTGGGGAAAGTTCGACCTGGTGCAATCGCACGAGCGCATCGCCGGCTGCGACGTCTACCGCGCGGGCGACGGCGTGCACCGGCGCTGGCTCGAGATCCGGCGCGCCGCCGCCGGGCCGCTCGAGCGCCTCGGCATCGCGCTAAACCCGTATCACCGCTACGTGTGCGCCGAGGAGCGGCGCATGTTCGAGCACCCGGCGTTGCGCGCTGTCATCTGCAACTCGGCCATGGTGAGGGACGAAATTCTCGCCGCCTTTCGCGTGGCGCCCGAGAAGCTGCACGTCGTCTATAACGGCGTCGATCTCGAGCAATTCCATCCGCGTGAGCGCGAGGCGCGGCGCGCCGCGGCGCGCGCCGAGCTTGGCCTGGCCGAGGGCGAGTTCGCCTTCCTCCATGTCGGCTCGGGATTCGCGCGCAAGGGACTCGATGCCGCGATCGGCGCGCTCGCGCGCTGCGCGGAGCCGCGGCTCCGCCTCTTCGCCGCGGGCCGCGACCGGGACGCGGCGCGCTTCGCCGCGCTCGCGCGCGCCGCGGGCGTCGGCGCGCGCGTGCACCTGCTCGGCGCGCGCGCCGATGTGCGCCCGCTCTACGCCGCGGCCGATTGCTTTATCCTTCCGACGCGCTACGACCCGTTTCCGGGCGCGGCGCTCGAGGCGCTGGCGATGGGCCTGCCCGCGATCGTCGGCCGGCGCAGCGGCGCGGCCGAGGTGCTGGGCGAGGCGGGCTGGATCTGCGAGCCCGAGGACGTGGACGGGCTCGCGCAGCGGATGCGCGCCGCGGCACTCGCCCTCGCTTCCGGGGAGAATGGCAAGGCGCTGCGCGCCGCCGCGCGCCGCACCGCCGAGGGGTATGGAATCGACGCCATGGCACGCAAGCTGACCGACCTGTACGCCGCGCTGATTGCGCGAAAGGCCGCATGAGCGCGCTGCGAATCCTCGCCGCCTGCGCGCTGATCGTCGCCGGCGCCGCGCACGCCGCGAGCGAGAAGGAGGTTATCCAGCTCTACCGGCAGGCGGCGGGCGCGATGGCGCCGGCGCGCGCCGAGCTCGAGCGGCTGGCCAAGGACGGCGATGGCCTGGCCGCGCACTTCCTCGGCCGCCTCCATCTCGAAGGCCGCGGCGTGCTCCGAGACGAGACGGCGGCGGTCGAGTGGTTCCGCAAATCGGCCGAGCTCGGCCGCGCCGACTCGGCGCACAACCTCGGGGTCATCTACGAGCGCTCGCGCGGCACGCTCAAGGACGCGAAGGAGGCGCGCCGCTGGTACGGCATCGCTGCCGACAAGGGCTACGCGCGCGCGCAGTCGAACCTCGGCCACATGCTCGCCGAGGGCCACGGCGGCCCGGCGGACCTCGACCAGGCGAAGTACTGGTACGAGAAGGCCGCGGCGCAAGGCGATCCGCGCGGCCGCTACCTGCTCGGCATGCTGACGCTCGAAGGCCGCGCCGGCATCGCCAGGAACGAGGCCGAGGCCGTGCGCCTGATTCGCCTCGCGGCCGAAGACAAGGAGCGCGAGGCGCAATACCGCATGGCGCTCCTCTACGGCACCGGGCAGGCCCAGGGCGTGAAGAGGGACGACAAGCTCGCGCTCGAGTGGCTGCGCAAGTCGGCCGCGCAGCGGCTGCCCGAGGCCGAGCTCTTGCTCGCCGCGGTGCACGCGCGCGGCCTCTACGGCGTGAAGCGCGATCCCAAGGCGGCCGTCGGCTGGCTGCGCAAGAGCGCGCTGCAGGGCAACGTCGAGGCCATGTACGGGCTTGGGCTCGCCTATGCCGAAGGCCGGGGCGTGGAGAAGGACCCGACCGAGGCCTACGGCTGGATGCTGCACGCCGCGCGCAACGGCCACCCGCAGGCGATCGCGTTCGTGCGCCGCATCTAGGAATTGCGCCCGCCGCCGAAAGAGCCCGCCGGCAAGGACGCGCCGGCCGAGAAGAAAGACTAGGGAGCGCGCGTGATCGCGAGCCGGCTGCGGCGCCTGATGGCCAGGCTGCAATGGGTGCGCAACTACCGCAAGGAAAGGGAGGGGCGCTTTCCCTGGACGGTGCGCATCCCGTTCGTGCGCGACGCGATCCGCCGCGAGGCGCACGCCGATTGGCCGGGCGGCACCCTCTTCCTGCAGCGCGACCTGATGGCCTACGTGCCGAAGCCCGTCGACGCGATCGCAGGCTACCGGCTGCTCAAGCCCTGGCGCCCGAGCCCGTACATCGAGATCCTGTGCCGGGCCGGCGACACGGTGATCGACGTCGGCGCGAACCTCGGGGAATGGACGCTCGGCGCGGCGCTCGCGGTCGGGCCTTCCGGCCGCGTGCTCGCGTTCGAGCCGGTGCCGCACGTGGCTGAGGCGCTCGCGCGCAGCGTGGCGATCAACCGCTTTCGCTGGGCGAGCGTCGTCGCCAAGGCGTGCGCCGACCGGGCGGGCGAGATCGACTTCTCGGTTGAGCGCGAGAACACCGGCGGCTCGCGCCCCGGAACGATACCGAGCGACGCCGGCCGGACCTTCGAGCACATCCGCGTGAGCGCGGTGACCCTGGACAGCGTGGTCGCGGCCGAGCGGCTCGCCCGGGTCGACGTGATCAAGATCGACGTCGAGGGTTTCGAAGGCGTCGTGCTGCGGGGCGCGGTCGAGACCCTCGGAAGATTCAAGCCCGCGCTTTTCCTGGAGACCGGGCACGAGTCGCGCGAGCAGCGCGCCGCGCTCGCGGACCTTTGCCGCGGCCTCGGCTATCGCATCGCCGGCGTCGCGCTCGGCCACGGCCTGGCCGACGCCGGCTGGGACGACTACCTCGGCCAGTCGGGCGCATTCGCGATCGGCATGGCTGACATGGTGCTGCTCGCCGCGTGACGAGCCGGACCCTCTACCTCCGCCTGCTGTCCTATGTGCGGCCGTACGCGCGCGCGTTCGGCCTCGCGCTGCTCGGCATGGTGCTCGCGGCGACGACCGAGCCGCTCTTCCCGGCGCTGATGAAGCCGCTGCTCGACGGCGGCTTCGGGGCGGGCAAGGCGCCGGTTCTTGCACCGGCCTGGTTCGCGCTCGCGCTGGTCGGCATCTTCGTGCTGCGCGGCGTGCTCACCTTCGCCGCGGCGTATTTCCTCTCCTGGGTCTCGAACCGCGTGATCCTCGACCTGCGCGCGGCGATGTTCGCGCGCCTGGTGCGCTTTCCGGCGAAGTACTTCGACGACCACAGCTCGGGCGCGGTGCTCTCCAAGATCGCCTACGACGTGAACGGCGTGGCCGCGGCCTCGACCACGGTGCTCACCGTGGTGGTGCGCGACTCGATCGCCGTCCTCGGCCTGCTCGCGTGGCTGTTCTACCTCAACTGGAAGCTGACGCTGATTGCGCTCGCCATCGGCCCGCCGATCGCGCTCTTCGTGCGGCTGCTGTCGCGGCGGCTGCGCAGCATGGCGCGCGAGGCGCAGCACGCGCTCGGCGACCTGGTGCACGTGCTTGAGGAGACCATCGAGTGCCACAAGGTGGTCAAGGTCTTCGGCGGGCAGGACTACGAGATCGGCCGCTTCGCGCGCGCGAGCCAGCGCGTGCGCGGCTTCAACATGCGCCAGACCGTGCCCGCCGCGCTGACCACGCCGGTGACGCACATCCTCGCCGCGATGGCGCTCGCCGTGATCGTGTACCTCGCGATAGAGGAATCGCTCGCCACGCGCACCACGGTGGGCGAGTTCGCCTCGTTCATCACCGCCATGCTGCTGCTGCTCGCGCCGCTGAAGCACCTGACCGATATCAACGCGCCGCTGCAGCGCGGCCTGGCCGCCGCCGAAAGCGTGTTCGAGCTGATCGACGCGCCGATCGAGGAGGACCGCGGCACGCAGGCGCTCGCGCGCGCGCGCGGGGCGATCGAGTTCGAGCGCGTGAGCTTCACCTACGCGACGCGCACCGAGCCGGCGCTCGCCGAGGTAAGCCTCTCGATCCGGCCGGGCGAGACGGTGGCGCTGGTCGGCGCCTCGGGCGGCGGCAAGACCACGCTCGCCAACCTGCTGCCGCGCTTCTATGCGCCCGATTCCGGCAGGGTGCTGCTCGACGGCCACGACCTGCAGGCGCTCAAGCTGGAGAGCCTGCGCGCCAACGTCGCGCTCGTGTCGCAGGACGTCGTGCTCTTCAACGACACCATCCGCGCCAACATCGCCTACGGCCGGATGGCGGCGGCGAGCGATGCCGCGGTCGAGGCCGCCGCCGCGGCGGCGCACGCGAGCGAGTTCATCCGCGAGACGCCGCAGGGCATGCAGACGCTGGTCGGCGAGAACGGCATGCGCCTCTCGGGCGGGCAGCGCCAGCGCCTCGCCATCGCGCGCGCGCTGCTCAAGGACGCGCCGGTGCTCGTCCTGGACGAGGCGACCTCCGCGCTCGACTCGGAGTCGGAGCGCCTGGTGCAGGAGGCGCTCGCCACGCTCATGCGCGGGCGCACCACGCTCGTCATCGCGCACCGGCTCTCGACCATCGAGCGCGCCGACCGCATCGTGGTGCTCGAGCGCGGCCGCATCGTCGAGGCGGGCACCCACGCGGAGCTGCTCGCGCGCGACGGCGTCTACGCGAAGCTCTACCGTATCCAGTTCGCCGTTTCATGACCCAGCTGCACATCGTCCACACCGAGTCCTCGCTCGGCTGGGGCGGGCAGGAGATCCGGATCCTCGCCGAGTCGCAGGGCCTGATCCGCCGCGGCCACGCGGTGACGCTGCTCTGCCCGCGCGAGGCGCGCATCCATGCCGAGGCGCCGAACTGGGGCGTGCCGGTGGCGGCGCTGCCGATCGACAAGAAGCGCCTGCGCGGCGTGCGCGCGCTCGCCGACTGGTTTCGCGCCAACCCCTGCGACGTCGCCTGCACCCACAGCTCCACCGACTCGTGGCTCGCCGCGCTCGCGCGCCTGGGGCGCGGCCGGCCGCCGCGCCTGGTGCGCATGCGCCATATCTCGGCGCCGGTGCCGCGCGGGCCGCTTTCGCGCTGGCTCTACATGCGCGCGGCCGAGCGCGTGATCACCACCGGCGAGGCGCTGCGCCGCGCGCTGATCGAGGACAACGGGTTCGACGGCGCGCGCATCGAGTCGGTGCCGACCGGCATCGACGCGGGGCGCTTCCGCCCGGGCGAGCGCAAGGCCGCGCGCGCCCGCTTCGGGCTGCCCGAGGACCGCACGCTGGTCGGCATCGTGGCGACGCTGCGCAGCTGGAAGGGGCACCTGCACCTGATCGAGGCGCTCGCGCACCTGCCCTCGACGGTCGAGCTGGTGATCGTCGGCGACGGGCCGATGCGCCGCGTGATTGAGGACAAGATCGCCAGCCTCGGCCTGTACGGCCGCGTGCGCATGCAGGGCGAGCAGGCCGACGTGCTGCCGTGGCTGCGCGCGCTCGACATCTTCGCGCTGCCCTCGTACGCCAACGAGGGCGTGCCGCAGGCGCTCGTGCAGGCGATGCTGGTCGAGCTGCCCTGCGTCACCACCGCGGTGGGCGGGATTCCGGAGCTCGCCGAGCACGAACGCACCGCGCTGCTCGTGCCGCCGCGCGACCCGCGCGCGCTGGCCGGCGCGCTCGAGCGCCTCGCCGGCAACGAAGGCCTGCGCCGCGAGCTCGGCGAGGCGGCGCGCAAGCACTGCGTCGAGGCGTTTTCCTTTTCGCGTATGCTTGATCGCATGGAACGCATCTACGCCGGCGCGCGAGCGGATGCTGAGCAAGCATGACCTGAAGGTGCTGGTGCGCTCGCGCTCGCTGCGCTTCATGCGCGACCGCGCCGCCGCGCGCTACGTGCCCGGCGCGGTCGCGAGCCTCGCCTGGCGCGGCCGCACGGTGCACTACCGCCCGGGCAGCAGCGACGCCGAGGTCATCTACAAGATCCTGCTGAAGGGCGGCCGCAAGGCAGAGTACTGGGTGCCCGACAGCGCCGCGCCGCGCGTGCTCTGGGACATCGGCGCCAACATCGGCGCCGCCGCGCTCTATTTCGGGGAGCGCTTTCCGGGCGCCGAGATCCACTGCTTCGAGCCGGTGCGCGGCAACTTCGAGATGCTCGAGCGCAACGTCGCGCCGCACGCGATCCGCGCGCACCATGCCGCGCTCGGCGCAGCCGACGGCGAGCTGGAGATCCACGCCTCGGCGAGCGCGCGCAACTTCGGCGGCTACTCGTTCCACTACGACGGCGCCGCGGCAGTGCCGGTCGAGCGCGTGCCGATGCTCACGCCGGGGCGCGTGATCGCGAGCGGGCAGGCGCCGGCGCCCGACTTCATCAAGATCGACGTCGAAGGCGCCGAGTACGACATCCTCACCGCCTTTCCTGCCGAGCGGCTCGCGCGCGTGCGCTGGCTGATCGGCGAGCTGCACAGCAAGCGCTCGTTCGCGCTGCTCGAGTACCTGAGCCAGTGGTTCGACATCGAGACCCGGAAGACCCTCGGCAAGCCGCTCTTCGCCTTCAGTGCGCGCAACAAGTCGATCTGAGCTCGCGCTCCTCGCGCCGGCGGCGGTCTTTCTCTTCATCCTGCCCTTCCCGCACACCGTGGCGCTGCGGCTCCTGTGCCTCTTCGCCGCCGCCGCGATCGCGATCGTGCTGTGGCGGCGGCTCGCGCCGCCGCCGGTTCCGCTGAAAGTCCCGCTCCTCCTCTGGGCGGTGGTGCTCCTCGTCTCGATCCTCTTCGCAGTCGATCAGCCCTACACCATCCGCGAGCTGAAGAACGAGCTCGGCTACACGATGATCGCGTTCGCGGCGCTGTTCGTGCTGGCGAGCGACGAGGCGCGGCTGCGGCTGCTCGTGCTCGGCGTCGTCATGTGCTTCCTCGTGATCTCTGTGTCGGCGCTTGCCGGCTACGCGTGGCAGGGCGCCTGGAACAGCGGCGCGTTCTACGGCGGGGCGGGCACGATCAGCAACTACTTCGTGACCGCCGCGCCGGTGATCGCGCTCGCGGTCTGGCTCTGGAACCCGCCGCGCCTCGGCTGGTGGCTCGCGCTGCTGGCGGGCCTCTACCTCTGCGCGGGGCTCATCTCGGGGCAGCGCGCGCTCTGGCCCGGGCTCGGCGCACAACTCCTCGTCCTTTGCGCCTGGCTCTGGCGCGCGAAGCCGCAGCGTCTCGCGCTCGGCATCGCGCTCGTCGCCGTGCTCACCCTGGGCGGCCTCTGGGCGAGCGAGCAGGTGCGCATGCGCGCCGACCCGGATTCGCCGAATACGATCTTCAAGGATGTGCGCCCGCAGTTCTGGCTGGCCGTGTCGCAGAAGGTTCTCGAACATCCGCTCCGGGGCGCCGGCTTCGGGCAGCGCGCGCTCATCAAGGCCTATCCCGAGCTCATGCCCGAGAACACGCACCTCTGGCACGCGCACAACCTGCCGCTGAACTACGGCGTCTACGCCGGCCTGCCCGGGATCGCGGCCATTCTTTTCCTGTTCGTCGCGCTGTTCTGGCGCTTCTGGCGGCTCGCGCTCTCGGCCGACCGCGGCGCGCAGCTCGCCGGCCTCGCGGGGGCCGCCATGGTCGCGGGCGTCTTCGCGCGCAATACCTTCAACGACTTCTTCATCCGCGACGGCGCGCTGCTCTTCTGGGGGCTCGCCGGGATGCTGCTCGGCTACGCGCTGCGCAGGTCGCGGTAGGCCGCGAGCACTTCTTCCACCGGCAGGTCGGCGACGTCGCGCGAGCCGGCGCGCGCGATGCGGTGCGGCACGCCCCAGGGACGCCAGCGCTCGACCGACGAGTCGCCGAAGAGCGCCACGATCGGCTTGCCGAGCGCGGCGGCCAGATGCATCGCGCCGCCGTCGGCGCAGATCACGTCGTCGCAGGCCGCGAGCGCGCCGATCAGCCCGGGCAGGGTCGCGGTCCGGTAGGGCACCACCGCGTCGCCGAGCACGCGGGCGATCTCGGCCGCCTTGTCGTCGTCGCCCGGGTGCTGCGGATGGTCGGGCGGCCCGGGCGACCAGAGGAGCATGGCCGGCGCGCGCAGGGAGCGGATGAGCGCGACGTGGCGCTCGGCGGGCCAGCGCTGGGTGCGCCGCCGCGCGCTGATATGCACGGCGACCGTGCGCCCGGCGCGCGCGCCGAGCGCGGCGCGCGCCTTCTCCAGCTCGCCCGGATCGGGCTCGAGCACGAGCGGCGGAATGCCGCCCTCGAGGCCGAGCAGCGGCGCGAGCGCGAACACCTGCTCGACCTCGTGCTTTGCGCCCAGCGCGGCGCGCGGCACGCGCAGGTCGATCGCGGCGGTGCGCGCGGTGCCGTCGTCGTAGCCGGCGATTCGCTTCGGCTTCAGCCAGCGCGCGAGCGCGAGCCCGCGCGTCGCCACGCCGGGCGTGGCGAGCACGACCAGGTCGAGTTGCTTGCGCCGCAGCCGCCAGAACGCGGCGGCGCTCCGGCCGAGCGCGGCGAGCTTCGATTCGCCCGCCTCGAGGTGCTT
>Ga0187893_10009000_pt1 | contig 15526 bp, 12 predicted proteins | sample MA1701074metaG_FD_139574 | JGI IMG/M metagenome (GOLD analysis project Ga0187893, IMG submission 139574) | White microbial mat communities from a basaltic lava cave in the Kipuka Kanohina Cave System on the Island of Hawaii, USA - MA170107-4 metaG ... | reverse complement strand
TTCCGCGCTCCGCCCGAGCGACCGGGAGAAGAGCGCCTGGACCCGGAGAGACTCGCCCGGCCGGACGCCCTCCACGGCGCGCGTGAACCGATCCAGCGCCTCGGCGCGGCGGCCCCACCGCGCGAGGACGCGGCCCTCGAGATACCACTCGAGGGGAGTCGACGGTTGCGGTGCGGCGTCGGCGAGCGCCTCCTCCGCGCGCGCCGCGCCGGGGTCGCTCTCGCGGTGATGGACGTACGCGAGGAGAAGCCGGTACCCCCGTTCGCCGAGCCCCCTCTCCCGCGCGCGCCCCGCGTGCCGGATGCGGTCCTCCCTGGCGGAGCCCGGCTGGAGCGCGAGCCCGAGGTGCGCCTCCGGGCGGCCGGGGAGGAGCCGCGCGGCGTTCCCGAGGAGTGCGATCGCGTTCTGGATCTCCGGGCCGAACTCGACCGGGAGGCCGACCAGCTGGCCTCCCGGGGAGCCTTCCTCCACGAGCATGCAGAGGTGGAGGTACTCCTCCCTGCGGATCCGGGTCTCGCGCGCGGACGCCGCGGCGGCGAAGAGAGCCGCGGTCACGGCGAGCGCGGCCGTCCCCGCGCCGAGCGCCGCGATCCTCGGGTGGCGCCTCGCGCGCGCGAGGAGTCGGCCCGCCCAACCGACGGGCCGCGCCCGCACGGGCGCCCCCGCAGCGAAGAGACGCAGGTCGAGGGCCATCTCCGCCGCGGAGGCGTAGCGACGGGCCGGATCCTTCTCCATCGCCTTGAGAACGATGGTCTCGAGGTCCCGCGGAAGGTCCGCGCGCAGGGCGGTCGGCCGCGCGGGGTCCTCCGTGGAGACCCGCCGGCAGAGTTCCGGGAGGGTCTCGCCGGTGAACGGCGGTCGGAGGGTCAGCGTCTCGTAGATCGTCGCGCCGAGGGAGTAGATGTCGGTGCGCTCGTCCAGGCGGGACCTCCCTCCCGCCGCCTGTTCGGGGCTCATGTAGTACGGGGTGCCCACGAGCACGCCGGGCGTCGTGACCGACGCACCGTCGCCGGCCACCCGGGCGAGCCCGAAGTCGGCGAGCCGGAGCGCGCCGGAGTCCTCGAGCAGGAGATTCGAGGGCTTGACGTCGCGGTGGAGGATCCCCTCGGCGTGCGCCGCGTGCAGCCCCTCCGCCACCCCGGCGAAGAGGATGGCGACGGCCTCCGACGACTCGGGAAGCGGCGGCGAGGAGGCCGCGCCCCCGTCGCGCCTCTCGGCGATCACCTCCTCGAGGGACCTCCCGCGGACGCGCTCCATCGCGAACCAGGAGAAGCCGTTCTCCTCCCCAGCCTCGATCACGGGGACGACCGCCGGATGGCGCAGTCGCGCGGCCGCGCGGGCCTCCCGCCGGAACCGCTCCGACGCCGACGGGCTGGCCGTGAGTCCGGGGTGGAGGACCTTGACGGCCGCCGGTCGCCGGAGGGAGACCTGCTCGGCCTCGTAGACGATCCCCATCGCTCCTCGGCCGATCCGCCGACCGAGCCGGAAGTCGCCGAGGGTCCGGGGGATACCGTCGTCCTGCGTCTCAGTCCCCGCGAGCCCGTCGAACGCGGCCAAGGCCGCGACACGCCGCCGCACCTCCCCCTCCAGGTCGGGGTGATCGCGGACCAGGTCCTCGACGCGCGGGGCTTCTCCCCGCTCCCGGGCCTCCGCCCACGATGCGAGGATCGAGGCGACGCGATCCTCGAGCGTCGACCGGGGCTCAGGCACGGGGAGGCGCGGGGCGGTCCGCCGCCGCGGCGAGCGCGAATCGGGCGAGGGCCCGCCCGGCGAGCTTCTTCACGGCCTCCCGGGAGCGGCCCATCCGCACCGCCGCCTCGGCCAGAGTGAGGCCCTCGAGGCGGGTGAGCCGGAGCACCTCGGCGTAGTCGGGCGGGAGCCGCGCGAGCGCGCGGCGAACGATCTCGGCGGACTCGGCGGCGGAGGCGTCCTCGCTGGGGCTCCGGCCTGGGGAGACGGGGGATTCCGGCGGGCGGCTCCCCTCCTGGGAGACCTCCCTCGCGGCGTTGCGCCGAGCCGCGAGGTGGCGCCGCCGCGCCTCCCGGGCCTTGTTGGTCGCGATGGCCAGAAGCCACGCCCGGAGCGCCCCGTCCCCGCTCCCCTCGAACTCCGCGCTCCGGGCGAAGGCGACGATGCGGGTCTCCTGGAGGACGTCGGCGACAGAGACCTTGCGCCGGAGCCGCGCGGGAATCAGCCGGCGGATCCGCCCCTCGAGGGCAGGCCGGTGGAGCTCGAAGCGAGCGGCGACCGCAGGGGGCTCGCGCCCTCCCGCCGAGATGAGGGGCGGCCCGTCGCGCCCCTCCCGTCCGGGTCCCTCCGGCATGCGATTCCCCCGTCCCCCGGGAATCCTACCCTGCGGGAATCTCCGGATTCCAGAGCGCCGTGTCCCCCGGCCCTGCCGGTTCGCCATCTACCCCTGGCGGGCGGAACGCCGCTCGCGACAGGAGTGTGGCCCGGAGGTTCCCGGGCGCGAGGAGGGAGACGCCATGCAGCGCAGCGGACGGCGCATTCGAATCGGTGTGGGGCTCGTCGTGGCGCTCGGGATGGCTCTGGGCAGCCTGGCGGCGGAGCCGGGGCATCTCGCGACAGTCGGGGCGGGCGCGCTCATCGGGCCCGTCGCGGCGGTCCCCGGGGCAGGCACGCTGTTCGGCGGCGACGGCTCCGGAGCCGTCTCCATCGTCGATGGAGTCGGACTCCGAAGCCTGGGGACGGTGTCCGGCCCGGGACGGGAGATCGACGTGGCCGCCGACTCCCTCCGAGGTCTCGTGTACGTGGTCTCGCAGGGTGGCAGCATCCAGGTCCGCAACGCGGTCACGCACGGGCTCGTGGAGACGATCCCGATCGACGGCGCGCGCGCCTCGACCAACCACGTCGCGATCAACACGACGACGAGGCGTCTCTATGTCGGTCGCCATCAGGACGGCACCACGTCCCTGGTCCAGGTCCTGGACGCGGCAGGGAGCAATCCCCACGCGCTGCTCGCCACGATCGACACGACGCTCAGCGGGCTCGGCGCCTGCCAGGTCGCCGTCAACGAGCTCACCGACACGATCTTCACGACGACCGGCGGGGACTCGCGACTCGCCTCGATCTCCGGGACGACCCACGCCCTGCGGACGATGTCGCTTCCGGGCGTGGTGGCGGGGTCGGGATTCGACGGCCTCGGCGTCGACCCCGAGACGGATCGCGTCTTCGTCCCGGTATTCACCGGCTCGCAGCATCGAATCGCGGTCGTGAGAGGCACGGCCCTGACCCTCGAGGCGCTCCTGCCGATCGGGGCGTACTCGCTCATGACCGATCCGGGGTCGGGTCGGACGTTCGCGTCGTCTCCCGTGGACTCGACCATCTGGGTCGTGGACCGCTTTCTGCGCGTCTCCGGGCGGCTGTCGACGCCGCGAAGCGGCTTCATCACGACCTATCTGCCGGAAGTGGAGCGTGCGTTCGTGATCGCCGACGGGCCCGGGCGGAGCGCTGTGTTCGCCTTCGACGCGCCGAGGGCGTGCGACGGGACCCTGGGGAGCTGGGCTGCGACCGAAGCGTTCTCGCCCGGCCGCTCCAGCCATCGTGTCCTGGCGCGTGACGGCGTCGCCCACTTGATCGCGGGCCAGTCCGCGGGGGGAAACCTCTCCGATGTGCAGTCCGCTCGCATTCTGGCGGGCGGGGGGCTCGGTTCGTGGAACGCTTCGCCCTCCCTGCCCCGCGCGCGGGAAGGCTTCGCGGCGGAGATCCAGGCGGGATCGATGTTCGTGATCGGCGGAATCATGGATGGTGTCAGCACGAACGAGGTGCTGTTCGCACCGGTCGATGCCGACGGGAACGTGGGAACCTGGAGCGTCACGCAGCCGCTCCCCTCCCCGCGACAGAATCTCGCGTCGGCGTCAAGCGGCGGGTTCGTCTACGCGCTGGGCGGGCGACAGGACTCGGGCGGGAACTTCTCCGAGGTCTGGTTCGCCCGAGTGCAGCCGAACGGTTCGCTCGGGTCGTGGACCTCGACCACCCCCCTGACGGTGGGCAAGCGGGGCCACGCGGCCGTGGCCTGGGGAGGACGGCTGTACGTCGCCGGCGGCTACCGCGAGATCTCGTCGCGGGAAGTCTTCGCCACAGTGGAGTCGGCGCCAATCCTCTCCGATGGTCACCTCGGCGCGTGGACGACCCACGCGAGCCTTCCGACCCCCGTCACCGGCCTCGCACTGGTCGCGACGCAGGGCTTCCTGTTCGCGGTCGGAGGAGACGATCACCAGGGGACCATCTACGACACGGTCCTCTCGGCTCCGCTCGGTGTCGACGGGAGCCCCGGGTCGTGGGCCGCGAGGACCCGTCTCCCGTCCCCCCGCTCGGGCGTCGCGGCCTTCGCGGCCGGGGATTCTCTGTACGTCGCCGGAGGGGTGCAGCCCGACGGTGGTCGACTCGGAGAGGTGCTGATCGCCCATCTGGACTGCGTGCCGGCGGCCCCGGGACTTCTGTCCGTCACGTCCAACGAGGACGCGCGGGGCGAGTTGCTCCTCCACTGGACCGACCGGAGCGGCGACGAGTCCGGGTTCGAGATCGAGCGACGCAGCGGGGAGAGCGCGTTCGAGTCCGTCGCGACGACGGGTCCGGACGTGACGGAGTACACCGACGACGCGCTCGCGGATGGAGCGACGTACTCCTACCGCGTGCGGGCAATGAACTCCGTCGGGAACTCGGCCTGGTCCATCGTGGCTTCGGCCGCGACGCCGGCCGCGCCCCCGGGGCCGGTGTTGCTCGTCGCCGCGGCCGACACCTACCTCCGCGCCGGTCATCCCAACCAGAACCAGAACGACGAGCAGTTCCTCCGCGTCCGCGCGAACGGGAACAACCGGGCGCTGGTCCGGTTCGATCAGGAGGAGATCGAAATGGCGCTCCGCTCGCGGCCCCTCGCGTCGGCGAGGCTCCGGCTCTTCGTCTCCGACAACCACGACAACTGGGGCTCCTCCGGCCGGCCGGTCGCCGTGCACCGGGTGCTGGAGGCGTGGACCGAGTCCGGCGCAACCTGGAACTCCCCGGACGATCAGGACACGTCGAACAGCCGGGTGGACGGCCCGTCCTGGGAGATGGGGGGAAACGACTCGTCGGAGTGGCCCTACTCCGAGACGGCGACGGCGGAAGTGCTGCACTCGAACGGACTCTCCGGATGGGTCGAGTGGGACGTGACGGCCGACGTCGAAGGCTTCCTTTCGGGCGGCGCGGAGAACCTCGGCTGGATCGTTCGCAAGGTCGATGAAGGGCAACCGGGCTGGGTGGAGTACCACGCGCGCTAGGCCGGGAGCAAAGAGCCGGTCCTCGTGGTGCAGGCCGAGTAGCGCCTCGGCTCCGGCCGGGGGATAGGGCGGGGGAGCCGCGCCGCGGCTCCCCCGTCGCTCCATCGCCGCCCCGCGTCACCCCTCCATCGCGTGGAGCTCCCCGCGCGCGGCGTTGAGGAAGCCGATGAGGTCGCGGGTGGGCTGGTGGCGGGCGAGGGCGATCTCGATCTCGCCGGAGACCCAGGAGACGAACTCGCGCAGCTCCTCCCGCGTCGGGGCGTCGGACCGGGTGCCCTCGAGCCAGGCGCGGATCTGCCGCAGCCGCCGCACGTCGAGCGGCCGGAAGATGGTGTCGGGCCTTTCGTCGCCGGGATCGCCGTCCGGGGGCCGCATGCTCGCCTCCGCGGCCCAAGGTAGCGAGGGGCCTCCGCGGAGTCCAATCCGGCCACCCTGACAGTCCCGCGCCGCGCGCCCCGTCGGCTGCCACTCTGGCAGGTTTCGAGGCTGAAACGAGCCCGATCCGGGTCCAGGAACCGGCACGCGGTCTGCGCCGGGATCCCCACCATGCTCAAGCCCGACAGGATGACCGTCAAGACCCGCGAGGCCCTCGCGGAGGCGTTCCAGGAGGCCGAGCGCCGGGGCAACCCGGAGGCCACCCCGGAGCACCTCTTCCTCGCGCTGATCGCGCAGGACGAGGGCGTCGTGCCGCCGCTGCTCGACGCCGTCGGCGTGGACCGCGCCGCGCTGCGGACCGCGCTCGCGGACTCCGTCGCCGCGCTGCCCACGCTCGGCGGCGGGGCCGCGACTCCGGTCCCGGGCCGGCGCCTCCGCGCCGTGCTCGACCGCGCCGAGAAGCACGCGAAGGGCCTGAAGGACGCCTTCGTCTCGACGGAGCACCTCCTCCTCGCCGCCGCGGAGGAGGACGCCGGTCCCGCGTCGGAGGCGCTGCGCCGCGCGGGCGCCGGGCGCGACCGGCTCCTCGCCGCGCTCCGCGAGGTCCGCGGCAGCCACCGCGTCGAGGACCCGCAGCCCGAGACGAAGTTCAACGCCCTCGCGCGCTTCTCCCGCGACCTGACCGACCTCGCCCGCCGCGGGAGGCTCGACCCGGTGGTCGGCCGCGACGAGGAGATCCGGCGCGTGATGCAGATCCTCTCGCGCCGCACGAAGAACAACCCGGTGCTCATCGGCGAGCCCGGCGTCGGCAAGACCGCCGTCGTCGAGGGACTCGCCCGCCGCATCGTCGAGGGGGACGTGCCCGAGGGGCTGAAGGGCAAGCGCGTCCTCGCGCTCGACGTCGCGGGCCTCGTCGCCGGCGCGAAGTTCCGCGGAGAGTTCGAGGAGCGGCTCAAGGCCGTGCTCAAGGAGATCACAGACGCGGCGGGGGAGATCGTCCTCTTCATCGACGAGCTGCACACGATCGTCGGCGCGGGCGCGGCCGAGGGGGCGGCGGACGCCGCGAACATGCTGAAGCCCGCGCTCGCCCGCGGCGAACTCCGCTGCGTCGGCGCGACGACGCTCGACGAGTACCGGAAGCACGTCGAGAAGGACCCCGCGCTCGAGCGCCGCTTCCAGCCGGTCCTCGTCGGCGAGCCCTCCGTCGAGGCGACCGTCGCGATCCTCCGCGGGCTCCGGGAGCGGTACGAGGTCCACCACGGCGTGCGCATCCAGGACCCGGCGCTGGTCGCGGCGGCGACGCTCTCCGCCCGCTACGTCCCGGGGCGGTTCCTCCCGGACAAGGCCATCGACCTCGTCGACGAGGCGGCCTCGCGCCTCCGCATGGAGATCGACTCCATGCCGCAGGAGATCGACGACGTGGAGCGCCGCCTCCGCCAGATCGAGATCGGGCGCGAGGCGCTGCGCCGCGAGAAGGACGCCGCGTCGAAGGCCCGCCTCGCCGGGCTCGAGGAGGAGGCCTCCGTCCTCCGCGAGACGCTCTCGGGGCTCAAGGCGCGCTGGCAGAACGAGAAGCGCTCCATCGAGGCCATCCGCACGCGGAAGGAGCGGATCGAATCCCTGCGGACCGAGGCGGCGCGCCTCGAGCGCGCCGGAGAGCTGGCGAGGGTCGCCGAGATCGTCCACGGGACCATCCCCGCGCTCGAGCGCGAGGTGGCCGGGGAGGGGCGGCGCCTGGCCGACGCCCAGAGGGGCGGCGCGCTGCTCAAGGAGGAGGTCGACGCCGAGGACGTCGGGGAGGTCGTGAGCCGCTGGACCGGGATCCCGGTGAGCCGGCTCCTCGAGGGCGAGACCGCGAAGCTGGTCGGGATGGAGGCGCGGCTCGGGAAGCGCGTCGTCGGCCAGTCGGCCGCGCTCGAGGCGGTGAGCCGCGCCGTGCGCCGGGCGCGGGCCGGGCTCCAGGACCCGCAGCGGCCGATCGGGTCGTTCCTCTTCCTCGGCCCGACCGGCGTCGGCAAGACCGAGACCGCGCGGGCGCTCGCGGAGTTCCTCTTCGACGACGAGCGGGCGCTGGTCCGCGTCGACATGTCGGAGTACATGGAGAAGCACTCCGTCTCGCGCCTCCTCGGCGCGCCGCCCGGCTACGTCGGCCACGACGAGGGGGGCCAGCTCACCGAGGCGGTCCGCCGCCGGCCCTACGCGGTGGTGCTCTTCGACGAGATCGAGAAGGCCCACTCCGACGTGTTCCACGCGCTCCTCCAGCTCCTCGACGACGGCCGCCTCACCGACGGCCAGGGCCGCACCGTGGACTTCCGCAACACCGTGGTCCTGATGACCAGCAACCTCGGCACCTCCGCGGGCCGCGAGCCGGGCGAGGCCGAGGTGATCGACGCGGCCCGCCGCCACTTCCGCCCGGAGTTCTGGAACCGGCTCGACGAGGTCGTCGTGTTCCGCTCCCTCCGCGAGGAGGACCTCGGGCGGATCGTGGACATCCAGGTCGAGCGCCTCGGCCGCCTCCTCGCGGCCCGGCGGATCGCGCTGGAGGTCTCGCCCCAGGCCCGCGCGGCGCTGGCGAGGCTCGGCCACGACCCGGCCTTCGGGGCGCGGCCGTTGAAGCGAGTCCTCCAGCGGCAGGTGCAGGACCGGCTGGCGGAGGGCCTCCTCCAGGGGCGGTTCGCCGACGGCGACCGCGTCCGCGTCGGCGCGCGCGACGGGGAGATCGAGCTCGAGCGCCTCGACGGTCCGCAGCCCGCCCCGCCGGCCTCCCGCCGCCGGGGTACCCCCTCCGGTCCGGCCCGCGCCCCGTCCCCGTCGTAGATTCCGATCGACCGGGGGCGCGTTCCCCCCGTAGTCTGGCGGGGCCGGCGGGCCGGCGCTATCCCGAGGAGGCGCGGTGGCGGTCGACATCGAGGGGATGGACGCGACGGAGATCGAGGAGTTCGGCCCAGGAGAGATGATCTACACCCAGGGCGAGGACGCCGACCGCATGTACATCGTCCTCGAGGGCGAGGTCCAGCTGAAGGTGGACGGGCAGGTCGCCTTCACGGTCGGCGAGGGCGGCGTCTTCGGCGAACTCGCGATCCTCGAGCGCGCCCCGCGCACCACCATGGCGGAGTCCGTCGGCGACGTCCGCCTCCTTCCGCTCGACAAGCGCGGCTTCCAGGCCCTGATCCGCAAGCGGCCCGAGTTCGCGCGGACCGTGCTGCGGACCCTGGCCCAGCGCCTCCGGCAGAGCAACATCGCGGCCGGCGGCTCCGGGGGCCTCATCCCGAACCCCGTGGCCAGCGACTCGACGAGCCGCGTCCTCTTCGCGATGAAGGGGCTCCGCACCTACCCCGCGGGCGCCACGATCTTCAAGGAGGGCGATCCCGGCGACAAGATGTACTTCGTGCAGTCCGGCGACGTGGAGCTCCGCGTCGGGGGGAAGCCGGTGCACGTCATCGAGACGGGCGGCTTCTTCGGCGAGATGGCCCTCATCGAGGACGCCCCGCGCAGCGCGTCGGCCCACGCGGCGACCGAGTGCCACCTCATGCCCGTCGACCGCGAGAGGTTCGAGCACCTCGTCAAGATGACCCCGGACTTCGTCGTCGAGATGATGCGCACCCTCGCGAACCGCCTCCGCAAGATGCACCGGAAGTAGGCGCGGGCGAAGCCCGTCCCGGGGGCCCCTCCGACCGTCCCGCCCGACCGTTGCGTCCCGCCCCCGTTCGTGGTGCACTCTCCTCCATGGACGACGTCCTCGCCCGGGCCGCGGACCTCGGACGCGCCGTCCGCGCCACGCGCCCCTTCGCGGCGCTCCGCGAGGCCGAGGCGGCGGTCATGAAGGACGCCGACTCGGTCAAGCTCGCCGGAGCGCTGAGCGCGCTCCAGCAGAAGCAGTCGGCGCTCGCCCGCGAGGGGAAGTCCCTCCCCGACGACGAGCGCGAGAGCCTCCGGAAGATCCTCGCCGCCGCGGCCGCCGACCCGCGCCTCCAGGCGCTCTCGAAGGCCCAGGCGGAGTTCCAGTCCCTGGTGGACTCCGTCAGCCGCGCGATGCTCGACCAGTTGAAGCCGTAGTCGCGCGCCCGGCGTTCTCCACCCTCCCTCCACAGGCCCCGGCACGGGGCCTGCGTCCCCCGGCTCCCGGACCGCGGAACGCGCCGGGGCGGCGCCCGCGGGGGAGGGACGCCATGGATCGGGATCGGGAGCCGTGCGGCGGGCCGGGACCCGACGCGACGGAGGACGAGGTGCGCGCGGCGCAGCGGGGCGACCCGGGCGCCTTCGAGGCGATCGTCCGGCGCTTCCGCGAGCCGCTCACGGCGTACGCGACGGCGCTGCTCCGCGACCGCGGCCTGGCCGAGGACGCCACGCAGGAGGCGCTCGTCCACGCCTTCCGGAACCTCGGGCGCCTGCGGTCGCCGGCGCTGCTGCGGCCGTGGCTCTACACCATCGTCGAGAACTGCGCCCTCTCGGCGTGGAGGTCGCGGCGCCGGCGCCGCGCCGCGAGGCTCGAGGACGGCCACGCGGTGGCGGAGGGGGGAGCGCCGGACCCGTGGGAGGCGGACCCGGCGCCCGGGGAGGAGCCGGATTCGCCCCCGGAGCCGAGCCCCGCGTTCCGCGCGGTGCGGGACTCATTCGCCGCGCTCCCGGAGCCCTACGGCCGCGCCCTCGCGCTCCACTACCTGGAGGGGCTCACGACGGCGCAGGTCGCGCGGACGCTCGGGCTCTCCCTCAACAACGCCAAGGTGCGCCTGTTCCGCGCCAGGAACGCGCTCCGGCGCGAACTGCTGGCGCGGGGCGTGGACGGCGGGCCCCCGCGCCGTGCCGCGGCGCCCGCGGCGGCGGCGCCGACGATCGCGGCGGAGGTGCGGCCGTGACGCCCGCGGCCGACGGGGCCGCGCCGAGGATCCCGGGACCCCCGGTCCGGGCGGCGGCCGCCGCGGCGGCCCTCGCGGCGGGGGCGGTCGGCGCGGCGGCCCTCGCGCCGGAGCCCCGGCCGCCGCTCGTCCTCGTCGGACCGGGCACCGGGAGCGGGGAGGAGGTCCCCGTCGCGGAGCCCGACGGCGCCGCCGCCCTCGCGCCCGTGGTCGCCGGGCTCTCCTCCGAGGACCCCGTGGTCCGCCGGGAGTCGGCCGGGGTCGTGGAGCGCGTCGCGCGGGTGCGGGACGCGCAGGTCCGCACCGCCCTCGCCGCCGCCCTGCGCCGGGACGGGAGCCGGCAGGCGCGGCTCGCCCTCCTCCTCCTCGCCGGGGACGAGGACGCCCGCGTGCGCCGTCTCGCGCGCGCCCCGGGGCCGGAGCGGTGACGGGCCGGAGGGCATGCCCGGTGGATCTTGCCGCCTCCGATCGTGTATAACAATGTCCGACCCCTTGTTCCCCCCCTCCCTCCGCCGGGTCCTCGCCGCGGCCGCGGTCGTCCTGTACGCGCTCGTCGCGCTCCTCCTGGTCCCCCTGCACCGGCTCGAGGAGGTCGCGCCCCCGGCCGGCGGGGAGCCGGGCCTCGCCCTGCGCGCGGTCTGCGACGACGCCGACTGCGGCGAGCCGTCCCACGGCCACCGCGACGGCCACGCCCACGAGGACGCCTCCTGCCCCGCCTGCGCGCAGGCGCGTCTCGCCGCCGCGCCGGCCCCCGCCGGATCCGTCCTCGTCCCCTCGGGCGGCGCCGCCGATCGGGCCGTCGACGCGGCTCCCGCCGCCGTCCGCGCCGCCGCGCGGGGCCTCCCTCCCGCCCGCGGGCCGCCCGCGTTCCTCTCCTAGCGTCCCGAGGCATCGCCGCCCCGGCGTTCCGGGGCCGGCGTCCCCCCGCGCTCCGAGAGAGGAGACCCGTCCATGTCCGCATTCCGTCGATCCGCCGTCGCGGCGCTGGCGCTGGTCGCGCCGGCCGCCGCCGCCGCCGCCCAGGAGGGCGGCCCGCCGCCGAAGGAGACGCGCGACGCGCTGAAGGAGCTGATGGAGGAGTACGAGGAGCGCCTGGAGGATCTCGAGCGCCGCGTCGCGATCGCCGAGCGCCCGAAGCCGGTCCTCCGGCTCATCGATCTGTCGCTGTCCGGTCTCTTCGCCGCGGGCGGTTCCACGGCGAGCGAGGCGGAGCTCGAATCCCTCCAGGGGGGCGGCCACGACCCCCACAAGCGGGGGTTCACCGTGCAGAACGTGGAACTCGCGATCTCCGGCGCCGTGGACCCGTACCTGCGGGGCGATTTCTACCTCATCACCTTCATCGACTCCGAGGGGGAGACCGCGGTCGAACTGGAAGAGGCCTACCTCACGACCACCTCCCTGCCCGGCGGCCTCCAGGCCCGCGTCGGCCACTTCTTCACGGAGTTCGGGCGCCTCAACCCGAGCCATCCCCACTCCTGGGAGTTCGTGGACCAGCCCGTCGTCAACACGCGCATGTTCGGGCCCGACGGGATGCGGGCGCCCGGCGCGCGGCTCTCCTGGCTCGCGCCGACGAGGTTCCCGCTCGACCTGCTCGCGACCGTCCAGAACGGGAACGGGGAGACGATGACCTCGTTCCTGGGCACGGAGGAGGAGGAGCAGATCGGCGGGCGGCCCTGGGACGCGCCCCCGGTGAGGACCGCGGCGGACCTGGTCTACTCGGGCCGCGCGCAGGCGAGCGTCGACCTCGATCCGGAGGCCGTCGCGCTCCTCGGCGCTTCCGGCGCATTCGGTCCGAACGGCACGGGTCGCACGGGCCGCACCCGGATCCTGGGGGCGGACCTGACGCTCAAGTGGAAGCCGAAGGCCGCCGACCAGGGCTTCCCCTTCGTCACCTGGCAGACCGAGGGGATGGTGCGGCGATTCCACGCCGACCGGTACCTCGTCCCCGGCGAGCCGTTCTTCGCCCACGAGTCGCTCCACGACGCCGGCTTCTACTCCCAGGCGGTCTGGGGCTTCCGCCGGGGCTGGACCGCGGGGGTCCGCTGGGACCAGGCCGACGGGATGCACGGGGACCCGCACTCCGATCCGTTCCGCGAGCGGCGCACGCGGGCCTCCGCGGCGCTCACCTGGTTCCCGAGCGAGTTCAGCAAGATCCGGCTCCAGGTGAGCCGCGACCGCAGCGAGTCGCTCGGCGAGTCCACCTCCGTGTGGATCCAGTTCGAGTTCCTCCTCGGCTCGCACGGGGCGCACAGGTTCTGACCGGGGGCGAGGATCCCGGTCCCCGACCCTCGAAAGGAGACGACCGCCATGAAGAGCCGGAACGCCGCCGCAGCCGTCGCCGCCGCCCTCCTCCTCGCGGGAGCCGCGCCCGCGCAGGAGGCGAAGCCCGTCCGCGTGCTCGCCACCACCACGGACCTCGCCGCGCTGGTCCGCGAGGTCGGGGGCGACGCGGTGAGTGTCGACTGCCTCACGACCGGGCCCGAGGACCCGCACTTCCTCGACGCGCGCCCCTCCTTCGTGCGCGCGGCCCACGACGCCGACCTGTTCGTCAAGGTCGGCATGGACCTGGAGGCCGGGTACGAGGTCCCGATCGTCCGCGACGCGCGCAACCCGCGGATCCAGCCCGGCGCGGCCGGCCACTGCGACGCCTCCGCCGCGGTCGATCGGCTCGAGGTGCCGACGGGAGCCGTCGATCGCTCCCTCGGCGACGTGCACCCGCAGGGCAACCCCCACTACCTCACGGATCCGGTCCGGGCGAAGGCCGTCGCCGGGACCATCGCCGAGTCCCTCGGACGCGTCGACCCGGCCCGGGCGGCGCGGTACCGGGACGCCGCCGCGGCGTTCTCGCGGCGCGCGGACGAGGCGATGTTCGGCGGCGCGATCCTCTCGGAGGTCCCGGCCCGCCGGCTGGAACGGCTCCTCGCCCGCGGGGAGCTCGGCTCGTGGCTCAAGGAGAAGGGGCTCGAGGGGAAGATCGGGGGCTTCGCGAGGGCGCTCCTCCCGTTCTCCGGGACGGAGGTGGTCCAGTACCACGCGCACTTCACCTACCTCCTCGACCGGTTCCACATCCGCGTCGCGGCGAACCTCGAGCCGAAGCCGGGCATCCCGCCCTCGCCCGGCCACGTGCGGACGGTCGTCGAGGCGATCCGGGCCGCGCGCGCGCCGGCGATCCTCCGCACCTGCTTCAACCCTCCGTCCGTCCCGGACGCGGTCGCCGGGGAGACCGGGGCGCGCGTCGTCGTCCTGAGCCACATGCCCGGCGCCGTCGGGGAGGACGCCGACTACCTCTCGTTCGTGGAGCGGAACGTGCGCCTGCTGGCGGCGGCGCTCGGGGCGCCACGGTGACCGGCGGCCCGGCCGCGGGTCCGATCCTCGAGGCGCGCGGGCTCGCGGTCGGCCACCGCGGGCGGCCCGTGGTCTCGGGGATCGACCTCGTCCTCGGGCCGGGGGCGGCGCTCGGCATCGTCGGGCCGAACGGCGCCGGGAAGTCCACGTTCCTGAAGACGGTCCTCGGGCTCCTCCCGCCGGTGGGCGGGACGCTGCGCCTCGGGGGGGCGTTCCGCCCGGGCTACGTCCCCCAGGCCGACGCCATCGATCCGGGGTTCCCCTTCCCCGCGCTGGACGTCGTCCGCATGGCGGCCCGGGTCGACGCGGCCCTGCCCTTCGCGGCGTCGGCGGACCGGGAGCGCCGCGCCCGCGACGCGCTCGCGCGCGTCGGCCTGGCCGACCTCGCGGACCGACCGTTCCGCGACCTCTCGGGCGGGCAGCGGCGGCGCGTGCTCCTCGCGCGGGCGCTCGCGGCGGGGCCCACCGTGCTCGCCTTCGACGAGCCGACGGCGGGGCTCGACCTCGAGGCGGAGGCGTCGCTCCTCGCCCTACTGGGCGCTCTGCGGGAGCGGGAGGGGATGACCCTGCTCCTGGTCAGCCACTCGCTGGCCGCGATAGGGGAGGGGACGACCGACGTCCTGCTCCTCCACGGCGGGCGCCACCGGTCCGGCCCCGTGGACGAGGTGCTCGTCCCGGAGGTGCTCGGCCCGCTCTACGGCGTCCCGGTCCGCGTGGACCGCGTCGGCGGCCGGCGCGTGGTCGCCGTCGCGACCCCGGGGGCCCCGTGAGCGATCTCCTCGAGACCGTCCGCCTCTTCGGGCCCGCGCTCGCCGGGAGCGTGCTCGTGGCGCTCGCCTGCGCGGCCGTCGGCGTGCACGTCGTGGGACGGCGGATCCTCCTCGTCGGCGTCGCGCTGCCGCAGGTCGCCGCGGCGGGGATCGGGCTCTCGTTCCTGGCCGCGCTCGTGCCCTGGACCGCGCCCGGGACCCCCCTCGCCTGGAGCCGCGACCACGACCTCGCGGCGCTGCTGGCCTGCGGCGTCGCCGCCGCGGCGCTCGCGCGCCGGCCCGACGGGCGGCCCGGCGGGGGGGAGGTCCGCACGGCCGCCGCGTTCTGCCTCGGCGGGTCGCTCTCGTTCCTGTTCGTGCTCCGGTCCGCGGGCGGGATGGAGGAGGTGCGGAACCTCGTCGCCGGCGACGTCCTCGGGATCCACGGGGACGCGCTGGGCTCGCTCGCGCTGTTCCTCGCGCCCGTACTGCTCCTGCATGCACTCCTCTTCCGCCGGTTCCTGTTCGTCTCCTTCGACCCCGAGATGGCGTCGACCCTCGGCGTCCGGACGCGCCTCCACGACCTGCTCTTCCACGCGACGCTGGCGGTGACCGTCGCCCGCGCGGTGCACGCCGCGGGGACGCTCTTCCTGTTCGCGTTCCTGGTGCTGCCGGCGGCGGGCGCGATGCGGATTGCCCGGGGGGCGGGCGCGGTCTTCGCCGCGGCGGCGGGGATCGCGGTCGTCGGCGCGGCGGCGGGGTTCCTCGTCGCCGCGCACCCGGCGGTGGACGGGCCCGTCGGCCCCACCGCGACGGCGGCGGTGCTCGCGCTGTACCTCGGGTGCGTCGCGCTCGGCCGATGGACCGAGCGGGGACTACGGGATCCCGATCCCGTACCAGGTCCAGCCCTCGCGGCGGAGGC
>Ga0187893_10008999_pt1 | contig 15530 bp, 14 predicted proteins | sample MA1701074metaG_FD_139574 | JGI IMG/M metagenome (GOLD analysis project Ga0187893, IMG submission 139574) | White microbial mat communities from a basaltic lava cave in the Kipuka Kanohina Cave System on the Island of Hawaii, USA - MA170107-4 metaG ... | reverse complement strand
TGAGAACCGTCGTGTTTCTCCTGCTGATGGCCCCACCCTTGTGGGCCCAATCGACGCCGCCTCGCCGGAGCCTCGACTGGGAGGCGATGGCGAAGCGGATCGTAGAACAGCTCGCTTTCGAGCCGGGGGAAACGTTTCTCGCGGTCGCCCACCCCGGGACGTTCGAGGATCTCATTCCTCACCTTCGGTACGAGGCGATGAAGGCGGGAGCCGTCGACCTCGGTGTCATCGACGTTCTCGGAACGCCCGTACCCGCGGATTGGAACGAAACGGTTCTCGTCGAAGGCGGGCGCAAGGCACGTGGCGAGCTGAAAGCGATGCTCCAGGGCCTCGACGCCTCGATCATGCTTCCGGGCGCGAATCCCGGACAGCCCGTGTACGCCGCCATCCAGGACCTCCTGCGCGAGGGGAAAGGACGAACGATTCACTTTCACTGGCTCGACAACAACTCCGCCTTCCCTCTTCCCGGCCAGCCGCTTCCGTCGCGCCACGAGATCGAATCGGTCTACCAGCGGGCGCTTCTCGAGACCGACTACCGCGCTCTCGCGGGCATTCAAAGGGAGCTCGAGCGGGCCATGCGCGGAGGCGAGATCCGAGTCACCACTCCCGCGGGCACCGACCTGCGGTTTCGCATCGGCTCGAGGCCGGTGAACTTCCAGGACGGGGACGCCTCGCGTGCCCGCGCGGACAAAGGGGTGGTGCTCATCGATCGCGAGATCGAGCTCCCGGCGGGAGCGGTTCGGGTCGCGCCCCTCGAGGAGAGCGTGCAGGGGACCATCGCCTTTCCCCCGTCTCAATGGTCGGGACGCCCCGTTGTCGGTTTGAAGCTCGGAATCGTGAACGGAAAGGTGACGTCGATCGAGGCGGCCGAGGGGAAAGAGTGGGCGCAGCGGGAGATCGATGGTGCGCGCGAAGCGGGCCGATCGTTTCGCGAGTTCGCTCTCGGGCTCAACCCTCTTCTCGCCGTTCCCGACGAGCGCCCGTGGATTCCGTACTACGGCTACGGCGCGGGGGCGGTGCGGCTTTCTCTCGGCGACAACAGCGAGCTCGGGGGAAACGTGGGAGGCGGATACGTGCGCTGGAACTTCTTTACGGATACGACGGTCGTCGTTAACGGCGAGACCTGGGTCTCGAACGGGAAGCTCAGTCGCCGATAATCTCGTCGGAAATCACCCGCCTCCGCTGTCTGACGTGAAGAAGGCGACGACGGAGTCGAGCTCCTGAGAGAGCTTGTCGACCCGGTTCTGCAGCAGGTTCCGGATCGAGAGGAGCCCGAGGACGCGCTCCTCATCATCGACGACCGGGAGGTGTCGAAAATGCTTTTCGGTCATGAGGAGCAGCGCCTCTCCCATCGACATGTCTTTCTTTGCCGAGATGCAGTCGGGGGTCATGACCTCGCCCACCCGGGTTGTTGCCGGGTCGCGGCCCTTGAGGACGATGCGGATCATCAGGTCGCGCTCGGTGAAGATCCCCGAGAGCTTTCCTTCCTCGATGATGGCGACGGCCCCCACCTTCTCGTCGGCCATGAGGCGCACCGCCTCGAGGACGGTCGATTCCGGGGAGACGGTGGCCGCGGGTACGCTTGCGATTCTCAAGAGATCCATAGGAGCCCCCTCGCGCCGGATTCTATAGCCTCGTCTTGAGAAAACTGCAACTTGTTGATAAGTTGACATAACGAGTTTCCATTCCCTCCGGTGAGCCTTCCGCCGGTTCGAGGTTTCCCTGAATGCCAATGCCCCGTTTCCTCGTCGTTTCTCTGGGGCTCACCGCCCTCGCTGCCGGAACGGCCGAGGCGATTCCCGAGTTCGCCCGCCGTTACGACCTCCCCTGTCATTTCTGCCACGACGGGTATCCGAAGCTCAGCGTCCTCGGAGAGCAGTTCAAAGAGCGTGGCTATCGGCTCGAGGACGACAGGACGACGGCTTCCGACTGGTGGAGCTCCATCCCTGTGAGCTCGCGGTCGACGCTCCGGCAGACGTTCGAGGAGGAAGGTGACGCTGAGACCACCGGTCATTTTCGGCTCGTGAGCGGCGGAGCCCTCGGGCGCCGCGTCTCCTACTGGATCGACGAATCCTACGCGGTCGATGGCGACGGCTTCGACCGCTCGGGAACGGATAACGCTTTTTTGAGAGTGGAGCTTCTTCCCGACGAGCTCTATCTACGCGGAGGGCGTATCGAGCTCGACCTCCCGTTCACGCAGGCGCGAACGCCGCAGCTCTACGCCTACGACGTCTACTTCGCCACCACCGGATTCGAGACAGACAATATCGGAAGCCACCAGGACGGGGTCGAGGCGGGCGGGTTCCTCGACGAGGCCACCCGTTGGTCGATCGCGGTGGTCAGGGGGCAGAACAGCGAGGAGCAGAAGGAGCTCTCGGACTCCGCGGACCGGTTCGATGGGAACGTTTTCGCCCGCCTCGTGCGCCGCTTCGGAGAGGATCGAGCAGGGGTGTATTTGTACTGGGGTCGCAACAAGCTCGCCCGCACGAATCCCAACCCGGCGTCGGGACCCGCGGTCCTCGAGTGGGACGACGATTTCCTCCGGCTGGGATTCGACGGGTCCGCCTATCTTTCGGACCTGCACCTCTACGGAACGTTCCTCTATGGGCGCAACGGGAATTCCTATGCCGACGCCCAGCATCCCGGCGGCACCGAGGAGGCTGCTTCCTTCACCGGCGGCTTCGGTCAGCTCGACTTCTACGTTCGGGATAACATCGTGCTCTCCGGGCGGGTCGACTGGGTCCACGGCCCGCCCCCTGGCACCGTGGGACCCTCGAGAACGCTCGTGGGGTTTGCTCCGGGCCTGAAGGTCTGGCTCCACCCCCGAATACGACTCGGATTCGAGCTGAGCTTCCGAAACGAGCAGCAGCCGACCCGCGGCGCGATTCAGATCGATCTGACGCTCTAATCCCCCCGGAGGATCGCCGCCGGATCCATCGCCGCCGCCCGCCGGGCGGGAATCCAGGAGGCCAGCAGGGAAACGGCGAGAACGAGCGCGCCCATCGCGGAAAAGACGAGTGGGTCCGTTGCCTCCACCTTGAAAAGAAGGCTCGAAAGAAATCCCACCGCCGGCCAGGCGATCGCGACCCCGACTGCGAGCCCAATGCCTGCCCAGCGGAGGGCACGGCCTACGACGAGCCGCAGGATCTGACCGTCGCGGGCGCCGAGGGTGTCGAAGAACGACGCCGCGACGGCGCGGTACGGGAGTCGCTCCGGCTCGCCCTCCCCCCAAAGCACCATTCCCCAGTCGTGAAATCCCATTGCCGCCATGTTCTCGAAGCTCGTGGAGGCGGCCTTCCACTCCAGAAAGTTCTTGAAGGAGACCTCGAAGAGATGGCGGTCTCGCTCGAGATCCTCCTCCCACAGCACCACCAGCCGCTCGGGCTCGCGCACCGCAAGCGGGCGCAGAAAGAGGGCGTTCCACACGGCGAAGGCAATGATGCACGCTCCGATGGAGGCTCCGAGAATCAACGTCACGGTGAGGACGAGGCCCGGCTCGCGCCAGAGCCCGCGGGAGGCCATTCGCAGTTCCAGGACCAGCGAGCGCACGGAAGCCATTGTGCACGTTTTCGCGCGAAAGGGCACAGGAAGTCTTTGCGCTAGAATCGTCCCACGATGCACTCCCTGGACGTCCTCGCCTTCGGACCTCATCCCGACGACGTCGAGCTCGCGATGGGCGGGACTCTTCTGAAGCTCCAGGCGGCGGGGTACCGGACGGGAATCGTCGACTTGACTTCGGGGGAAATGGGGACACGGGGGACGGTCGAGCTCCGGGCGAGCGAGGCCGAGGAAGCGGCGAAGCTCCTGGGCGTGGCGGTGCGGAGGAACTTGGCGCTCGGGGACGGAAGGCTCGAGCCGAGCGCCTCCGCGAAGAGGAAAGTCGCTGAGGTGATCCGCGAGCTCAAGCCCCGCCTCGTCTTCACCAACTATCCCGAGAACAACCACCCCGACCACACGGCTTCGGGACCACTGGTCGCCGAAGCCGCGTATCTCGCGGGCCTCGCGAAGCTCGAGGCCTCGGGCGAACCGCACCGTCCGAACCGGGTCCTCTACTACCTCGTGCCCCACAAGGTGGCGCCGTCGTTCATCGTCGACGTGACATTGTTCCACGAGAGAAAGATGACGGCGGTGCGGGCGTACGCGTCTCAACTGTTCTCCCGGGAGAGCGGGGAGCCCGAGACGTTCGTGAGCCAGCCGGGTTTTCTCTCACGGGTCGAGGCTCTGGACCGTTATTACGGCGCTCTCATCGACGCGGATTTCGGCGAGGCGTTCTACCTCCGGGAGGCGATGCGCGTCGACGACCCGGTGAAGTTCTTCGACGCGCCGTTCACGAGGATCGCGTGAAAATCGCGATCGTCTGCTATCCCAGCCACGGGGGAAGCGGGGTCGTGGCTTCGGAGCTCGCGCTCGGGCTCGCGGATCGCGGGCACACCATCCATATCATTAGCTACGCGGTTCCGTTCCGCCTCCGCGAGTTCCATCCGAACGTGCGCTTCCACGAAGTCGAGGTCAATACGTACCCGCTCTTCAAGTACCCGCCCTATACGCTCGGGCTCGCCACCAAGATCGCCCAGGTCGCAAGTGAGGAATCGATCGACGTTGTCCACGCCCACTACGCGGTGCCCCACGCGGTGAGTGCTTTTCTCGCGAAGCAGATCCTGGGCGGCACTACGCCCAAGATCGTGACGACGCTCCACGGGACCGACATCACCCTCGTGGGAGCGGACGAGTCGTTCTACCGCGTTACCAAGTTCGCGATCGAGGTGTCGGACCGGGTCACCGCCGTCTCCCGCTATCTCAAGGATCGGACGATTGCGGACTTCAAGCTCGATAAGCCGATCGAGGTGATCTACAACTTCGTCGATACTTCGAAGGGGCCTCGCGGCCGGCCCTCGGATCGAACGCACTGGGCCTCCAAGGGCCAGAAGATCGTGGTCTACGCCTCGAACTTCCGCCCGGTGAAACGGGTGACGGACGTGGTGCGGATCTTCGACATCGTGCGGCGGCAGGTGGACGCGAAGCTCCTCCTGGTGGGGGAGGGGCCGGAGAAGATCTTCGCGCGCGAGCTCGTGAAGGAGCTTCACCTCGCCGATCACGTTCACTTCCTCGGGGAGCAGGACTACCTCGAGAGCATTCTGGCGATGTCCGACCTCTTGCTGTTACCGAGCGAGCAGGAGAGCTTCGGGCTCGTCGCCCTCGAAGCGATGAGCTGCGGGGTTCCCGTGGTGGGAAGCCGGGTGGGAGGGCTTCCCGAGGTGGTGCTCCACGGAGAGACGGGTTACCTCCTGCCGGTCGGCGAGATTCGCGAGATGGCCGAGGTTTCGGTGAGGCTCCTCGCGAGCCCCGAGGAGCACAATCGCCTGTCGGAGAGCGCGCGCAGGCGGGCACGCGACCACTTCGAGGCCACGGCCATCATTCCCCAGTACGAGAAGCTCTACGAGAGCTTGCTCTAATCCTCGGCTCCCGGCGCGACGACGTGGATCGTGTCGCCCTCCAGGAAGCCGCGGAACCGGAGGGGCTGGTCGCGGAAGAGCTCGATTCTCTCGAAACCTTCGAGGCGGTAGAACTTGCCGCGAGCGTAGAGCATGGGCGCTTTCCCTTCGCGGATGCACCGCTCGGCGCACCGGAAGTGCAGAGTTTCCTGGGCGCCTCCTTTGGCGCCGCAGTCCTCGTCCGTGAGGTAGCCCGTCCATCGGCGGATCTCGGGGGCGGGAATCTCATCGCCCGCTCCCTCTGAGGCCTGCATTGCGGAGGCTGGTGCCGACCGCGATTTCTGCATCGGCTGGTCTCCGGTTTCCGCGAAGTCGAATCGGATGCGGTGAATCGATCCCGCGGTGATCACGACCGTCTTTTCCTCGCGTCTTCCCTCGCCGGCGTCGAGCGCGACGAGATGTTCTCCGGGGGAGAGCCGCTCGAACGTGCCGGGAGCGGACCCGAGCGTCTTGCCGTCGAGGAATACCCGCGCTTTGTGCGCTGACTCGATCTCGAGAGTGGCGAGGCTTCGCTCCGCAGACGGGCGGGAATGGTCGCGAGGGGCCGCGGGTGTGGATGCGACATCGGCGGGGGGGGATGGCTCGGAGTCGGCCGCCGGTTGCGGCCGAGGGCCAACGAAGTCGGCCGCTTGTGGCGGAGTCCTCTCTTCCGTCGACGGCCAGAATGCATAGACGAAGCCGAGCATCCCCGCGAGCGCGAGCGCCGCGAGCGAGAGGCGCACCTCCTTCGAACGCATGGTTCGGACCCAGCGAGGAAGCTTCAGGGTATGTGCGAGGGCGCGCCGGATTCCGGATGCGTGAATGGTCACGGTGGCGCGCTGGTCGGCGGACCGGGTCAAGGTCTCCGCGAACTCTCCCGCGGTCGAGAACCTCTCGGCGGGGTCGCGCGCCATCGCTTTTCTCAGGACGCCGTTCACCGCCGGCGGAAGAGCGATGCCCTTCGGAGGGATCGGGAGCGGCTCGGTCAGGTGCTTCATGAGGATCCCGACCGCGGTCTCGGCCGTGAAGGGCACGTGCCCGGCGAGCATCTGATAGGTCATGACCCCGAGCGAGTAGATGTCGGAGCGGTGGTCGATGCGGTCGCCTTTGCACTGCTCGGGCGACATGAACTCCGGAGTTCCGACGACGTGGTCGGATCCGGTGGTGGTGTCCCCCAGGCGAAAGGGTTTGGCGATTCCGAAGTCGAATACGGAGCAACGGAGGTCCGCGGTCACCAGGATGTTCGAAGGCTTGATGTCTCTGTGAACGACACCCGCCTCGTGGGCGGCGTCGAGAGCGTCGGCGACCTGGGCGACCACCTTGACCACGCGGTTCAGGGGCCAGGGATGACCGTGAAGCTGGCTCCGCAGTGTCGTCGTGTCTCCCATGTACTTCATGACGAGGAACGGGCGCCCCTCGTGCTCGCCGGCGTCGTAGATGGGAAGGATGTGAGGATGGTCCAGACGGCCGAGAAGCTCCGCCTCTTGCCGGAAGCGCCGCACCCAGTCGACGTCGTGGCTCACTTCCTGGAGAAGAACTTTGAGCGCGACTTCGCGCTTCAGCGCCGGGTGGAACGCCTTATAGACCTCCGCCGTGCCCCCGCGGCCCAGGAGCGAGAGAATCCGGTATGCGCCCACCTCGTGTCCAACCAAGTCCAATCGAAAGTCCTCCTCGGCAATTTCCAAGGTCGCGGCGCATGACCCAGGTTTGGGAGTTAAGTCCCAGGCTAGTGGCTCACGCCCGAAAACGCAAGTCCGGTCGGGTGATACCATCGCCGGGGACGCCTTTGAGCCTCGCGAGACTCCAGGAAGAGGTGATTCGATGCCGGAAGTGTCCCCGCCTCGTACGCTATCGAGAGCGCGTGGCCGTTGAGAAAGTGCGGCGCTTCGCATCCGAGGAGTACTGGGGAAAGCCCGTTCCGGGCTTCGGCGTCGTCGGTGCGCGGCTCCTGGTCGTGGGCCTTGCTCCGGCCGCCCACGGCGGAAATCGCACCGGGCGCGTGTTCACTGGGGATCGAAGCGGCGACTGGCTCTATGCGGCCCTGCATCGGCACGGTTTCGCGACAGAGCCTCACTCCGTCTCGCGCGACGACGGGCTCCGTCTCCGAGATGCGTACATCAGCGCCGCCGTCCGCTGCGCTCCTCCCGGGAACAAACCGACGCGGAAGGAGATGGACACCTGCCGGGCATACCTCGTTCGAGAAATAGAGATGCTCGAGCGCGTGCGGGTTGTGATCGCGCTCGGGAAGATTGGCTTCGACAGTTTTCTCACGGCATGGCAAGGGCTCGGTCGCGAGGTCGGGAAGCCGAAGCCGAAGTTCGCGCACGGGTCCGAACACCGGATCGAAGGGGGCTTGATTCTCCTGGGGAGCTACCATCCGAGCCAGCAGAACACCTTCACGGGAAGGCTCACGCGCGCCATGTTCCATGGCGTGTTCGAGCGCGCGCGGAGCCTCTTGAAGGATGCCGGCGCGCGAAGTTAGACTTAGCGCATCGCATCTCAAATGAAGCAGGAAGAAGAGGGGCCGAGGCTCCCCGGCTCGTGACATGAGTGAAAGCGCGCCGCAGTGGGTCGAGCCTCGCGAGGAAGGCGAAGCGCGGCTCGCCGTCGATTTCGTCCCGGCGGCGGGGAGGAACTCCCGTCTCTGGTTCTTCGTTCACGGCCTCAACTCGAATCGGCGGGGAGAGAAAGCGGTCTACTTCGCCCGCCAGATCGCGCGGCGGGGGGAGGCCTTCGCGAGCCTGGATCTCACGGGGCACGGAGACTCCGAGGGCGATCTCCTCGGGCTGTCCTTGACCCGGAACCTCGCGGATCTCGAGAGAGGTCTGGATTTCATCGAGAAGAAATCTGGTCCCTTTCGCGCGGTCTGTCTCATCGGCTCTTCCATGGGCGGGCTCACGGCGCTTTGGTTCGCCGCCCGGAGCCCGGGGCGCGTCGCCCGCAACATCGTGATCGCGCCCGCGTTCGAGATGGCGGGTCGGCTGCTGCTCGGCCTCGGTCGGGCGAAGGCCCAGGAATGGCGGCGGCTCGGGAGAGTCCGGATCGAGAACCCGTACGGGGCTTTCGACCTTGGGTATCAGTTCGTCGAGGAGGAGACGCGCTATCCGACGGTGAGCCTGATGAGGCGTCTCGCAACACCCAGCCTCATCCTTCACGGCTCCGATGACGAGGTTGTGCCCTGCCAGCTCTCCCGGCAGTTCGCCGACCGGCTGGAGCATGTGGAACTCGTCGAGATCCGGGGCGGAGACCACCGGTTGACGGCCCACAAGGAACTCCTCTTCGAGGAGATGTGGAGGTTCGCCGAGCCGTGAGGACTTAAACGGCCTGGAGGGCGTACGTCGCGAGCCCGATGGCGATGACGCGGTCGTTGCCCTCGACGACTTCGAGCCGGCAGGTGGCGAGGGTCCTTCCCTTGCGCACGACCTCGCCGATGGCCAGGAGATCTCCCTGGACGCCGGCGAGGAGGCTGAGCTTGAACTCGACGGTCTTCACGGTCGAGCCGGGGGAAACGGAGCCAACGGCGAAGTTGCCCGCGGTGTCGCCGAGAAGACCGATGAGACCCCCGTGGATGACGCCGTGGCCTTCTTCGAAATCCTTGCGGAACGGCAGGCGCACGCGGGCGACCCCGTTCTCGCAGTAACCGAGGGTCATGCCCAGGTAGCGGCTGATGGGCGCGGACTCGAAGAGCTGCTTCAGCTTTTCGAGATGAGCGGAACGTTCGTTGGGCTCTCCGAGGCGCTGCGGCCGAACTCCTTCGGGAAGGGGTACGGGGATGAGTCGCGATGGCTCTTCACGCACGACCGGCCTCGAGAGAACCGGCTTGGTCATGGGTTTTTGAGGGCGAGGTGGGGCCGCCGGAGCGGAGCGCTTTTTGGATGACGCAGCCGCGGCCTTCTTGCCGGAATCTTTCCGCGCGTGTTTCTTGGGTACGGACTTCTTCGCCTTGGGGCGCGGCTTCGTTGCGTGTTTCCGAGCCGCCTTCGCGCGTGAGGTCGAGGTTTTCTTTTTGTCCTTCTTCCTTTTAGCCATCCGACTTCACACCAATCTCCACCGGCTTCGCCGGCCTGGTCGCACGGGAACCACTCGCGCTGCCCGCCCGGTTCGCGAGCTGGGCCGCCCAGCGTCGTTCATTCGCCTACTCGTTGAAGTTTGGCCCGGGAGAACAAACTGCCCGACTGCCGACGACACCTGCCCAAGAGGGACCTCGGCGAGAGGTGCGTATAAACCCAATAATGTCACCAGATGCCACTAGGTGCAACGTCCCGAGTAGTGTAACACACCCACGGGCAGACGCACGGAGTAAATAAATATATGAGGTAGGGGTCCTTCTACAACGATTTATTTGCCTCTGCGTTCCAGGCACGTTACACTTTCTCGCTTTCGAGGGTGAGATCTTGTCCGCAAAATTGTGTAATTAAATGGGTTATCGATGGATGACATGACTGAGCCGACGACGTACGATGTGGCGATCCTCGGAAGCGGCCCCGGGGGCTATGTGGCCGCCATCAGAGCCGGGCAGCTCGGGCTTTCGACACTTCTCATCGAGAAAGATGCCTTCTTCGGAGGCACCTGCCTGCACGTGGGGTGCATTCCGAGCAAGGCCTTTCTCTACACCGCGGAGCTCATCGACCGGATTCGCCACGCGCGCGAGCACGGGATCATCGTCGACAACGTCCGGCTCGACTGGTCCGCCATGCTGAAGCGAAAAGAAAAGGTCGTCCGAAAGCTCGCCGCCGGGATTTCGCTGCTCCTTCGAAACAATCGGGTGGTACCTGTAAGGGGATTCGGTAAGCTCATTGGTCCTGGGAAGTTAGAGGTGGCGACCGAGGAAGGGTCGAGGGAGTTTCACGCCCGAAACATCGTGGTGGCGACCGGGTCGGCGCCGCGGAGCATTCCGGGCCTCACTCTCGATGGGGAGCGATTCCTGACCAACACCGAGATGCTTTCCCTCCCGGCCCGTCCCGAGCGACTCGCCATCGTCGGCGCCGGAGCCATCGGGGCCGAGTTCGCATCCATGTTCGCGAGCTTCGGAACCAAGGTCGTGCTTGTCGAGCTTCTCCCGCGCGTTCTGCCCCTCGAGGACGAAGAGATCTCCGAAACCGTGCTTCGATCGTTCCGCAAGCGAGGGATCGAAGTCCTGACGGGCACCCGCGTCGAATCGGCGACGATCGTTGGCGACGGAGTCTCGCTCCGCTTCCGCCTTCCAGACGATTCGAGCGGCGAGCGTGTCGTGGACAAGGTCCTGGTCGCGGTCGGAAGGATGCCGCGAACCGAGGGAATCGGTCTGGCGACCGTGGGCATCGAGCCGGACAAGTCCAAAGGTGGCACAATTCCTGTGAACGAGTTCATGGAGACGAAAGCGCCGTGCGTCTATGCCGTCGGTGATGTTTTGGCGACACAGCAGCTCGCCCACGTCGCTTCCGCGGAGGCGCTTCTCGCAATCGAGAGGATCGCGGGAAAGCCGGTGCGTCCCCTCAATTACGACCACATCCCGAACGCGACGTACTGCTCGCCCGAGGTCGCGAGCGTCGGGCTTTCGGAGGCGAAAGCGCGCGCCCGCGGATACGAAGTGCGTGTCGGCAGGTTCCCGTTCGCCGCCAGTAGCAAGGCGAGCATCCTCGGCGAGAGCGAAGGTTTCGTGAAGGTCGTGAGCGAGGCGAGTTATGATGAGCTCCTGGGTGTTCACATCGTGGGCCCGCACGCAACCGACCTTATCGCCGAGGCCGTGGTGGCGCTGACCCACGAGGCTACGGCGGAGTCGCTCATGAGATCGATCCACGCCCATCCCACGCTGTCGGAAGCCGTCATGGAGGCAGCCCACGGCGCGGTCGGACATCCCATCCATGTCTGAGCCCTGCTGGCGGGTGGATCTCGGACGGAGAGACTTCCGGGCTACCTGGGAGCTTCAACGTCATCTTGTCGAAATGCGGCAGAGAAACGAGATTCCCGACATTCTTCTCTTCGTGGAGCACCCGCCTACGTACACCCTGGGCCGATCGGGAAAGCGCGAGCACCTTCTCATCGGCGAGGATGCGCTCCTCGCCCTCGATGCGGATTTCATCGAGACCGACCGCGGGGGCGACATCACGTTCCACGGCCCGGGGCAGGTCGTCGGCTACCCCATCGTCGACCTGCGCAGGTGGATGGCGGACGTCCACGCCTATCTTCGCGCGCTTGAGGAAGTGCTCATCGTTGCCCTCGGTCGGTTCGGAATCGCCGCGGGACGCGAGTCGGGCTATACCGGTGTCTGGCATGGTGCGGAAAAGATCGCCGCGATCGGCGTCCGGGTCTCGCGGTGGGTGACCTCCCACGGTTTCGCGCTCAACGTGACGACCGATCTCGATTTCTTCCGCCGCATCGTGCCCTGCGGCCTCGCCGGCCGAGGGGTCGCCTCGATGGCGACCGTTCTCGAGGCGCCGGTTTCCCCGGAGTGCGTCCGGGACGAGCTCGCGGTTTCCTTTGGCGCGGTCTTCGGGAGAGCGATGAAGCCGGTCGCCGAAGCGGAATTCGCAGGCGGCAGTCGGTCATGAGCCTCGGTAAGCGACAGCTCCACGAGCTCTTGTTCTACATGATCCTCACGCGGAAGCTGGAGGAATCGCTCGCGCGGCTTCATCGAGAAAAGCGCCTCACCTCTCCACTCGGACTCCATTCGGGGCTCGAGGCGGTGTCGGTGGGGGCAGCGTTCGTGCCCACCCCCAGAGACCTCCTCGCGTCCTCGCTTCCGACCACCGGGGCGTTCCTGCTGAGGGGTGTCAAACCCGTCGAGATCGTTCTGGAGCTTCTTGGGAAAGGAGCGGCGCCAAGCGGCGGCAGAAGCGGGATTCGCGACTTCGGCGATCTCGGCCGCGGGATCGTCGCGACCACGGGCCACGCCGCGACTCACGTGAGCGTGATGACGGGGATGGCGTTCTCCGCCCGGGTTCAGCGCCAGGATCGAGTCGCTGTTGCCCTCGTTTCCGAAGAAGCGGTGGCGACCGGTGACTTTCACGAGGGGCTGAACTTCGCCTGTGTTCGAAAGGCTCCCCTCGTGGTGGTGGTGGTCCGGTTTCCCTCCGCGGCGCGTCCGGGTGGCGCAGAGGTGTCGCAGCTCTACGAACGCGCCCGCGGCTATGGTCTGACCGCGCTTCCCGTCGATGGCAGCGACCTCCTGCAAGTCATCCAGGTGGTTGAGACCGCCCTCGAGCGGGCTAAGGCGGGCGAGGGTCCGACGCTCGTGGAGGCGCCGCTTCGAAGCTCGACCCGGTATATCGGAAGCGACGATGCTATGCCCGCTCCCTTCGACGAAGCGGCTCGTCTCGATCCGACGCGCTCGGAGAACGAGACCGATGTGGACGCGAACCCCATCCGGCGGTTCGAGAGGTTCCTGTCGAACCAGGACTGCTTGTCTGAGGTGGAGCGCGCCGCGCTCTCCGCGCGTGCGGACGACGTGGTCTCGGACGCACTGCGGGCGGCCGATGCTGCGATTTCCCCGGATGCTCGAGGCCTCGAGGAGAGGCTGTTCGAACCCGTATCCTGAGGCGAGGAATGACGGAAATCACGTACCTCGAAGCCATCCGCCAGGCCATGTGGGAGGAAATGGAGCGCGATCCACGGGTCATCCTCCTCGGCGAGGACGTCGGGCTTTATGGCGGGGCGTTCAAGGTCACCGCAGGCTTCCTCGAGAAGTTCGGCAAGGATCGGGTCATCGACACTCCTATCAGCGAGGAGGGCTACACCGGAGTCGCCATCGGCGCAGCCTTCAATGGACTCCGTCCGATCGTGGAGTTCCAGTTCATTGATTTCATCGCCAACGCGTTCAACATGATCACCAACTTCGCCGCCAAGAGCCGTTACCGCTGGGGAGCGGGCGTGCCCATCGTCATGCGCGGGCCCGCGGGCGGCGGCGTTCGTGCGGGGCCATTCCACTCTCAGAACCCGGAGATGCACTTCGTGCACACTCCGGGGATCAAAGTGGTGACGCCGGCAACCGTGGCCGATGCCCACGGCCTCCTGAAGGCTGCGGTCCGGGACGAGGATCCGGTTCTCTATCTGGAGCACAAGAAGCTCTATCGGCATGTGAAGGCGTCGTCCTCCGAGCTCGAATCGCGGGAAACACCTCCCATCGGCAAGGCGATCGTGCGGCGTCGAGGAGAGCACATCGTCGTGGTCACTTACTCGGCCATGCTCTACGTGGCGCTTGAGGCCGCGGAGATTCTGGCGAAGGAGGGGATCGAGCTCGAGGTCATCGATCTGAGAAGCCTGGTCCCGCTGGACAGGGAATGCATCCTCGAAGCGGTTCGCCGCGTCAACAAGGTCATGATCCTGCACGAAGACACTCGCACCGGCGGGATCGCGGGCGAGATCTCCGCGATCATCTCCGATGAGGCCTTCGACGACCTCGACGGGCCCATCTTGCGGGTAACGGCGCCGGATACCCCGGTTCCCTACGCGGCGGCTCTCGAGGATGCGTTTATTCCCCGCGCGGAGGACATCGTGCGCGCGGCGCGACGTCTCGCTCGGTACTGAAGAATTTTTCTTTGTGAGGAGAGGAAACGCTCGATGACCGACGTAATCATGCCTCAGATGGGCGAGAGCATCGCCGAGGGCACCGTCATCAAGTGGCATAAGAAGGTAGGCGATCGCGTCGAACGAGACGAGCCGCTGTTCGAGATCTCGACCGACAAAGTGGACACCGAGATTCCTTCGCCGGCGTCGGGGACACTGACGGAGATTCGGGTGGCGGAAGGACAGACCGTCCCCATCAACACCGTCGTCGCGGTCATCGGGGAGAAGGGGGTCGACGCGGCCGCTCCGAGGCCGAAGCCTGCGCCATCGCCTCCGCCCATGGCTCCCGCGCCTCCGCCCGTTCCGCCGGTTTCCGCCGTGCGAGGCCCCCGAAGCTCGCCGCTGGTACGAAGAATGGCCCGGGAGCAACAGATCGAACTGCCGAAGCTTTCGGGGAGCGGACTGGGAGGGCGCATCACGAAACAAGACGTTCTCGAACACCTCGAGGCGCGTCGGGCTTCGGAGCCAATGCCGGTGGCGCCCACGGTGGCGACGCCCGCCCCGGCCGCGATCGCGGGTGCGGCGACTCCTGGGAGAGTCGAGATCTCCTCGATGAGCAACATCCGAAAGTCCATCGCCGAGCACATGATCTTGTCGCGGAGGACGTCTGCGCACGTGACCACCGTGTTCGAGGTGGACGTGAGCCGTATCGTACAGGCGCGCGAGTCGCTGAAGAAGACGTTCGAAAAGGAGGAAGGCGTGAAGCTCACCTACACGCCGTTTTTCGTCCGCGCGGTCACCTCCGCGCTGAAGTCCTTTCCCGCGCTGAATGCTTCCATCGAGGGTGAGAAGATCCTCTACCGCAAGGACTACAACATCGGTGTGGCGGTAGCTCTCGACGGTGGGCTCATCGTTCCCGTCGTTCACCACGCCGACGAGAAGAGCTTCCTTGGACTCGCGCGTGCGGTGAGCGACCTTGCCGAGCGCGCGAGAGGAAAGAAGCTCAAACCGGAAGAGGTACAGGGCGGGACCTTCACGGTCACCAACCCTGGCCCCTATGGGGCTCTCTTCGGAACGCCGATCATCAACCAGCCCCAGGTGGCGATTCTGGGCGTGGGGGGCATCCACAAACGGCCCGTGGTGGTGAACGACGCCATTGCGGTTCGGTCGATGGTGTATCTGGCGCTCTCTTTCGACCACCGCCTCGTCGACGGAGCTCTCGCCGACCAGTTCATGGCCGACGTGAAGCGGCGGCTCGAGGGCTGGGACGAGAAGATCCTGTAGGGACGAGCTAGTTAGTTTCTGTCGCAATAGCGATAAATTGCTATTTCTAAAGTGGTTACAAGAAAAGCTTGACATGTATGTGTGAGTTGGTGTCACCTATACTGCATGACGGAGCGTTCCTCCTTATCGAGCGAAGTCCAAAAGTGGTTCGAGCAAGAGGTGAGCGAGCTGTGGCCGGCGGCGCTGGGGTCGATGAGCCTTCGGCGCAGCCCTTGCGTTCGCGAGCGCTGCACAGCTTGCGAAAGCGGCGAGCAACATCGGAGCTACGTTCTCTACACTCGGGTTCACGGT
>Ga0187893_10008998_pt1 | contig 15530 bp, 16 predicted proteins | sample MA1701074metaG_FD_139574 | JGI IMG/M metagenome (GOLD analysis project Ga0187893, IMG submission 139574) | White microbial mat communities from a basaltic lava cave in the Kipuka Kanohina Cave System on the Island of Hawaii, USA - MA170107-4 metaG ... | reverse complement strand
TACAGCTCGATCGGCGACGTGCCGCCCGCGGAGTTCGAAGCGATGTTCTACGCAGCAAGGGAGAGCTCGGCCAGGGAGGTCGGACTCAACTGAACAGGCCTTTGGAGAACCCGGGGTGGTTCATTACCTTGAAGCCGCGCAGCGTGTTGTAGGATTGCGAGGCGAAGTCCACTACGTTCGCTGCGACGCCCGTGGCGCAGGTGGGGTGCGACGAGAACGAGAGCGTGGCTCCCCCGTCGTTCTCGGCTCGAATCGTGATGCGCGCGCCGGCGTTGCCGCTGTGCTTCGTGCGGACACACTGTGCGTAGGTGCCATTTCTGGCCATCACGACGTCGCCGGGTATCGACGCCCGGGTTACCGCGTCTTGAATGCAGGAATACGGTGTGCCGGACGTTCCGCACGTCGTCAGCGGGGGGTTCGGGTGGCTGCAGGTGCACGCCGCCGCAGGGTCGACCCAGTAAGTCGCTGCGTCCGCGCTGTGTCCTTAGGCGACGACGAAGAGAGCCAAGATGCTCGAGATCATGACGAGTCGCCGCACGTCCATGCCGTCTCCCCTCCCGTGAACTCGTGTCAGAGCGGCAATCTATATTCGGACATAGGCGACTAGGCAACAGAATTCTGGAGACCCGGGTCGGATTCTCCAGTGACACCGGCTTCGTGGCAGGCGCCCTCAGGCGCATTGTCCGGAGCGGAGAGCGCTAGCCGAGCTTCGGAAGCACGCGCTCCGTGAACAGCACGAACGACTCGTGCGAGAGCGGCGCGATCATCAGCGACTCGAGGCCGATCCGCTCGCGCAGGGACTGGATCTCGTCGACCATGCGCTCGGGCGAGCCGTGGATCATGACCTCGTTCACGTAGCGGTCGATCGCGGCCTGCTCGTCGTCGGGCGCTCCCGGGATCTTCGCGTAGCCGATCGTCCACTGTGCCCCCGCGCGCGCGGCGGCCTCGGCCGCAGCGTCGCTCGGCGCAACCGCGACCATGCGCGCGATCGGGATCTCGCGCCCGGCGTACACGTGGCCGTGTCGCGCGAGCGTCTCGCGGTAGAGCGCGTGCTTGCGGCCGATCTCGGCGTGCGTGGAGTGCGGATCCATCAGGATCGAGAAACCCGCTTCGGCTGCGCGCAGCACGGACTCCTGCGAGGTGGCGGCCAGCCAGACGGGCGGGTGCGGGCGCTGCACCGGCTTGGGCAGGACTTCGACGTCCTCGATCTGCCAGTGCCGGCCCCGGTGGTTCACGCGCCCATCGCCGAACGCCTGCAGCACGATCTCGACGCACTCGCGCAGGCGCTCGGCGCTGTCCTCGGGCTGCACGCCGAAGGCCCGGAACTCGGTCGCGTCGTAGCCGCGGCCCGCGCCCCAGTTGAGCCGCCCGCCGGACATCTGGTCGAGCAGCGCCAGCTCCTCGGCGAGCCGCAGAGGATGGTAGAGACCGGCCAGCGTGACGGCGGTGCCGATGCGCAGGCGTTTCGTGCGCGCCGCCACGTTCATTCCCATCAGCGTGGTCGACGGGCACACGCTGTAGGTGTTGAAGTGGTGCTCGGCGAGCCAGACCGCGTCGTAGCCGGTCTGGTCCATGATCTCGATCCGCTCGAGCGCGCGCTGGTACACGGTCTCGAGCGGCACGCGCCGCGTCCAGGAGAAGAACTGCAGCAGGCCGAACTTCATTGCACGATCCGCGCTCAGGCGGGCCGAGGCGTGTTCAGCTCGCGCACGTTCTCGCTCAGGATGCGGCGCTTGCTCGCGGCGTCGAAGCCGTCTAGCTCGGTCAGATAGTCGAGCGGCGCGGGCATGCCCTCGATGTGCGGCCAGTCCGAGCCGAAGATCACGCGCTCGGCGCCCATGTGCGCGCTGATCTCGCGCACGTCGTCCTCCCAGAACGGGTTGATCCAGACGTGGCGCCGGAACGTCTCGACCGGATCCTCCTTGAACCAGCCGGGCGTCTTCTTCGCTGTCTGGCGCAGCTTCTTGAACAGGTCGCCGAGGTAGTCCGAGCCGTTCTCGACCGAGGCGATGCGCAGGTTCGGGAATCGGTCGAACAATTTCTCGAACACCAGCGTGATCAGGAAGTCGTGCGCCGCGCGCTCGATGTTGAACGCCTTGATCGACGGCTTCCAGCCGCCGCCGCCGCCGCCGAACGAGGCGCCGAAGCCGTCGGCCGCGTAGCCGTTCGCGCTGTAGCCGCTGTCGCCGGCGTGCACCACGAGGGCGATGCCCGCTTCGGAGAGCCGCGCCCAGAACGGATCGAACAGCGCGTCGGCGGGCGAGCGCGGGCCGTTCGCGGTCCAGGCCGGCGCCGGGCGCATGCACACCACGCGCGCGCCGCGCGCGAGCGCCCAGTCGAGCTCGCGGATCGCCATCTCCGGGCTGCACATCGGGATGTAGGGCGCGGCGAAGATGCGCTCGCGGTAGCAGAAGCCCCAGTCCTCCTCGAGCCACTGGTTGAGGCGCGGAAGGTGAGGGCGACCGCCTCGGTGTCGCGCTTCAGGAGCTCCTCGTAGAGCACGCCGAGTGTGGGGAACAGCCAGATCGCCTCGAGGCCCTGCGCGTCCATCACCGCGAGCCGCGCGTCGCGCTCGCGGTAGGCGGCGGGGATCGGCTCGCGCTCGCGCAGGAACTCGAGCGGCGAGCGGCCGTTCGGGTTGCCGCGGAAGTACTCGTGCATCGCGCCGGGCTTGGCGATCGGGTTGAAGGTCGGGTTCGCGACCGCGTGCGAGACCACGCCGCCCACTACGTGGTACTTGCGGCCGTTGATCTCGGCCCACTGCACGCAGCGCCCGCCGAGCTTGGGGTCGAGGTGCCGGGTGAAGGCGTCGAGCGCCTCGTAGTAGTGGTTGTCGCAGTCGAAGACCGGGTGATCGAGCGTCATGCTCATAGAGTACCCGCGGAGAACGTGTCGCACGCGTCCACGTCCCCGGACTCCAGCCCGCGCCGCAGCCAGCGCCCCCGCATGGCCGACGAGCCGTGCGTCCAGCTCTCGGGCTGGACCGCGCCGCCCGAGCGGCGCTGCAGCGTGTCGTCGCCGATCGCGGCGGCTGCGGCCAGGCCCTCCTCGACGTCGCCCGGCTCGAGCCAGTCGCGCTCCTGGTTCGCGCGCATTCCCCACACGCCGGCGAAGCAGTCGGCCTGCAGCTCGAGCCGCACCGACAGCTCGTTCGCCTGCTCGCGCGAGCTCCGCTGCTGCGCGTCGCGGACCTGCGAGGAGATGCCGAGCAGGTTCTGCACGTGGTGGCCGACCTCGTGCGCGATCACGTAGGCCTGCGCGAAGTCGCCGGGCGCGCCGAAGCGCCGCGCGAGCTCGTCGAAGAACTCGAGGTCGATGTAGACCTGCGAATCGGCCGGGCAGTAGAACGGGCCGACCGCGGACTGCGCGGTGCCGCAGGCCGAGTCGACCGCGCCGCTGAACAGCACGAGCGTCGGCTCCCGGTAGCGGGTGCCGCGCGCCGCGAACACGGGCGTCCAGGTGTCCTCGGTCGAGGCCAGCACCACGGCGGCGAAGCGGCCGCCCTCGTCCGCGGGCGCGCCGGCCGGTCCGGGCTCGGTCCGAGCGCCGCCCGTCCCCACCTGGACCTGGTTCGCGACGTCGAGCAGCGCGCTCGGGTCGGTTCCGGTCACGAGCGCGAACAGCACGATCAAGAGCAGACCGCCGCCGCCGATCGCGACCCCGCCGCGCGGGCGCATGCCGCGCCGATCCTCGACCCGGCTGCTCTCGCGTTCGCCTCTCCAGCGCATCGATCGAATCCCTCCGCCTTCCAGTCTATCCCTCGCCGGGAGGCGCGACGCGGCTGTCCGCGAGCGCGCACTGCCGGGCGAGCGTGCGCACGACGAGGGCCGGGCGCGCGGCTGCGACGCATGACCGCCAGATAAGCTCACGCGTTCCCGATGGAGATCCCATGACCAAGACGCTGCGCGCGTTCCTCCGCGACTTCTGGACCCTGGCCGCTCCGTACTGGGGCTCGGAGGAGCGCTGGATCGCGCGCGGGCTCTTGCTCGTGGTCGTGGGGCTCTCGCTGGGTCAGGTCTACCTGCTCGTGCAGCTCAACACCTGGAACCGCGAGTTCTTCGACGCGCTCCAGCAGTTCGACTACGACGCGTTCCTGCGGCTCTGCCTCGAGTTCATGGTGCTGGCCACGATCTTCATCACGGCCGCGGTCTACAGCTCGTACCTCCAGCAGATGTTGCAGATCCGCTGGCGCCGGTGGCTGACCGACGGCTACGTGCGCGACTGGCTCGCGGGCCGCGCCTACTACCGCATGCGCCTCGGCGAGAGCGGCACGGACAACCCGGACCAGCGCATCGCGGACGACCTGCGCATGTTCGTCGATCAGAGCCTCTCGCTCTCGCTCGGGATGCTGCGCTCGGTCGTGACGCTGGCCTCGTTCATCACCATTCTCTGGGGGCTGTCGGGCTCGTTCGAGTTCACGGTCGGCGGCGTCGAGCTCGCGCTGCCCGGCTACATGGTGCTGGCCGCGGTCGCCTACTCGGTGGTGGGCACCTGGCTGACGCACTGGATCGGGAAGCCCCTGCCGCGGCTCAACTTCGCCCAGCAGCGCTTCGAGGCGGACTTCCGCTTCAGCCTGGTGCGCGTGCGCGAGAGCGCGGAGTCGATCGCGCTCTACCGCGGCGAGGACGACGAGGCGCGGCGGCTCGCGACCCGCTTCGGCGACGTGTGGCGGAACTTCTGGGAGATCATGCGCCGCCAGAAGCGGCTGCGGACCTTCACCGTCGGCTTCGACCAGGCGGCGGTGCTGTTTCCGTACCTGGCGGCGGCGCCGCGCTACTTCGCCAAGGAGATCACCTTCGGCGCGCTCACCCAGACCGCGAACGCCTTCGCGCGCGTGCAGGACGCGCTCTCGTTCTTCGTGGCCGCGTACATCGAGATGGCGGACTGGAAGGCCACGGTCGACCGCTTGATCAGCTTCCGCTCGGACCTCGCCGTGCTGCACGAGCCGTCGCGCGCGACGCCGAGCATCGCGGTCGAGACGCGCGAGTCGGACGGCATCGCGTTCGAGGACCTGACGCTGGCGCTGCCGGGCGGCGAGACGCTGCTGCGCGGCGTGGACGCCAAGCTCGAGCGCGGCGAGGCGGTGCTGGTGTCCGGCCCCTCGGGCAGCGGCAAGAGCACGCTGTTCCGCGCGCTGGCGGGCATCTGGCCGTTCGGCGCGGGACGCATCGCGCGGCCCGACGCCGCGAAGTGTCTGTTCCTGCCGCAGAAGCCCTACCTGCCGATCGGCAGTCTGCGCGGTGCGCTGTCCTATCCGTCGCCCGAGGGCGCGTTCCTCGACACCGACCTCGGCCGCGCGCTGGCGGAGTGCCGGCTCACCCACCTGGTCGAGCGGCTCGGCGAGCACGACCACTGGGAGCAGCGCCTCTCGCCCGGCGAGCAGCAGCGGCTGGCCTTCGCGCGCGCGCTGCTCCAGAGACCCGACTGGCTGTTCCTCGACGAGGCTACCTCCGCGCTCGACGGCGAGAACGAGCAGCACCTCTACACGCTGATCGCGAGCGAGCTGCCCGCGACCACCGTGGTCAGCATCGGTCACCGCCCCGCGATCGAGCGCTTCCACCGCCGCCGGCTGGCGTTCTCGGGCGGGGGCCTGAGCTCCTCGCCGCTGGGCGAGGCCGGAGCTCCGGCCGCCTAGGGCCTACAAGTCGCTTCTACCCTTCTCGATGTTCGCGTCGATCGCGGCGGCGAGCTTGTCGTCGCCGCCGAGACGCGGGGCGAGCTGGCGGCCGAACGAGATGCGCAGCGGATCGGGCCACGAGTCGGGGTTCCACAGCTCGGCGCGCAGGAACGCGCGCGCGCAGTGGAAGAAGGCGCGCTCGACGTGCACGCGGATCGCGAGCAGCGCCGGCTGGCCGCGCGCCGCCAGGCGGGCGAGCAGGTCGGGGTCGGTGCGCAGCTCGGCGCGGCCGCCCACGCGCAGCGTCTCGTCGGTGCCGGGCACCAGGAAGATCAGTCCGACGCGCGGATTCGCGAGCACGTTCTGCAGCCCGAACAGGAGCTTGTTGCCCTTGCGGTCGGGCAGCACGAGCGTGCGCTCGTCCTCGATCAGCGCGAAGCCCGGGCCGTCGCCCTTGGGCGAGACCTCGGGGTTCCCGTCCGCGTCCGTGGTCGCGAGCATGCAGAACGGGGAGCGATCGACGAAGGCGCGCATCTGCTCGTCGAGCTCCGCGAACACCTTCTTTGGCGTCGCGGGGTTGGGCTCGCCCATGCGTTCGCGCAGCGCGCCGAGGCTCTCGATTCGGTGGGGATCGCTGGACGGCATTCGGCCTCCCGGGAGCTTGTGTGACACGGCTCACCGATGATAGCCTGACGAGGTTGAAGGACACGCAAAACGCGCGTGTCCGCCCCTCCGGGTCAGCTGTGGGTGGATTGGCGATGGGTCGGTTGGCGTTGCTGGCAGTGGTGGTTGGCTTCTTCTCGCTCGGTCTCGCGCAGCCCGCGGCTGCCGTGATCGTGGACAGCGCGGACGACAGCTTCGTCGTGGACTTCGGTGGCAACATCGGAGGCAACGACGTCGCGGGCCTGACGGCTTCCGCGCGGGTCGACGTCGAGTCGATCTCGAGCAACCGGATCGTGCTCTCGATCCGGCTCCAGAACACCTCGACCTCGCTGTGGCAGTCGTCGCGCGTCAGCGCGTTCGGCTTCGACACCGGCCCGAACGTCTCGAGCGCGACGCTCACCAGCAGCGTGTTCGGGAACGTGAACCTGGATGGGCGCTTCCCGAACGGCTTCGGCGGCGTGGACGTGTGCATCATCAACAACCGCAACAACTGCAGCGGGGGCGGGGGCGGCGGGCTGAACCTCGGCCAGTCGACGCAGCTCCTATTGACGCTGAACTTCCACGGTCCGATCACCGCGGTCGAGCTCGACAACTTCGGCGTGCGCTACCAGAGCCTGACCTCGACCTCGCTCGGCTTCGCCGGGGCATCGGGTACCGGAATTCCCGGCTCGCCCAACAACCCGATCCCCGAGCCCCGCTCGACCGCGATGTTCATCCTCGGCGGGCTGATCGTCGCGGCGCTGGTTCACAAGCAGGTGCTGACGGCCCGCAGCTAGCCGGTAGACTCCCGGTCGCGATGACGAGCGACCGATCCGAGTGAGCCGCACGCCGCGCACCCTGCTGGTCGTGCCTTGCTACAACGAGGCGAGCCGGCTCGATCTGGCCGCGTTCCGGGCGTTCGCCGCCAGTGACTCGTCCGTCGCGTTCCTGTTCGTGAACGACGGCTCGAGCGACGCCACGCTCGAGCGCTTGCGCGAGCTCGAGGCGGGCGACCGCGAGGCGTTCGCGGTGCTCGACCTGCCGCGCAACTCCGGGAAGGCCGAAGCGGTGCGGCTCGGGCTCGGTGTCGCCTTCAAGTCGAACGCGGAGTACGTCGGCTACTGGGATGCGGACCTCGCCACGCCGCTCGACGAGATCGCGCGCTTCGTGTCGGTGCTCGAGCGCCTGCCCGGCATCGAGGTCGTGTTCGGCGCGCGCGTGCAGCTGCTCGGCCGTTCCGTGCGGCGCAGCCCGGTCCGGCACTACCTGGGCCGCATCTTCGCGACCGCGGTGTCCGCGGTGCTCGGCCTGCCGATCTACGACACCCAGTGCGGCGCGAAGCTGATGCGCCGCACGGCGCGGCTCGAGGCGATCTTCGCGACACCCTTCGGTGTGAACTGGACCTTCGACGTCGAGCTGCTCGCGCGCCTGATCCGCGCGCGGGCGGGCACGGACCTGCCGCCGGCGCGCGAGGTGGTCTACGAGCTCCCGCTCGAGCGCTGGCACGACGTGGCCGGGTCCAAGGTGAAGCCGACCGACTTCTTCGTGGCCTTCTTCGAGATCGCGCGGATCTGGTACAGGTATCGGGGGAGGGGAGAGTGAGTCGCCGCAAGTCCGACCCTGCGTCCGTGGGCGAGTTCCGCGAGCCGCCGGTCTCGCGCATGCGCGAGCTGCTCGGCGCGATGGTCGGCCGCCGCGTGGTGGTGGTCGGCGACGCCACGCTCGACGCCTACGTGGTGGGCGAGGTCGAGCGGATCTCGCCCGAGGCGCCGGTGCCGGTGCTCGCGGTCGAGCGCGAGGAGTTCATGCTCGGCGGCGCGGCGAACGTCGCCAAGTCGCTGGTCGCGCTCGGCGGGCGCGCGAGCCTGTGCGCCGTGATCGGCGACGACGCGGACGGCGCGCTGTTCCGCGCCGAGGCGCTGAACCTCGGCATTCCCGCGGCCGGCATCCTCACCGACCGCGAGCGCCCGACCACGCGCAAGACGCGGATCGTGGCGCGCGCGCAGCAGGTGATCCGGCTCGACCGCGAGACTCGCGCGTCGCTCTCGCCCGCGCTCGAGAAGAAGCTGTGCGCGCGCGTCGCGTCGGCGCTCGCGAAGGCGGACGCCTTGATCCTGTCCGACTACGCGAAGGGCGTGCTCACGCCCGCGCTGTGCCGCGCGGCGATCGCCGCCGCGGGCAGGAAGCCGGTGGTGGTCGATCCCAAGGGCCTGCCCTGGGACGCGTACCGCGGCGCGACCGTGCTCAAGCCGAACCTGCGCGAGGCGGCGGAGTTCGCGGGCGCGCGGCTCGGCGACGTGAACGAGGTCGCGGCCGCCGCCCGGCGCATGACCGCCGAGCTCGACGTCGAGCACGCGCTGGTCACGCGCGGCGCGGCCGGCATGCTGCTGGCGACCCGCTCGCGCGGCGGCGCGGGCAGCGCGCGCGAGATCCCGTCGCGGCCGCGCGAGCTGATGGACGTGACCGGCGCGGGCGACGTGGTGGCCGCGACCGTCGCGCTCGCGCTCGCCGCCGGCGCCGAGATCGGCGAGGCGGCCTGGCTCGCGAACCTCGCCGCGGGCGTGAAGGTGGGGAAGTTCGGCGCGGCGACGGTCTCGGGTCAGGAGATCCTGGCCGAGCTCGGCGCGAAGAGCGCGCGCTCGCACGAGAAGGTCGCGACGCGCGCGCAAGCCGCCGAGCTCGCCGCGCGCCTGCGCGCGCAGGGACGCCGCGTGGTGTTCACGAACGGGTGCTTCGACATCCTCCACCTCGGCCACGTGCGCTACCTGGAGCGCTCGCGCGCGCTCGGCGAGGCGCTGATCGTGGGCGTGAACACGGACGCGTCGGTGCGGCGCCTGAAGGGGGCGGGCCGCCCGCTGCAGAGCGAGCACGACCGTGCGCAGATCCTGGCGTCGTTGGAGTGCGTCGACGCGGTCGTGCTGTTCGAAGAGGAGACGCCGCTCGCGCTGATCAAGGCGCTGCGCCCGGACGTGCTGACCAAGGGCGCGGACTACAAGACCAAGCGCGGCGTGGTCGGCTGGGACGCGGTCGAGAAATGGGGCGGACGCGTCGAGCTGGTCGAGCTGCTCGAGGGCCGCTCGACCACCAGCCTGGTCTCGAAGGCGCGGAGCTAGCGCGGCGAGCGAACGGGCCGGCCCGTCCGGCTCCGCCCCTATCCGAACCGCCTTCGGGATTGCATTTAATCGAACGATCGAATAATTTCCGGCCATGGCACTGGATCGGAGCCGGAGCGAGCGGGGCAAGAGAAGTCAGGGACCGGCCAAGCCGCGCCGGGTCGGCCGCCCGCCGGGCGGCGAATCCGCCGAGGACGTGCGCCGGCGGCTGGTCGGAGCCGCGCGCGAGCTGTTCGCGCGGCGCGGCTTCGGCGAGGTCGGCATCCGCGAGATCTCGCGCGAGGCCGGCGTCACCCCCGGCATGATCTCGTACTACTTCGGCGACAAGCTCGGCCTGTACGAGGCGATGCTCGGCTCGGTGTTCGAGGAGCTGCTCGGGCGCGTGCGCGAGCTCGCGGCCCAGCCAGCGGACGGCACCGCGCCGATCGCTTCCCTGGTCCGCATGTACATCGCGACGATCGCGAGCCAGCCCTGGGTCCCGGCGCTGCTGCTGCGCGAGATCGTGACCGGCGACTCCGCGGCGCGCGCGCGCTTCGTCGAGCGCTTCGTGAGCCGCGCGGCCGCGATCATTCCCGGCCTGATCGTGGCCGAGGTCGCGAGCGGCGACCTGCGCTCCGACCTCGACCCGCGGCTCGCGGTGCTGTCGCTGCTCGGCATGAGCATCTTCCCCTTCCTCGTCCATCCGCTCGCGGGCAAGGCGCTCGGCTACGAGCTGGACGATGACTTTCGCGAGCGCCTGACCGCCCACACCACGCGGCTGTTCTTCGAGGGCACGCGCGCGCGCCCGGAGCCGACGTGAAGCCGCGCGGGTTCGCCGCGTTCGGGCTGGCGATCGCGCTCGCGGCCTGCGGATCGGATCCCGCGGACATCCCGGCGGTGGGCACGCTGGAGCGCGACCGGATCGAGCTGGTCGCCGAGGCGAACGAGCCGATCGTCGCGATCGCGGTGCGCGAGGGCGAGACCGTGGCCCCGGGCCAGCTGCTCGTGCAGCAGGACGACGCGCTGCTCGCCGCGCAGAGAGCGCGCGCGGAAGCGACGCGCGCCGAGGCCGCGGCGCGGCTCGCGGAGGCCGAGCGCGGGCCGCGCGGCGAGCGCATCCGCGAGGCGCGTGCGCGCCTCGCCGGCGCGGAGAGCGCCGTGCGCAACGCGCAGGCCGACTTCGAGCGCGCGCGCGCGCTCGAGCAGCGCGCGTTCGAGTCGCAGGCGCGCAGCGACGAGCTGCGCGCGCGCAGGGACGAGGCGATCGCGCGGCGCGACGCGCAGCGCGCCACGCTCGAGGAGCTCGAGCGCGGCTCGACCTCCGAGGAGCTCGACCAGGCGCGCGGTGCGCTCGCCGCCGCCGAAGCGCAGGTGGCCGAGATCGAGATCCGCCGCACCCGCCTCGCGGTGCGCGCGCCGCGCGCGGGCGTGGTCGACGCGCTGCCGTTCGAGATCGGCGAGCGCCCGCCGTCGGGCGCGGTGGTCGCGATCCTGCTCGCGTCGGATCCGGCCTACGCGCGCGTCTACGTGCCCGAGACGGTGCGCGCGCGGATCGGCAACGGCAGCCGCGCGCGCGTGTCGATCGCCGGGCTCGAGGGCGAGCTGCAGGGCCGGGTGCGCACGCTCGCGCACGAGGCGGCGTTCACGCCCTACTACGCACTCACGCAGTACGACCGCGGGCGGCTCTCGTACCTGGCCGAGGTCGAGATCGAGGGTGTGCCGGACCGGCCGCTGCCCACCGGCGTGCCGGTCGAGGTGCGCTTCGAGCTCGACGCGCGCGCCGGGTCGGTGCCGGCGCAGGCGCCGCGATGAGCGGCGACGCGATCGCGATCCGCACGCGCGGCCTGACGCGCCGCTTCGGCGAGCTGGTCGCGGTCGACCACGTCGACCTCGCGGTGCCGCGCGCGGCGATCTACGGCTTCCTCGGCCCGAACGGGTCGGGCAAGTCGACCACGATCCGCATGCTGTGCGGCCTGCTCGTGCCGTCCGAGGGCGAGGCGGAGGTGCTCGGCTTGCACATGCCGCGCGACGCCGAGAAGCTGCGCCGCAAGCTCGGCTACATGACTCAAGCCTTCTCGCTCTACGAGGACCTGTCGGTACGCGAGAACCTGGAGTTCCTGGGCGAGATCTACTCGCTCGGCGCCGCGCAGCGGCGCGCGCGCATCGCCGAGCTCCTCGACGAGTTCGCGCTGGAGGCGCGCGCCGAGCAGCGCGCGGGCACGCTCTCGGGCGGACAGAAGCAGCGGCTCGCGCTGGCCGCCGCGACGCTGCACGAGCCCGAGCTCCTGTTCCTGGACGAGCCCACCAGCGCGGTGGATCCGCAGAGCCGGCGCGATTTCTGGGAGAGCCTGTTCCGGCTGGTCGAGCGCGGCACGACGATCCTGGTCTCGACGCACTACATGGACGAGGCGGAGCGCTGCCACGGGCTCGCGATCCTCGACCGCGGCCGGATCGTCGCGGACGGCGCGCCCGAGTGCCTGATGCGCGACATCAACGCCAGCGTGGTCGAGATCGAGGGCAGGGACTTGCGTGCGGCGCGCGACGTGCTGGCGCGCCTCGCCGAGGTGCAGAGCGTTGCGCAGCTCGGCCAGCGCCTGCACGCGCTGGTCGACCGCAGCGTGGCGGAGCCGGCCGGGCGGCTGGCGCACGCGCTCGAATCCGCGCGCGTCGACGCGCAGGTCGCGCTCGCGCGCGCGAGCCTCGAGGACGTGTTCGTCGCCGCCACGCGCAAGCAGCCCGCGGACCCGGCCGGCGCGCCGGACGTGCGCGCATGAACGCCCTTGCGCGCTCCTTCTCGCGCATCGCGGCGATCGCGCGCAAGGAGTTCCGCCATCTGAGCCGGGACCGCTTGACGGGCGGCATGGTCGCGGGCGTGCCGCTGATGATGACGATCCTGTTCGGCTACGCGATCAACCAGGACGTGCGCCACCTGCGCGCGGGCGTGGCCGATCTCTCCGGCACGCAAGCCGCGCGCCTCCTGGTGCAGGACGCACAGGCCACGCAGGTGATCGACGTGGTGTACAGCGCCCGGTCGGTCGAGGCGCTCGAGCGGCAGCTGGTCGAGGGCCGGATCTCGGTCGGGATCGTGATCCCGGCCGACTTCGAGCGCCGCGCGCTCGACGGGACGCGCACGCGCGCGCAGCTGCTGGTCGACGGCGGGGATCCGATCGTGCTCGCCGCCGCGCGCGGGCTGACCTCGCTCGCGGCCGGCGATCGCAACGCGGCCGGCGCGCGCCCCGCCGCGCGCGCCCCGGTGTTCGAGCTGCGCGCCTACCACAACCCGGAGCGCCGCTCGCCGGTGCACATCGTGCCGGGGCTGTGCGGCGTGATCCTCACGCTCACGCTCGTGCTGTTCACCGCGGTCGCGATCGTGCGCGAGCGCGAGCGCGGCAACCTCGAGCTCTTGATCACGACGCCGGTGCAGACGCCGGAGCTCATGGTCGGCAAGATCGCCCCCTACGTGCTGATCGGCTACGCGCAGGTCACGCTGATCCTGCTGCTCGGCCGATTCGTATTCGGCGTGCCGATCCAGGGGAACCTGCTCGGGCTGTACGCGGGCACCGGCGTGTTCGTCGCCGCCGCGCTCACGCTGGGCCTCCTGATCTCGACGCTCGCGCAGACGCAGTTCCAGGCCTTCCAGATGGCGTTCGTCACCTTCCTGCCGCAGGTCCTCCTGTCGGGCTTCATGTTCCCGTTCGACGGCATGCCCTGGCCCGCGCGCTGGCTGGCCGAGGTCTTCCCGCTCACGCACTTCCTGCGCATCGTGCGCGGCATCGTCCTGCGCGGCGCGACGCTCGGCGAGCTGTCGCGCGACGTGTGGCCGCTCGCGCTGTTCTTCACGCTCGCGATCTCGATCGCGATCCTGCGCTTCCGCAAGCGGCTGGACTGATTGACTACGCTCGCCTGGGGCTCGCTGCGCGCAACGCTTCGCGTCGCTTGCAGGGCTCACTCGGGGCGGCCCTCGCTCGCCCGTCTCGCATCTCGAGTCTTGGGTCGGACTCCTAGTGCCCGGACACCGGTGCTTCGGTAACCTGCCGCCACCTCCCTCCCCGGAGTGCGCATGCTCGAGAAGTGGCAGGCCGTCGTGCTCGGTCTGGTCGAGGGAATCACCGAGTACCTGCCCGTCAGCTCGACCGGCCACCTGATCCTGGCGCAGTCGCTGATCGGGCTCGACCAGCCGGATGCGAAGCCGGCGCTCGACGCGTTCGCGATCGTGATCCAGGGCGGCGCGATCCTGGCGGTGCTCGGCCTGTACTCCGCGCGCGTGGCGCAGCTCGCGCGCGGCGCGCTCGGCCGCGACGCGGCGGGCCGGCGGCTGCTCGCGAACATCGCAATCGCGTTCCTGCCCGCGGCCCTGCTCGGGCCGCTCGTCGACGACTGGCTGGAGCAGCACCTGTTCCGTCCGTTGCCGGTGGTCGCCGCGTTGTTCGCGGGCGGCGCGTGGATGATCTGGCTCGGCCGCGCGCGGCCGGAGGCGGAGGCGCGCGCGCCGCTCGAGCTCGACGCGCTCGACTGGCGGCGCGCGCTGGCGGTAGGGTTGCTGCAGTGCGTGGCCATGTGGCCCGGGACGTCGCGCTCGATGATGACGATCGCCGGCGGAACACTCGTGGGCCTGCGTCCGCGCGACGCGGCCGAGTTCTCGTTCCTGGTCGGCGTGCCGACGCTGGGCGGCGCCTGTGTCTACAAGCTGGCGAAGAACCTCGCCGCGTCCGCGCGCGACGGCACGCCGAACCTGATCGAGACGCTGGGCGCCGGCTCGGTGCTGCTCGGCGTGGCGGTGGCGACGGTGTCGGCGGCGTTGGCGGTGCGCTGGCTGGTGGCGTTCCTGAACCGGCACGGCCTGGCGGCGTTCGGCTGGTATCGCATCGCGTTGTCCGCGGTCATGGCGCTCGCGTTCTGGCTCGGCTGGGTGCGAATCGCGTGACCCCGACGCCTTCGGCAAGGAGATCCCCGTGAGCGACGAGCTATCGGAAGCCCTGCGCAACCCCTGGCTGCTGGTCGGCCTGGCGGGCCAGGCGGTGTTCTCGGCGCGCTTCATCGTGCAGTGGATCCAGTCCGAGCGCGCGGGCCGCAGCGTGATCCCGGAGGTGTTCTGGCACCTCTCGCTGCTGGGCTCGGCGCTCCTGCTCGCCTACGCGCTGCACCGACACGATCCGGTGTTCGTGCTGGGCCAGGCGGCTGGCTTGGTGGTCTACGCGCGCAACCTCGCGCTGCGCCGGAGGGAGCTCGCGTGACCTCGGCTCCGAACCGCGTGTCGGTGGTCGTGCCGCTCTTCGACGAGGAGGCGAACGTCGCGCCGCTGGTGGAGGAGCTGTGCGGCGTGCTTGCGGCGAGCCCGCTCGAGTTCGAGCTGATCCTGGTCGACGACGGCAGCCGCGACGAGACCCGCAAGCGGGTGCTCGAGGAGTGCGAGCGCCGGGCGAACGTGCGCCTGGTGGCGCTGGCGCGCAACTCGGGCCAGTCCGCGGCGCTGCTCGCGGGCATCCGCGAGGCGCGCTTCCCGCTCGTGGCGACGCTCGACGGCGACCTGCAGAACGATCCCGCCGACCTGCCGCGGCTGCTCGAGCAGGCCTCGCGCTGCGACGTGGTGATCGGCCGGCGCCGGGCGCGACGGGACCCGTTCATGCGCCGCGTCGCGGGCCGGATCGCCTGGGCCGTGCTGCGCGCCGTGCTGCGCGACCGGGCCTCCGACACCGGCTGCGCGCTCCGGCTGTTCCCCGCGGCGGCGTACCTCGCGCTGCCGCGCTTCGACGGCATGCACCGCTTCCTGCCCGTGCTGTTCGCGAGCCAGGGCCTCGCCGTGTGCGAGCTCGACGTGAATCACCGCGCGCGCCGGTCCGGCCGCTCGAAGTACACGAACCTCGCGCGACTGCGGCGCGGGGTCGTCGACGTGCTCGGCGTGCGCTGGCTCGTCCGCCGCGCGCTCCGGCTGGAGACCGGCCGCCGCTAGCGAAGGCCGGCGCTCAGCCGTCGCCGCCCTTCCCACGCGCCTGCTGGAACAGGTCGATGAACCAGGGCTGCTCGCGCGCCAGGCGGTAGAGCCGCTCGCGCTCGTCGAGCGTCATGCCGCCGACCCCGTCGCTCTCGAGCAGCTCCACGCGCACGATCGCGACCGCGCGGTGCAGGGTCAGCACGAGCAGGAAGGCGGGCAGCCAGGCGAGCGCGACCCATGGTGCGCG
>Ga0187893_10008997_pt1 | contig 15530 bp, 9 predicted proteins | sample MA1701074metaG_FD_139574 | JGI IMG/M metagenome (GOLD analysis project Ga0187893, IMG submission 139574) | White microbial mat communities from a basaltic lava cave in the Kipuka Kanohina Cave System on the Island of Hawaii, USA - MA170107-4 metaG ... | reverse complement strand
TGGAGCCGCTGAACAGCAGGGCCTGCCCGGGATGGTGGTTGAACGCGTCGGTATTCATGGACCGAATCAGGCAAATATCGTCGGCGTTGCCGGCGATGTGCGGGATGTAGTCGGAAAACTCGATGCGCGATTGCCCGTGGGGCTTGAAGACCCGTTCACTGCCGAGCACCTTCGCATCCGGCTTCACGAAGACGAAGTTGAGGTCTTTGGTCATAGACGCCGGTAACGGGAGGCCATGCCATTTTTGGAGCGCAGGCTTGGGGTCGTACAGATCGATGTGGCTTGGTCCGCCTTCCTGGAAGAAGAAGATCACGTTCTTGGCCTTTGCCGAAAAATGCGGCTGCTTCGGAGCCAGCGGGCTGGCGCTCTCCGCGGCCAGCAGTTCGGTGAGAGCGAATCCGCCGAGCATGCCACCGAACGAGCGGAAGAACTCGCGACGTTTCTGGATCTGCAGGAATTGGTCGGCGTGCATGACTTCGGTTACTCCCGCGTGATGAACTCGTCGAGGTTCAGAATCGCGCTCGCCAGCGCGGCCCAGGCGGCGGTCTCGATGCGCGACGCCCCGGGGATTTCCATGGGGAAGAGTGCGGCGGCCGCGAAGGCGTCCTTCTCGAAAATGGTGGTCTGCCGCCGATAGTAGTCTGCCGCCAGCTCCATTTCGCGCCGGCCAGGCGCACGGCTGAGGCAAATCTGGAAGAGATGTTCGATCCGCGATGCGACTGCCTCGCCCGGCTTCTCGCGCAAGAGCCGGGCCGCGAGCGCCTGCGCGGCCTCGACGAACACGGGATCGTTGAGCAGATTCAATGCCTGCAGCGAAGTGTTGGAACGCTCTCGCTTGCAGGCCGCGACAGTGGCGTCGGGAGCGTCAAAATTCATCAACTGCGGATAGGGCACCGTGCGCTGAAAGTGGATGTAGAGCCCGCGGCGGTAGCGATCGCGGCCGGTGCTCTCCGGCCAGCCAGCATCGGTGCCATATGCCAGCTCAATCACGCCCTTGGGCATCGGTGGGCGGACGCTGCGTCCCCCGATAGCAGGATAGAGGAGCTCACTCACCTGAAGCGCAGAATCGCGAACGAGCTCGGCCGGAAGGCGGAGCCGCGTCTGGCGCGATAGCAGTGCGTTGCCGGGATCACGGGCGTCGATCTGAGGCCGCGCGTGAGATGACTGCCGGTACGTGGCAGACGTGACGATCAGCTTGATCAACGCCTTCCGCCTCCAGCCTGAGTCCATGAATCGCGCCGCCAGCCAGTCAACCAATTCGGGATGTGAAGGCTTCTCGCCCTGCGCGCCGAAGTCGTCCGACGTGCGCACCAGACCCCGCCCGAACAACTCCTGCCACAGGCGATTCACGGCCACTCGCGCGGTGAGCGGGTTCTCCGGAGAAGTGAGCCAGCGGGCCAGCGTGAGCCGCGAAGGAGCGGCGTTGGCGGGCGCTGCATGCAGGAATCCCGGCACTTCCGCACTAACCGGCTCGCCCGGATTCTTCCAATCGCCCCGTACCAGCACGTGCGAGACCCGCGGGGTTTCCTCAACCATCACGGGTGCCTCGCTGATCGCCGGAAATCCGCTGCGCAGTTCCAGGAGTTGCTTTCGTAGTTCGGTGAATTTCAGTTCCTTCCAGACGTCCTTACCGATCACGCGATGATAGTTCTTGATGAAGTGATCCGTCATCGCGTCGGTCTGCTTCTGCGTCCGCTCGTTCGCGGGCGTGTCCAGAATCCGCAGCGCGTTGTCCAAGTACTTCGTCAAGGCGTCGAAGGCGTGATCCCAATCGGTCCACTTGCCGGGATTCGCGCGCGCCTCCTTCATCCGCGCTTCCCAAGCAGGCTGGTAGTCCGACACCTTATACTCGGCCAATAGCCGCTCACGCTTCTTCCGGTACTCAGGCAGCGCCGCCAGATACGGGCCCATCTCGCCGTCGAGCGGAGCATCCACATCCAGCTCCCCAGCCGAGTTGAAGAACGCGAACATCCGATAGAAGTCCTTCTGGGAGATCGGATCGTATTTGTGGTCGTGACACTGTGCGCAGCCGAAAGTGAGTCCAAGCCAAACCGTGCCGGCGGTGGCCGCGCGATCCATCACCTGTTCGACGCGGAACTGCTCCAGGTTGACGCCGCCCTCGCGATTGGTGAGCGTGTTGCGGTGAAACCCGGTGGCGATGCGCTGCTCGATGGTGGCGTTCGGCAGCAGATCTCCGGCGATCTGTTCGACGGTGAAGCGGTCGAACGGCATGTCGGTGTTCAACGCGTCGATCACCCAATGACGCCAACGCCATGCGTGCGGACGGACGTAGTCCTTCTCATAGCCGTCGCTGTCGGCGTAGCGAGCCAAGTCCAGCCATGGGCGCGCCCAGCGCTCGCCGAAGTGTTGTGACTCGAGCAGCCTGTCCACCAGCCGTTCATAGGCGTCGGCGCGATTGTCACCGAGGAACTCCGCCACCTCGCGTGGTCCCGGCGGCAGGCCAGTGAGATCGAGCGAAACGCGGCGGATCAACGTCGTCTTGGCCGCCTCGGGCGACGGTTCCCATGCTTCCCGTTCGAGCCGGGCGAGAATGAACCGATCGATCTCGTTGCGCGGCCAAGTCTGGTTTCGCGTAGCCGGTGGCGTGGGACGCATGACCGGCTGAAACGACCAGTGCCGGGCCGGCGCAGCCTTCGTTGCGCCCGCCGCTTTGGGCCAGACGGCTCCTTCGTCGATCCACTCGCGCAGGCGCGCCACTTCGGCAGCCGTCAGCCTCGCGCCCACCGGCGGCATGAAGCGGTTTTCCTCGGTGCCGGATACCATACGCAGCAGCAGACTCGCGTCACTCTTGCCCGGAGACAACACACGCAAGGCATCCTCGCGGTTGTCGAGGCGCAGCCCTCTCATCTGGATGCGCCCGCCGTGGCAGCCCTGGCAGCGGGAGGCGAGCAGAGGCTCGATGTCGCGCGCGAAATCCACTGCGGCCAACGCAAAAACCGGGGTGCCCACAAGAGCCGCGATAAACTTGCTCATGCCTGCCCCCTCTTCAAGAGCTTGGCCGCCGGTTTACCTTCCACGTCCGTGAGGCGGAAATTGCGGCCGGAGTGCAGAAACGTGAGCCTCGTGTGATCGAAGCCGAGCGCGTGCAGGATGTTGCCTGAAGATCGTGAACGTGGATCCGGTCTTCCACGGCTTCGAGACCCAGCTCGTCGGTCTTGCCCACCGTCTGTCCGGCGCGAATCCCGCCGCCGGCCAGCCACATGCTGTAACAGTTGGGATGATGATCGCGGCCATAGGCGATGTCGGGCCGCTGCTGCTGGGTCATCGGTGTGCGGCCGAATTCGCCGCCCCAGATGACGAGCGTCGAGTCGAGAAGGCCGCGCTGCTTCAGGTCGGCAAGGAGCGCCGCGGCGGGCTGATCGGTGATCCGGCAATTCTTCTCGAGATTCTTGTCGAGATCGTTATGGTCATCCCAACTGCCATGCGACACCATCACGAAGCGCACGCCGCGCTCCACCATGCGGCGGGCGAGCAGGCAATGGAGGCCGTACTGGTGCGTGGGCTCGCGATTCAGACCATAGAGATCAAGCAGTTGCTGGGGTTCGCCGGAAAGGTCCAGCAATTCGGGAGCTGCCATCTGCATGCGAAACGCCAGTTCGTAGGAAGCGACGCGCGCGTCGATCTCTCCGTCACCCGTTTCGCGCCGCCGCTTCTCATTCATCCGGCGGATGGCGTCGAGCCGCGAGCGCTGCATCTCACGTGTGAAGCCCTCGGGGTTGGAGAGATAGAGAATCGGATCACCGGAGCCGCGGAAGGGCGTGCCCTGATAGACCGACGGCAGAAAGCCGTTCGACCAATCGTTGGAACCAGCGCTCGGCCCGGTTCCGGAGCTGAGCACCACGAAGCCAGGCAGGTTGCTCGATTCGCTGCCGAGACCGTAGCTGACCCACGCGCCCATAGAAGGCCGCCCGAATTGCATCGATCCGGTCATCAGCAGCAGTTCGCCCGGATCGTGATTGAACGCGTCGGTGTGGAGGCCGCGCACGATGCAAAGGTCGTCGGCGCGGCCGGCGAGGTGCGGAAGCAGGTCGGAGATTTCGGCGCCCGATTGCCCGTGACGCGCAAAGCTCCGGGGGCTCGCCACCGCATTCGCATTGGGCTTGATGAAGGCGAGCTTGAGATCCTTGGTAGCCGAGGCTGGCAGCGGCTTGCCATGCCACTTGCGAAGCTCCGGCTTATGATCGAACAAATCGATCTGGCTGGGCCCACCCGGCAGGAACAGGAAGATCACGCTGCGCGCGGTAGCCGGAAAGTGCGGAGTCTTGGGCAACAGATCAGAGCCGCCGGCCATCAGATCGGCTAGCGCGAGGCTCCCGAATCCGGAGGCGGCGCGAAGAAAATGGCGTCGGTTCATCATGGGCGATTACTCACGTGTGATGAACTCGTCCAGATTCAGCAGTACGCTCGCGAGGCCAGTCCATGCCATCTGCGCCGGCTGGCTCTTCCAATAGGCCAGGAGCCACTCGCGTTCGTCGTTGGCCGGCTTGCGTCCCAGGCATAACTCGAATGACCGGTCGAGCCGCTGTTGGAAATTGTCGCTGTCTCCCTCGGCAGCCGTGCGAGCGGCGAGCGCCCTGGCTGCTTCGACAAACACCGGGTCATTCAAAAGGTGGAGAGCCTGGAGCGGCGTGTTGGACCGGTTGCGCCGGCACAGTGCGCCATAGCCATTGGGCGCGTCGAAATTGACGAGTAGCGGATATGGAGCTGTACGGTTGAGCTGAATGTACATTCCCCGGCGGTAACGGTCGCGGCCGGTGCTCTCCTTCCAACTCTTTTCCCCGACGGCGGCCGGTTGCGGCGGGCGTACACTAGGGCCGCCGATCTCGGGCGAGAGCAATCCGCTCACTGCGAGCGTGCTGTCGCGGATCCCCTCCGCACTCAACCGCAGCCGCGTTTGACGCGCGACCAGTTTATTCTCCGGGTCGCGCGCGGCAACATCGGGCCGCGCATCCGATGACTGCCGGTAGGTGGCGGAAGAAACGATCACGCGATGGATGTGCTTGAGGCTCCACCGGTTCTCCATGAACTCGGCTGCCAGCCAATCGAGTAACTCCGGATGCACCGGCGGCTCACCTTGATTACCGAAGTTCTCCGACGTGCGTGACAAGCCGCGGCCGAAATATTCTTGCCAGATACGGTTGACGGCCACTCGCGCCGTCAGCGGGTTGTCCCGTGAGACCAGCCACCGCGCCAGATCGAGCCGGGTCGGGCGCGCGCCCGCCACATCCAGCGGAGGTAGTACCGAAGGTGTCCCGGGCTCAACCACTTCGCCGGGCTGCTTGAAGTCGCCGCGGATGAGCAGATGAGTCTTTCGTTCGAACGTGCGCAGCACCGGAGCTTCACTGAGAGGCGGCAGTGTCTCATCGAATTCACGCAGTTGCTTGGCGAGCGAGTCGAACTTCAACTCTGCTTTTCGCTCCTTGGAAATCACGCGCGAATAGTTGTTCAGGAAGTAGTCGGTGAGAAGCTTGGCCTGGCGCCTGGTGCGGCTCGCGGCCGGCGTCCGTAGGATCTTCTCGCCATCCTCGCAATCGGTGCGGAGGTCGTCGAAAGCGTGATCCCAGTCAAGCCGCTTGCCGGGATTGGCCGCCGCTTCCACCATTCCCTTCTCCCACTCGGCTTGCAGTTCGGGCAGGTGATTCGCTTTGAGCAACTCCCGCCGTTTCCGGTCGTAGGCGGCGCGCGCTTGCATATGGGGCCCAAGTTCGCCGGGCATGGGCGCATCCATATGATCCTCGTCCGCCTCGTTGAAGAAGGCGAACAGGCGATAGAAATCGCGCTGGCTGATGGGATCGTACTTGTGGTCGTGGCACTGCGCGCAGCCGACGGTCAGACCGAGCCAGACCGTGCCAACCGTACTTGTGCGGTCGATCACCTGCTCCACGCGAAACTGCTCGGGATCGATCCCGCCTTCGCGATTGGTCAGCGTATTTCGATGAAAGCCGGTGGCGATTCGTTGCTCGGCGGATGCGTTCGGAAGCAGGTCGCCCGCCAACTGATCAATCGTGAACTGGTCGAACGGCAGATCGCGATTGAGCGCCTCGATAACCCACTGGCGATAACGCCACGCATGCGGCCGGAAGCGATCGGCGCGGAATCCGTCAGAATCCGCGTAGCGAGCCTGATCGAGCCAATGACGGCCCCACTTTTCTCCATAGTGAGGAGACCTGAGCAGCCGCTCCACCTGCCGTATCCACGCGTCCGGCCCGGTATCGGCGAGGAAAGCGGCCAGTTCGGCGGGCGTGGGAGGAAGGCCAATCAGATCGAGCGATAGCCGCCGGAGTAACACGGGCTTGGGCGCTTCCGGCGAGGCCGTCAGCCCTTCCTTCTCGATCCGCGTCCGAATGAAGCGATCCACTTCATTGTGCGCGCCCTTGATGGCTACACGAGGCGGCTCGGGACGGCGAATCGACCGCAACGACCAAAGCTCGGCCGCTACCGCTGATGTGGCCGTAGCCGACAGCGCAACCGCCAATGCGAGTATCATCGGAAAGGTTTTCTTGACTGAATGAAAGCGTATCGACTGTTGACGCGCCGCGTCTTCACTGATGTCAGTCACGTGGATCGTAGCCGGATACTCCGGAGTATCGGCAAACGCCCGGCGCGCCGTCCCGCAAGGGCAAGCTACTCCAGGGATTTCCGCAAAGTCGACCATCAATGCCTTGCCCGCTTTCACCACCATCAGACTCGCTTGAGTTTGGTCACTCGTCCAACCTCGACCCACTCGACCACGAAAATATTCCCGGCGTGATCGAAACATGCGCCGTGCGGACTGACAAACTTACCCGGCCGGAATTCGTTGCGGGGTTTCTTGCGCAACTCCTGCCAATCGCCCGTCGTGTCTTCGCCAAGATGCGCGATCACCTGATTCTCGCGTCCGAGCAGCGTCACGCGCGCGGCGAGATCCGGCGCCACGACCACACCCTTGCGCTCATGGAAGTGACATGGCAGGTTCACGCCGCTGCCAAAACCGAGATGCCGGCCACCGAGCGTGAAGCGCTGGAGCCGGTTGTTGGTACGATCGGCCACCAGCAAATACGGTTCGGCGGATCGTGTATCCACCATCAACCCATGCGGGCAAGCCAGTTGCCCAGCGTCTTTGCCGTTCCCGCCGAACGACCGCAGAAACCGGCCGCGCGCATCGTACTGATTGATGAAGTAGGAGCCGTAGCCGTCCGCTAGATAAATGTCACCGTTGGGGGCGACCGCCACATTTGTCGGGCTGAACTTGGTGGAGCCATCGGGCTGGTAGCCTGGCGCTTCCTTGGGATAGCCGATGCGTAGCACCTCTTCGCCCGCGAGCGTCATCTTAATCATGGATGCATGCTTGGCGCTGATGCCGCCGCCGGGACGGCCCTTGCCGGTGTCGGCGAAGTAGAGGAACTCCTCGCGCCCTTCCTTGCGAAGATGCAAGCCGTGGGCTCCGCCTTTGAAATTGGCGCCCCAGCTCCGGATGTGCTTGCCCTTGTCATCAAAAACCACGAGCGTATCCTGGTGCTCGCTCGACGAGTGCACGGTGTGCGCGATGTAGATGCGTCCCTGCGAATCTTCGACCACACCGTGTGTGTTGCCGTAGCGGAGCCCCGGCGGGAGTTCTCCCCAGTCGTGAATCGCCTCGTAGGTATCGTCGCCCGAACCCAGAATGGGACGCTTGGAGCCGGACTTGCTTGCGGCGTTGAGAATCGCCGGAGCCGCCGCCGACAGCAAGGTCCTACGCTTCATGCTTCCTTGTCCTCCAATCAGGCGGCCGTCGTCAAGTGACGCTTCAGGAACTGGAGGTCGCGCGCCGCGGCTTCCAAGCTTCGATCGTATCGTTCGGTTTTTGTCTTGCCGCCGGGATCGTACTCGATGTGCAGGGAGATCGGCCCGGGGAACGGCGTCGCTTTCAGCAGTGGAATGAACGCGGCGAAATTCACGAGCCCTTCGCCAAGCGGAACCCAACGGGTCCGAACGCCCTGCGCGGTCTTCTCCCACACGAAGTCCTTGATCGCGATCATGAACAGACGCGGCGCAATGCGGCGGAAGTTCAGGTTCCAACCGGTCTTGCCGCCTTCAATCGTCGCCTGCGCCGGATCGAAGTAGAATCCCACTCGGCTCGGATCCACATCCTGCATCGCGTCCCAGGAGTCCCAGAGCGAGCAGCCCACCGAATCGCCGGCGTGATTATGCATACCGGCTCGAAGATCGAGCCGCCCGCCGAGCTGTGCCAGTTCGCGAAGAGAAACGCGCGTGGCGTCGATCGTTTCACGCCAGCGGGACAAGTCCTTATAGGCAAAGTAGCCAGGCTTGTAATAGCGGGTGCCCAGTTTCGAGGCGGTTTCCAGCACGCTCCGCGCGAGCGGATCCTGGGCAGAGGTGATGGCGGTAGTGATCATCGGTACACCGAGCGAATGCTCGCGAAAGATCTGGAAGGCTTTGGGTAACTCCTCGGCGACGCGATCCGGCGAAACTAATCCGTTCCGCCGCACGGTAAGGTCGGGACCGGACACCCCGAGGTCCTTCAGCATGCGCGCCACTTCCAGGTAGGAGAAGCCCGCCAGGTGATCGGTGAACAAACAGATGCGCGAGGCGAGGCCGCCTGGCTCGGCCGCTGAGCCCGCGGCGGCGGACGCGGCGACAAAGACCCGGCGTGAAATGCTCATGCGTCCTAAGCTCCCTTCGGTGTCGACCAGTGTTTCCGGTATTCGCGCCCAACCAGCCGGTTTGCCTCGGCATCGTCCACCACGCACTCGGTCTGGCCGTCGTAGCGAATGGCGCGCTTGGTCCGGCAGACGATATTGCCCAAATGACACAGGACCGTGGAGGTGTGGCCAACCTCGATCTCCCCGGTGGGCCGCTTGCGGTCCTTCACGCAATCGATAAAGTTGCGGGCGTGGTAATTGAAGTCGGGAGACGGCTCGCGATCGGAGTGGACCATCTTTCCCGCGTTGTCAAAGACGCGAAGCTCGTGATGACCGCCCTGCCAACGCCCGACCTGCGCCATCCCCTCGCTGCCATACACGGCCACAGTGTTCTCGGAGCCTTCCATGCGGTAACGATTCCAGAGGCGCTGCTCGAAGTGAATAATCTTATCGCCGTAGTCGTAGGTGATGTTCATCGTGTCGGGCGTCTGCTGGTCGTCGTCGAAGAAAAGTTTCGCGCCCATCCCCGATACATGCCGCGGATTGCCCAGGCCCATCGCCCAGCGCGCGATGTCGAGCCAGTGAACACCGTCGTTGCCGATGTCGCCGGTCCCGTAATGCCAGTGCCAGTTGACCGTGCCGTGGTAACGATTGCGGTTGAACGGCATCGAAGGAAGAGGCCCTGTCCAGATGTCATATTCGACTCCAGAAGGCACGGGTTCATCCGGCTTGTGCCCGATGTTGCGCCGCATCTGCACGTTCCATACCTTTGCGGCCAACGTCTTACCTAACTTGCCCGACTGCACATACTCCACAAACCGCTGCGTCACGGGGCGGCTACGCGATTGAATGCCCATCTGCACGATCCGCTGGTTGCGGCGCGCGGCTTCCACCATTAGGCGGCCTTCGCGAATATTGTGCGACGCAGGCTTTTCCACATAGACATCCTTGCCGGCATTACACGCCAGGATCGTGCCGGGAGCGTGCCAGTGAAGGGGCGTCGCCATGACGATCGCGTCGACACTCTTGTCTTCCAGCACCCGCCGGATGTCGGCGACTAGCCGCGGGGGCTGGCCCTGCGACTCGGTGACCTTCTTCATCACTGGGCCCACGACGTTCTCGTCTACATCGCAGATCACCGGAATGCGCACGTCCGGCAACGCCCCGAACCACTGCGCCATGGTCTGACCACGGCCGCCCACGCCCATCAGGCAAACGGTGACTTTGTCGCTGGCAGCCACTGCCCTCCCACGTCCTGCGCTGGCAGCCAGCGCCGTGCCCATCACGAAATGCCGGCGGTTTACCATAACCCTCCTCTTAAAACACGAACCGCGCGTTGAGCTGGATCTCGCGAGCCCCGGCGGTGCTGTTGATGCGGCCAAAGTTGGCTGACTCGATGTTGACATCGGGGTTGCCGTAGTTGGTGTGATTGAGCGCGTTGAACAAATCCGTCCGGATCTGGAAGCGATAGCGCTCCTTGACCGTGAAGTTTTTGCCGAAGCTGAAGTCGGCATTCCAGCGCCCGGGGCCGCGCAATGAATTGCGGCCAACGTTGCCCAGCCGAATGGCGTTGCCGAGGCTGTTCTCAGGAACCGGAGCAAAAGCCGCGCGGTTAATGTAGACCAGGGTCTGGCGGTAGTTGTCGAAGATAGCCTCGCCGCCGACGTAATCCGGCCGGGTGCCGCCAATTCCGGTAGGGTGAGTCAAAGTGATCGGGCTGCCAGACTGCGCGGTGAGGATGGTTGAAACCTGCCAGCCTCCCACCGCGTGGCGCACGGCCGGCGTCATACCGGTCAGCCTCGGTAGTTCATACACCGCGTTCACGTTGACGACGTGCAACAAGCTGCCGTCAGCGAGCCCTTTATTGGAACGAAGATCGTAGAAGTTCGGCGTATTGGTGGAGGTCCATCCCACATCTCCCGCTCCATAGGCGAGCACCTTTGACCAAGTGTGATGGAAGTTAGCAGTGAGCCTCCTCGACATGCGATACCGCAGCGAAGTCTGCCATGAGTGGTACCAGGTGCTGTCGGCGTTGTCCCAATAGTCCATGCGCGCAAACAACGGATTCGGACGAATGCCCGTGAGAGGATTCACTTCATTCGCATTGCGGGCCGTATGCCACTTCACGCCGCGATTGCCTGCGTACGCGGTTTCCAGCGCCAACGACGTCGAAATCTCGCGTTGATAACCGAGATAGAGGTTGAATGCATAGGCGGCCTTCAAGTTCGGGTCTAGAACGCGCGGAGACCCGCCGCTGGCGCCGCCGCTAACGAGCTTGAGCACGTCTTCGTTGTACTGGGGATACTTCAAATTGAACTGGATCGCTTCGGCGCGGCTGAACTGCGATCGGAATGGGTCGGTCAACGAGTTCTGCACCGTTTGCGTCACAGTCTCGCCAGCCAGGTTCGTGAACATCGTGCTCACGCCGCCGCGAATCACGTTCTTGCTCTTGCCATCCGGATTGAAGCTGAAGCCGAGGCGTGGCGCGATGTTGATGGCGTCGCTGTCGTAAGGATTGTCGATGGGCCGGATCGGCGTGTGTACAAAGGTGCCGAAATCGACGAAGCCACGATTGTAGGCATGCGGTGGACCGCCATTGGCGGCGCGGGCGACGTAATTCCCGAAGGAATCGTTGCGGATGCCGAAGTTCACCACCAGTCTCCTGCTCACACGGAAGTCGTCCTGGACGAATAGTCCCCATTCCTTCGACTTCGCGGCGTAGAGGTCGGTGCCGAAAGTCATCTGCACCAGATTGGGAATGTTGGCGAGCAGGTCGGCTTCATTCTGGAAACGGATATCGGGATTCTCAATGTTGGCGCGGCCGATCGACCGGCGGAAGAACACGCCGCCGAACTTGAGCGAATGCCGGCCGCTGATCACCGCTACTTTCTGATCGAACGAGTGATTCGGTGCGCCGAGCGTCAAGATCTCTCCGCAGCCGCTGAAGCCGACGGCATTGATGCAGGGAAGCCGGCGTCCTCCGAACTTGCTTTCCGTCTTGTTCGGGTCCATTACGCTGAAAATCGCGTCGAGCCGGTCGACTACGTTCTTGTTGTAGCCGTAGCGGCTCTCCGACGTCCAGCGGCTCTTGAAGTAGGTGAAGATGCCGGATACGCGATCGGTAACGCCGGTGAACTCGCGTGAGTTGATCGGCTGAACGCGTGGTTGAGAGCGGGTGGGGCGGAAGCGAGTGAAGGTCACCGACGCGCTCATGCTGTCGGAAATACGCCAGTCCGGTTTGACCACGATGTGGTTGTCCGCGTTCTTCAGCGAACCGGCGCCGATGAATTGCCCTGTTTGGCCGGCGGTGTTGTGGGGCTGGTTGGGAAGCGGAAGCGTATCGAGGAAAGCCTTGTAGGCAGGCACGGCGCGCAGCATGTCGTTGCGCAGGCGCTCGGTCGGCACATTGCCGGAGACGGCGGAGAAGGCGCGCTCACGATAGCCCTCATATACGAAGAACCCGAACAGCCGGTCCTTCAGAATCGGTCCGCCGAGCGATCCACCAAACTGGTTGAACGTGGTGCCAGGCTTCGTGGAGAGGAATTGCAGTCGCGCATTGAGATTCTCGGCGCGAAAATTCTCGAAGAGACTGCCGTGGAATTGATTTGTGCCCGACCGGCTGATGATATTGATATTGCCGCCCATCGAGCGCGTGTACTCGGCTGGAATCACGCCTTTGACGATTTGTACTTCACCGACCGCTTCGATGCTGATGCCGTTGATGTAATTGAAATCGCCGAACATGGCCAGCGAAGGACGCTCGGGGTTGCCGGTGGCGTCCGTGCCGTCCACCGCTACGCTCGTGCCTCCCCGTCCGGCCCCGTTCAGATAGACATCGCCGCTGTTCCGCGTGACGCCGGTCGAGAGCGTCACCAAACCAGCCACGTTGCGGCGCGACAACGGCAACTCCTGCACCTGCGTCGTACCGATGCTCTCTCGCTGTTCGGCCGACACCGTATTCACCAGAGCCGCTTGCGAGGTCACTTCCACCGATTCGCTAACCGTGCCGACTTCCAACGTGAACGTCCGGCGGAGGTTCTCGGCTGCGCTCAACGCGATGCCTTTATTGACAGAAACCTTAAAGCCATCAGCCTGCACGCGGAGCGTGTATATTCCCACGGGCACGAAGTTGAAGACGAACTCACCCGAGGCATTGGCGTTTTGCCGCAGGGCGCCCTGTGTACCTTCGTTGGTGAGCGTCGCTTCGGCCTCCGCGATGACCGCGCCGGTCGGGTCCGTCACAATTCCATAGAAGGTCGCAGTGGTCACTTGGGCACTAAGCACGGGCGCCGCTAGCAACAAGGCAAGAGCGAGTGAGTTTTTCGGATAGCGAAACATATGGTCTCCCAACAACGGAGAATCCTATCAGACCGCTTTCTTCGCGGCAAGTTGGCCGCGTCATTTTGGCAGCGTCATTTTCGCGATCTTTTAGCGGATGCAGGCATCCCTCCGATTGACTAGGCGCCGCCCGTCATGATACGTTTTTGAGGCAGAACAAGAAATTTTCGCAATCCGAAACCAGTGGCTGCTACCCATACATCCGAAACGAAACGCGCGCCGGCGCCTGCTCCCGCGGCGGACAGCAAGAGTACCGTGCTCTCGCTCGCCAAAGGTCTGCGGGTCCTGGAGAGTTTCACCGCCCGCGAACCCGAACAGACGCTCTCCCAGATCGCCGCTAAGGCAGGTCTCGATCCCGGCACCGCGTTTCGCGTGGTTAAGACGTTCGTGGCGCTCGGCTATCTTCGACAGATCGACGGCGCCAAACGTTACCGCCTGGCCATGAAGGTCCTCGATCTCGGCTTTCACGCCCTTTCCGGCATGGACCTGCACGAGTCGTCGCGGCCTATCCTGCGCTCGCTGGTCAATGAAGTGAGCGAAGCCGCCAGCCTGAGTGTGCTAGAAGGCGCCGAGGTCGTCTATATCGAACGTGTGCAGGCGGGCTGGACGCGCTTGGGGGTTAACGTCCGCGTCGGCTCGCGCATCCCTGCCTATTGCACCGCCGCCGGTCATGCCATCCTCGCGCATCTGCCGCCTGAGCGTCGGCTGGAAGTTCTGCGGATGCGTGAGCGGGTGAAGCTTACGCCGCGTACGTTCGTAACGATCGCCGAAATTGAGCGCCGGCTGGCGCGGGTCAGGCAGCGTGGCTACGCGCTCTCCGACCAGGAAACCATTCCCGGCTTGCGCGTCATGGCGGCGCCCGTGCTCGATCCCGATGGCCATCCGTACGGCGCGGTCAGCGTCGCGGCGCCATCGATGGCTGGCACAGTCGACGATTTTGTCGCGACCTCCGCTGGTCCGCTCGAGCGCGCCGCGTTGGAATTGAGCCGCATCCTGCGTGTCTCCGGCGCAGCGTCGGCCGCATGATTATTGTTGGAGGAAGAATCGAGAGATGCCACTGATCAAACCGTTCACCGGGATCCTCCCGGCCATGCAATTACCATATCGTGACGACCTGTCGATTGACGAGGTCGAGCTCCGCCGTTTCGCGCACTGGCTGGCAAGCCATCGCGGCATCGGCGGATTGGTCACCAACGGACACACCGGCGAAGTCTTTGCCTTGAGTCCCAAGGAGCGCGCACAGGTAACGCGGATAGTGGCCAGCGAAGTGCGCGGCATGGCGCCCGTGATCTCCGGCATCTGCTGCGAAGGCGTGGGCGAAGCGGTAGAACATGCGCAGATGGCCGAAGAAGCCGGCGCGCAAGGCCTGCTGGTGATGCCTCCTCATTATTGGCTTCGGTTCGGCATGCAGCCGCAGCATGTGATCGACCACTTTACGGCGATCGCCCAGGCCGTCGACATCAATCTTGTCGTCCACATCTATCCGGCCTGGACCAAGGCCGCGTATTCCTCCGAGCTTCTGGCCGAATTGGCGCGCATCCCGGGCGTGACGACGATGAAGATCGGTACGCGCGAGATGTCCAAGTACGATCGCGACTTGGCCGCCGTCCGGGCGGCAAATCCCGCCATCACCATGCTCACGTGCCACGACGAATACCTGCTCACATCCATGGTGCAAGGGGTCGATGGCGCGCTCGTTGGGTTTGCTTCGTTCATTCCCGAACTCATCGTCGACCTCTACCAGGCGGTTTGCGATGGCGATCTCAAGCGCGCGCAAGCCATTCAGGCCCGCATCAATCCGCTGAAGGAAGTGGTGTACGCCAGTGGGGAACCGAGCGGCGACGCGCATGCACGCATGAAGACGGCCATGATGCTGGCTGGCCGGTTGAGATCAAACCTTACGCGCCCGCCTGTCGGCGCACCCATCGGCGCAATGATCGAGCGCATTCGCAAGGCGGTGGCCGCCGCCCAACTGAGCCCGGCGGCCGACCTGATGGCGGCGGCAACTTAATCGGAGTCCAATGAACGAATGGGCCCACGCGCATCCTCGTGACTTTCGCCAGGCCTGTCGCGACGGCCGCTATGCGGGCACCACGCGCGGCGTTGCACTCGGCTACCTGCAGTGCAACCTCGTGATGATCCGCGCGGAGTTCGCCTATGAGTTTCTCCTCTACTGTCAGCGGAATCAGCGCGCATGCCCGGTACTCGAGGTGCTGGATGCTGGCGACCCCACGCCGCATCTCACCGCGCCGGATGCCGACCTGCGCACCGACTTACCGCGCTATGCCGTCTACCGCGACGGCCACCGGCTCGACGACGTCACCGACGCGCGCTCGCTATGGCGGCCTGACTTCGTTTCGTTTCTGATTGGCTCCGGGATCACGTTCGATCAGGCGCTCGAAGACGCCGGCGTGCCGACGGACAAAGATCGTTGGGTTCTCCGTACCACGCTCCCGACGATCCGCGCGGGCCGGTTCCAGGGCCCGATGGCGGTGACCATGCGTTGGCTGACGCCCGAGCACGCCATTCGCGCTGTGCAAGTGACCACTC
>Ga0187893_10008995_pt1 | contig 15533 bp, 10 predicted proteins | sample MA1701074metaG_FD_139574 | JGI IMG/M metagenome (GOLD analysis project Ga0187893, IMG submission 139574) | White microbial mat communities from a basaltic lava cave in the Kipuka Kanohina Cave System on the Island of Hawaii, USA - MA170107-4 metaG ... | reverse complement strand
GGGTTTGCCGCGCAGATCGACTTCAACTGCGTCGCCGACCGTAACGCCCGCCGGCACGCGTGCCAGCGCGATGGAGAATCCAAGCGTCGGTGAAAACGTTCCGCTCGTTACTTCGCCGTCGCCTTGCGCTGTGATGACCTTCTGATGCGCGCGCAGCACACCCTTGTCGAGCAGCTTCAAGCCAACGAGTTGCCGCAAGCTGCCGCGCGCGCGTTGCGCCTCAAGCGCGCTGCGTCCGATGAATTTGCGATCGGTCTTCATGTCCACGGTCCATGCCAGCCCTGATTCGAGCGGCGAGACCGACTCATCCATGTCCTGCCCATACAGATTCATTCCGGCTTCAAGGCGCAGCGTGTCGCGCGCGCCGAGTCCGCACGGCGCGACGCCGGCTGCTTGCAACTTGTTCCAGAACCCGGCCGCCTCATTGCCGGGCAGGATGCACTCGCAGCCATCTTCACCGGTGTAGCCGGTGCGGGCGATGAGCCAACGATCAACGAAGACGGCGCTGAAAGGCTTGAGGTCGGCGATCGCCGTGGTGGCAGAGGGCATGACCTGCCCGATCAACGCGCGCGCCTGCGGCCCTTGGACTGCGACCATCGCGAGGTCACTGCGCGGCTCGATTCGAACGTCGAATCCGCGCTCGCCCGCGACTTTCTGCATCCACGCGATGTCCTTGTCCGCGGTCGATGCGTTGACCACGAGTCGATAGCGGTCGGCGTCGAGAAAGTAAGCAATCAAGTCGTCGATCACACCGCCGTCGCCATTGAGCATGCAGGAATACAGCGCCTTGCCGGGCGCGAGTTTCGCGACGTCGTTGGCGAGCAATGCGCGCAGGAAATCGCGCGTGCCGCCGCCCGAAAAATCGACGGTCCGCATGTGCGAGGTGTCGAACATGCCGGCGTGCCGTCGCACCGCGTGGTGCTCTTCGATCTGCGAGCCGTAGTTGACCGGCATGTCCCAGCCGCCGAAGTCGACGATCTTCGCGCCGGCGGCGACGTGCGTGTCGTATAGCGGAGTTCGTTTCAGCATCGGCAGAAGTCAAAAAACAAACGGGGCAGACGCCGGCGCTGACCGGCTTCCGCCCCTCTGTCCCTTCTGCCTGAGAGTTTGGAGTGCACTTCGCACTCGCTGCCCCTTCGGCGCCAAACCTCGCAGCACACTGCGGGTTCAGTCTCTCCAGAGTCGCTCGCGCGAGGCGGTTTTCGGTACCTGAGCGATTACGGGCGTTGCGCCTTCGGCGGTGACCTACGCGGTCACGCTCTCCCGTCTCGCGCGAAAAGCGAAGGCGGAGGATACATCAGGCCGCGCGGCGAGGATCGCTCGCAGATTCGATCTCGGCACGCGCCCCCACGCCGCGTCTCGCCCATAACGCCTTCATAACGCCGCCTCCATAGGATCCGTCGCATCAAGTTTGTCCAGATCGGCCGCAAGGCCCAACCGATTGGCGAAGGGGAACGGATCATGTTGAAGATCGCACCGAGCGAACGGGTTGCAGCCGGGAGTCGTTTCCCGCTCGTGGCAAGGCGCCTCGCTCTTTTCTTGTCGACCGTAGCCGCAGCCGCGTTTTTGTCGAGCTGCGGAGGAGGAGAAGGTTCCGGCGGCGGGGGCGCTAACCCCAACCCGTGCACGGTGAGCGGGGTAGCGGTGAGCGCCAACCCGACCACGATCGCCGCGAGCACGAATACGACGTTGACCGCCACCGTAACCGCGAGCGCCGCCTGCTCCGGCGCCGTTACATGGAGCGCGTCGCCGAGTGGCGGCACGCTCACGCCGAACGGGACCACCGCGACGTTCGCTGCGGCGACGGCTGGAACCTACACCGTTACCGCGATCAGCACCGCGGATGCGAGCAAGTCCGGCTCCGCTACCGTGACCGTGAACAGCGCAGTTGCCTGCGGTATGCCGAACGGAACCGTCGTCACGCACGCAGCCAACATCGGCGCGAACGAGACGTGGGCTGGCGATGGTGTGACGCACATGGTTCCCACCAGCTTCTCGATCACCGGCTCGGCGACCGTGACGATCGCGCCATGTGCGATCGTGGCGCTGGGCCAAGGCGCCTCGATCACCGTCAGGGACACTGCCAAGCTGGTCGCGGCGGGCACGAGCAACTCGCGTTTCGTTTCCTTCCAGCGCGCGAACGCCAACCAGCCGTGGGGCATCCTGCGTAACCTAAGCGCAACGTCGATGATCGATCTGCGCTGGACGGTGCTGCAGGGCGGCGGCGCCTTTGGCGGCAGCTATAACAATCCGGCGATCGCGATGTCAGGAGATGGCTACGGCTCCCTGCCAGCGCCGGTGCTCAAGGTGAACAACGTGACCATCGACTCGCCGCAGGGCGCGGGCATATACCTCGACACCAACGCTGCGTTCACCGCCGACTCGCAGCAACTAACCATCAGAGGCGCCACCGATTACGCGGTGAGGGCGACCATGATGTCGATCGGCAGCCTGCCCACCGGCACCTACACCGGCAATGCGATCGACGAGATCCTGATCGTCGGTCCGGGTGCCGACGTGTTCGCCGACATGACCATCCACGACCGTGGCATCCCGGTGCGCATCCGGACTGGTGGCCTGACCGTCGCGGCGCGAGCTCCTGTGACAGGTCCGGTGACGCTCACGGTGGAGCCCGGTGTCGTGCTCAAGTTCCCCAGGTTGAACCCGACAACGCCCGGAGCGCGCGTGACCTTCGGCACCAATGGCAATTCGCCGAACAACCTCGTCGGCGTGCTCAATGCCGTCGGAACAGCGGCCAAGCCGATCGTGTTTACATCCGGCGAAGCGGTTCCGGCGGCCGGCGATTGGGTCGGCTTGTGGCTGGACACCGCCAACGGCTCACGCCTCGAGCACGTGGAAATCGGCTACGCGGGTGCGCCGACCGGTATCGTCTCCAACAACTGCAGGCCAACCAATACGAGGGACGACGCGGCGCTCATCGTTGGCGACTTCGAGACGCAGTACGTGCCGCCGGCGAACCTGATCACCAACAGCCGGATTCACAGCAGCGCGGGCTACGGCATCAGTGCGATCTGGCAAGCGCCGCTGTTCAACGAGCCCGACCTCACGGCGAGCAACACCTTCGAGAACAACGCTCTGTGCAGGCAGACCTACAACGCGGTTACGCCGCCGGCGACGTGTCCGATGCAAAGAGGGTGCACCGCGAACTAGGTTTTCCTTCTGATCCGATGTGGTGACGGCGCCGCGAACCGCGGCGCCGTCGACGCGCGCAGCACTGGCTTCTTTGTCCCTTCCACGCAGCGGATCAGGCGTGGACGCCGCACTCAACGCACGCGCGCCAGGCTAGAACGCAAACCCCACATAAACTCCAATCGAATCGCCGCTCGTCTTTGGCGTCGTTCCGACGCTGGCTCCGTTCACCGACTTCGTTTCGTACTCCTCGAACGTGCCGCGCAGCGCGACCCACGCCCTCGATGCGAACCGGTAACCGATTTCGGCGACCACGCCGATCGTGTTCTTGAAGTCGACGTTGGTCGAGGGCGAGCCGTCGATGTCGATCTTCAGGCTGGGCGAGTTCACGTAGCGCACCCCAGTGCCGAGCCGCAGGTTCGGCACACCGGTGAATAGCGCAAGCACTTCGATCGGATAGCGCGAGAACCGCAACTCGCCGTTGCGCGCCGTCACGTTGTCGACGTGGTAGCCGGCGGTGGCCTGAATGCCGAGCGGGAGCTGCGACGGCTGCCACAGCAAACCGGCGGCGAGATGAACCAAGCCGCCGGCTTTGATCTTCTCCGTTTCTCCGCTGCTGAGACGGACGGAGGCGAGTGTGTCGCCGCCGCCGGTAATTCCCATCTGCAGCGCGACACGGAAGTTGCGCTCGCCTTGCGCAGCTACCGTCGATGTTGCGCAAAGAGCAAGAATCGAAAACAGGATGCGAGGTCTCACGAGTGCGATCTCCAGCAGGTGGGAAAGCGCGCGACTATGCCGCCAAAATTGGCAGGCTGCACAGAGAAAAGACGGGCCAAGAACCGCCCGTCTCGATCTTCAACGACCCGACGCCTTCCAGCGGGCAATCGTCTCGTCGCTGGTCGTGCTTCCAACCACCTCGCGTACGCCCCTTTCTTGCACGCGCCAGTCGAGGGACTTCGGCCGCTGAAACAGCGCACGTAGCTGGTCTTGCCGCTCTTGCGTCCCGCCGCAACGCCAGCAGCGACCGCGAAAGGATTGTTCGCGTTGTACGCGGCCGCTCGACCGATCATGTCTGTTTGACCGCCTATCTAAATATATAGATACTCATGCCGATGAAGGAACTCCGCTTCGTCGGCACCAGCCTGGACGACCTGTCGCGGTTTCCGCCGGAGGCAAAGCGCGCCGCCGGGTTCGAACTTTGGCAAGTTCAAAATGGACTCGACCCGTCCGATTGGAAGCCGATGAACGGTGTGGGTATTGGTGTGCGTGAGATTCGGATTCATGTCGGTGGAGCGTGGCGCGTGCTCTACGTCGCCAAATTCGCCGAAGCGGTCTATGTGCTGCATGCCTTCGGCAAGAAAACGCAACGTACGTCGCAATCCGACATCGAGTTGGCAGCAAGGCGATACAGAGAGATGGCGAAGAAATGAAACTTAAGATCACCAAATCGTCCGGCAATGTGTTTGTTGATCTCGGATTCCCGCCCGACGAAGTCGCGGTACTGACGTTGCGCGCCGAACTGATGGTGGCGCTGCGCAAGTTGATCGCAACCAAGGGCTGGACGCAAGCGCAGGCCGCGGAGGAACTAGGCGTGACACAGTCCCGCGTATCGGACCTCGTGCGCGGCAAACACGAGAAGTTCAGCCTCGACATGCTGGTAACGCTCGCCGCCCGCGCCGGGCGCACTGTCAAGCTACGACTCGCGGCTTGATTCGGGTTTGGTCGACGGCAGGCGCAAGCCGCGAACGTCGGCTATGGGCTGCACTCGCAAGAGACTCCTTGTGACCGGCTTGCGAAATCGACGCGCACTCTTCAGTCTGGGCGTGTCCACGAAACGCACGCCGGTGCCGAGGCGCAGGTGCGGCACCCCGGTGAAAGGCGCCAGCGCACAGAGAAAAGACGGGCCAAGAACCGCCGTCTCGATCTTCAACGACCCGGCGCCTTCCAGCGGGCGATAGTCTCATCGCCGGTCGTGCTTGCAACCACCTCGCGCACGCCGCTTCTTACGGGCAGCCAAGCGATCAGGCAAGGCTCACCAACCACGGTCGCGCCGACCCGGCCCGCGGCGAGCGGCGTGGTCTGCACGGCGAGGCGTAACGACAACAGCCCGGATGCCTCGTCGAAGCGCGCCGGGTGTTCGGAGTCGAGCGCGGCCTTCGTCATCGGTGTTGGTGTGTTGGCAAGTGCGACGACGACGATCATGTCGCGGCGGAAATCGGTCGCGTCCTTGTTATAGGGCGGCGGCACCGTGCGCGCGCCAGCCAGCAACTCGCTCCAGCGCCGCGCATCGAAGACCGGCACCACCGCTGGATGCGCGACGTTCAATGGACACAGCGCATGAAAGTCCGCGCGCCGCGCGCGCGCGGCGTCGGCCTGGTCTGCGGACGCGCATCCCTTCGCGCCGGCGAGCGCGAGCGCGCCGCAGGCCGCGAGAAGAACAACGAGGCTCCGACTCATCGAAGCCTCGCGAATCCGCGCTTCGGTATCTCGGTGCTCGCCGTCACACTCGCGCTTGTCGCGCCCGACAGCAGCTCGAAATTCACGCCGCTGCGGCCGGACGAGAGCACGCTCGGCTGTGCGCCGAGCACCGGATACACGCCGCACGGTTCGGACGCGCCACAGATAAAGCCATCGTTGTCCGTGTCGGTGCCGGCGACCACCACGACCGCGCGAGCGAGGTTGTCCAGCGAGAACGGATACGTGGGCGTCGTCGCCAGCACGTTGGCTTGCGCGAGCGTCGCTCCGGTGTCCGAGTTCAACGCCAGCACATAGACCGGACCGAAGCCCTGCAAGCCGATCGGCGCCGAAGTTCGCGGCGCGACCACGACGTCGAACCGCAGTCTGCGGTTCTGTGCGGACGTGAGCTCGACCTGGATCACGTCTTCGCCCGTCGCGAGCAACGCGCGATCGATCGTCACGTCGAGAACGAACGGGCCGTTGGGCGGATTGTTTGCGCGGGCCGCGACCGTCACGGCGTTGGCGTTCACGGCGCTGTCGGTGGCAGTCCCAGGCGAATCGGTCGAGTTATTTATGCGCGTGAGTGTCACCGTGAGCTGCGTCGTCGTGCTGCCGAAATCGAGCCGTGTCGTGGAAAGCTCGAGGGTCGGTTGCACAGGCGGCTGTTGCGTTCCGCCGCCACCTGCGGCGTTGATCGCCTTTAGCGCGTTGATCAGGCCGAAGCCGAACTGGTTGTCGCGCCCGGCGGCTCCAACATCGTCGGTCAGCGAACCGGCAACGAACAGTTGATCGACCTGCGCCGGTGTGATGTTCGGATTGACCGCGCGCATCAGCGCCATCACGCCCGCCACATGTGGCGTCGCCATCGATGTGCCCTGTATGCCGGTGTAGTTCGGTACGCGCGTCGTGCCATTGGCACCGCCGAAGGTCGCCCACGTGCTGAAGATCACATCGGCACCATTGACGGCAGTGCGCGGCGCATCGCCGCCCGGCGCTGTCACCACGACCTCCGGTCCGACATTCGAATAGGCTGCGACCTGCCCGCGGTATCCGATCGCGGAAACCGCGACGACGCCGGCGCAGTTCGCCGGAGTGCCGACCGGCGCGCCGCCGTCGTTGCCGGTCGCGGCGACCACGATCACACCCTGGCCGCGCGCCTGCGCAATCGTGTCGCGGAAGGCGGCGGAACAGGCGCCGCCGCCACCGAGACTCATGTTGATCACATCCGCGCGCCGCGCCGGCACCGTGCCCGAGCTGTTCGTGACGCCGGCTGCAAACAGAATCCCCTGCAGGATGTCGGCGAAACTGCCGTTGCCATTTGTGCCTAGAACACGCACCGGCATGATGCGCGCCATCGGTGCCACACCCACGACGCCGACGCCGTTGAATGTCTCGGCGGCGATCGTTCCGGCCACATGGGTTCCGTGGAACGAGGCGGCCGCTCCCGTCCTTGCATCGTCGGGATTCGAATCGATTCCGTTCCCGTCTCCGCCATTGGCCGGATCGGACACGAAATCAAAGCCTGGAACCAGCATGCGCGTGAGGTCCGGGTGGTCGGCGACGATGCCGGTATCGAGCACCGCGACTATCGGCTGATACGCCGGTCGCGGATTCAGACTGTTCAACGCGTTAAACGTGTCAGGCAGCTTGATCAGGTCCAGATGCGGCATGCGGTTAAGCGACGGATCGTTCGGCGGCCAGGTGCCATACCCGACCTGCAGCGCCTGGACGATGCCGTTTTCCTCGACGTATTCGAACTGCCCACTCGCGCGCATGCGCTTGATCGCGACCGCGGTTTCATAGGCAAGCGCGCCTTGCGGCGACGCGCCTTCGAAGACCTGTGGCTCGGCGGGGCTGGGCGCAGATGCGGCCGCGCTCAAAGCCCGCGCGCGTGCCGCGTCGGCATTCAGCTCGAGCAGCACCGGGCCGTCGTGCCATGTGGTGGCGACCACCGTCGCGCCGGCGGCGCTCAGCGCCGACTGCGCGCGCGCGATGCCGCTCGCTGCCGCATTGCCCGCCACCGGTTTCGCGAGGATTTGTCCGGCAACGAACGATGGCGACTGCGAATTCGACATGCTTGAGACCGGGCAGGTGGTACCCAAAGCGACCGGACCCCACCTGAGTTCGTAGGTTGAGAAGCCGGAAAACGCGTTGACCCCAACCGTGTAGGTGCCCGACGTGCCGATGCGGATGCATTCGCTGCGCGAGACACCAATCGACTGCGCCAGGATCATTCCGTTGAGATCGCCAAGATAGAGGTCGATATCGGCGGTGGAAGGATCGCCAAAGTTCAACTCGACGACCTGACCTGCCGTCAACTGCACGCGGAAGATATCCCAGATGTCACCCGCAGCGCGATTCGGTCCATTCGGTCCCGCGCCCGCAACGTTGACATAGCCGACGACGAATGCGGGATTTCCCAGGGGCTGAGAACCGGCCGCCGTGTTGTTCGATGCGCGCCCCGGCTGAAAAGGGTCATTGGTATCGGAATCGACCGCCGCAATGCGTATCGCCGTAACGGTGCCCGACAGCGAGAAAGCCGCTGGCGGTGGTGGCGGGGGAGGCGACGGTGCCGGGGCAGGGCTGCCGCCACCGCCTCCGCCGCCGCAAGACACCAGTAGAACGCCAACGGCGGCCTGCACGAACAGCGCTCCCAAGCCAGCTTTGCTTTTCATTTTTTCCTCCGCCGTACATCAAGAACGCAACACCTTTCGTTGCGAAGCGGAAGTTTGCTCTCACCAGCGTTCCGTGGACGTTCCTCAGTACACGCTGGCGCGGACGTCATCCCCGCGAAGGCGGGGATCCAGTGTCTTTCGCGGCAAAGAAATGGGTTCCCGCCGGAGCCTGCCCTCGACCCGATCGGGGGCGGGAACGACACAGTCACTGCTTCACGCAGTCCACAAAATACTCAACCGTCCCGTTGCGCCGTTCTTTCACCAGCCCGTGGATATCGGTCTCGAACCCGGGAAACTTCGCATTGAACTCGCGCGCGAACTGCAGGTAGTTGACGATCCGCGCGTTGATGCGCTCGCCGGGAATCAGCAGCGGAATGCCGGGCGGGTACGGCGTCAGCAGCACGGCCGACACGCGGCCGTCCAGTCGATCGATCGGCACTCGGTCAACGTGCCAGTGCGTCATTTTCGCGTAGGCGTCGGCGGGCGTCAGCACGGGTTCCATTTCCGACAGGTACATGTCGGTCGTCAGCCGCGCGATGTCGCGGGCAGCGTAGATCGCGTGAATCTGGCTGCACAACTCGCGCAGGCCGAGGCGCTCGTAGCGCGGCTGCGCGCGCAGGAACTCGGGCATCACGCGCCATAGCGGCTGATCGTTGTCGTAGTCGTCCTTGAACTGCTGAAGCTCGGTCACCAGCGTGTTCCAGCGGCCCTTGGTGATGCCGATGGTGAACATGATGAAGAACGAGTACAGCCCGGTTTTCTCGACGATGATTCCGTGCTCGGCCAGATACTTCGTCAGCACGGACGCCGGAATTCCCGGCTCGCCGAATGAACCATCGATCGTCAGTCCCGGCGTGATGATCGTCGCCTTGATCGGATCGAGCATGTTGAAGCCGGTGGCCAGATCGCCGAAGCCGTGCCAGCTTTCGCCGGCCTTGAGGATCCAGTCGTCGCGATCGCCCGAGCCCTCGGCCGCAAGCGTTTCCGGGCCCCACACCTTGAACCACCAGGAGTCGCCCAGCTCCGCGCCGGTCTTGCGCATCGCGCGCCGGAAATCAAGCGCCTCGCGGATGGATTCCTCCACCAGCGCTTTACCGCCGGGCGGTTCCATCATCGCCGCCGCCACGTCGCACGACGCGATGATCGCGTACTGCGGCGACGTCGACACGTGCATGTGATACGCCTCGTTGAACTGAAAGCGGTCGAGCTTCTCGTTCTCCGAGTCCTGCACCAGAATCTGCGAGGCCTGCGACAGCCCGGCCAACAGCTTGTGGATGGACTGGGTCGCGAAGATCATCGAATCCCGGTTGCGCGCGCGCCCGGCGCCGATGGCGTGCATGTAGAGATAAAAGTCGTGGAACGCCGCGTGCGGCAGCCACGCCTCATCGAAATGCAGCGTGTCGATGCGCCCGTCGAGCAATTCCTTGAGCGTCTCCACGTTGTAGAGGATGCCGTCATAGGTGCTCTGCGTCAGCGTCAGCACGCGCGGCTTGCCTTCGTTGCCCTTGACCAGCGGATGCTCGCGGATCCGGCGCTCGATCGATTCGGGACGGAATTCGTCCAGCGGAATCGGACCGATGATTCCGTAGTGATTGCGCGTCGGCATCAGGAACACCGGAATCGCGCCGACCATGGTGATCGCGTGCAGCACGCTCTTGTGACAGTTGCGATCGACGACCACGATGTCGCCGGGCGCGACGAAGTAGTGCCAGACGATCTTGTTCGACGTCGAGGTGCCGTTGGTGACGAAAAACAGGTGGTCGCAACCGAAAATACGCGCCGCGTTCTTTTCGCTCGCCTCGATCGGACCCGAGTGGTCGAGCAGTTGTCCCAGCTCATCGACCGCGTTGCAGACGTCGGCGCGCAGCAGGTTTTCGCCGAAAAACTGGTGGAACATGTGGCCGACCGGGCTTTTCAGAAACGCCACGCCGCCCGAATGTCCGGGGCAGTGCCAGGAGTACGAACTGTCCTGCGCGTAGTGGACGAGCGCGCGAAAAAACGGCGGCGCAAGACCGTCGAGATACACGCGCGCCTCGCGAATGATGTAGCGCGCGACGAACTCCGGCGTGTCTTCAAACAGGTGGATGAAGCCGTGCAGCTCGCGTAGCACCTCGTTCGGCAAGTGGCGCGAGGTGCGCGTCTCGCCGTACAGAAAGATCGGGATATCGGCGTTGCGCCTGCGGATCTCGCGCACGAAATCGCGCAGCCGCGTCACCGCGACGTTCTCACCCTTGTTCACGCCGCCGACGGGTTCGGCGAATTCCTCATCGTCAATCGACAGGATGAAGGCGGAGGCGCGGCTTTGCTGCTGGGCGAAACTCGACAGATCGCCATAGCTCGTCGTGCCGAGTATCTCGACGCCCTCGGCCTCGATCGCCTTGGCGAGAGCGCGGATACCGAGCCCACTCGCGTTCTCGGAGCGGAAGTCTTCGTCGATGATGACGATGGGAAAGCGGAAGCGCATCTGCATGACGGATTATGAGGGCAGGCTGTGCCTGCCCTCATAATCCGCGTTCGCGAAGGTTGGGATGCAGAGGGGGGCTCCGCCCCCTCTGGACTCCCCCCACCTATCAGATCGGCCTGTGGCCCCGACGGTGCTACCGCGAGCCGTGTCCGATCCGCGGTCGTTCGGGCCACCAGCGAAGCAGTTCCTCCGTTGTCATCGGCATCGCGCAGTAGTAGCCCTGCACGGCATCGCAGCCCATGCCACGCAGCATCGCGAAGGTGGCCGCGTCTTCCACGCCTTCGGCCACGGCGCGCAGACGGAAATTGTGCGCGAGGTCGATCGCCGAGCGCACGATCTGCAGATCCTCACGGCGGGTTGTCATGCTCGTGACGAACAGGCGGTCGATCTTGAGTTCATTGAGCGGCATCTCGCGCAGGCGAGCGAACGAGGAGTACCCGGTGCCAAAGTCATCGATCGACAGGCGCGTGCCGAGCGCGGCAAGCCGGCGCATCACGTCCATCGTGGCTTCGCCGTCCCGAACGATCGAGTTCTCGGTCACCTCGAGCACGAGTCGGCCGGGGGCCAGATCCCAGGTTGACAGCGCCTGCGCAACACGATCCGGCAACGCGGCGTCAGCCATCATGCTGGGCGACAGGTTGACCGCGATGTTCAGGTGCAGACCCTGCCGGTCGAACCCGACAACCTGGCGCATTGCCGTGTTGAATACGAGTCGCGTCAAACTGTCCATCAGCCCGTGGCGCTCGGCAAGGTCGACCACGCGCTCCGCTGATATGGGCGTTTCGTCCGCGGTGCGCGGCCACCTTATCAGTGCTTCCATCGTGGTCCATGCGTCAGTCGTCAGGTCGTACTGCGGCTGGAACGCGAGCGCGAACGCGTTCGCGTCCAGCGCGCGCTGCAGCGCCGGCAAAAGTGCATCGTCGTGATTGCCGATCTCGGCAATCGCAAACGTCACGCGCGGGTGTGCGGTAGCGGCCGCCTCGCATGCGACGTCGACCGCGCTGAGTACCTGCTCGACGCTACGGCCCACAAGCGGCGCCATTGCGGCACCCATCTGCGGACGCAGCGAGGTGCCTTCCTTGATGCGGCCCAGCGAGCGGAAGATCTTGTCGACCGCCAGTCGGGCAACCCCTTCCTGCGCAACCTTGGCCAGCAGGACTACGACTTCGTCGCGACTGCAAGCGGTGACCAGATCGCAATCCTGGAGCACGCCGGCGACTCGCCGCAGCACTTCGTGCAGCAACTGGTCGGCGCTTTCGGTGGCAAGCAGCTTGACGCGGCGATCGCTGCGGCGCAGCCGCAGTAACAGCACGGTGAACGCGTTGGCACGCGTCGCCGCGACGGCAGCCGGATCGAAGGTGCCGCTGGCGCGCCCAGGCGCTGCTTCTCCGGCGATGGCTGCGCAGCGGTGCGTTAGTTCGGCCTCGAAGGCCGAACGCCCGACAATGCGAGCACCCGAGTCAATGGCGAGCGCGGGCGGGAGCGCCTTGTTTGCAGCGGCCACTGCGCTTTCGGTCGCGTCGTCTTGCGATCGAAGCATGCTCGGGTCCAGGCTCAGCCCGCGTAGAGCGCGGCCAGATTGAGGCCGTACGTCCCGTCGGTCAATCCGCGATCGATGCGAATGGGCCTGCCGCCGACAACGCCCTGCGGCTGCGTCATCAGGTCCAGTTCATACGGAACGTCGAGCTGCCGTTTGGCGGGGTCCGTGACGACAAGTACTCGCGGCTCCAGCCGGCGTACGCGGTTGTGGCAGACCACGACCGCGACTTCACCGGTTGAAAGCTCCACGAGCGCGCCGGTGGGAAAGATGCCGACCGCCTGCACAAACTGCTCGACCAGCGGCGCGTGGAACTTGCTGCCCGCCTCCGCGTACATCACCTTCATCGCCTCGAATGGGGCCATGGTGGCGGCGTATGCGCGGGGCGACGTCATGGCCGCAAAGCTGTCTGCGATCGCGGCCATGCGGCCGTGGATGGAGATCGCTTCGAACGACAACTGCCGCGGATAACCGGTGCCATCGACGCGCTCGTGATGCTCGGCGATCGCTTCGAGAATCGATGCGGGCAATGTGCCGGTCGCCTTGAGGGCCTCGACCCCGACGCTGACATGCTGCTGCACGCGGCCGCGCTCGTCGGGGGTCAGCGGTCCCGCCCGGTGCAACAGTTCGTCCTCGACATAGATCTTGCCCACGTCGAGCAGTAGCCCGATCGTGGCCGTTTGCACCAGTTCGCTCGGCGCAAAACCCAGGTGACGGGCAAACGTCAGCAGGTACACCGCCACCTTGACCCCGTGTGCGCAGATATCGGCATCGGCGTCGCGCATCCGAACCAGCCACTGCAGGGCGTCTGGGTTGCGCACGATGCTCAGCGCCAGATCTTGCGCGCCCGAGCGAAGGTCGACGAGGTTCAGCTCCCCTCCCCGCGCCATGTCGTCGAGCAGGGTTTTGAGCGTGTCGTCCGCCAGCGCGGCGGCGTTGTCGGCCGCATCGATCTCCGTTTCGAACGGCGTTTCGTGCCGGTAGCGCACCAGCGGCACGTCTGGGGGCACCAGCGTCGACCGTTCGCTGTCAGGCAATGCAACGAACGGTGGACAGGCGATCCGTCGCGGCTTGCCGTCCTTGACGGCTTTGCGCGCGTCAGCCGCGCGTCGAAGCCAGGCGACCGGCTGCCCGCGCGGCGCGGGGGAAGCCCGCGCGACGCTGGCGACGGGCGACGGTAGCGCCGCGGCACTACTGTTCGGCTCGGCCTTGGCCTGCATCACCGCGCGCACCGCAGTCGGATCCGAATAGGCGGGGTCGATCGCGACCCAGCTGCACAGCTTGCGGAGTTCTTCGATTTCCTGTTCCGCCTCGATCAGGAAACCCTGGAAAGCAAACGGCGTGTCCGACCACGCCCGGTCCAGCGCAGCGACAAAGAGGCCGCGCCGGAGCGATTGAATGGGAATCTGGAGTTCGGTGGACTTGAGTGACGTCGTCATGCGGACGCGCCGTCGGGGACAAGATGTGCTCGCGGCAGTTTCCGGTCTCCATATTTCGGCGGTCATCGGAGATGCGCGGCAAAGCATTTCCATTTCAGCGCCTTGCCTTTCCGGAGAAGCGACGGGTGGCAAGCGACGCGTTGCGCGGCGCTCGGCCAAGGCGGCGCCCTTCCAGCCGGCAGCGCCGGCTAGAAGGGACTCTGTGGGGACGCAAAGGGGGCTGCGCCCCCTCTGGACTCCCCCCTTTAAATCGGCACTACCGGCGCATCGCCATCAACACCTGACTGCGCAGCGTTCGCAACAGATTCAGTTCCTCGCTGGACAGGCCTGCATCGTCGGCGACAAAGCGGTCGGCATAGAAGAAGCCGACCGGTTTGCTCTTTACCGTCAGCGGCAGCAGCAGGAAGCTTGCGGTGCTCGCGAAATCACGCTTGAACCAGTCCGGCAGCCGCGCGCTGATTTTTTCCGCGCGCACGTTGGCGATGTGCAGATCGGTCGCGCGCGTGAGCGCGGCATCGAAGAGGTTGGGAGCGCGATGCAGCGGAAAGGCGAAATGCGGCGCGGGTTCGCCCAGCGCGGCGCGCTCGCGATACAGCCCGGTCGCCGGATCACGCAGCACAAGGGCGGTGCGCGCATAGCCGAGGCCGGAGTACATCGTCTCGAGCACGGTCCGGATGACGCTGTTCAGGTCGGCGTCGCGCGCAAGAGCAGCGGTGGCTTCGGTCAGTCCGGCCAGCAGTACATCGCGCGCGTTGGCCGGGCGTCCCACCGCATCGCGCTCTGCGCTCGGCGCAGCGACCGCGGGAGCGAGCTGCGCTTCGGCCGGCAGAACGTCATCCGTGTCCGTTGCCCGTTCATCGATGGTCTGTTCCTCCACCTCGGGGTCGGGTGGCGCGGCAGTGCGCATGCCGCACGCGGCTTCGATCTCGCGCGTGTGCTCGTGCGCGGAGGCGATCAGCGTGTCGAGTTGTTCGCGATTGACCTGCAATCCGGCGCCGTAGCGGGCGAGCAGTTTTTTTATCGCGCCGTCGCCATCGGCGCGACCTAGTCTCAGCGCGGCGGCCACTTCATCGCCAAACTGTGCGGCGGCGCGAATGCGTTCGGCAGAGTTTTTCGGAGCATTGAAGCGCGGCGGCAGCGGCGCAACCGCCGCAAGCGTGCGCGCCGGCATGCTCCATTCGCGTAGCACGAGCTCGGTCACCTCGTCGAAGGATTTACCGAGGATGTGGCGCGCCGCCGCGGCTTCGCTCGTTTCCGCGTCGGCCGCGTGCTCCATCACTTCGGCGAAAGTGGATGGCGCAAATGCCGCGACCAGCAAGCGGCCGACATTGCGAAACATCGCCACGATGCCCGCCTCTTCCGCTTCGACCGCGCCGTGTTGCGCCAGCAGCTCGCGCGCCAGACTGCCGGACAGCAGCGCGTGATGAAGGTCCGCATGCAACCGCGCAGCACCGTCGGCGCCAAGCAGTCCGTCGGCGAGCACCAGCGACATCGCCGCCGCCCGCACCTGGTTGAAACCCAGCAACACGATCGCGCGGGTGATGGTGGTCACCGGCTCGCGGCCCGCGCCGGCGCGATACGGAATCGTGTTCGCCACCCGGAGCAGTCGCTGCGTCAGCGACAAGTCCTGCAGGATCAGATCGGCAAGGTTGTGAACACCGTCGTCTTCCTTTTCGAGCGTCTGCGCCAGTTGCGCCAGCATGCGGCCGGCGGACGGCAGCCCGCCGTGCTCGCGCAGCGCGGCGAACACTATTTCAAGCGGCGATGGATCGAGCGGAAGCGAGTCGTCGGGCACCGGGCGAATCTAGTCG
>Ga0187893_10008994_pt1 | contig 15533 bp, 10 predicted proteins | sample MA1701074metaG_FD_139574 | JGI IMG/M metagenome (GOLD analysis project Ga0187893, IMG submission 139574) | White microbial mat communities from a basaltic lava cave in the Kipuka Kanohina Cave System on the Island of Hawaii, USA - MA170107-4 metaG ... | reverse complement strand
TCCTCGCGCTGGGCGAGGAGATCCGGCACCTCGAGCACCGGATGTCGGAGCTCGACCCCGATAGCCCGGAGCACGGCGCGGTCATCGCCCGCTACGGGGAATGCCGGGATGAGTGGGACCGGCACGGTGGATTCACGATCGAATCCCGAGCGGAGGAAGTTCTTCTCGGGCTCGGATTCCGCCCGGCGGAGCTCGGGCGAAACACGGAAACCTTCAGCGGCGGCTGGCAGATGCGCATCGCCCTCGCGAAGCTCCTCCTCCAGCAGCCGAACCTGCTTCTCCTCGACGAGCCCACGAACCACCTCGACCTCGAGGCGCGGAACTGGCTCGAGGAGTACCTCGAAGCCTACCCGCACGCCGTGGTCCTCGTCTCTCACGATCGGTATTTCCTCGACCGGGTCGTCAACCGGATCGCCGAGATCGATCGCCGCAAGCTCGTCGACTACGCCGGGAACTACTCCCGCTTCCTCCAGGTGAGTGCCGCGAACCTCGCCGAGCTCCGGGCTAAAGCCGCGCGCCAACAGGAGGAGATCGAGCGCACCAAGAGGTTCGTCGATCGCTTCCGCTACAAGGCGACGAAGGCGAAGCAGGTGCAGAGCCGGGTCAAGATGCTCGAGAAGATCGACGTCATCGAGGTCCCGCCCGAGAGGAAGCTCATGAAGCTCCGGCTTCCGGAGCCCGAGCGGCCGGGCCGCGTCGTGATCGAGCTTTCGCGCGTCGAGAAGGCGTACGGCGACGTCCGCGTGTTCGAGGGCTCCGACCTCGTGATCGAGCGGGGCGAGAGGCTCGCGCTCGTGGGGCCGAATGGCGTCGGGAAGTCGACGCTCATGCGCCTCCTCGCCCAGGAGGAAGCTCCCGACTCCGGAACGGTGAAGCTCGGCCACAAGGTGGCGACTGGCTACTTCAGCCAGGACCCCTACGACCTCGACGAGAACCGGACGGTGCTCGAGAACATGAACGAGCGCGCCTCCATCGCCATGGTGCCGCAGCTCCGGAGCATCTTGGGAGCGTTCCTGTTCCACGGGGACGACGTCGACAAGAAGGTCAAGGTCCTCTCCGGCGGAGAGAGAAGCCGCCTCGCCCTCGCGCGCATGCTGCTCCGGCCGTCGAACGTTCTGCTCCTCGACGAACCGACGAACCACCTCGACCTCGACTCCAAGGCAATCCTTCTCGAGGCCCTCCAGGCCTACAAGGGAACGCTGGTGTTCGTCTCCCACGACCGGTACTTCCTCGACGAGCTCGCGAGGAAAGTCGCGGAGATCGGGGGCGGGCAGATCCGGCTCCACTGGGGCGGCTATCCAGATTTCCTCCGCGCGAAAGAGAAAGAGGCGATGGGCGAGCCTCCGCTCACGCTCGATCTTCCGGAGACGCTCGCTTCCGAGGAAGCGCCGCCGCCGCCCCCTCCTCCGAAAGAGGCTCCCAAGCCGCCGCCCGCGTCCGCAATCTCGAAGAACCAGGCGCGCGCGCTCCAGAAGAAGGCGGAGGAGCTCGAATCCCGCATCGAGGAGACGGAGATCGCGATCGCGAGCCTGGAAGGACGGATGTCGGTCCCCGGCTTCTACGACGACGCGGAGGCCGCCGCGGGAATCGTGAAGACCCACGAAGACCTCAAGAGCAAGCTCGAAGCTCTCTACCGCGACTGGGAGACCATCTCGGAAAAAGTCCCGGCGGGATAGATTCGTCCCGCCTTCATCACGAAGCGCACCCGAGTCAGGGCTTCCACATTCTCGAGAGGGTTGCCTTCGACCGCGATGAGGTCTGCTCTCTTCCCGGCCGCAATCGTCCCGACCTCGTTCTCGAGCCTCAGGAGCTCAGCCGCATCCGCGGTGAGCGCTTTCAGAATCTCGCGCGGGCTCATGTCCGCTTTCGAAGCGTAGAGAGCTTCCTCCGCGAGCTTCCCGTGAGCGGCATCGGTCCCGAAGACGACGCGCACGCCCGCGCGCCGCGCCCGCGAGAGGCTTTCGAGGGCAGCCCTCCGGGCCTCGAGGAACTTCTCCCGGATCTCGGCGGGCCACCTCGGATCTTCCGCGGGCCCCGGCTCGTGAAGGAACACGCCGAGGGTCGCGCCGAGAAAGATCCCCTTCGCCGCCATCTTCCCGAACTGGGCGTCCGTCAGATAGAGTCCGTGCTCGATGCTCGCGACTCCGGCCTCGATGGCGTCGTCGGCGCCGGGGCCGCCGTAGGCGTGAGCGGCGACGGGCCGGCCCGCGCGGTCCGCCTCTTCGACCGCCGCGCGAATCTCCTCCCGCGTGTAGAAGCTCATGCGCGGGTCCGTCCCGGGAGTCGCGACTCCGCCCGTCACGTAGAGCTTGATCCAGTCGGCGCCCGCTTTCAGGTTCACCCGCGTCGTCTTCCGCACCTCATCGGCCCCATCGGCGCGGACGCTCGTGACGCCGTGGCCGTTCGAGGCGGCGATGGCCGAAGTCGCGATCGCCACGAAGGGCCCGGGAAGCTCGCCCTGGTTGAAGAACTTCCGATAAGCGACGTCGATGAACCGGGGCTCGCTCAGCACGCGCATGGTCGTGACCCCGGATTCGAGGTCGCGGGCGGCGTGGCGCGCCGCTCTCAGGACGAGCTCCGTCTCGGGCGCCTTCACCTGCTCGGCCTCGTTTCCCGCGAGCACGTCGAGACTCAGGTGGCTGTGGGCATCGATGAGCCCCGGCAGAAGGGTGAGTCCTCCGAGATCGACGACCGTCGCTCCCTCGGGCACGGGAAGGCTCGCTCCGACCGAGACGATGCGATCGCCTTCGACGACGACCATGCCTGAAGGGATCGAAGGCAGGTCGGCGCCGGGCACGCCGAGTCGGGCCTTCAGAACGACGGCGGCGGCGAGAGCGAGGCTCGGAGAGATCATTTCGTCGTGAACAGGAAGTAGTCGTGAGCCGTTCGCGCCGCTTCCGCGATGGCCCGCTCCCGCTTCTCCTCCGAGAGATCCGACTTCTTCACGAAAGCGGCCACGGCGACGTGCCCCGCACCGTTCGGAAGAGTGAGGATGCCGACGTCGTTTAGAGTCTTTCCAATGGTCCCCGTCTTGTGGGCGACTTCCGTCCCTTCGGGAAGGATGCCCTTGAGACGGCCCGCGCCCGTACGGCAACGCTTCATGACGTCGAGAAGGAGATCGCTCGATTCGGGGCTCAGGGCTTCCCTCTTCCAGAGCTTCTCGAGGAGCGCCGCCATCGCCCGGGGAGTCGCGCTGTCGCGCGGGTCGTCGTAGAACGCCCGCTCCGCCTCGCGCGACTCGTCCGTGGGAGCCGACTCGAAGATCTCGTCGTACTTCGCCGGGTCGCGCTCCGCTTCTCCGGGAACGGGCGAGAGCCCGATCCAGTCCGCGATGAGATGGAGAGTGGGTCTGTCGACGCGAAGGCCCTCGATTCCGAGCGCTTTCATCCGCGCGGTCACCTTCTCGCCACCGCCCGCGTGGCGGAGGAGGAGGTCCGTCGCCGTGTTGTCGCTCACGAGAAGCATGATCTCGAGAAGGTTCCGGATCGAGAGGGCGAGTCCCGGCTCCCGGATGAGGTCCGCGAGGATACCGCTTCCGGGAGAGTAATCGTGACGCATCACTTCGACCATCTGGGCAAGGTCGAGCTCCCCCTCGTCCACGCGGTGCAGGAGCTCGACCGCGATCGGGACTTTGTAGGTGCTCGCCATCGGGAAGGGCTCGTCGGCGTTCAGAAAAGCGCTCCGGCCCGACTCCAGGTGCACGACGCCCACCCCCATGACGCCGCCGGAAAGGGGAGCAAGTCTCTGAAGCTCCCGTTCGAGCGCCTCTTCTCCCGCGAACGCCGTCGAGGCCGCGAGAAGGAAGATCGCGACCGCGGCGGCTCTTCCGCTAAACTGCTCTCGTTCCATGGGCCCTCCTGAAGGAAGGAGGATACAACAGGAACGGAGGGATGATGCGTCAGGTCCTCGCTTCCATGGCTCTTCTCGCGGCCGCGCTCTCCGGCTGCGGCGGCACCGGGTCCCCGCCGCGGCGGGACGACCTCCAAAGCGGCCTCGTCCTCTCGATGGCGGTTCTCGGAAAAAACGAGGACGGATCTCCGAAGCCTCTTCCCGCGCGGGCGAGCATCCTCACTCGCGAGGGCGGAGAGTGGCGCCATCGATCCTTCGAGGATCCCGAGAGCAACGTCTTTCACAAAGCTCTCCCCTATGGAAACGAGGGCTTGCTGACTCTCGGCGGATCGAAGGCCGCGGTCAAGCTCTGGCGGCCGGATGGAAAGACGGAGACTCTGTGGGAGGCGGACTTCGGTGGGAAGTTCAGCCGCATGCGCGACGCGGAGGTCGGGGACATCTACGGCGACGGCAAGCTCTCGATCGCCGTTGGGACTCACGACCAGGGCGTCGTCGCCGTGCTTCGCCCGGACGGCGCGGGGAAGTTTACCGTGACGGAGCTCGATCGGACGCCCGAGACCGTCGTGCACGAGATCGAGCTCGGCGATGTGAACGGCGACGGCGTCGTCGAGATCTACGCCACCCCGACCGCCCCCAACAAGCTCGACGGCACGGAGCAGCCCGGGATGGTCGTGCGCTACGTTCCCGCGGCCGGCGAAGGGCGGGTCGAAGTCGCGGACCTGGGGATGCGCCACGCGAAGGAAATCCTGGTCGCGGACGCCGACGGCGACGGGCGCGACGAGCTCTACGTCTCCGTCGAGGCCGTCTCCGGGGGGACGATCGAGATCCGCCGCTACGAAGCCGCAACCGACCCGGCAGCCGAGGACGTCATCGCCCGGCTCGACGACAAGCTCTGCCGCTTCCTCACCGCCGGGGACATCGACGGAAACGGGACGACGGAGATCGTCGCCGCCACCCACAAACGCGGGCTCTTCCTTCTCCGACCGGGCTCCCCCTGGAGGGTCGACCTCATCGCCTCCGACTCCTCCGGCTTCGAGCACGCCTCGATCCTCGAGGACCTCGACTCCGACGGTAAGGACGAGCTCTACGTCGCGAGCGACGATCAAGCGGAGGTGCGGAGATACGACTGGAGCCCCGAGGGCTGGAAGAAGGAAGTCCTCTGGAAGTTCGACGACGGGCTCGGCCGCTTCACTTGGAACCTCACGGTGGCACCCGTCTCGCTCCTTCCGCCGGGCTCCTGAGGAGGTCTACTTTATGTATCCGAGCTCGCGAAGCGCCTCGCGGACACCCTCGGACAGCTCTCCTTCAGGACCTTCCCCGGGCTGGCCTCCCGCGTGCACCATCATCCTCCGGCGCTCGTCGTTCTCCTCGCGCTCCGTGACCCAGAGGCGCAGCTCGCGGACTCGGTCGGCCTCCTCGCCCGACAAGTCCCGCATCTCGCCTGGGTCGGAGGACAGGTCGAACAGCTTGGGCGAGCCCCGGTCCAGGATGAGCTTCCAGGGGTAGGCGCGGGCGCTCCACTTCCTCTGACCGTCGAGTTTCAGGCCAGCGAGGAGAGTCGGCGCTCCCTCGCGCGGTTGAAACAGGGAGCGTCCGTCCTGGAGCGGCGGCGGCGGTAGCCTGGTCAGCTCGAGAACGGTCGGCATGAGGTCGACGAGCTCGACGGGAGATTCGATTCGCCGGCCCGCCTCGATCTCTCCAGGCCATCGAACGATGAGGGGAACGTGAAGCGACTCCTCGTAGAGAGCTTTCCCGTGGCCGATCTGGCCGTGCTCGAAGAACTCCTCTCCGTGGTCCGAGGTCAGGATGGTGATCGTCCTCTCCGAGAGGCGGCGCCCGTCGAGATCGGCCATCAACCGGCCGAAGGATCGGTCGACGAAGGAGACCTCCCCGTCGTAGAGGCCCCGTCTCGGGTCGCTGTCACCCGGCTCGACGTAGCGATGGAAATCGGGAGGCGGATCGTAGGGAAAGTGAGGATCGACGACGAACACCACGAGAAAGAATGGCTCGGAGACTTCTTCCAGCCACTCCTTGGCGCGGTCGACGACCCGATCCGCGCGCGCGACCAGCTCCTGCGAGGACACCCGGCCTTCCTCCCGCCGCCCGTACAGCTCGATGAAATCGTCGAACCCTCGGGAGAAGCCGAAGGCCGCGCCGACGTTCGGATTGGCAATCAGGAACCCCGTTCGATACCCGCTCCCGCGAAAGACCTCTGGCAGGAACGTCAGCGAGGGAGACAAGGCGTCTTTCCGAGTTTCGACTCCGTGAACCGACGGATGGAGGCCGGTAAGGATGGAGGTGACGGAGGGTCGGGTCCAGGAGCTTTGCGCGAACGCCTGCTCGAAGACCGCGCCCGCTTCGGCGAAGCGGTCGATCTCCGGCGTCTCGACGCGGTCGTTCCCGTATACTCCGAGGGCATCGGCGCGGAGCGCATCGACGACGAACAGGAGCACGTTCGGAGGCTGCGTTGGCTTCGTGGACGAAGGCGGGTGCGAGCGGCAGCTCCAGATCAGGCATAGGGCGGTGATCGAGAAAGCGCCCAGACGGGCTCGGCTCCTCAGGCTCAATCGAGTGCTCCTTCCGCGTTGCACTGTAGCCCATCCCATCGAACCCCTCCAGACCTGCATTGCCTTCGCTTCTCTGGTTCCCGTAGAATGACCGGGCTCTTCGACAGACGTACGCATGGATCTGAGCGCTCTCATTCCCGTATGGAACGAGGCAGAGAACCTGAAGGTGCTCTTGCCCGAGCTCCATCGTACGCTGCGGCAGCTGGGCTTGCGCTACGAAATCATCGTCGTCGACGCCGGCTCCGTCGACGGGAGCCGCGACGTCGCGGCCGCGCTCGATGCCCACGTTCTAAGTCAGAAAGAGCCGAGCTACGGGGAAGCCCTGCGGGACGGATTCGCGGCGGCGCGGGGAGACTATGTACTCACGATGGACGCGGATTACTCCCACGAGCCCTCTTTGGCGGCGCGTCTCTGGCGCCAACGAGAGGGAGCGGACCTCGTCATCGCCTCGCGATACGTCCCCGGCGGAACGGCGGAGATGCCTGTCCTGAGACGCGCTCTGAGCCGAACGTTGAACGCCGTTTACCGCCGCGGCCTGGATCTGCCGTTTCGCGACCTCTCGAGCGGCTTTCGGCTGTATCGAGCGAGCGCTCTCGGCAAGGCACACACCACGGCGCGAAATTTCGACGTTCTTCCCGAGCTGTTGGTCCAGCTCCACGCGGAAGGCTACCGAATTCGGGAGATCCCGTTTCACTACCGCCCGCGGCGAAAGGGCCGATCTCACGTTCGATTGTTGCGCTTCGGCTGGGCATTCTTGATGACGCTCGTGAGAATGCGGCGACTGAGGTCCTCGATCCAGTCAGCGGATTATGACCTAAGGGCCCACGATAGCCTCATTCCGCTCCAACGATTCTGGCAGCGCAAGCGGCTGCGGATCGTGACGCGCTTCCTCGAGCCGGGAGGGCGGGTCCTCGACGTCGGCTGCGGTTCGAGCCGAATCATCATCGACGCGCCCGAGACCGTGGGCATGGACGTCGCGATGCGCAAGCTCCGTTTCCTGCGGAGCAGAGTCAAGATGCTCCTCGCTGGAAGCCTCGACAAGCTGCCTTTCCGGGACGGCACCTTCCGGAGAGTGATTTGCTCGGAGGTGATCGAGCACGTCCCGCGCGACCGGGTGCGGCTGAGCGAGTTCTATCGCGTGCTCGAAGAGGGCGGCACGCTCATCCTCGGCACCCCCGATTACTCGAGCTGGATCTGGAGGAATCTGGAACGGCTCTACCGCTTCGCCAAGCCAGGCGGGTATGCGGACGAGCACATCAATCCCTACCGGCGTCAAGAGCTCGAGCGCGAGCTCGCACGGGAAGGCTTCGACGTCGTGGACGTCGGTTGGATCTGTCGCTCCGAGATGATCTTCAAGGCCCGAAAACGCGGCGCCAACCACACGCTCGCGGGGATTCCCGCGGAATCCAATCCCCGTCCCGTGGAGGCCTGCGGCAAGCTCGCCAGCGATTCCCACTCCTAGAGTGCATCAGTACGTCACGGCACTCTGGTGCACCGCCGCGAGCACGCTCAACGTCAGAAGGACTTCCAGGATTCTCGACGAGAGCGCCGCTCTCCGGGGAGTCGGGAGCAAGTGGGCCGCGAGCGGAAGCGAGGCCATCAGCAGAAGCCCCCGGAAGCCCAGATGCGCGACGAACGGAAGTCGTCCGCATTGCGGAAGAAAGACGAGCCCGACGAAGAGGAACGACGTCAGGAACAGAGGCTTCGAGAGCGCCCGCTCCATGAATCGTCCCGCGGCCATGCAGAGGAACGGAAACACGGGAATGACGTAGAAGCCGTAAAGGTTATCGGAGTGGATGGTCGCCATCAAAGCGAGAAGGTACGCGGTCAAGGGAATCACGACCGGCGGGCATCGCCAGAGAAACGGCAACGAGAGCCAGCCGAGGAGAATCCACCCATCGATGAGAGGGATTCCCGCGGAAGCCTTGGGCTCGAGAATGAACCGTGGGAGAATGAGGAACTTCTCGACCAGGTCTTCTCCCCCCACCGGGTAGCGCCCGGCAAGCCAGGAGACGACCGCAATGTAGGTATCGGCGTCCAGGAGCAGTCCATAAATGGGGTAGAGGGCGGAGACGGCCACCGCCGCCCCCAGGATCCGGAGACCTCTCCGCCAGTCAATTGGCGTAACGGCGATGGCAGCCGCCGCGAAAGCGGGGCCGAGAGCGACCGCATGGATCTTGCTCAAGGCCGCGAGCCCCATCAAGGCTCCGCACAGATAGTCCTGGACCGGACTAGGGCGCTTCTCGCTCGCTTTCACGTACAGAAGGGCTCCCGAAAGCCACAGAAACTGGACCAGCCCTTCCTCCTTCACCAGTCTCGAGTCCAGGGCCACGAGGGGAGAGACGGCCATGAAGAGGCCCGCGAGAACGGCGGCGCGGAATCCATAGAGTCTCCTCGTGAGAAAGAAGAGCAGTACGACGCTCGCCGTTCCCAGAGCGATCATCGGCGGCCGGATTCGCCGCGGCGTCGACTGGAACATGTCCTTCGCCCCCAGGAGGGTGGCGCTGGCACCCGCCACGATCTGAAGGAGCGGAGGGTGGTCGAACGCGCTTTCGACGAGGGGAAAAGAGCGCGAAAAGTACCGCAGGGGCGTTCGCTCCGGGTAGACCGGGAGTCGCGACCAGGTCCTCGGCTTCCCCTCATGGAGCAGGTTGAAGCCGGCCCAGGAGTTATGAAGCTCGTCTCCACCGAAGAGGGGATACTCCGCGTAGTGGAGACTCCGGCTCACGAGGGCAAGCGCCGCAAGGGCCATCGCCATGACCACGAGCTTCCGCGTCGACGGTGAGGCTCTGTCCGCGAGTGCCGTGCGAAGCGTCAGGTAGACGACGAGGAACCCCCCGAGCCAGATCAGAGGCCGTGCGGCGAGCGCGCCGAAAGCGAAGAGTCGAGGATTATTCTCAAGGGCGAGATCGCGCGCGGCGAGCGGGCGCAGTCCCTCCGTCGGCGTGCGCCAGAGAAGGCGAATCGATCCCTCGGGGCCGTCGTTCTTCGGTTGAAGGATCAGGTGCACCGGGTGCACCCCTGGCGCGAGGACGGCTTCCCCCGACGACCCCATCCCGGGGCTGAAGGGGCCCGATCCGAAGATACGCTCGCCATCGATCTCGAGAGCGCCCAACCAGGGTGAGTCGAGCTCGAAGTGGTGGAGGCCTCCCTCCTTCGCGACCAGGCGCATGCGTAAAGACACGCGGAACCGGACTCGCTCGGGGAAGGGATTCGGTGGGGATCGATAGTGGTTGACCAGGATCGACTGAAAGTAGACGCCGCTCCGTATCGCAGGATCCGCCAGTCGTCCCGTCCAGTAAATCGTAGAGGGATCGGCCCGGGCATGGACCGCAACCTCGACGGGATATGGAAGAGAAACGATTCCAAGGAGAACGAGCGCCGCCCCCAGAAGCCAGAGGAACCGGCGGCCGTGGTCGAGTGGGAGCAGTCCCCGAGTGGTCGTGGAGGTCACAGGGACTCGCGTATCGCCTCCCGGGCGAGAGTGTCGGCCCGCTCGTTCTCGGGGTGTCCATTGTGCCCGCGGATCCATTCGAAGCGCACGCGATGGCGGCGGGAGAGCTCGTCGAGCTCTTCCCAGAGGTCCCGATTCTTCACGGGAGCTCCGGACGCGGTCTTCCATCCCTTCCGCCGCCAGTTGTGGATCCAGGACCGCATGCCGTTCGCGACGTACTGGGAGTCGGTCAGGACCTGGACCGAAGCCGGCTCTTCGAGCGAGCGCAGGGCGGTGATGACCGCGAGGAGCTCCATGCGATTGTTCGTCGTCTGGCGCTCGCTTCCGGTCAGCTCCGTGCGCTTTCCGCCCCGATCGATGATGGCCGCGTAGCCTCCCGGCCCGGGGTTTCCCTCGCACGCGCCGTCGGTGTAAATCGTGATTTCGTCCACGCTCACCGTACTCTAACGTAGGTGCCGAGCCGGCGCGGGTCGCCGTCTCCGGGGACGAAGCTCCCGCGCGAGCGGACGTCGAAGACGTAGAGAAAGCGCTCTCCCCGGGGCCCGTCGAAGCGGTAGGGTTTCCGCAGCAGCACCGTTCGCTCGTGCGGGCCGGAGGGGGGAAGGTCGAGGACGAAAGCGGCGCTCCCCCGCTCGCGGACCTCGACCACGTTCTCTTCGGGCCCGTTCAGCAGGGAAAGGGCGAGCGACGGCGGCGAATCCCGCGAGAGGAGAACGAATCGCGTGCGGCCGCCGCCCGGGACCCAGACGCCCTCGCCTTCGAAGCCGTGCTCGCCATCGACTTCGAGCTCCCGACCCGGTTCGAGAACGTGCGTCTCCCGGAATCTCGGTTTTCCGGAAACAGCAGGATTTCCGGGAAGGTGCTGGAGGGCCGCCGCGAGAGCGAGAAGACCGGCGAGGGTTGCGCCCGCGCCACCGACGATCGCGCTCGAGGAGCGAGGGCGAGCAACGCGGCCCCGGAGCCAGAGCACGAGTGCCCCGGCAGCAAGAAGCTCCGCGAGAACCTTGGGGACGTGCGCGGGACCCGATCCGACGAAACCGTCACTCACGAAATCCGGCAGATACTGCGCGGGGTCACTGTAAAGAGTGCGGTCCCAGAGAAGATCGGGCTGCCAGCTCGGGACGAGATCGAAGGTGAAGCTCGCGCTCATCGCGAGGCTCGCGGCGAAGACGACGACACCGGCCCCCGCGACGACACCATCCTCGAAGGCGCGCTTGACCACGAGCGCCACCGGCAGCACGAGAAGAGGAAGGATGCTCGAGACGTAGCGCCCCATGGTCGAGACCGCCCCCGGCCAGTAGGGAAACGAAGCGATGACGAGAAGGTACGAGACGAGGACGAGGCGATGGGCTTTCGCGACCCGGGCGTTCGCCCCCGCCAGTGCTTCGAGCCCCGGAAGTGCGAGGAGGTAGAGGGGCGCGAAGACGAAGAGGCCGTTCTCTCGATCGAGGAAAAGCCCGAGGAGTCCCCGGAGGAGCCCGGAAGGAGCGAAGGACGTCCTTTCGACGGCGGCGAAGGTCGCCGTCGGGGAAAGGCTTCCCGTGAGCGCGTGGTTGTAGAGAAAGACCGAGTAGGCGGAGAAGACGAGCGGGAGGAGGAGGAGGGCGAGCCTTCCAGGCTCGACTGTGAACTGGCCGGGCCGGCGGTGGAGGAATCGGGAGATCCCGACGAGCCCGAGGAGGAACGCGACCACCGAGTACTTCTGGTGGAGCCAGGGAAGGGCCGCGAGCGCGCATCCCGCCGCGAGCGCTCCGAGAGGCGTCGGGTACGGTTCGAGGACGAGCTTCCGGAAAGCGAAGAGGAGAAAGAGGGCCGCGGGAAGCTCCGGGTAGATCTGAAACGTATAAAAGAAGAGGGGAACGATCACGGCGACTGCGAAAGCGGTGACGAGAGCCGCGGCGCGAGAGCTGACGAAGGTCGCGGCGCGGACCATCTCGAGAACGAGGAGGGCGCCGAGGAGCTGCCAGAACAGGATGACGGCAAGCTGGCGGCTCCCTCCGAAGGCGCGGTTCAGGGCGCGGTCGGCGAGAACGGCGGGGACGAGGAGGATCCCGGGGCCCGGAGCGTTGATGTAATAGATGCCTCCTTCCGCGCTCCGGAACATGGAGCGGTTGGCACGGCTCGCCGTGATCTCCCCGGTGTAGAACGCTCCCTCGAGGGCGGCTTTCGCCATCGCGCTCAAGAGCTCCTTCGATTCCTCGACATAGACCGAGCCCACGCGCGGCAGTTGCTTCAGGAAGCTGCCGAAGGTCGCGCCCGCGCCCTCGCCGGCTTTCTCGATGTCGAGGCTCCCCGCGCCCGCGAGTGAGTGCGCCATGCGGAGGTACTTGAACATGTTCCCCTGGCCCGCGCCGTCCTCGTAGAAATCCCGCGGCGTCGCGACCGCGAAGACCAGAAGAGAGGCGGCGACGATGAGGGGAGAAGACCACCGCGAAAGCCGGGGAAGCTCGGGGAGCTCCAGCTCACGCAGGAGGACGGTCGCGAAGAGACCGACCGTCAGGATCGGCTTGAACCACCCTTCGAGGTTCAGACTCAGAGCGAGGCCGAGACCGTACGGGTACGAAGGAGAGATGAGGACGGAGAGGACGGACGCCGCCGTGAGAGCGCAGGGGATCGCGAGAGTGGCGAAAGGCCGCGCGGCGACCGACGGGCGAGTAAGCCGCGGCCGGAGCAGAGCGACGGCGAGCCCGAGTGCCCCGAAGCCGAGGGCTCGGAGAACGGCGTCGAAGAACTCGAAGTTACGGGAGAACGCGGGGAGAAACGCCTCTCCCGAGTCCTGGCGGAGGAAGAGAACGAGGAAGTCGTCGAGCTTCGTCGCGACACCGAAGAGAGCGGACAGGACGAGGACGAAGAGAGCGGGCCCGAGGAGGCTCCTGTCGCGATCGAGCACCTGCCGGGCATTATAATCACTCGGTCGTGCCCTGGTACGCGGACGGACTTCGCTTCTCCTGCCACCAGTGCCATCACTGCTGCCGCGGAGCGCAGCCCGGCTTCGTGTACGTGACCCCGTTCCGGATCCGCCGGATCGCGGAGCTCCTCGGCGTCGGCGAACGCGCGTTCCGACGGGAGTTCGTCACCCGTGACCAGGACGGTGAGACCGTGCTCCATCTCAAGGAGAACGGCGACTGCGTTTTCTGGGATGAGGGCTGCACCATCTATCCCGAGCGCCCCCGCCAGTGCCGCACGTTTCCGTTCTGGAGCGAGTCGCTGCGCTCGCGGGAAGACTGGTCGAAGCTGAAGGAGTTCTGCCACGGCGTCGACACCGGGCGGCTCTACCCGCTCGAGGAGATCCAGGCGGTCTTCAAGGGACGAGCCACGCAAGGTTGACGGGCTCGCTGAAGTCGAAGAGCACGGGATAGAGAAGGTTCTCCCGCCGATACTGGATTCCCCGCGCCTCGAGGCGCCGCTCGAGCCTCCTCGCGAAGCGAAAGCTTCGGGGAACGAGCGCCACCTCGGGGGCAACGGCCGCCTCCTCCCGCAGCGGAAGGTACCACTCCGTCTGCGCGGGCCCGAGGGCCGACGTCCAGACCATCCGGCCGTGGCTCAGGAACACGTACTTGTAGGACAGGTGATAGTCGGAGTGCACGTGGCGGATTGAGAGCTCTTCGAGCTGCCGCAGGAACTCGCGGTTCGAAGCATCGCTCTCCCGCGCGTCGGCGTAATGGAGAATCCCGCCGCGGAAGCTCGCGAGGAGGAGAATCGAGACGACGGCGACCGCCAGAAGGCGCGAGCGCCGCGCGAGGGCGAAGAGCGCGGTCGCGACGAAGATCGGCACGACGGAGAAGAGAAAGAGGAGATAGCGCGGCTCCTCCGTCATCCAGCCGAAGCTGCTCTGGGCGAAGACGAGCACGACGAGAACGGCGAATCCCAGGGAGGCCGCCTCGGGGGTGATGCGGACGCGCGCGAGGAGACGAATCTTCTCGCGGTGATGGAGGGCGAAGACGGCGAACGCGATGGGAAAGAGGGCGAGAAGGAAGGGGCGGAACAGGATCTCGGGCGGAGGAGGGTTGTCCTTCGGCCAGTAGCCCGCGAGGACCGCGAACGACGTCCGGAACACGTCCCCGAGCTGGCTCAGCATGCGAGAAAGCCGCGAGGCGCCGCTTCCGGCCGCGCCGGCGACTTCCCACCAGCGGAAACTCTGGAGCTCGTGGCTCAGATTCCAGAGGATCCCCGGAAAATCCCCAACCGCAAACCCGAGGGCGAACGCGCCCAGCCGGCGGGGAACCTCCTTGCCAAGCCGATGAAGCACGAGGATTCCGAAGACGGCGAGAAGGTAGTAGGTCGCGAGGATGTGAATCCAGAACGCGACGCCACCGAGAACGCCGATCCAGAACGCGGCCGAAGGGCCTTCGATTTCATCCTTGAGAAAGCGGAACGCGAGGACGAGCGAGAGCGTGCCGAGCGCGAGAACGTCGGGGTAGTTCCCCTCGTTTCCCATTCCCCAGGCGGTGAGAAACCCGGGTGCGAACACGATGTAGAGCGCGGCCGCGGCCGACTCGGCGCGCGGGGCCATGGTGCGGCCCAGAAGGTAGACCGCTCCGCTGAAAGCGCCGTAGACGAGCGCGGCCGCGAGGGCGAACGCGGTCACGGGATCGGAGACGAGGAGCGCGAGGACGGCGGTGAGGTGCGCTTTCGTGCTTCCCACGTACGACCAGTTGTAGAGGAAGACCGGGTGGTGCTTCCCTTCGAGAACGTGGAGCGCCATGAGCCCCTGAGCCGCCGCATCGGAGCTGAAGAGGCCGTAGGCGTGGAAGACGAAGGGCAGCCGCGTGACGAGCCCGCCGAGCGAGAGGAGGCACGCGAGGCGCGCGTCGGGTCCGAGCGCGAGCCGCGAGCGCTGCTGAAAGATGAAGACGGCGAACGAGGTAAGAAACAGCCCACCGGGAACGGCGGGCGGAACGCGCGCCAGCAACCCGAGCGGCAGGTCGTGATCGAACCACTGCAGGCAGAACCAAAGGTACGAGAGAAGTGAAACGAGGGCTGACATGCGACCGCCCGGAAGCATAACAGCTTCCAGATTTCTGGAAACGCCTTCCCGTTCAGTTCTTGGTGCGGCCAGGGCGGCTCGGCCCTAAGCTCTCCGAGGGCGGCGCGGAGCCGCCCGAGGTTTTCGGGCGCCACCGCGACGGCGAAGTCGACGTCTCGGGTGAACTCCGCGGCTCCGTACAGGATGCACGCTTGCCCGCCCATGAGAAGCGCCCGAACCCTCCTCCGGCGGAAAGTAGAAAGGACTCTGGGAATCGGGCTCGGGCTCACAACTTCCTCCGAGTAACACGAACGTGGCCCAGAGGCGCTGGGACTCCGCGAAGCGTTCCGCTGGCGTCAAGGCGTACCATTCCCATCGCTCCTTCTCCTCGAGCGTGGGAACGCGTGCGATGCGCTCTGCCTGCCGGGAATTCACTCTTCCGAGATTATCGTCCCGTTCAAGCAGTCTTCAGGAAGCAGAGCAGGTTAGACTTTCCCATCGATGCGCATTCTCCTGCTCGAGAACCCAAAGTCGGGTACCGCGCGCCGCCGCAGGCGGGCGGGGACGCTGGAGTCCCGCCTGAAGGCGGAGGGGGCGCGGTTGATCGTCGAAGCGCCGGCCTCCGCGCGGGCGATGCGCGAGCGGGCTTCGAGAACGCACCTTGCCGAGTGCGACGTCCTCCTGGTCGCCGGCGGCG
>Ga0187893_10008993_pt1 | contig 15533 bp, 17 predicted proteins | sample MA1701074metaG_FD_139574 | JGI IMG/M metagenome (GOLD analysis project Ga0187893, IMG submission 139574) | White microbial mat communities from a basaltic lava cave in the Kipuka Kanohina Cave System on the Island of Hawaii, USA - MA170107-4 metaG ... | reverse complement strand
GTCCTTCAGGTAGGGGCGCTCATCCTTGTCGGGGTCGTAGCGGTAGATCGAGAGGCGCATGGCTCGGGGGGTCAGTACGTTCTCACTTTGGGCTCAAAGGCTTCGACGGTCAACGGCCTGAGGTGCACCGGCTTGTAGGCGAGCCGGTTGCCCTCCTTGAACCAGAGCGTGTGCTTGATCCAGTTCCTGTCGTCGCGCTCCGGGAAGTCGGCCCGCGCCTGCGCGCCGCGGCTCTCCTTGCGCGCCTCGGCCGAGACGATCACCGAGAGCGCCGATTCGACCAGGTTGTCGAGCTCGAGCGCCTCGACCCGCGCGGTGTTGAAGACCTTGGACTTGTCGGCGATGAAGGTGCGCTGCGCGCGCTCGGCGATCGCCTTCACCTTGCCCACCCCCGCGACCAGCAGGTCGGGGAAGCGGAACACGCCGCAATGCGCCTGCATCGCCTTGCGCAGGTCGTTCAGCACGTCCGCCACGCGCTCGCCGGTGGCGAGCGCCCCCTCGAGCCGCGCCAGCCGCTCGCGCGTCGCGTCCCCGGCGCCCTTGGGCAGGTTGCGCTGCGGCCTGGGCATGGAGCGGATGTCCTTGATCATCTGCTCGCCGGAGGACTTGCCGAAGACCAGCAGGTCGAGGAGCGAATTGGTGCCCAGGCGGTTGGCGCCGTGCACCGAGACGCAGGCGCATTCGCCCGCGGCGTAGAACGCCGGGACGATCGACTCCACGCTTGCCGCCTCCGGCGCCACGACCTGTCCCATGTGATTGGTCGGGATCCCGCCCATCTGGTAGTGCACGGTGGGCACCACCGGGATCGGCTCGCGCACCGGGTCGCAGTTGGCGAACTTGATCGAGATCTCCCGGATGCCGGGCAGGCGCTGGTTGATCACCTCGGGCCCGAGGTGGTCGAGCTTGAGCAGCACGTGGTCGGCTTCCGGCCCGCAGCCCCTCCCCTCCTTGATCTCGGTGGTCATGGCGCGCGAGACGACGTCGCGGCTGGCGAGGTCCTTGGCGTTGGGCGCGTAGCGCTCCATGAAGCGCTCGCCGCTGCGGTTGAGGAGATAGCCGCCCTCGCCGCGCACGCCCTCGGTGATCAGCACGCCGGCGCCGTGCACGCCGGTCGGATGGAACTGGTAGAACTCCATGTCCTGCAGCGGGATGCCGGCGCGCGCCGCCATGCCGAGGCCGTCGCCGGTGTTGATGAAGGCGTTGGTGCTCGCGGCGTAGATCCGCCCGGCGCCGCCGGTCGCGAACAGCGTCGCCTTCGCCTGCAGCAGGTAGACCTCGCCGCTCTCCATCTCGAGCGCGGTCACGCCGAGCACCGCGCCGTCCTGCGCGTCGCGCACCAGGTCGAGCGCCATCCACTCGACCAGGAACTGGGTGTTGGCGCGCACATTCTGCTGATAGAGCGTGTGCAGCATCGCGTGCCCGGTGCGGTCCGCCGCGGCGCAGGCGCGCATCGCCATCTTGGCGCTGCCGTAGTTCTGGGTGTGGCCGCCGAACGGGCGCTGGTAGATCTTGCCGTTCTCGAGCCGGTCGAAAGGCATGCCCATGTGCTCGAGCTCGACCACCACCTCGTTGGCGCGCCGGCACATGTACTCGATCGCGTCCTGGTCGCCGAGGTAGTCCGACCCCTTCACGGTGTCGTACATGTGCCAGTGCCAGTTGTCCTCGCCGGAGTTGGCGAGCGGGGCGGCGACCCCGCCCTGCGCCGCCACGGTGTGCGAGCGCGTCGGGAACACCTTGGTGAGCACCGCCACCTTGAGCTCGGCGCGCGCCAGCTCGAGCGCCGCACGCATGCCGGAGCCGCCGGCCCCGACCACGATCGCATCGAATCGGCGAACCGGCAGCGCCACGCTCATCCCCAGAGGATCTGGATCGTCCAGCCGAGGTAGGCGGCGATCGCGAGCAGCACCAGCACCTGCAGCGCCAGGCGCAGCCCGTCGGGCTTGACGTAGTCCATCAGGATGTCGCGCACCCCGACCCAGGCGTGCCAGGCGAGGCTCGCCGCGAAGAGCAGCGTCGCCACCCGCAGCCAGCCCCGCGCGAACAGCTCCCGCCATGCCGTGTAGGTCAGCGGCGGGCCGGCGAGGATCACCCACAGCACGACCACCGTGTATACCGCCATGATCGCCGCGGTGACGCGCTGCGCGAGCCAGTCGCGCAGGCCGTAGTGCGCGCCGACGACGACCCGGCTCACCACAGCAGGGTCCCGAGCCAGGCGGTGAGCGCGAGGCCCGCCACGATCGCGGCGCCGGCGGTGAGGCGCGCGGTGTCCTTGTCGATGCCCCGGTCGAGGTCGAGAAACAGGAACCGGATCCCGGCGCAGAAATGGTGGCAGTAGGCCCAGAGCAGCGCGAGCAGCGAGAGCTTGACGGGCCACAGGCCGGCGTAGCGCTTCACCGCGTCGAACCCCGCCTCCGAAGCGAGGCTGCGGTCGAGCATCCAGAGCAGCCAGACCCCGGCGAGGAACAGAGCCGCGCCGCTCACCCGGTGCAGGATCGAGACCCAGCCGGGCAGCGGCAAGCGGATCTCGAAGATCAGCGCCTGGAGGCTCAGGTACTTCGGCCTGATCTTCTTCGCCGCCGCCTCGGACATGCGTTCGATTATATCGCTGCGGCGGTGCGGTAGAATTCCGCGCTCCCCGCGCATCCCGGAGTTCTCCATGTCCAAAGCCCCCGTCCGCGTTGCCGTCACGGGCGCCGCCGGCCAGATCGGCTACGCGCTGCTGTTTCGCATCGCAAGCGGCGAGTTGCTCGGCGCGGACCAGCCGGTGATCCTGCAGCTGCTCGAGATCCCCGACCAGAAGGCGCAGCAGGCGCTCAAGGGCGTGATGATGGAGCTCGACGACTGCGCCTTCCCGCTGCTGCACGGGATGAGCGCGGCATCCGACCCCATGGCCGGGTTCAGGGACGTGAGCGTGGCGCTGCTCGTCGGTGCAAGGCCGCGCAGCCAGGGCATGGAGCGCAAGGACCTGCTCGAGGCGAACGGCAAGATCTTCGCGCCGCAGGGCCGCGCGCTCGACCGCGTCGCGCAGCGCGACGTCAAGGTGCTGGTGGTCGGCAACCCGGCCAACACCAACGCGCTGATCGCGATGAAGAACGCGCCCGGCCTCAGGCCCGCGCAGTTCACGGCCATGATGCGCCTCGACCACAACCGCGCGCTGTCGCAGATCGCGCGCAGAATCGGCAAGCCCGTGGCGCAGTTGCGCAAGGGGATCGTCTGGGGCAATCACTCGGCGACGCAGTACCCGGATCTGTTCCAGGCCGAGGTGCTCGACGGCGGCGCCGCGAGGAAGGTCTGGCCGCTGATCGAGGACCAGGAGTGGCTCGAGAAGAGCTTCATCCCGACGGTGCAGAAGCGCGGCGCCGCGATCATCGAGGCGCGCGGCCTGTCCTCGGCCGCGAGCGCGGCGAACGCCGCCATCGACCACGTGCGCGACTGGGTGCACGGCACGCCGGAGGGCGACTGGGTGACGATGGGGGTCGCCGCGGACGGCAGCTACGGCATCCCGGAAGGCGTGCTCTACGGCTACCCGGTCACCTGCCGCGGCGGCGAGTACCGCATCGTCCAGGGCATCGAGATCGGCGATTTCGGGCGCAAGCGCATGGACGCCACGCTCAAGGAGCTGCACGAGGAGCGCGACGGCATCAGGCACCTGCTCGGCGCATGACCGCCTGCGCCCGGCGCGCGCTGTTGCCGCGGGAAGCGAAGCAATGAGCCGGGCGTCCGCCGGCGCGCGAGAGCCCAAGAAATCGGTCGCGCTTTCGGGGATCGAGGCGGGCAACACGGCGTTGTGCACTGTGGGCCGCGGCGGCGACCAGCTGCGCTACCGCGGCTACGACATCCTCGAGTTCGCGGATGCCGCCGAGTTCGAGGAGATCGCCCACCTGCTGGTGCACGGCGAGCCGCCGACCGCGGCGCAGCTGGCAGCCTACAAGAAGACGTTGCAGGCGCTGCGCGGGCTCCCCGGGCCGCTGCGGCACGCGCTCGAGGCGCTCCCCGCCGCGGCGCACCCCATGGACGTGATGCGCACCGGCTGCTCGGTGCTCGGCGCGCTCGAGCCGGAGAGGGCAGGCCACGACCCGGCCGGCGCGCGCGCCATTGCCGACCGCCTGCTGGCGAGCTTCGGCTCGATGCTGCTCTACTGGCACCACTTCGCGCACTCCGGCCGACGGCTCGAGGTCGAGACCGCCGACGAATCGATCGGCGGCCACTTCCTGCGGCTGCTGCACGACCGCGCGCCCCCGCCCTCGCACGTGCGGGCGATGCATACCTCGCTCATCCTCTACGCCGAGCACGAGTTCAACGCCTCGACCTTCACCGCGCGCGTCATCGCCGGCACCGGCAGCGACCTCTACTCGGCCATCACCGGCGCGATCGGCGCTCTGCGCGGCCCGAAGCACGGCGGCGCCAACGAGGCGTCCCACGAGATCCAGCGGCGCTACCGTGACGCCGCCCAGGCCGAGGCCGACATCCGCCGGCGGCTGGCGGCGCGCGAGATGGTGACCGGTTTCGGCCACCCGGTGTACACCACGCGCGACCCTCGCAACGAGGTGATCAAGGAAGTGGCGCGCCGGCTGTGCAGCGAGCATGGCGACCTGCGCCCGTTCGAGATCGCGGAGCGGGTGGAGGCGCTGATGCGGAACGAAAGGAGAATGTTCGCCAACCTCGACTGGTTCAGCGCGGTGGCCTATCACGCGATGGGCGTGCCGGCGGCGATGTTCACGCCGCTGTTCGTGATCGCGCGCGCGAGCGGCTGGTCGGCGCACGTGATCGAGCAGCGCGTCGATGGCAAGATCATCCGGCCGAGCGCCAACTACATCGGGCCGGAAGACCTCAAGTGGGTGCCGCTCGAGGAAAGGAAGTAGCGATGTACGAGTCCGAGCACACCAAGTTCATCCGCAAGTACCTCGAGGAGCATCCCGAGGAGATCGAGTCGCAGAAGATCGGGCGCGCCGCGTGGTGGGACAAGGCGCCCGCGGAGCGCACGCCGCCGCCCCCGGCGAAGAACGCCCCCAGGGCAGGCGGCGCGGAGTACACGTTCGAGCCTTTGTCGGAACCCGAGTAGATGGCAGGGCGCATCGCCAACGTCCGCCCGAAACCGGACGCAGTGCTGGTCAAGATCGCCGATTACGCGACCAGGTACACCGTCCGCAGCGCCCGGGCATACGAAACCGCGCGCTACTGCCTGATGGACACGCTCGGCTGCGGCCTGGAGGCGCTCGAGTACCCCGCCTGCACTAAGCTCCTCGGGCCGGTCGTCAGGGGCACGCTGGTGCCCAACGGCGCGCGCGTGCCCGGCACCCAGCTCCAGCTCGACCCGGTGCAGGCCGCCTTCAATATCGGCGCCCTGATCCGCTGGCTCGACTTCAACGACACCTGGCTCGCCGCCGAATGGGGCCATCCGTCGGACAACCTCGGCGGCATCCTCGCCACCGCCGACTGGCTGTCGCGCAGCGCGCTGGCCGAGGGCCGGCGGCCGCTGGTGGTGCGCGACGTGCTCACGGCGATGATCAAGGCGCACGAGATCCAGGGCGTGCTCGCGCTCGAGAACAGCTTCAACCGCGTCGGCCTCGACCACGTCGTGCTGGTCAAGGTCGCTTCCACCGCGGCGGTCGCGCAGCTGATCGGCTGCAGCCGCGATGAAGTGGTGAACGCCGTCTCGCAGGCGTGGGTGGACGGCCAATCCCTGCGCACCTACCGCCACGCGCCGAACACGGGCTCGCGCAAGAGCTGGGCGGCCGGCGATGCCACCGCGCGCGCGGTGCGCCTCGCGCTCATCTCGAAGACCGGCGAGATGGGCTATCCCTCGGCGCTCACCGCCAAGGGCTGGGGCTTCTACGACGTGCTGTTCAGGGGAAAGCCCTTCCGCTTGCAGCGGCCTTTCGGCTCGTACGTGATGGAAAACGTGCTGTTCAAGGTCTCTTACCCGGCGGAATTCCACGCCCAGACGGCGGTGGAATGCGCGATGCAGGTCTTTCAGCAGATGAAATCGAGAGGCAAAACGGTTGAAGACATTGGCAAAATCAGGATCAGGACTCACGCGGCCGCAATCCGCATCATCGATAAGATAGGTCCTCTCGCCAATCCCGCCGACCGTGATCACTGCATCCAGTACATGGTGGCCGTGCCGCTCATCTTCGGACGCCTCAGCGCGGCGGACTACGAGGACCGCGTCGCCGCCGACCCCCGTATCGACGCCCTGCGCCGGAAGATCGTGTGCGTCGAGGACAGGAGATTCTCGCGCGATTATCACGATCCGGCGAAGCGCTCGATCGCCAACGCGCTCTCGGTCGAGTTCCGGGACGGCAGCAAGCTCCCCGAGGTCGTGTGCCGATATCCGATCGGGCACAAGCGCCGGCGCAAGGAAGCCATGCCGGTGCTGGTGGAGAAGTTCAAGGCGAATCTCGCGCGGCGCTTTCCGGAGAAGCAGCAGCGCGCCATCCTCGAGCTTTGCCTGGACGCGCCGCGCCTGGAGCGCACTCCGGTGAACGAGTTCGTCGACCTGCTTGTCATCTAGAGCCCGCACCATGAGCGCCGGCCATGCCGAACTGCGGCGCCGCCTCGAGCGGCGCGCCGCGGAGCTGAGCGACGAGATCCGCCGCTACCCGACCCCGATTGCGCGCTGCGACGAGCAGCTGACCGACCTGCTCGAGCGCCGGGCGCGCGTGTTCGAGCTGCTGCGGCGGCTCGGGGACCGCCCGGCATCGCGCGGCGGCTGCTCGCCGCACGCGACCTGGAGCAACGATGGAGGCGCGCCTGGCGCGTGACCGCATCAGGCCGGGCGTGCTCGCCGCGGCCCTGGCACTGGCCGCCCCCGCCCTCGCCCAGGCGCCGCAGGTGCGCCCGGGACTGTGGGAGTACAGGATGAAGATGGACATGGACGGCAAGGCGCAGCCGATGCAGATGGAGCACAAGGCCTGCCTCAGCAAGGAGCAGATCGCCAAGAGCGAGCATGTGGTGCCGCGCCAGGGCGGCGACAAGTCCGATTGCCGCATGTTGACCCAGGGCGTCGCGGGCAGCACCGTCACCTTCGTCATGGAGTGCTCCAGGCCCGAGCCGATGCGCACCGAAGGGCGCACCACGTTCAAGGGCGACAGCTTCGAGAGCGACATGACCTTCACCGGCCGCGGCCAGAAGTTCCGCCAGCAGATCTCGGCGCGCCGTCTCGGCGAGTGCCCCAAATGACGATGTTCGGATCCGGGAAAGGAGCCTGACCATGAGCCAAGACGCTTTCCGCACACTGCAGAGCTTCAAGCTCGCCTCCGGCAAGACCGGCAAGCTCCATTCGCTGCCTGCGCTCGGCAAGGCGCTCGGCGTCAAGATCGGGCGGCTGCCGGTCTCGATCCGCATCGTGCTCGAGTCGGTGCTGCGCAACTGCGACGGCAAGAAGGTCACCGAGGAGCACGTGCGGCAGCTCGCCGGCTGGCAGCCGAACGCGAAGCGCGTCGACGAGATCCCGTTCGTCCTCGCCCGCATCGTGCTGCAGGACTTCACCGGCGTGCCGCTGCTGTGCGACCTCGCCGCGATGCGCGGGGTGGCGCAGCGCATGGGCAAGGACCCGAAGCTGATCGAGCCCCTGGTCCCGGTGGACCTGGTGGTCGATCACTCGGTGCAGGTCGACCACTACGGGACGCGCAACGCGCTCGACCTCAACATGAAGCTCGAGTTCAGGCGCAACGAGGAGCGCTACCGGTTCATGAAGTGGGGCATGCAGGCCTTCGACACCTTCAAGGTGGTGCCCCCCGGGATCGGCATCGTGCACCAAGTCAACCTCGAGTACCTCGCGCGCGGCGTGCACCAGGCGAACGGCGTGTACTACCCGGACACGCTGGTGGGCACCGACAGCCACACCACGATGATCAACGGCATCGGCGTGGTCGGCTGGGGCGTCGGCGGCATCGAGGCCGAGGCCGGAATGCTGGGCCAGCCGATGTATTTCCTCACCCCGGACGTGGTCGGCGTGCACCTGAAGGGGCGGCTCCACCCGGCGTGCACGGCGACCGACCTGGTGCTGACGGCCACGGAGATGCTGCGCAAGGCGAAGGTGGTCGGGAAGTTCGTCGAGTATTTCGGCGCCGGCACCGAGTCGCTCGCGGTGCCCGACCGCGCCACCCTCGCCAACATGGCGCCCGAGTACGGCGCGACGATGGGCTTCTTCCCCGTGGATGAGAAGACCATCGAGTACTTCCGCGGCACCGGCCGCAGCGCCGAGGAGATCGACGCGCTCGCGAGCTACTGCAAGGCGCAGGGGCTCTACGGCATCCCGAGGCCGGGCGCCATCGACTACAGCCAGACGCTCGAGCTCGACCTGGCGAGCGTGATGCCCTCGCTCGCCGGGCCGAAGCGCCCGCAGGACCGCATCGACCTGGACGCGGTCAAGGCAACCTTCACGTCGCTCTTCTCCAAGCCGGTGGCGGAGAACGGCTACCACAAGCCGGCCGCCGAGCTGGCGCGGCGCCACGACACGCACTTCGGCGGCGGCGGCGCGGCGAGCGGAGGCGGCCGCACCCAGCTCGGCAGCCACAAGGCCGGCGCGCCCGCCGACGTGGTCGAGATGGTGGACAACCGCCCGACCCCCGGCGTGGTCGCGCTGCGCTCCCATGACAGCATGGTCTCGATCGGCCACGGCGACGTGCTGATCGCGGCGATCACCTCGTGCACCAACACTTCCAACCCGGGCGTGCTGCTCGCCGCCGGGCTGCTGGCGAAGAAGGCGGTCGAGCTCGGGCTGAAGGTCAGGCCGCACGTCAAGACCTCGCTCGCCCCCGGCTCGCGCGTGGTCACCGAGTACCTGCAGAAGGCCGGCCTGCTGCCCTATCTGGAGCGGCTCGGGTTCTCGCTCGCCGCCTACGGCTGCACCACCTGCATCGGCAACGCGGGTCCGCTCGACCCCGGGATCGAGGAGACCATCGTCAAGCACGACCTGGTCTGCGCCGCGGTGCTCTCGGGCAACCGCAACTTCGAAGCGCGCATCCACGCCAACATCAAGGCCAACTTCCTCGCCAGCCCGCCGCTGGTGGTGGCGTATGCGCTCGCCGGCACGATGCTGCGCGACTTCCGCACCGAGCCGCTCGGCAAGGCAAAGAGCGGCCAGGACGTCTACATCGGCCACATCTGGCCGAGCGCGGAGGAAGTGCGCGCGCTCATGAAGCTGGCGATGGATGCGCCCACGTTCCGGCGCCTCTACGGCAACCTGGGCGAGGCGAACCCGCTGTGGAAGAAAGTCTCGGCGCCGACCGGGCAGGTGTACAGCTGGCCCGCCTCGACCTACATCGCCGAGCCGCCCTTCTTCCGGGACTTCTCGATGCAGCCGGGCAGCACCGGCGACGTGCGCGGCGCCAAGGTGCTCGGCATCTTCGGCGACTCGGTGACCACCGACCACATCTCGCCGGCGGGCTCGATCAAGCCGACCTCGCCCGCGGGGATCTACCTGCAGGAGCACGACGTCGCGGTGGCGGACTTCAACAGCTACGGCGCGCGCCGCGGCAACCACGAGGTGATGATGCGCGGCACGTTCGCCAACGTGCGGATCAAGAACCTGATGCTCCCGGGCACCGAGGGCGGGGTGACGCTGTACCAGGGCGAGAAGATGCCGATCTACGAGGCCGCCATGCGCCATATCGCCGACCGCACGCCGACGGTCGTGTTCGGCGGCGAGGAGTACGGCACCGGGTCATCGCGCGACTGGGCGGCGAAGGGCACGCAGCTGCTCGGGGTGCGCGCGGTCGTCGCGCGCAGCTTCGAGCGCATCCATCGCTCCAACCTCGTCGGCATGGGCGTGCTGCCGCTGCAGTTCACCGGCTCCGAATCGGCGCAATCGCTCGGCCTGAAGGGCGACGAGAGCATCGACATCACCGGCCTCGACGACATCCGTGCGCAGCAGGAACTCAAGCTCACGATCACCCGCGTCGACGGCAGCAAGCAGGAACTCAAGGTCAAGTCGCGCATCGATACCGCGATCGAGGTGGACTACTACAAGCACGGCGGGATCCTGCCCTACGTGCTGCGCGGGCTAATGGGCGGGCCGGCGCAGGCGAAGGCGGCGTAGGGCGGCAGCCTTGCTGCCGCGGATGCGGAGCATCCGCCCTACCGCGCGGGCGTGCAGTCGCAGTGGCTCCTGCAGGGGATCGGCAGCAGCAGCCGCACCAGGCGGTTGAACCCGAGCCGCGACAGCGCCTGGCGGTGGCGCGCGATCCACGGATAGACGCGATCGAGGATCGGCCGCAGCCAGCGGCTGCCCCAGAAGCCGGCGATCGCCGTCAGGCCGGCGGCCTCGTAGGCGTACTCGAAGACGTCGATCCCGACCAGCCAGCGGCCGTAGGCGTCGCGGGCGTGGATCAGCGTCATCAGGTCCTGGCGCCGGATGCGCGTGCCGAGGAGCACGGATTCGTCGAAGTCCGGCGCCGAGCAGTCCACCAGCCGGAGCTCGCCGCGCCGGTCGCGCGCCTTGAGCGCGTGCATCTCGCTCGCGCACATGGCGCAGGAGGCGTCGTAGAAGATCGTCAGCGGGAACGTGACGTAGCGGCGGGACATGCCGGTTCTCTCCTGCCCTAGCCGGTCCTCGCCCGGACCAGGGTCTGCACCCTCGCCCCGAGGCGCACCAGCTTCCTCAGCGTCGCCGTCTCCAGGGCGAGCATCTCCTCGGTCCAGGACGACAGCGCCTGCATCAGCGTGAGCGTCTCGCGCACCCGCTTCTGCGCGCCTGCCTCCAGCAGCGCGAGGCCCGGATCGCTCGCGCACGCCTTCAGCATCGCCACCGTGGGGTCGAACTCGCGCGCCTTGCGCTCGCGCACGATCGTGCGCAGCAGGTCCCAGGGATCCTGCGCCGTCTCGTAGTGGTCGCGGCGGTCGCCGACGCGGTGCACCACGCGCACCAGCTTCCAGTTCTGCAGCTCGCGCAGGCTGTTGCTGACGTTGGAGCGCGCCACCTGCAGCAGGTCCGCCATCTCTTCGGCGTGCATCGGCCGTCCCAGCAGGAACAGCAGCGCGTGGAGCTGCGCCACCGTGCGGTTCACCCCCCAGCGCCAGCCCATCTCGCCGCAGTGCAGGACGAAGCGCCGCCCGAGGGGCGTCAGCGCGCCGGTGAGACGGTCCTCGGCGGCTCGGGCGGCGGCCGGCATCGGCACCGCACGCTACGACAGTCATACCTTTCTGTCAAGACAGAAATAACGGAAAGAGGCTGCGCGCGGCCGGGCGGCTACTTCCGTCACGCCGCGGCGGCCGTCCCCACCGGACAGGAAACGCCGGTGCCGCCCAGCCCGCAGTAGCCGCCCGGGTTCTTGCCGAGGTACTGCTGGTGATAGTCCTCGGCGTAGTAGAACTCGGGGGCGGCGCGAATCTCCGTGGTGATGGCGGGATAGCCCTTGCGCTTCAGCGCTGACTGGAACACGTCCCTCGAGGCCAGGGCCGATTCCAGCTGCGGGTCGCCATAGGCGTAGATCGCCGAGCGGTACTGCGTGCCGGCGTCGTTGCCCTGGCGCATGCCCTGGGTCGGGTCGTGGCCCTCCCAGAAGACCTTGAGCAGCTCCTCGTAGCGGATGCGCGTCGGGTCGAACACCACCAGCACCACCTCGGCATGGTTGGTGAAGCCCGAGCAGACTTCCTCGTAGGTGGGGTTGCGGGTGTCGCCGCCGGCGTAGCCGACCGCGGTCGTGTACACGCCGGGGAGCTGCCAGAACAGCCGCTCCGCGCCCCAGAAGCAGCCCATCCCGAACACCGCGCGCTGCATGCCCTCGGGAAACGGCGGCGCGAGCGGGTTGCCGTTGACGAAGTGGCGCTCGGCCACCGGCAGCGGCGAGCTGCGGCCGGGGAGCGCGTTCGATGCGGGCAGCAGCGTCTTTATCTTCTTCATGAACGCGAACATGGCGTGAAACCTCCGGACGCTAGAATAACACCATGAAAATCTGCATTTACGGCGCCGGCGCGGTCGGCGGGCTGGTCGCGGCCTGGCTGGCGCGGGCCGGTCACGAGATCTCAGTCGTCGCGCGCGGCGCGCAGCTTACGGCGATCTCGAGGGACGGCCTGCGCCTGCTCTCGGACGGCGCCCGGAGCTCGTTCCGGGTGAAAGCGGACAGCGACCCGGCCCGGCTCGGCGCGCAGGACTACGTCTTCGTCTCGGTCAAGGCGCAGAGCCTGCCGCAGGTCGCGCGTTCGATCGGTCCGCTCATCGGCGCGCAGACCTCGGTCGTCACCGCGATGAACGGCGTGCCGTGGTGGTTCTTCGATCGGCTCGAGTTCGGCGCCGGGCAGCTGCGGCTGGAGAGCCTCGACCCGGGCGGCAGGCTCGCGCGCGCCGTGCCCACCGAGCGCGTCGTCGGCTGCGTCATCCATCTCGCCGCCTCCACCCCGGAGCCGGGGCTGATCAGCCACAACATGGGCCGGCGCCTGATCCTGGGCGAGCCGGGCGGCAGGAACACTGCGCGCACGCAGCGCATCGTCGAGGCGCTCGGCGCCGCCGGCTTCGAGGCGGTCGCGACGCCCGCGATCGAGAAGGAATTCTGGGTGAAGCTGCTCGGCAACGTGAGCTTCAACCCGGTGTCGGCCCTCACCCTTGCCACCGCCAACCGGCTGATCGCCGACGAGCACGTCAAGGCCTACATGGTGGCGATCATGCGCGAAGTGCTCGCGATCGGGCGCGCCGTCGGCGTCGACGCCGACATCGACCCGGAGGCGCGCATGGACATGGCGCGCAAGCTCGGCACGTTCAAGACCTCGATGCTGCAGGACCTCGAGGCGGGCAAGGCGCTCGAGATCGACGGCCTGCTCGCCGGCACGCTCGAGATCGCGCGCAAGGCGGGCGTCGCCGCGCCCTGCACCGAGAGCCTGCTCGGCCTGATCCGGCTGCGCGCCGAGGCGACCGGGCAGTATTCGAGGGCGGCCTGATGCGCCGGCTCGCCGCGCTCCTGCTCCTGCTCGCGCCGCTCGCGGCGCCGGCGCAATACGCCGGGCCCGCGGTCGAGGCGTGCCGCGCCCACGCCGAGGCCGGGGAGCGCAAGAGCGGCGCCGGGGTCGACGCGGTGCAGCTCGACCGGGACCGCCATCTCAACCTCGAGCGCGTCGGCCGCAAGCTCGGCAGCCAGCTCGTCGCCGCGTTGCTCTTCGGCAACGGCGCGATCGTGCTGGCCAGCGGCGCGCCGATCGAGATGAGCTTCCTGTGCCTGCTCGCCGACGAGAAGCGCCCGCTCCTCTTCCACTGGACGCCGCGGCGCGACGCCCCGGTGCTGGCGCAGTGCCGGCGCGGCCTGGCCGCGGGGTCCGACGCCGGCGGCTGCGTCGAGCCCCTGCTGCAGCTCGCCGAGCAGGACCTGCTGCAGATCTATGCGCAGCGCTTCCAGGCGGCGCGCGAGGCCGACGCCGCGGCGGGCAACGAGAGCGCCTCCGGCGTCTTTCGCCGCAGCAACGAGGCTTGGCGCGCTTATCGCGACGCGGAGTGCGCGCGGCGCGGCCCTGCCGGCAGCGACGCGCAGCGCGCCTGCCTCGTCGAGCTGACACGGCGGCGCATGCTCGATCTGCTCTGAGCATGCGGCACCGGCTCTGCGTCGCGCCGATGATGGACGTGACCGACCGGCACTGCCGCTATTTCCTGCGGCAGGTGTCGCGCCGCGCCTTCCTCTACAGCGAGATGCTCACGACCGGGGCGCTGCTGCACGGCGACGCCGGGCGCCACCTCGCATTCCACCCCGCCGAGCACCCGGTCGGGGTGCAGCTCGGCGGCAGCGAGCCCGAGGACCTGGCGCGCTGCGCCAGGCTCGCGGCCGAGTTCGGCTACGACGAGGTCAACCTCAACGTCGGCTGCCCGAGCGAGCGGGTGCAGCGCGGCGCCTTCGGCGCCTGCCTGATGGCCGAGCCGCAGCTCGTGGCGGAGTGCGTGGACGCGATGCGAAAGGCAGTCGCGATCCCCGTGACGGTGAAGCACCGCACCGGGATCGACCGCATCGAAGCCTATGACTTCCTTGCCAGGTTCGTAGAGACGGTCGCGGCGGCCGGCTGCCGGACCTTCATCGTGCACGCCAGGAACGCGGTGCTGAAGGGCCTCTCGCCCAGGGAGAACCGCGAGATCCCCCCGCTCAAGTACTCGTACGTCCACCGGCTGAAGCAGGACTTCCCGCGGCTGGAGGTGGTGCTGAACGGCGGCATCGCCGAGCGCGCCACGATCCGGGCGCAGCTGCAGAGCGTGGACGGGGTCATGCTCGGGCGCGCCGCGTACGCCAACCCCTGGCTGATCGCCGACCCCGGCAAGCGCCGCGCCGGGGTGGTGCGCGCGATGGCCGACTATGCGCGAGGCGGGCCGGCGCTGCGTCACGTCACCCGCCACATGCTCGGATTGTTCCACGGCCATCCGCGCGCGCGGCTGTGGCGGCGCATGCTTTCCGACGCCGCGCGCCTTTCGCGCAACGACCCGGCGCTGCTCGACGAGGCGCTCGAGGCGGTAGAATCCGGGCCACAGGAGATCCCTCATGAGCGCAGTGCTCAAGCCCGGCAAGCCCGGCCCGGTCCGTGACCGCGTCGGCAAGAAGGAATGGCAGCTGCGCGTCGACCTCGCGGCCGCCTACCAGCTCGCCGCGATCTACAAGTGGACCGACCTCATCTACACGCACTTCTCGGCGCGCCTCGCCGGCACCGACGAGTTCCTCATCAACGCCTACGGCCTGATGTTCGACGAGGTGACCGCGTCCAACCTGGTCAAGGTGGACGCGAGCGGCAAGGTGCTCGACGATCCGCTCGGCCTCGGCTACAACGAGGCGGGCTTCGTGATCCACGGCTGCGTGCACGAGGCGCGTCCCGAGATCGGCTGCGTGCTGCACACCCACACGCGCGCCGGGGTCGCGGTGTCGGCGATGAAGTGCGGCCTGCTGCCGATCAGCCAGCACGCGATGCGCGTGCAGTCCGAGGTCACGTACCACGACTACGAGGGCATCGCGCTCGACATGGACGAGCGCAAGCGCCTCGCGCGCGACCTCGGCAGGACCTCCAGGGCGATGATCCTGCGCAACCACGGCCTGCTCGCGCTGGGCGAGACGGTGCGCGAGGCGTTCGACGTCATGTACTACCTTGACACCGCCTGCCAGATCCAGGTCGATGCCATGGCGGGCGGCGCCGACAACGTGCTCGAGATGACGCCGCAGGCGGCGCAGACCGCCGCGGCCCAGTTCGCGCGCCCGGACCGGACCTCGAAGCACAAGGACTGGCCGGCGCTGCTGCGGCTGCTCGAGCGCCGCGGCATCGCCTACCTCTAGGGCGGGCGCGGCGCGCTGCTCATCTGGCCGCGCTCCTTGCCCGGCAGGTTGAGCACAGTCGCGATCGTCAGGGCCACGGCGGCCACCACCGAGTAGAAGACCGCGCCGGGGCGGCCGGCGTCGAGCAGCCAGCCGAGGAACACCGGCGTCGCCATCGAGCCGACGTCCAGGCCCGAGTAGACGAAGCCGTACACCTTCCCGGTCGCGCCCGGCGGCGTCGCCGCGCGCACGATCAGGTCGCGGGACGGGTTGGTGAGCCCGCCCGCGAGCCCGATCGCGGCGAGCAGCGCGGGGAGCGCG
>Ga0187893_10008992_pt1 | contig 15536 bp, 26 predicted proteins | sample MA1701074metaG_FD_139574 | JGI IMG/M metagenome (GOLD analysis project Ga0187893, IMG submission 139574) | White microbial mat communities from a basaltic lava cave in the Kipuka Kanohina Cave System on the Island of Hawaii, USA - MA170107-4 metaG ... | reverse complement strand
GCCGCGTGACTACTCCGCGGAATCATCGCAACCACCGATAAGCAGGGCTGGGGGGCGCCATGCCGGAATCGTGCATTTCACCGCTGATAACCGCTGATAACGATCCGTATCAGGGGTTCTCATGCACCAGCTGAGCCTGACGTTCGAGCCCGGGCTCGCGCAGCGTTGGCGTGACGTGCGCGAGTGCTTCGCGAGCTGCGTCTACGCGCGCGGGCTCGGGCGCGTCGCGTCCGTGCTGGACGTCGCGCCGTCTAACCTGAGCGCCATGCTGAGCGGCGAGCGTCACCTGCCGATCGAGCTGGTCGAGCGCTACATGTCCGACTTCAAGGACACCACGCCGGCGCTGTTCCTCGCGGCGCGGTTCCTCCAGGACGCCACCACGCTGCAGCAGCAGGCCATAGCCGCGATTCCGGCGGTGCTGTCGCAGTTGCAGGTGCTGATGCAGCAGGCGAAGCCATGAACGCCGTCGTCGTCGCTGCCCCCTCCGGTGCCGTGCGTGAAGGCGCTCGTGACCTCGTGCGCCTCGCCAAACTGTGGCGGCAGCCAGTGGTCGGCGGCTTGTTCGCAGGGGACCGCGACGCGTTCCACGTCGTCGCCGTGATGGTCCTGGTCGACGCCGCTGGAACCGTCGGCTTTCGCGACCTCATGGGTCGCCCGATCGCGGCCGAGCGTGCGCACGGCATCGAGCTCACGATCGCCGAGGCGAGGGCGCTCGCCACATGAGCGATACCTACACGAAGCTGTTCCGCTCGATCACGGCCTCGAGCGTATGGGGAGAGCCGCACAGCACGCGGTCGGTTTGGACGACGATGCTCGCGCACTGCGACGCCGATGGCTGCGTCTATGCCTCCGTGCCGGGGCTCGCGCGGATAGCCAACGCCACACGCGAAGAGACCGAGACCGCGCTGCGTTCGTTCCTGGCGCCTGACCACGACAGCCGCACGAAGGAGCACGAGGGGCGCCGGATCGAGGTCGTCGACGGCGGCTGGCGCCTACTCAACCACGCGAAGTTCGCCGCGGTACGCACGGCCGCAGAGCGCGCCGAGTACAAGCGCAACTGGGACAGGGAGCACCGCCCCAGCGGTGGGTCGAGAGGCAAGCAGTCCGACACGAGTCCGACAGAGTCCGACACGAGTCCGACAAAACCCGACAGTCCGACCCCACTAGCTCTAGCTCTAGACCCAGCTAAGAGCAAAGAGCAGAAGCAAGATCAAAAGCATGGGCGCGCTGCGCGCGCGCTGCCGGACTGGCTCCCGCCCGACGCATGGGCCGAATGGGAGCGATACCGCCGAAGCCGTAAGGGCTGGACGCCCAAGGCCGCCGACCTCTGCCTGCGCACGCTGTCGAAGCTGCGCGACGAAGGCCACGACCCACGCGCCGTGATCGAGCAGGCGATCGAGCGCGGCTGGACCGGCCTGTTCCCGCTCCGCGGCAACGAGCTCGCGCGCGCCGGGCCTGGCCCGCCGAACGGCGTGCGACCGAATTCGGTGATGAGTGGCGTGATGCGGATGGAGGCGATGAAGCGTGAGCTGGCTAGCCGTGGAGATTCTGACGGGGTTCCAGAAGCTGCTGCTCCTGCGGCTGGCCAACTCGCCGTCGACAGACGATGAGCGGGAGGGCTGCGTGCGCACTTGGTGCGACACGCTGGTCGAGGCTAGGCCGTGGGATATGGAGCGCGACCGCGAGCTGATCCGCGACGCTTTCGAGGCGCTCGCGCGACGCCAACCACGCGAACTCGGCATGCCGGTGTTCTGGCCCGCTCCAGGCGAGCTGCTCGCCGCCATGCCGAAAGGCACCGAGCACGCAGCGCCGTATCACCGCGAATTCGCGCCGGCACCGAAAGCCTTCGCGCTCGAATGGCACCGAAAGGCCGGGAACAAGTCCGTCATCGCCAAGGCGAACGCCGCGTTCAACTCGCGCCGCATGGGACTGCCGGTTCCGTCGTGGTGCGAGCCGGCGAACGATGGCGAGCGCAGCGCGATAGACGCGATCACGCGCGGCATCGAACGACAGGTCGCGGCCGACACGCGCCGCATGAACGATGGGGAGAAAGCAGCATGAGAGGCGTGAACAAGGTGATCGTCGTCGGCTCGCTCGGGGCCGATCCGGAAACGCGCTATACGGCGAACGGTGGCGCAATCTGCGCGATCCGCATCGCGACGAACGAATCGTGGACGGACAAACAGACCGGCCAGAAGCAGGAACGCACCGAGTGGCACCGCGTGAAGATGTTCGGGAAGCTCGCCGAGATCGCGGGCGAGTACCTGAAGAAGGGGCGCCAGGTCTACATCGAAGGCTCGCTGCGCACGGAAAAGTACACCGACCGCGAAGGCGTCGAGCGCTACTCGACGGACATCATCGCGAGCGAAATGCAGATGCTCGGCGGCGTGCCCGGTGGCGGCGAGCGCCAGGAGCGCGCGCGCGAGAACACGGGCGACGAGTATTCGCAGGCATCAGGCGGAAGTGCGCGCCGCGCGCCGCAGGCCAGCGCGCCAGCAGCTGCGGCGGCAGGGGCGGCCTTCGACGACGAAGACATTCCTAGTAGAAAACAACCGTTCTGACCATGGCCGCCTTCGACCGCAACGCACTCACTGAGGCGATCGAGCTCGCGCTCTACACGTCGCCCATGCGCTGGCTCGTGCTCGAGATCACGTACGAGCTGCGCAAGCTGGAACTGCAGGAGGCCGCGGCATGCAGAACCTGATCCTTCGTACGAACCCGCAGCTGCGCGCGTCGACGCTTGAAACGCTGCTGCGCTACCTCGACTCAAACAAGGACCACGACATCGCGCTGACGGCGAAGCGCTACCGCGAGCCGCGTTCGCTAGACCAGAACGCCGCGCTGTTCGCTGTCGCGTATCCGCCGCTGCGCGAGCACACCGGCTACCAGGTCGCCGAGATCCACGAATGGATGTGCGGAGAGCGATGGGGTTGGGTCGATTACGACCTGTTCGGCCGCAAGCAGCAGAAGCCGCGCCGCACGACGACGACGGACGAGCAGGGCCGGCGCGCCGTGCTGTCGAAGGGCGAGTTCGCGGACTTCTACCGCTTCGTGCAGATGAAGGGCGCGGAGGCTGGTGTGCTGATCCCGGACCCGGACCCGTTCTGGCGCGAAGCAAGGGAGGCGGCATGACGCATCGACTCGTACTCGGAATCGATCCGGGCCAGACGGGCGCCGTCGCGGCGCTGGCGGACGGCGCGATCGCGTGCTTCATCGACATGCCGACGATGCCGCGCAAGGCCGGCGGGCACGAGGTGAGCGGCGCGCAGCTCGCGGCGAAACTGCGCGGCGTGCTGCAGGCGCACTCCGGCGCGTACGTGCTGGCCGTGCTCGAGCAGGTACACGCGATGCCGAAGCAGGGCGGCACCTCCGGCTTCCGCTTCGGGCAGAGCGACGGCATCGTGCGCGGCGTCCTTGGTGCGCTGGGCATCGGCTGGATCGAGGTGCCACCGCAGATGTGGAAGCGGCATCTGCGGCTGACGGGCTGCGACAAGGATGCGGCGCGCACGCTCGCGATCCAACGATTCCCGGAACACGCCGACAAGCTCGCGCGCAAGAAGGACGTTGGGCGCTCTGACGCGCTCCTGATGGCGGTGTGGGCCGAGGCGACCGAACAAGTCGCGCGAGCTGCGGCGTGACCGACGAGCTCACCGCGCCCGAGCGCGCCGCCGAAGCGCATCTTCGCCGGCAGTCGATGCCTGACGTGTTCGCGCTCGGCGGCTGCCGCGTGTGCGTGCACCGCACGATGGCGTTCGGCTGGGCGGATTGCGGGCTTTCGCCGCAGCTCAAGTTCCCGCGCTGCATCGAGCAGCCGGGCGGATTCGTGCGTGACGTGGGGGAAGCGGCGTGACTGACACACAGATTCTCGACTGGCTGATCAGCATCGCGAAGGAGGCCCCGCGCCCTGAATACACCGGCACCGGCGACGGCTGGCAGGTGATGATGCTCGCGATCTACGTCAAGCCCGGCGAGTCGATTCGCGACGCACTGATGCGCAACTACGACATCGACAACGCTGGGAAGGTCACGCCGTGATTTCCGACTCGCAACTCGACGAGCGCCTGGCGCAGTGGAAAGCCGAGTACGGCGAATCGCGCTGGCTGGCTGGCAATGGCGGCAACGGCGTCATCCAGTCGCTGATCGACCACAAGGGCTTCATCCCTAATTCGCGTGGCTACATCCCCGTGCCGATCCACACCGCGGCCGACGAGGTAGAGGCTGGCGTGCTCGAGCTGCAGTGCATGCTCACGACGCCCGGCACCGTGAACCCCTACTACCGCGCTGCGATGGTGCTGCGCGCCGAGTACCTGTCTCCGGGATGGCGTGGCGTGGCGCAGCGCATCGAGTCACTGCACGACGTCGGTCTGGCGATGAGCCGGGCGACGTACTACCGCGCGCTGCAGAACGGGCGGGTGTTCCTCGCCGGGTATCTCGTACAACGCAAAAAAACAGTTGCGTAGCTACGTGACATGGGGTATCAAGTGCATAGTGGCGTTGCTGTCTGCGGCGCCAGTCGAACCTTGGAAGCCCCGCCAGCGAGCGGGGCTTTTTGCGTTTCTAGGCCCCGTTCCAGCGACTAGCTCACATTGCCCACTCCCCATGGCGCAGCGCTGGCGTCTGGTCCGCTGCGTAGGCAGCACGGGGCGCCCACCCCGCATGGTCAGGTCGTGTTGTGGCACCTGGCCACTTTCCGCCCGCGCCCCACAGGCCGCGGGTTTTTCTTCGAGGTGAACCGTGGCCGAGAAATCCGTCGCTGCGCAGCTGCGCGCGCTCGCTGACCAGCTGGAAGGAGGCCTGGGCCAGTGGCCATGGGGCATCAACGAGTTCTCGCCGCCAGACGATCTAGACCGCGTGTCGTGGAAGTTCATCGAGGATGAAATCCTTCCCGAGTTCGGAACCGACATCAAGAATCCGGTTCTGAACTTGGATGGCTCGGTGACCTACCTGCAGGTCGAGGTTCCGCGTTCGGTGCACCTGCGCCAGACGGCGGCGCCAGGCACGTTCGGCTACCACAACGCGGCCAACGCCTCGTTCCTGGCACCGTTCAACTGCTCGCGGCTGCAAATTCCTGGCAACGCGCCAGAAATTCTGCGCGGCACTTTCTCGGCGTGGGACGACGACCTGGACTCGCTCAAGCGCAAGTTCCGTCGCCGCTGCCAGAACCTGCGCGACGGCAACGTGTTCGCAGTGCAACTCCCCGACGGAACGTACTGGGGCTTCAGCGGCGTGAGCTCGGACCCGGACCCGGGCCGGTGATCCTTCTGGTGTGCATCGTCGGCCTAGCGTGCACACAGGCGCCGACCGGCGTCGTCGTGGACTTCAGCCACCAAGTCGTGACGGCTGGCAGCATGGTCACGCCGTTCGATACGGCTTCACTCGCGCTCGCGGGCCCGGTGCTCACCGTGTCGCAGGGCATTTTCCGCAGCAACTTCGAGTGAGGCAGGGGGCGACATGGGCGACGCAGGGGCAGTCGCTGCGCTTGTCGTGGCGCTCATCTCGATCGTTACAGCAATCATCGCAGTGCCGAGGATGATCGAATCGGCGATCGAGAAAAAGGTCACAGATCGGCTGCAGCACTACTACACGAAGCTCGAGGTCGAGAAGCAGTTCGTGACGGCGTTTCACCACGCGGAAACGGTCGAGGACACGCGCGACGAGCTTCGGCACCAGCGCCGCCTTCTCGTGGTTGTTGCCCGCAAGCTCAACGTACCGGACGCGCAGATCGACGGGACCGACGTCGGCTGATGGACGTCTTTCCGCTCGCCCTGGCGTTCGTGCTTCGGCCGGACGTAGAGGGGGGGCTTGTCGACGACCCGCACGATCCGGGCGACAGAACGAACCTGGGCATCACCGAAGGCACGCTGCGCGACGCACGCCTTCTGATGGATGCGCTGCCGGCGACAGTTGAAGCGTTGACCAGAGCCGACGCCGAGCGCATCTACCGGCTGCTGTACTGGAAGCGCGCGCACTGCGACGAGATGCCTGATGCGCTGGCGCTGTTCACGTTCGATTCGGCAGTGCAGCACGATCCGCGTGACGCGGTGCGATTCGTCCAGCGCGCGCTCAAGCTGAACGCGGATGGCGACTTCGGTCCGAAGACGAAGGCCGCGGTTGCCGCCGTGAAGAACTGGTCTGCGACTTTGCAGGTCGTCTTCGCTCGTCGGGTGCATCACTACATGCTGCTGGACAAACTGGACGACCGCTACGGCTTCGGGTGGGCGCTGCGGGTGGCGCGTGCGTACGACACGGCGAAGGGCCTGCTGTGAAGGTCGCGCTGGTCCACGGCTTCAACGTCAAGGCCGGCGCGGCGCAATCGACTGATCGCCTGATGCGGCCGTTGGGAAACCGTGGCTACCTGGTGGAGGACTGGGACTACGGCTGGCTCGGGCTGGTCGGCGTGCGGCTGTACGCGAAGAAGATCGCGCAGCGCGTCGCCGAGCGAATCATGGCCGAGCACGCGCCCGTGAGCCTGGTCGCGCACAGCAACGGTTGCTACATCGTCGATCGCGCTCTCTGGCATATCGCGGAGACGTACGCGCAGGCGCCGAACGTTCACCGGATCGTCTACCTCAGCCCGGCGCTCGATCGCGACACGAAGTACCCGCCGCTTCCGATGGACAGCGTGCACGTGTTCCACACGGAACGCGACTATGCAGTGAAGTTCGCGGACCTGCTGCGCGGTCACCCGTGGGGTGGCATGGGCGCGCACGGTGCCCAAGCGATCGGCTACATAAACCACGACTTCACGCCCGAGATCGACGCGCACAGTGCGTGGGTCTACGACCACATGACTGAGTTCACGGCTTCACGAATCGACCAGGTATTGCAATGAGAATCATGCCGCTGATCCTGATCGTGCTGGCGCTGTCCAGTTGCGCCGCCGTGTACAGCTACGACCGCACCACGGCAAACGGTGACACCTGCAGCGTGAGCATCTACTCACGCCGCGATGTCGGTGGCCCGGTCAGCTTCGAGGCCGACAATGACTGCGGCGTCAAGGCAGGCACCGGCAGCCTCACGGGCGGCGATCTCACGGGCGCGGACGCGCTGACAAAGGGCGTCGTCGACAGCGTGCTCGATCGCACGCTAGGCCCAGCGCCTACGACCACCGGCGCGCCCAACGATGCACCACGGTGACGAATCGCGGGAAGAGGAACACGCCCGCGACATCGAACACGCCTACCACCGCGGCTGGAACGACGCCTGGCGCTCTGCGCTCGCGTACCCACCGAACTGGACACCCGAAGACGCGCGGCGCGCGTCGATCGAATGCGGGCTGATCGAGCCCACTGAGGACGACCGATGAGAGCCCTGATCACCAACTGCACCGCGAACCTCGCCGCGGGCGTGAACCGCTTCACGCTGACGTGGGGCCCAGGGCAGATCGTCGTCACCTGCGGCGCGACCACGACGGTGCAGCTACACGTCTGGAACATCGGCATCGGCGCTTGGGTGGCAGTCGGGGTAGGCATCACTGCAACCGGCGTGGCCACGATCGCTAACCCTGGCCTGTACAGCGTGAGCGTCACGTACTCGGCTGGCTCCGACCGCTGTGACGTGACGGTGTACGGGCCCGAGATGAGCACGTGAGCCATGGGCAAGCGCAGTAAACAAGGTGCCGCTGCTGACCCCGCGAAGCCCGCTCGCAAGCCGCCGAACGCAGGCAAGGGCCGCCCCGCCGGCTCGCTGAACAAGGTCACGCGGGTCATGAAAGAGGCGTTCCGCGACGCCTTCGACGAGCTCGGCGGCGTGAGCGCGCTCGTCAAGTGGGGCAAGGCCAACCAGACCGAGTTCTACAAGCTGGCCGCTCGCCTGATTCCGGTCGAGACGATCAATGCGCATTCGTGGCGCGACAAGCCCGCCAGGGAGTTGACGAAGAGTGAGCTACACGCCCTCGCCTCAGGAAGCAGCGAAGGAGCTGCTGTCGAGGCAACGAGCGTCCGAAAGCCTCACTGAGTTCGCGCGCTACGTCGACGCGGAGCACCCGCCGGCGCAGCACCACGAACTGCTGTGTAGCGCGCTGGACGAAATCACGGCTGGCACGCTGAAACGCCTGATGGTGTTCATGCCACCGGGGTCTGCGAAATCGCACTACACCTCGGTCAAGTTCCCGGCCTACTACCTCGGCCGGCATCGCGACCACGGCGTCATCGCTGGCTCGTACAACGACGACCTCGCGGGATCGTTCGGCCGCAAGGTGCGCAACCTAGTCGACGCCGACGAGTACGCGAACATCTTCGAGCTCGAGCTCGCGCAGGACAGTCGCGCGAGGGGTGAGTGGGAAACCGACGACGGCGGGTTCTACTTCGCCGTGGGCGTGGGTGGTGGCGTCACTGGGCGCCGCGCCGATCTGCTGCTGGCCGATGACCTGATCCGCGGCCGCAAGGACGCCGACAGCGAATCGCTGCGCAACTCGACGTGGGACTGGTGGCTGTCCGACTTCCGTACGCGCGGCAAGCCCGGCTACGCGCTCGTGCTGATCATGACGCGCTGGCACGAGGACGATGTTGCCGGGCGCATCCTGCCCGACGACTGGGCCGGCCAGTCCGGGTGGGTGAAGGCGAAGGACGGCGAAGAGTGGTTCGTGATCTGCCTGCCAGCGCAGGCGGAGGAAAACGACATCCTCGGCCGAGCGAAGGGCGAGTGGTTGTGGCCGGAGTGGTTCGGCACGGAGTTCTGGGAGCTCACCCAGGCGACTCAGCCGCCGCGCAACTGGTCATGCCTGTACCAGCAGCGCCCGACGGCGACGGACGGGACTTTCTACCGGCGCGCATGGTTCCCGCAGAGCGACACGCGGCCCGAGCGCATGAACGTCTACATGGCCGGCGACTTCGCCGTGACCGAAGACGGCGGCGACTTCACTGAGCTCGGGGTGTTCGGCGTCGGGCCGGACGAGCACGTGTACGCGCTGGACTGGTGGCATGGGCGCACGACCGCTGACGAGTGGATAGAGCGCTGGCTCGAGCTGGTGGATCGCTGGGACCCGCTCTGGTTCCTCGGCGAGACCGGCCCGATCAAGCGAGCGATCGAGCCGATTCTGCTCAAGCGCATGCGCGAGACGAAGACCTCGTGCGCGATCGAGTGGCTGACGCACTCGGCCGGCTCGAAGGAAGCGATGGCGCGCCCGTTCCAGGCGATCTCGTCGATGGGGCGCGTGCACTTCCCGAACACACCTTGGGCGGAGCGGGTTATCGACCAGCTGTTGCGCTTCCCGACCGGCAAGTACGACGACGCGGTGGACGTGTGCAGCCTGTTCGGCCGGTTCATCGACAGGACGTGGAAGGCACTCCCGAAGCCGAAGCGCGAGGTCACGCTGGCTGAGGCGGTCACCGCGAAGGCGCAGGTGTCGACGTTCATGCCGACCGGCATGCAGAAGATTCTCAAGAAGGCAATGAAACGATGATCGACCGCGAGGAGCCAGCTGCGACGAAGCTGCGCGACCGCTGGCTCGGCCGCATTTCGCGCGAGGTCGATGCGCACAAGAACTGGCGCGACAAGGCGAAGGAATCGCGTGACGCCTTCGACCCGAAGGAGAAGCAGCCGGCCTTCCCGATCTACTGGTCTATCATCAACATCATCAAGGCCGCGATCTTCGCGAAGGCGCCGGTTCCGGACGTGCGCAAGCGCTGGGCCGAGAACCAGGGCGGCGACAAGCAGGCGCAGATCGTCGAGCGCTCGCTGGTGTACGACATGGACGTGGAGGACTTCGACGGCGAGGCGAACCTCGCGGTCGAGGACTATCTCGTCGAGGCGCTTGGTGTCTCGAAGGTCGAGCTGGAAACGGTCACCGAAGAGCGCCCGGTCTTCGACCCGACCGACCCGACCGTCGTGCTCGACATCAACGGTGCGCCGCTTGAGCAGGGGCCGGATGGCAAGCCGCTCGTCGCGCCGGCCACGCAGAAGGTCATCGCGAAGCAGGGCGTGCGCCACGTGCACTTCAGCGCCCGCGACTTCCACTGGGAGCCGCAGAAGAGCTGGAAGCGTGTCGGATGGGTCGGTTTCGACCACCACATGAGCCGCGCCGACATCAAGGCGCAGTTCCGCGTGAAGCTCAAGGCGTCGACAACTGCGGGCGAAGGCGGCGACAGCGACAAGGCCGCGAGCCAGAAGTACGAGGTGCGCGAGGTCGTGCACGAGGTGTGGGACCTCAAGGCGAAGAAGCGCCTTTTCGTCAGCGAGTGCCACCACGACGTGCTCGAGGAAGGCCCACTGCCGATGGATCTGGCGAGCCGGTTCCCGTGCCCGCGGCCGATGATGACGAACGTCGCATCGAACGACCTGCTGCCGCGACCGGATTACCAGAAGATCAAGGGCCAGTGCGACTCGATCGACACGCTCACCGGGCGCATTCGTGCGCTGGTGAAGCAGCTGAAGGATATCGGGTTCTACGACGCGCAGCTGGGCGAGCTCGGCGACCTGCAGGACCTTGAGGACGGGCAGCTCAAGCCGGTCGAGAGCCTGCTCGAGCGCCTTGGCCAGGCGCCTGGCGTGAAGGCCGGATTCGACAGCGTTGTCGCCAAAGAGGACCTGAGCAACAAGGTCTCGGTGATCCGCGAGTTGATCGTGCAGCGCGAGAGCGAGAAAAACGCGCTGTTCGAGACCCTTGGCATCGCCGACATCATCCGCGGCGCGTCGGACCCGCGCGAGACGATGGGCGCGCAGCAGCTGAAGGGCCAGTGGGCGAACGTCCGCATCGGTCCAAAGATGCGAGAGGTCGCGCGCTACTTCCGCGATCTCGCCCGCATCCAGGCAGAAGTAACCGGCAAGTACGTGCAGCGCGAGCAGCTCGAGAAGCGCACGGGGATGGCGATCTCGGATCAGGAGTACAAGCAGCTGCAGTCCGAACTCGGGACGGCGTACGTAGTCGACATCGAGACCGACTCGACGCTGGCGCAGGACGCCTCGCAGGACAAGGCGGACACGCTCGAGCTGCTGAAGGTGCTGAGCGACTACATGGCGCGCTGGCTGCCGATGGTGTCGGCGGGGCAGCTGCCGGCTTCGTTCGTGAAGGAGCTGCTGTTGATGGCGGCTCGCCCGTACAAGAACGGGCGCCAGCTCGTCGACGAGCTCAACTCGCTGCCCGACGACGCGCAGCAGCTGCAGCAGTTCCAGCAGCAGGTGCAGAAGCTCACGCAGGACCTGCAGGCGTGCCAGAAGCAGCTGCAGGAAGCGCAGGGGCAGCTCGGCCAGGTCAACGCGCGCGACGAGCAGCGCAAGGACGTGGCGACGGCCTCGAGGTCGAACCTTGAGGGTGCGCAGGCTGACGAGCGTCGGGCTGACGCGCAGGAAACGGCTGTGCGGACGATGCAGGCCGCGACGCAACCGCAAGTCGTGGTGCCGATTCGGTGATCGTGCTGGAGCCGCAGGTGGTGCTCTGCGAAGCCGTGGAGCGCGCGCTCGGCATTCAGCTCCTAGGCGAGCGTACTGCGATCGGAGTAGCGGGCGACGACGGCATTCGCGGCGTGCTCGCGTTCGACAAGATCAGCAGCACCGATTGCGAGATGCACGCGGCCGGGCAACGCGGGTTCATCACGCGCGGTCTGCTGCGCGCCGCTGGGCGGTGGATGTTCGAGGGCTGGGAGGTCGGGCGCGTGACGATCCGCATCCCGGAGCGCAATACGTACCTGATCGAGATCGCTGAGCGGTTCGGGTTCAAGCCCGAAGGGCGGCAGCGCAAGTTATACGGGACCGACGACGCGGTTGTCCTCGGCCTACTGGCATCGGAGTTCAGCTATGTCGCCCAGCAGACCGCGCACCGTAGCGCCGCCTGACCCATCCATCGCGATCCGCGAGCAGGGTCGCCAGAACCGCGTCGGTCAGCGCACGCCATTCGGCTCGTCGCTGTATCGCGAGGAACCGGATGGCAGCTATGTCGTCGACACCGAGCTGTCGCCGGGCATGCAGGCGCTCGTTGAACGGCAAGGCGGACTCGCGATGCAGGACAGCAATCGCGCGCGCGTGGACCCGGGCCTGAGCATGCTCGCGACGGCGCTCATGGGGCGCTACGGCGGGCGCATGGGACTGTCTGCTGACCAACTCGGCTCCATTGACCTGACGCATGGAGCAAATTCGCCGCGCATCCCGAGTGGAGGGAGGGGCCCGTAATGCCGACGCCGCAGATTCCCGGCCTGCCGCCGGCTCCGCCGCCTCCACCGATTCCAGGGCAGGTGCCGCAGTTGCCGCCGGGCTCGAATCCGACGCCGCAGAATCCGCTGCCTCCGCCTCCGCAGGACGCGGCTCCGCCGGCCGATCCTGCGCCGCCCACCGAGCAGCCGCCATCTGGTGGTGGCGCGACAGGCCAGATTTTCACGCCCGGCATCGGCTGGCACACGCCGGGCCAGGGCGGCAACGGTTGGGGCTCGTGGGGGCCGAACTACTCTGATGGCCAGATGTACGGTGGCGTGTCGCCCACGAGCGTAGGGCAAGTGCGTCCGGAAGACCTCGCCGGCTTCGAGGAATTCGAGGACGCTTCGTACGAGGCCGCGCTGCGCCGACTCGATCCGCAGTGGCAGGCGCAGGAGCGCGCGTTCCGGCAGCGCATGCTGTCGGCGGGGCATACCGAGGGCGGTGAAGCGTGGGACAACGCGTGGGCGAACTTCTCGCGCGATCGCAATGACGCGTACCAAGGTGCGCGCCGCGGTTCGCTCGCCGATGCGCTCACGGCGCAGGGACAGGCGTTCCAGCAGCAGTTCGGCCAGTCGCAGCTCGCGAACAACCTCGCGACGGCAGGCATCGGTGCTCAGGCGAGCATGTACGGCTCGGACAACGCCACGCGCGCGTCGATGTACGGCCACGACATGGGCCGCGCGAACTTCACAGACCAGCTCAACTTCAACCAGGGCGAAGCGGATTTCCGCAACCTGATGTCGCTGCTCGGCTACGGTGGCAGCACGAACAGCAGCAACAACCAGCTTCTCGGCTACGACCAGGGCCGCGCTGGCGTGTTCAACGGCATGATCCCGGGCGTGCAGCCGGGCCAGATTGATGTCACGGGCCCGTACGCTGCCTACCAGCAGGGCCTGCAGAACAACGCGAACTCTCAGAACCAGGCCGACGCGCAGGCCCAGCAGCAGCAGATGCAGGCGGCGATGCTCGCGGCCTCGTTCTTCCTCTCGTCGCGCTCGGCGAAGACCAGCGACGGCCCGCTCGAGCCGCATGTCGCGCTCGCCGCGCTCGCCGCGCTGCCCGTCGATCGCTGGAAGTACCTCGGCTCCGACGTCGTGCATGTCGGACCGTACGCGGAGGACTTCAACCATTCGGTCACCGGGCAGCCGAAGACGACGATCAGCGTCATTGACATGCTCGGCACGCTCGTCAGCGCGGTGAAGGGCCTGCACGATATGGTTTCGCAGCAGAGCGAGCGCATCGATGCGCTGGAGGTCGCGCATGCCGCAGGGTGATCGCACCGGCATCGCCGACGCGCTGATGAACCGTCGCGAAGGGCAGGGCTTCTTCCGCACTGCCGGCCGTGGTATCGCGCGTGCGTGGAATGCGACGCCGATCGCTCACTTCGCGCGCGGCGACTTCCTCGGCGGATTCAACGCCACGCCGATGGGAATGATAATTGCGCAGCTGCGCGGCGGGAATCCGCTTGGGCCGAACAACTCGCGCGCGTTCCTCAACGCTCGGGACATGGGCCCGCCGTCTGACCTCGCCGGCAGTGAGGACACCTACTCGATGGGTCCGCCAGCCTCGCTCGCTGGTAACACGCCGACGATGCCCGGCGTGACGGTCACGGCTCCGCGCTACACGGGCGCAGCTAACGCGGCAGACATCTACGGAGGCGCTGCTGGTGGCCTCGGGCACCTCATGGGCCCGACCCCGATCAAGCAGAGCGGCATGACATTTCGCACGTTTCAACACGAGGTATAGACCATGCGCTACGGACTTGCAGACGCCATGATGGGTCGCAGAATGCCGCCGGGTCCACGCTCAAACGACACCTACATCCAGCAGCCGCGCGGCGGCGGTGGAGCGTCGGTCCGTGGCGCGTCGAGCTCCTGGAACCCGATGTACGAGCCCGGCAAGTTGCGTGCTCCCGGCAGCGGCGGGATTTATTCCTCATTGAGTGACGGCAGAGGTGGGCGCGGTCCGATCACGGATCAGAGTGGGCGATCGATCGCTGGAATTGACATCATCGGTGGCCCGGGCACGTTCAGCGCGCAATCTGGGCAGATGCAGCCGTGGGGGGCGTCGCGGCCTGCATCGCAGGGCTACGCAGGCCAACGCCCGAGCATGGGCGGCAATGTCGCGCAGCTCGGGCCACCGATCGGCATGACGGTTCCGTCGCCAGGTGGCTGGGAGCCGAATTTGGCGAAGCCCTCTGCGGTACCGATTGGGAAGCCGTTCGTCGCCGATCCGATCAAGCCGCTTGAAGATTTCCAGCGCCCCCCGCAGAGCCCGATCCCGGGCGGCCGTCGCTTTCCGTAAGGAGCACCGATGTACGGCACGCTCGACAACCCGATGCAGATCACGCCGGGTTCGATCGTCACGCAGGAGCAGGACGCGCAGCGCCGTGCTGGCCTCGCTGACGCGCTGATGGCGCAGCAGCTGCAGGCCGGCCCGAGCAAGGGCCTGAACCTGCTGCTGCCGTTCCTTCAGGTCGCGGCGTCGAACTTCCAGAATCGGCGCGCGGACCGTTCCGCCGGCGAGGCGCTCGACAAGCGGCTGACGTGGGAAGGGCAGCAGAAGCGTGCGGCACGCGACGAAGAGCGCGCGTACCAGCGCGACATCGAGAAGCAGCTGCAGAAGCAGCGCGAGGCGAATGCCGACGCATGGGGCCTCAAGGGGCGTCAGCGCGCGGTGTACATCGCCGACGGCAAAATCATCGACGACCCGAAGCCAGCGCGACATGTCGTGAAGGGCTCGCTCGTCGACGAGAACGGCAACGTGCTGTACAGCGCGCCGCAGGAGCCTCGCGCTCCCGCCGCGCCGCATGCGATGTCGTTCGACGACTACCAGAACCTCACCCCCGAGGAGCGCGCCGAGTACGACCGATTCAAGGGCCGTCCGCCGCGCACCGATCCCACGCAGCCGAAGCCGCCGAGCTCGAAGGACCAGCGCGTTGCGGCCGGTCGTGGCGCGGCGCTCGACAACGCCGAGCGGATCCTCGGCGAGATGGAGCAGATGCTGCCGAGCACGGGCCCGATGGACCAGTACTGGCCTGGCGAGAACCAGGCGAAATTCTCGAAGCTGCAGAGCCAGCTGCTCGACGTCTGGAAGGGTGTCGTGCGTCAGCCCGGCGAAGGCACGTTCACCGAAGGTGATCGCGACGCGCTGATGCAGGCGCTTCCGAAGCTGGGCGATCGGCAGGAGGTCAACGCTGCGACGATCGGATCGCTGCGCGAGCAGATCGCCGGCGCAGTCAACGTGATCATTCAGGCCGCGCGCCTGCGCGACGGCACGCGCCGCATCACGCACATCAGCGAAATTGTCGGCATGGAAGGCGAAGTCGTCACGCTGCAAGACCTGATGGTTTACGAAATCAGCGGCGAAGACTCGAATGGCCGCCTGATCGGACGCCACCGGCTCACCGG
>Ga0187893_10008991_pt1 | contig 15536 bp, 15 predicted proteins | sample MA1701074metaG_FD_139574 | JGI IMG/M metagenome (GOLD analysis project Ga0187893, IMG submission 139574) | White microbial mat communities from a basaltic lava cave in the Kipuka Kanohina Cave System on the Island of Hawaii, USA - MA170107-4 metaG ... | reverse complement strand
CCCTAGGCGAGCCGGGTCGTGGTCTCGGCGCCGAACGCGTCGGTGCCCTGGTAGAACTTGCGCGACAGGAACCCGATCACCTCGTCGGAATTGCGAAAGCGCGCGTCGCGGTCCTTCTCCAGCAGCTTGTCGAGCAGCCGCTGGTAGTCGCCGAGGTGCTCCGGCAGCAGCGGCGGCGGCGTGTTGAGGTGGTGCAGCGCGACCTCGACCGCGGTCTCGCCGTCGAACAGGTGCTGGCCGGCGAGCATCTGGAACAGCAGCACGCCGGCGCTGTAGATGTCGGTGCGCAGGTCGAGCGCGAGGCTGCGCACCTGCTCCGGGCTCATGTAGCGCGGCGTGCCGAGGATCTCGCCGTGGCTGGTGCGGTCCACCGAGTCGATGTGCTTGGCGATGCCGAAGTCGACGATTGCGAGGCTGCCGTCGGCGCGAAACATCAGGTTCTGGGGCTTCAGGTCCCGGTGCAGGATGCCCTGCTCGTGGATGTCGCCGAGCGCGAACATCAGCTCGCGGAAGATGCGCAGCGCTTCCTCCGGCGCGATCGCCTTGCCGCCGAGCCGCTTGTTGAGGTCGCCGCCGTCGAAAAACTCCATCACCAGGTACGCGTTCTCCTCCGAGACGCCGTGGCCGTGGATGCGGGCCACGTGCCGGCTGCGGATCCGCTCGATCAGGTTGTACTCCTCGATGAAGCGGGCCAGCGCGCGCTTGTCGGTCATCACCTCGCTGCGCAGGATCTTCACCACCAGCGGCTCGTCGTCCCCGACGCGCGAGGCGAGGTAGACGCGCGACATGCCGCCCTCGCCGATCAGGCGCAGCACCTTGATGCCGGGGATCCGGACCTTGGCACCGAGCAGGTGGCCTTCCATGCGCGCGGCGACCTCCGGCGGCATGGTCTTCTCGACCTTGTCGTGGGTCAGCTCGCGGATCGAGGTGATCAGCCGCTCGCGCGTGAGCTCCTGCTTGCGCTGGTAGTCGTCCGCACCCGCCTTCATCGCGCGCACCGCGATGCTTTCGTTGCCGGCGCCGGTCAGAAACACCACCGGCGGGCAGTCGGCGCGCTGCTTGAACTGCCGCAGCCATTCCAGCCCGTCGCCGCGGCCCAGCATGTAGTCGAGGATGACGGCGTCGTAGTCGCCGAGCGGGAACGATGCGTCCGGGATCTCGCGCGCCAGCGGGTCGTATTCCGCCACCTCGGCCGCGGGCCACTCCTGCTTCAGGTAGTGCGCGAGCAGGTTGCGCAGATCCTCGTCGTCGTCGATGACCAGGACTCTCATGTGCGCTTCCTATGCCGGCGCCACGCGCAGCGCCACCACCTCGACGGGCTCCGCCTTGCCGCGCAGCACCACTTCGCGCCGGTTGAGCATGGTCGAGCGCCCCAGCAGCGAGCCGAGCGACAGCACTGCCCGCGGGCCGACCAGGATCTCGTTCGCCGCCGCGATCTGCATCAGCCGCGCGGCGACGTTCACGGCGTCGCCGATGATCGTGTAGCTCATGAAACTGGGGGCGCCGACGTTGCCCACCACCACCTCGCCCGCCTCGATGCCGATGCCGACGCCCACGTTCAGGTCGTGCTGCGCCTTCCAGTGGCGCGCGATCGGCACGAAGCGCTGGATCATGGAGCGTCCCGCCGCCACGGCGCGCTCCGCCGCGTCGGGCTGCGCCACCGGGACGTTGAAGCCCACCAGCAGGCTGTCGCCCGCCATGCTGAAGACGGTGCCCTCGTGCTCGTGCACGGCCTCGGTCAGCTCGGTGAAGAACTCGTTCAGCATCGGCACGACGCTCGACACCGCGACGCTCTCCGAGAGATGCGTGAAGCCGCGCAAGTCCGCGAACAGCGCGACCACCGCGGCGCGGTCGCTCAGGTTGCGGAAGGCGCCCGAGGTGTCGATGCGCGCATCGAGCAGCCGGTCGGCGACACGCGGCGAGATGTAGCGCAGGAAGGTGCGCCGCAGTGCCTCGCGCTGCGCGGCCTCCTCGGCCTGGCGCCGCGCCTCGAGCTCGCGGCGGGTCTGGTGCAGCTTGCGCAGCGTTCTGACGCGCGCGATCAGCTCCTCGCGCTTGACCGGCTTGGACAGGAAATCGTCCGCGCCTGCCTCGATGCCGCGCACGCGGCTCTCCTGGTCGTCGAGGGCGGTGATCAGAACGACCGGGATCAGGGCCGTGGCCTCGTCGCCCTTCAGCCTCTGGCAGACCTCGAAGCCGCTCGGCCCGGGCATCATCACGTCGCACAGGATGAGGTCCGGCGGCGACAGCCTGACTTTGCGGAGGGCGGCGTCGCCGTTCTCCGCGACCGACGTCGTCATGCCCTCCTTGTCGAGGAGCCGGGCGAGGAATGCGGCCATGTCGCCGTCATCGTCCACCACCAGCACGCGGAACTCCCCCTGCGCCGTGTGGCCGGCGGCGAGGTCACTCATAGACGACCTTCACGCGCGCGAGATACTCGGCGTATTCCGCGATGCGCGATTCGATTGCGGCGCGGTCCGCGCCGCGCGCGCCGTCCTCGATCTGCTTGCCGAGCGCGGAGACCTTCTCGAAGCCGTACGAGTTGCCGACGCCCTTCATGCGGTGTCCGAGCTGGCGCAGCTGCTCGAAGTCCCCGGCGCCGAGCGCGGTGCGCAGTGCCTCGATTTCCTTCTGCCGGTTCTTCATGAAGGTCGGGATGAGATCCTCGAGGTCTTTCGCGACGATGACGGTATAGCTCGGCTCGGACATGGGTGCGCGGTGCGCAAGTGGGCGTAAGGAAAGGGATTATAGGGACAGCGCGCGCTGCACGCGCCCGGGGCGTTGTCAAACGATGTCAGGCGCTCGGTCGGAGCGGGCAATTCAGCGGAAGTCGTGCGAGCGCGGGGCGAGGCGCCCGAGCGAGCGCTCGAGAAGCGGGCTGTGGTCCTCGAGGCGCCGCGCGACCAGATGGACCACCTCGCCGTCGCGCTCGATCACGCCCTGGACTCCGAGCAGGCGCGCACCGAGCAGCTCGCCGCGCTGGCGCTCGGCGAGGTCCGCCCAGACCACCACGTTGACGCAACCGGTCTCGTCCTCGAGCGTGACGAACACCACGCCGGTCGCGGTGTCGGGCCGCTGCCGGCAGGTGACCAGGCCTGCGGCGCGTGCCCGGCGGCCGTGCGGCAGCGTGCGCAGCTCCTCGGCGCTCGCAAGCCGCCTGCGCGCCAGCGCCGGCCGCAGCAGCGCGAGCGGATGCCTGCCGAGCGTGAAGCCGAGGCCGCTGTAGTCGGCGACGATGTCCTCGCCCTCCGAGGGCGGCTCGAGCGCGGGGACATTCTCCGGCAGCGGCACGCCGAGCGCGGGCCGGCCCTCGGCGCCCGAGGCGAGCCAGTGCGCGCGGCGCCGATGGCCCGCGAGCCCCCGCAGGGCGCCCGCGGTCGCGAGGCGATTCAGATCCCGGCGGTTCAGTGCGGCCCGCCGGGCGAGATCGGCGACCGATGCGAACGGGCGCGCCGCGACGATGCGCAGCGCCGCAGCCTCGGCGAGGCCCATGACCGTGTGCAGGCCAAGACGTACCGCACCCTCGCCCTGGCCCGTACCGCCTTCGAGCGTGCAATCCCAGTCGCTCAGCGCGACGTCCGGAGGCCGCACTTCGACGCCGTGGCGGCGCGCGTCCTGCACCAGCTGGGAAGGGGCGTAGAAGCCCATCGGCTGGCTGTTGAGCAGCGCGGCGAGGAACGCCGCCGGGTGGTGGCGCTTGAGCCACGCCGACACGTACACCAGCAGTGCGAAGCTCGCCGCGTGCGACTCGGGAAAGCCGTACTCGCCGAAGCCGAGGATCTGGCGGTAGAGGCGCTCGGCGAATTCGCGGCGGTAGCCGCGCTCGAGCATGCCGCGCACCAGCCGCCCCTCGAAGTGCTCCAGGCCGCCCTTGCGCTTCCAAGCGGCCATCGAGCGGCGCAGCGCGTCGGCCTCGCCCGGCGTGAAGCCGGCCGCGACCATGGCGAGCTGCATCACCTGCTCCTGGAAGATCGGCACGCCGAGCGTGCGCGAGAGTACCCCCTTGACCGCCTCGCTCGGATACGTCACCGGCTCCAGGCCCTGCCGGCGCCGCAGGTAGGGATGCACCATGCCGCCCTGGATCGGCCCGGGCCGGACGATCGCCACTTCGATCACCAGGTCGTAGAAATTCGCGGGCTTCAGGCGTGGCAGCATGCTCATCTGCGCGCGCGACTCGATCTGGAACACGCCCACGGTGTCGGCGTGGCCGATCATCTCGTAGACCGCGGGGTCCTCGGCGGGAATGTCCTCGAGCCGCATGCCGGCGAGGTCGAGCGCGCGCCGGATCGCCGAGAGCATGCCGAGCGCGAGCACGTCCACCTTGAGGAGCCCCAGCGCCTCGAGGTCGTCCTTGTCCCATTGGATCACGGTGCGCTCCGGCATCGCGGCGTTCTCGACCGGGACGAGCTCGGCGAGCGGCCCGCGCGAGATGACGAATCCGCCGACATGCTGCGACAGGTGGCGCGGAAAGCCGATCAGCTGGCCGGCAAGCGCGAGCAGCCGCCCGACCGCGGGACTCTGCGGGTCGAGCCCCGCCTCGGCAAGGCGCTCGGGCAGCACCCGGCCACCGTCCCACCACGCCAGCGTCTGCGCGACCCGCTCCACCTCCTCGGGCGCGAAGCCGAGCGCCTTGCCCAGGTCGCGCACCGCGCTCCTCGGCCGGTAGCAGATCACGGTCGCGGCGAGCGCCGCCCGCTCGCGGCTGTACTTCGCGTACAGGTACTGGATCACCTCCTCGCGCCGCTGGTGCTCGAAATCGACGTCGATGTCCGGCGGCTCGTTGCGCTCCTTCGACACGAAGCGCTCGAAGAGCATCGACATCCGCCCGGGGTCCACCTCGGTGATCCCGAGGCAGTAGCAGACCGCGGAGTTGGCGGCCGAGCCCCGGCCCTGGCACAGGATTCCGCGCCCGCGCGCGAAGCGCACCACGTCGTGCACCGTGAGAAAGAAGGCCTCGTAGCCGAGCTCGGCGACGAGCGCCAGCTCGTGCTCGATCAGTGCCCGCACGTGGCCCGGCGCGCCGCGCGGGAAGCGCCAGGCGAGGCCCCTCAGCGCGAGCCTGCGCAGCCAGGTCGCCGGCGTCTCACCGGGCGGCACCAGCTCAGCGGGATACTCATAGCGCAGCGAGTCGAGCGAGAAGGCGCAGCGCTCCTTGATCTCGAGCGTCGCGGCGAGCAGCTCCGGCGGGTAGATCTGCGCCAGCCGCGCCCGCAGCCGCAGGTGGCGCTCGCCGTTCGGGTAGAGCGCGCGGCCGCACTCGTGCACCGGCCGGCCCAGGCGTACCGCCGTGAGCGCGTCCTGCAGCCTGCGGCGCGAGCGCAGGTGCATGTGCGCGTCCCCGGCGGCGACGAGCGGCAGCCCGGCGCCGTTGGCGAGCGCATACAGCGCGGCGAGCCGCGCGCGGTCGTTCGGCCCGCAGTGCAGCTCGGCGGCGACCCAGGCGCGGCCGGCGAAGCGCTCCGCGAGCCAGCGCGCCTCGCCCGGATCGGGACGCTCGCCGGGCACGAGCAGCGCCAGCGCCCCGCATCCGCCGAGCGGCTCGAGATCGGCGCGCGCGAGCGCGTAGGTTCCCTTCTGCGCCCTGCGGCGGCCGGCGCTGACGAGCGCCGCGATCGCGCCGTAGGAGGCGCGGTCGACGGCGAGCAGCACGAGCTTCATGCCGTCTTCGAGCCGGATCTCGGTGCCGAGAAGGAGCTTCAGGCCGTGCTCCTTTGCCGCAACGTGCGCGCGCACCGCGCCGGCGAAGGAGCACTCGTCGGTGAGCGCGAGCGCCGCGTAGCCGAGCGCGGCGGCGCGCGCGGCGAGCTCCTCGGGGTGCGAGGCGCCGCGCAGGAAGGTGAAGTTGGAGACGCAGTGCAGCTCGGCGTACTCAGGCAAAGATGCCATGCAGGAACCAGCCTCCTGCGCGCTCGCGGTAGACCCACAGCAGCGCTGCATCGCCGCTCTGCGCGATGAAGTAGTCGCGCCGCGCCTCGGCGCCGTCCCACCAGCCCGACTCGATCCGCTCCGGGCCGGCGAGCAGCACGAAACCGTCTTCCCCGACGGGGCGCGGCGGCTCGAGCAGCCAGAGCGGCCGCGGCCCGGCGCCGGCGCGCGCGCGCGGCGGCGCTGCACCCGGGGCAAGCCATCGCCAGGCGAGCTCCGGCCGGTGCTCGGCGTGCAGTGCGAGGCCGTGCACCGCCTCGCCGCCGAGGCGCGCCTGCAGCCGCTCGATGAGGCGTGCCCAGTCCTCGCCGGCCGCGCGCGCGTCGCGGAAAAAACTCCCGCTGCCTCCGGGCAGCGGCGCGAGGTCGGCCGCCTCGAGCCGGACCGCTGCGACCGGCGCGGCGAGCGCGATGCGCGCGAGGCGCTCGCGCGCGAGCGCCGTGAGGTGCGCCGCCTCGCGGCGCGGCGCGGCGAGCGCGACCTCGAGGCGCGTGGCGCCTGCGCCGTGGTGCAGGAGCGTGAGCGCGAAGCCGCGCGCGCCGGCGTGGCGCGCGGCGAGGAACCCCTCGAGTTGCGCGAGCAGGCGCTGCGCGACGAACAGCACGCTTTCGGCCTGCGTCACCTGCGCCGGCAGCTCGAGCCTGGCGTCGAAGCGCGCCGGCGGGACGAAGAAGGCGCGCGCCTCCGGCGCCTTTCCCAGCGCCCGGTCGAGCTCGTCGAGCAGCGCCTGCCCGAAGCGCAGCGCGATGCCATCGCGCGGCAGCCGCGCGAGCTCGCCGAGCGTGCGCACGCCGAGGCGCGAGAGCAGCTCGAGCGCCTCCGGCCCCGCCCCGGTCACCGCGACCGGCAGCGCCGGGAGCGCGAGCCCGCCGCCCGCGGCGCGCCAGAGCGCGGCGCGCGCGGTGCACGCAAGCGCGAGCACGGCCTCGAAACCCAGGTCCGTGAGGCCGGCGCGGATCCGTGCGGCGAGGCCCGCGACGCCGCCGAAAAGGCGCAGGCTGCCTGCCACTTCCGCCGCCACGCCCTGCGGCGGCTCGAGCGATACGCGCGGCGTGAAGCGCCCCAGCCACATGGCGACGCTCTCGAGCGCGGCACGCTCGGGCTCAAGCCGCGCATGCCCGCGCGCCAGCGCCTCGGTACGAAGTCGCGGAAAGTGGAGCCCGACCCAGCGCATGGACCGGTCTTGGGATGGAGATGGCAAGCGCCGTCGCGGCGGGAGCGCCGCGGCGTTTGAGGATGCGCGCCGCGAGCCGCCCTTCGCGCCACTCGAGCGCAAGGCGCAGGCACGCCGGCGAGGGCTGGCGCGCCGCCCCCGGCGGGCGAAACAGCGCCGCGAACACCGGGCGCTCCTGCGCCGCGGCCGCGAGCCGGCGCAGCTCGGCGTAGTGCGCCTCCGGCAGCCACGCGAGCAGGGCATGGCAGGCGCCCGCGCGCAGCACCTGCTCGGCGGCCCACAGCGCATCGCGCCTGCCCGGCGCCCGCACCACGGCCAGGTGCTCGAGCCGCACGCCCGCGGCGGCGAGCGCGGGCGCGTAGGGCAGGTACGGCGGGGCGAGCCAGGCGATGCGCCGGCCCGCGCCGGTGAGCGCGGCCAGCACCGGCATCACCAGTTGCAGTTCCCCCACCCCGTCGCGCGGGGCGAGGATCTCGGTGAGCGCGCCGATCGGCCAGCCGCCGCCGGGCAGCTCGGCATCGAGCGCGGTGAAGCCGCTCGGCAGCGCCGGCGCGGCCGGGGCGGCGGGCGCCCCGCCGCGCCAGACCGGCTGCCGGCGCAGGATGTCCTCGAGGGGGGTCACGAATACTGTATTTATATACAGTATCCGGGGCTCCGGTCAAGAGGCGCCGCTACCCCCCGGCCCAGCGCCTGACCGCCTTGAGGATGCGCGCCTCGGGAAAGCCGAGCTGCACGAGCACCGGGGCGCGCTCGAAGATCTCGCCGTAGCGGCGGATCAGCCCCCCTTCCAGCTCGCAGCAGCTGATCCCCGCGAACCCCGCCCGCCGGCCCTCGCTGCCCGGGATGCGGGAGACGTAGGAGAACTCGTAGCGCGCGTAGCCGAGCCGGCCGTCGCAGACGACGCCAGCCACGCGCCACGCGAGTTCGCGCGCGTCGCGGTGGAAGAAATCGGTGACCATCCGCGCGATCGCCTCGCGGCCGGCGAATTCGCCGTAGAAGCCGTCGTGGTAGACGCCGGCGGGCACGAAGCACGCTGCCGCGCCCGTGCCGTCGCCGGCACAGATCGCCGCCGTCATGCGCTTGAGCAACGCTTCAAAATCACGCGTGACCTGGCTCATGTCAGCCTCCCTTGGCGCCGGCGAGCTCGAGCAGCATGGCGCGCAGGCCGCGCACGACGCGCGCAAGGCGCGCGTAGTCCACCTTGTCCGGCGTGTCCTGCGCGGTGTGATAGTACGGGTAGCGGTAGGGCGCGGTGTCGGTCAGCATGAGCGCGGGATACCCCTGCTCCCAGAACGAGGCATGGTCCGACCAGTCGACGCCCGGGATGAACGCGGGCGCGGCGACGCCTTCGGAGGGGAACTCGGCGTGGCGCCGGAACGCCGCGATCGAGTCGTGCAGCAGCGCGCGCGAGCCGAGGTTCGCGACGAAAGCGAGAAAATCGCCGCGCGACGGATAGAAGAAGCCGAGCGGGAACGGGTAGCGCTGGCTGCCCGGCTGGTCGGAGTACCAGCCGACGGTTTCGACCGAGAACATGGCCATGATGCGCTCGCCGCGCTCGCGCGAGCGCCGCGCGTAGCGCCGGCTGCCCATGTCGTCCCCCTTGTAGTACGGCGGCTCCTCGTTCACGAACCAGACCAGGCGCAGCGTGCGCTCCGGCCGCGCGCCGCGCATGAGGCGCGCCAGCTCGATCAGCGCAGCGACGCCCGAGCCGTTGTCGTTCGCGCCGGCCGCGCCGGTCACCGAGTCGTAGTGCGCGCCGGCGAGCACGATCTCGTCGCGCCGCGCGCTGCCGGCGATCTCGATCTCGAGGTTGCGCGCCTCGCCCAGGCCAGCCTTGAAGCGCTGCGCCGCGACCGCGTAGCCGAGGCCTTCGAGCCGGCGCTCGATCTCGCGCGCCGCGGCCTCGAGCTCCGCGGGACGCTCCATGTTGTGCTCGCGGCTGGCGATCGCGACGACGTGGCTGCGAAGATTGCTTTCGAGCTCGCGTTCCACCGCGCTCAGCGGCCTGAGCGGACCCGAATGGGACGCGCCCGGAACCGAGACCATGTACCAGAGCAGCCAGGCGACGGCCGCGGCCAGCGCGAGCCAGAAAAGCATCCGGGCAACCAGGAAGCGTCGGGCAGTCAGCAGCCGGCTACTTTAGCCGAGGAGCGAGCCCGCCGACAGAAACCCCGGTCCGCAGCGCTGGGCGATGGGCAACAAGAAACCCCGGCCGCCCTCGCGAGCGCCGGGGTTTCGTTCGAAGATGGCCTGGCGGTGACCTACTAAGGCGCTCCGGCACCAAGGTGCCATGGACAGGCCCTGGCGGCTTGGAAAGAATCGGCGCGCCAATGAAAGCTGCCGCCCCTTCCGGCGAGTCCGACGCCGCCCTCAAGGCGCGGATCCGCGTCGAGCTGCCGGCGAACGCGTTCGCCCCCCAGCCCCTTTGGGCTCTCCCGGCGGTGCCTCTCGTTGGCGCGATCGCCGGGACCAGCGTGCTCCTCGCCACCCTGCCGCTTCCCTGGTATGCGGGCCTCGCTGGCGGGGTGTTTCTCGGGCTCCTGTATGCGAGCCTCACCTTCCTCGGGCACGAAGTGGCGCACGGCACGACCGTGGGCCCGGGACCGCTGCGTGAAGGGATCGTCTACCTCGCATTCGCCGTCTATTGCATTTCGCCGCACCTGTGGCGCGTCTGGCATCACCGCGCGCATCACGCGCATACCAATATGGCGGGGCATGACCCCGACAACTTCGGCACGTTGGACGAATTCCGTCGCCATGCCCTTTGGTGCCGGATCCTCTACCGCCTCGCCCCCGGCATGAGCCACGGAATATGCCTCGCGTTCATATTCCTGTGCTTCTTCTTCACGCTCCAGGGGCAGGGCATGTTGTGGTCCAAGTCGAAGCGGTTGCCCGATTTCGCGCCGCTGCGGCGGCGCCGGGCGATCGTCGACAGCGCGGGGATGGCGCTCGTCTGGATCGGCATCGCAATGGCGGCGGGACCGGCCGGCGCTGTGTACGTCGTGCTTGTTCCCATGTTCGTGGCCAATGCCGTCGTCAGCTCGTATATCATCACGACTCACATGCTGTGCCCGCTGGTGGATCGTCCCGATACTCTGAAGACGACGATGAGCGTCACCACGCCGCGCATCGTCGACCTGGCGCATTTCCATTTCAGCCATCACGTCGAGCACCATCTGTTTCCCGGCATGTGCAGCCGTTTCTACCCGCTGGTGCGCCGGGTGCTGGTACGCGATTTCGGCGGACGCTATCTGGCCCCGCCGTATTGGCGGGCGCTCGGCCGCCTGATCGTCACCCCGCGCATCTACGACGGTCCTGAAGAGCTGGTCGACCCGTTCAGCGGGAAGCGGGTCGATGTGCTGCGCAACCTCGCTAGGCTGCGGCCAGAGCTTCCCGGAGGAACTTGAGATAGCGCTCGCGCCACTCGGCCGATGACGTCGCGAAGGCCTGCGCATGCCGCGCGCCCGCCATCGTCCAGAGCACGCGGTCCGCGCGGTCGAGATTGCAGCTCTCGAAGAGGCGCGTGCCCATCTCGAGGGGAGTCCAGCGGTCGCCGTCGCCGTAGAGGAAAACGACCTTCCGCACGCCGCGCAGCATGCCGACCTGCGCGATCGGACGCAGGGAGCGCTCGAGCTCCGGCAGCAGCGCACTGAGGGCCGTCAGGACCGCATTGGCGACCGGGAAGCGTCCCCAGTACTCCTTCAGGCTGGTGAATACCGATTCGAAGACCGCAACGGAGAAGCCATGGTCCGCTCGGGCGAGCGAGCAGAGCGCCCGTGCGCCGCCGAACGAGCTGCCGAAGACCGCGGTGGGCAGACCGGGCGCGAGGCGGCGCAGCTCGCGTCCTGCCGCGAGCACGTCCTCCACGTAGCCGAAGTTCCCCTCCTCGCTTTCGCCGAAGCCGTTGAAGTCGAAGAGCAGCACGTTGAACCCGTTGTCGCGCAGAAAGCGCGCATGGCCGTCGCGCAAGAAGAAGCCCTTGGCTTCGCTTCCCATCGGATGCGCGAGCAGCACGTTTCCGGCCGCCGGCGTGCCGTGCGCGGCACCGAACAGACAAGCGAGCCGCGCGCGCGAGCCGCTTGCGATCTGCAGGGGTTGCCAGTCCTGCGGGTTCTCCGCCCTGGGAAACGTCCACGGCTTGCGGAACTTGCCGAAGAACGGCGTCTTGAGGATGCGATACGCCAGCATGGCGCACCATTTTGCCGGACTAGCGAACAGGATCGTATCCGTCGTGCGAGAGCATGACGGATACGATCAGTTGAACTGAGCCGCTGAGCGGATTAGGCGAGCGGACGTGCTTGGGGATTGAATGCGGCCCTGGAAGCGGCGTCGTGCACGGACCGGTGTGCATGAGGGGCGGGAGGTCACGGTGCGGCTGGCGAAAGGCGGCCGGATCGTGAACGGCGTCGGCGCCGACACCGACATCGTGGTCGCGTCGGCAAAGGCCTACGTCAGCGCGCTCAACAAGCTCGCGAGCAAGGTCGAGAGAATCAACCCGCAGCACCAGATGTGAGCGCCGCGCTCGTCCCGCTGGCCGGCAGGCAATGAACTTGCGGCGCACGTGGCTTTTCGTGCCGGGGGCGGACGAGGCGGCGCACCGGGCGGCGGCCCGCTCGGGCGCCGACGTCATCGTGCTCGAGCTGGAGGACTTCACCCCGCCCGAGCTGCGGCCGAAGGCGCGCGCGCTCTCGCCGCGGGCCTTCGAGCGGTGGCGCAGCGCGGGCGCCCTGGCCGCGGTGCGCGCCAACCCGCTCGAGGGCGACGGGCACGCTGACCTGGCCGCGGTCCTCGAAGCGAAGCCGGACATCGTCATGATGTCCAAGGTCGATGCGCCGGAGCAGGTGCGCGCGCTCGCCGACGCGGCGCCCGGTGTCGAGCTGGTTCCCAACATCGAGTCCGCGGCGGGGCTCCTGCGCGCCGCCGAGATCGCGAGGGCGCACGAGCGCGTCACGGCGCTGCTGGTCGCGAGCGAGGACATGGTCGCCGACCTCGGTACCCGGCGCAGCCGCGCCGGCGAGGAGCTCGCCTACGTGCGCGCGCGCTTCCTGGTCGAGTGCCGCGCCGCGGGGGCCGAGGCGATCGACTGCCCGTACACCTTCAGCGACGCGAAAGGCGCCGCGGCGGACGCGCGCCGGGCGAAGCGCCTCGGCTACCGGATGAAGAGCCTGGTCGACCCGCGCCATGCGCTGGCCATCAACCGCGTGTTCACTCCGAGCTCGGCGGAGCTGGCCAGCGCAAGGAAGATCGTTGCCGCCTTCGAAGCCGCCCGCGCCGCCGGGAAAGACCGCGCCAGGGTCGGCGGCGCGCTGATCGAGGTGCCGATCTACGCCGCTGCCAAGCGCCTGCTCGCGGCGGCGGGGCGCTAGCTAGCTATTCCGGGAGCGTTTCGCCCGAGCCGCCCATCTCCTTGGGCATGTCCTTCATCTTCGGCAGGCCGTCGCGCACGCGCAGCACCGTCTCTTGGTAGTTCACGTGCAGGGCCGGCTTGAAGGCAAGGCCGGGAATCGTTGCGGCGAAGACGTCCGTGACGCCCCACCCCGGGTGCTCCGCGAACAGGTGGCCGCCGCAGTCCCTGCACCATTTGCGGTAGCTCTTCTCGGTCTTGTGGTAAGTGCCGACGCGCTCTGCGCCGCGGGTCACGGTGATCGAGTCCGGTTTCCAGAGGGTGAAGGCGTTGAGCGGTCCCGCCGACCACTCCCGGCACGACGCACAGTGGCAGTACCCCATCGCCACCGGCTCGCCGCTGACGCTGATCTCGACCGCGCCGCAGAAGCATTTGCCGCGGTATGTCGTCGCCTCGCTCATGGTGACTCCTGTTCGGGCAGCCCGGCCTTGAGGACGGCCTCGCGGTGATGCGCGAGATCGCTCTCGCGCTTGTAATGCAGGATCGGAACCAGCGTGCTGCTCCAGGTAAAGCGCGGGTTCTGCGCCAGCACCTCCTGCGCGTGCTTCTGCGCCGCGAGAGTGTCGCCGAGCTGAGCGAAGCTGGCGGCGAGGAACGAGCTGTGAAACTGATCCGGCGCCGCGATGCGCTTGAAGGCCTCGATCGCCTCGGCGTAGCGGCGTGCGACGAAGTAGGCGCGCCCGAGGTGGTTCCAGAAGCGCGGCGGGTGGTATGGGTTCAGGCGCATCGCCTTCTCGATCCACGGCACGCCCTCCTCGGGCCGCCCGAGCCAGGTGAGGAGCTCGCCCTGCTGCACCACGATCAGGTCGTCGTTCGGGTTCAGGCTGAGCGCGCGCTGCTGATGGTGGACCGCCTTGTCGTAGTTCTTCTGCGTCAGGCGCAGCGCGGCGAGCACGCGCTGCACGTCGCTGTCGTTCTCGTCGAGCCCGAGCGCGATCTCCAGATGGCTCTCGATCACCCGCTTGGTTGCGTCCGGATCCTCGCTCCAGTCCCGGATCCAGGCCTGGCCCAGGATACAGGCCTTCCAGGCGTGCGCGTGCGCATACTTGGGGTCGAGCTCGAGCGCGCGCCCGATCAGCACCTGGGCCTTGTGGTTGTCGGCGCGCTTGGCGCGGTGGTGCAGCACCTTCGCCTCGAGCACGAGCTCGTAGGCCGCCATGCTCTCGGTCGGCTTGCGCTCGGCGCGGTCGTGCGCGGCCGCCGCGACGCGCCCGGGGAGCGTCGCCACGATCGCTGAAGTGATCTCGTCCTGGATCGCGAAGATGTCCTCGAGGTCGCGGTCGTAGCGCTCGGCCCACAGGTGGCGGTCGGACTCGCCGTCGATCAGCTGCACCGTGACGCGCACGCGGTTGCCGGCGCGGCGCACGCTGCCCTCGATCACGTACTGCACGCCGAGCTCGCGCGCGACCTTGCGCACGTCGACCGCCTGGCCCTTGAACTTGAACGAGGTATTGCGCGAGATGACGAAGAGGTCCCTGAAGCGCGACAACTCGGTGAGGATGTCCTCGGCCAGGCCGTCGGCGAAGAATTCCTGCTCGGGGGAGCCACTCAGGTTGGTGAACGGCAGGACGATGATCGAGGGCTTCGCGCCCGCGGCCGGCTCGGCGACCGCATGCGGCGCGGGCGCGCGATCGAGCGCTACGCGGTAGACGCGCGTGCGCCCGGCGATGTTGTGCAGCTCGTGCTCGCCGGCGTCTTCGAAGGCGAGCTTGAGCTTGTGGCGCACCTCCTCGTACACCTTTCCAGAGACCGCGATGCCGCCCGGCCTGGCGAGCTTCTCGACGCGGGCGGCGAGATTGACGCCGTCGCCGTAGATCCGGCCCTCCTCCACGATGACGTCGCCGAGATTCACGCCGATGCGGAATTGCATGCGCCGGTTCTCGGGAAGCTCGCCGATGCAGGCCCCCAGCTGGGCCTGGATCTCGACCGCGGCCTCGACCGCGTCCACCGCGCTGCCGAACTCGGCGAGCATGTTGTCGCCCGGCGTGTCGACGATGCGCCCGCGCCGCGCCTGCACCAGCCTGGCCACGATCTCGCGGCACGAGCCGAGCAGGCGCACGGTCGCGGCGTCGTCCTCCGCCATCAGGCGGCTGTAGCCCTGCGCGTCCGCGCTCAGGATCGCGGCCAGCCGCCGCTGCATCGTGCCCTCGCTCACGCACCAATCATAACGCCTCAGAGGGTCAGACCACGATTTCTCGGCTGAAAAGGGAGTCTGACCCTATTTCGCGCTGTTTGCGAGCCGCGCGTAAGCGACGGCGGCGGCGAAGAACGCGAGGCTGAGCACGATTTCCGCGGCGGCGAGCGCCTGGGAGGCGCCGCGCTCGCTCCAGGTGCGCACCACGCCCTCGGCGAACCACGCCAGGATCAGCATCGAGGCCCACTGGTAGGTGGTGCGCCGTCCGGCGAGAATGCCGCCGAGGGGCAGCGCGAGCGGCAGCGCCTTGAGCGCGAGCCACGAGCCGCCGGGCCGGAGCGGCGCGAGCCACAGCTCCCAGGCGAGGCACAGCGCGATCAGCGCGGCGAGCGCGCCCGCGGCGCTCCAGCGGAGGAACGGCAATGAAGGACCTGGCACCCGAGATCTACCGGCAGCGGCTGCTGATCGAAGGCTACTACACGGTCGACGCGACCCGCGAGTCGCTGGCCGCGTTCCTGCACGGGCTCGCGGCGCACCTCGGGCTGCGCGCCTACGGCGAGCCTGCGATCTTCTCGCCGGGCGGCGAGGGCAGGGCCGAGAACCAGGGCTTCGACGGCTTCCTGCCGCTGGTGGATTCCGGGATCTCGGTCTACGTCTGGAGCGCGCGCCGCTTCGCCTCGGTGCTGCTCTACACCTGCAAGCGCTTCGATGAGGCCGCGGCGATCGCCTACGTGCGCGACGCGCTCGGGATCAGGGGCGAGCTCGCTTCGACCTCGATCTAGTGCGGTTCCAACTTATTGACGCGAACGGAGCGGATACCGGTCAGCCGATGGTCCAGTGTTCCGGTTTTGCGGTGCCGGTAACGCAAATAGCGATAGATGCGGCGCCGGCGCTCCGTG
>Ga0187893_10008990_pt1 | contig 15537 bp, 13 predicted proteins | sample MA1701074metaG_FD_139574 | JGI IMG/M metagenome (GOLD analysis project Ga0187893, IMG submission 139574) | White microbial mat communities from a basaltic lava cave in the Kipuka Kanohina Cave System on the Island of Hawaii, USA - MA170107-4 metaG ... | reverse complement strand
GTGGTCGTGACCGGAACGCTTTCTACCGTGGGGCAGACACCGTGCAACCCGAGTGTTGGCGGTGTCGCCAAGGGACACCTCGTCAAGGAGGTCGACGCGCTCGGCGGCTTCATGGGCAGAGCCGCTGACGCGTGCGCGATCCATGGCAGGATACTCAATCGCAGCAAGGGACCTGCGGTCCGATCCACGCGGGTTCAGGTCGACAAGGCTCGCTATGGCGCGCACGCACGAGACGTGCTCTCGGGTACGCAAGGCATCCAGATCGTGGAGGGCTTGGTCGACGCGGTCGTGCTGGGCCGTGGGGGCGATGCCGATCGTGTCACCGGTGTGCGTCTCGCCGACGGAAGCGAGATCGCGGGTGGTGCGGTCGTGATCACCACGGGGACATTCCTGGGGGGTGTGCTGCATACCGGCCTCGAGCAGCGTCCGGGTGGCCGAGTCGGAGAGCCACCAGCTCGCCGTCTGTCCTTGCAGCTCGCAGCGCTCGGGTTCGCGCTCGCACGGCTCAAGACCGGAACGCCGCCGAGACTGGACGGCAGGACCATCGATGTCACGCAGCTCGAGCCGCAGCCGAGCGAGGAACCGATCCCGAGATTCACTCAGCCCGATGATCCCCGGCCACTCGCGTTCGAGCTTCCACACGTCGCGTGCCATCTCACGTGGACAAACGTGGCTACACACGAGCTCGTGCGTGCACATCTTCATGCATCGCCGATGTATTCCGGACGCATCGTGGGACGCGGGCCGCGATATTGTCCATCGTTGGAAGACAAGGTGGTTCGCTTCGCCGACAAGGCGCGACATCAGGTTTTCCTCGAGCCCGAAGGGCTGGATACCGTCAGCGTGTATCCCAACGGGATCTCGACGAGTCTCCCGGCCGAGGTTCAAGAGGCGTTCGTCCGTACCATCTCGGGGCTCGAACGCGCCAAGCTGCTTCGTCCGGGCTATGCGGTCGAGTACGACGCGGTGGATGCCCGAGCGTTACGTCATACCCTCGGCAGCAAGGATCTACGTGGCCTGTACTTCGCGGGACAGATCAATGGCACATCGGGTTACGAAGAGGCTGCCGCGCAAGGCTTGCTGGCAGGCGCCAACGCTGCGCTGTGGTTGTTGGAACGAGACGCCCTCGTCATCGGGCGCGAGCACGGCTACATGGGCGTATTGGTCGACGACCTGGTTACCCAGGGATGCGATGAACCGTACAGGATGTTCACGTCCAGGGCGGAGTATCGACTTTTGTTGAGGGAGGACAATGTGGAAGAACGGCTGTCGGAGCTGGCCTGGAAAGCCGGTTTGACGGACCACCTACGATTGGAACGTGCCCGAACGAATGCACGAAGGGTGTCCCGCGCAGAGGCGAGGCTGACGGCTTCGCAGCCAGCGGACGACGAGCCCTGGGACGAGCCCTGGATCGTCGAACGCGCGCGTGCGCGTGCTTGTTACGCTGGGTACATCGACCGCCAGCTACGGGAGGCTGAACGATTGAGAGGAGGGGTTGCGGAAGACCTCGCGCTGCCAATGGAGCTCGACTATTTCGGCCTGTCGGGGCTTACCCACGAAGCCGCCGAACGGCTTGCGCGTGTGCGACCCACCAGCACGGGACAAGCTGCGCGGATCCGCGGGATCACGCCAGCGGCGGTGGCATGTCTGTGGGCTCATGCCCGCCGACTGCTGCTCACGCCTGCGCACCACGAATCACGTCTCGAAGGACCGCCTCATCGAGCTCCGTGAGGTTCTTGAAGCGCAGCGCAATGCCATTCGAGCGCCCTTCGTGGACGCTGCCGATCCGTACCACCTCGGCATCGAGCAAAAGCGGGTTTCGCTGCTGTCCGCGATGAAGCGCCACAGTGACGTTCACGCCCAACGGCAATGACCGATTGGATCGGACGTAGGCGCCCTTACTGGACAGATTGACTGTCCGAGACAGCAACATGAAGTGAAACTGTGGGGCGTGCAGCTTGAGCTCGACCGAGACGTTGCACCTGGGTCGCGAGCGTCGATCGTCGGGGTTGTCGGCCGTGGTCAACGTTTCACCCACACTCACCCACCTATACCAGCTTGTGCGCCTGAAAAATACCGATGAAGTTGAGCTTCAGCCTCTGCGTTGAGGGCGCAGAACTGAACACCAAAGCCTGCCGCCACTGGATCGGGTTCGGCTGCGACGACCCACCGCACCCGCGCTCGAATGGGCAGCATGGGCGTAGTGGAGGGACCGTGCGTCGACAACGCTGGTGGATGCAGCCAGAGCTGGACCAGGTCCCCTGGGCGTAGCTCGAGATCGGATTCGACGAACGCACCGCCGAGGCCAATTCCGCGCGTTCGTCCGCATCCTCGCCGAGAGCTTTGGCCCTCGTCGATCACCTCGATGTCCACGGCCCACGCGAGCTTGACTGGGGGTCGAAACGCCGAACGGGACTCACCGTAAGCGCGATGCTCGCGGACATCCGACTCATCCATTGCGGGCCTCCTGGGATCGAATGGCAGATCCCGCGCTGGTTGACCGGTGCCCCCCCGGGGGACATCCTTGCGCGCCTTGAAGGCGCACTTCATCGGCATTGGTGGCACCGGAATGGGAGCATTCGCTGCGCTCCTGAAGCAGGCTGGACACGAGGTTCGGGGCTCGGATGTCGACCTCTACCCTCCCATGTCGACACAGCTCGACGCGCTCGGGATTCCCACGATGCAGGGTCATGGTGCTTCGAACCTGGATTGGGGACCCGATTGCGTGGTGGTGGGCAACGTCTGCTCTCGTGAGCACCCCGAGGTCGTGGCGGCCCAAGCACGTGGTTTGCCGATCGAAAGCTTTCCGAGTTTGCTTGGCAAGACGCTTTTGCTCGATCGCCGATCGCTCGTCGTTGCGGGAACCCACGGCAAGACAACGACCGCGAGTCTCGTCGCTTGGCTTCTGCGGGTGGCCGGAGAAGATCCCTCGTTCCTGATCGGAGGTGTACCGACCAATTTCGGCCGAGGATCACATCTGGGCAGGGGTCCAGCGTTCGTCATCGAGGGAGACGAATACGATACCGCGTTCTTCGACAAGGGTTCGAAATTCCTCCACTACCGACCGTTTCGTGCGGTTCTTACCAGCGTGGAATTCGACCATGCAGACATGTTTAGCGGCATGGAAGCGGTTCGCGCGGCGTTTCTCGCGTTCGTGCGCGCGATTCCCGACGAAGGCGATCTCGTGGTCCACAGTGACGACACCGAAGCCATGCGCGTTGCCGCGCTCGCCCATTGCCATGTCTTCACGTATCGCGTGCTTCCCGAGCAAGATGACCACAGCCACGACGCTGACTTCATGTGCGCGGTCAAGCCTGGCAGTAGCAGTGCCTATCACACCATATTCGAGGTGTTCGAACACGGCGAAAGCCTGGGAGAGTTCCAGACGATGTTGGTTGGTCGTCACAACCTGGCCAACGTGCTCGCTGCCATCGCTCTGTGCCGACGCGAGGGCGTCGATGTCGAACGATTGCGTGCAGGTGTTCGTCGTTTTCGCGGGGTGAAGCGGCGTCAGGAGTTTTTGGGCGTCGCCCATGGTGTGCGTGTGATCGAAGACTTCGCCCACCATCCCACGGCCGTGCAGCTCACGGTCACCGCCATGCGGCGTCGCTATCCTGACCATGCGCTGCACGTGTGTTTCGAGCCCCGCAGCGCTTCGTCGCGTCGCAATGTGTTTTTCGATGCCTATGCGAGTAGTTTCGATGCTGCGTCATACGTATACATCGGAGCGCTGTATCGACCGGACAAGATCGCCCCGGCAGATCGACTCGATCCGACCGCGTTGGCCAAGGCGATCCAGGGCAGGGGAGTCGACGCACGTGCGTTTCCCGACGTCGATGGACTCGCTTCGGCGGTCGTCGAACAGGTATCGCCCGGCGACACCGTCGTGGTGCTGTCATGCGGGGCGTTCGGGCGACTACCCGAGCGGGTCTTGTTCGGGCTCGGCGATCCCGTGATGCCAGCCACGCCAGCCGATCGTATCGCCGTGGACGAGCTGTTGGTGCGTTATGGCCTCCCTCCGGTGGCTGCAGCCGACGAGGTCGATACGCTCGTGATTCCCGAACCACGCGCCGACGAGCAGCGTGACATCATCGCGTGTGTGAGCTTGCATATTTCGGGCGAGGCCGCGTTCCTGTTCGGGCTCGCCGTCACCCCCGAGCGTCGCGGCGAAGGGCTCGGATGGGTGCTCGCAGACAGCGTGCTTGGACATGCACGAGCGCTGGGTGCTCGAGTCGTCTATCTCACGACCAGCACCGCTGCGGATTTCTTCGCAGGCAAGCTCGGTTTTCGTCAGGTCGCCGCCGACGCCATCGCTCCAAATGTGAGAGATAGCCGGAATTTCGCTGCTTCTGCCGGGTTGCCGAACGCCGTTTGCATGGTTCTCGAGCTTCCTCATGGAAACGGACGATGATCCCCATCACGGTCGCAGGACGCGTTTGCATCGATCCGCCCGTCGTGCTTTCTCCGATGGCCGGCGTCACCACCATGCCAATGCGGACCATCTGCGAACAGCTCGGGGTCGGTTTGACCGTCACGGAATTCTTGAGCGCCGATGCACTGTGTCACGGTGCCCAAAAGACGCTCGACAAGTTGTGGCCCACGGGCACAGGCAAGCCATTCGCCGTGCAGATCTTTGGGCGTGAGCCCGAGGTGTTGGCCAATGCCGCGGTCATGGTGCACGAAGCGGGGGCCGAGCTGGTCGACATCAACATGGGGTGTCCTGCCAAGCGGGTGGTTCGTGGTATGGCGGGGTCGGCGCTCATGCAGGAGCCTGAGCTGGCCGAGCAGTTGGTGGCCGCGGTTCGTCGCGTGTTGCCGGACCGGGTTCCCGTGACCGTCAAACATCGTGCCGGGTGGGATGACGCCCATCGCAACGCTCCCGAGTTCGCGGTGCGCATGGTCGACGCAGGTGCGGCGATGATCACCGTGCATGGACGGACCCGCTGCCAAGGCTTCAAAGGCTACGCCGACCACGCGATCATCGCGGCGACCCGTGCTGCTGTACCGGCCCATGTTCCGGTGCTCGGAAACGGTGATGTGGGGTCGCTCGGCGATCTTTCACGTATGCGCAAAAACACGGGTTGCGACGGTGTCATGATCGGACGTGCGGCCGTCAGCGATCCATGGTTGTTTCGTCGCATCGCATGTGTTGCCGCGGGAGCGCCCGATCCGGGACCCGCGCGACCCGGCCAGCTCGGTTGGCTCGTACAACGGTATCTCGAGCTGGCGCTGGACATGGACGTGATGCCGGAATCTCGCGTCGTGATCGAGATGCGCAAATTCGTCGCTGCAGTGAGCAAGAGTCATCCAGGAGCGGCGAGCTTTCGCGCGCTCGTCAATCAGGTGACCGCCGCGAAGGCCCTGCATGATCTCGTGTTTTCGTTTTTCGGCTGCGAGCCGATTGAAGCTTGGAAACCACCAGATGCACCTAGTCCCGCGAGCTCCCACGGAGCCATCGCAACGAGCTCTCGTCGTGCGATCTCCATGACCGCCGTTTGAAATGACCGCCGTTTGAAGGTTCGCGCGAATTACGCGTATCGCTTCGATCGGTCGGGCTGGCATTGACACGCCGATGGCACCGTCCTAGGGTGCGCGGCGGCTTGGCCCCGGTCACGCACAAGCAACTGTCTCCAGACATCGAGCGGCGCATCCAGCAGCTGTGGTCGCGTTATCCGGCCGAGAACGTGGCCAAAGCACTGTGTCTGCCGCTTCTGACCATGGCTCAGGAGCAGTTTGGCGCGGTCGACGACGAGGTCGTGCACTTAGTTGCAAAGCGGTTGGGGCTGCCGCCTTCGCACGTGTTTGGCGTGGTCACCTTCTACACGATGTTCACGCGCAAACAGCTGGGTCGCTTCCATCTCCAGGTATGCACCAACATCGGTTGCATGCTCGAGGGCGGCTATGAAGTGTTCGAGCACTGCAAACGACGGCTGGGCATCGACAACAAGGGAACGACATCGGACGGGAACGTGACGTTGACCGAGGTCGAATGTCTGGCGGCGTGTGGCTACGGGCCCGTGGCGCAGATCAGCGAAAAAAGCCAACCGGATATCCCGCTGTACTTCGAGAAGCTCGACCGTGAACGGGTCGACAAGCTGCTCGACGCGCTCGCACGTGGTCGTGTACCCGAGGAGCTCGGAGTTTGAAGATCATCAGCACGCACTTCGACGAGCCTCGGGCCAAGGACATCGTCTACTACGAGTCCACGGGTGGCTACCAAGCCGCACGCAAAGCCATGACCATGGATCCGCACGGGATTGTCGACGAGGTCAAAGCGTCCAACTTGCGGGGGCGCGGTGGCGCGGGCTTTCCCACCGGAATGAAGTGGGGATTCATTCCCAAGGATGCGCGCGAGGTTTATCTCGTCATCAATGCGGACGAGAGCGAGCCCGGCACGTTCAAAGATCGTCACATCCTCTATTGGAACCCACACGTGCTCGTCGAAGGCATCATTTGCACGGCCAGGGCGCTGCATGTGCGAAACGTTTACGTCTACATCCGCGGCGAAATGCTTCGTGAGTACCGCGTGCTGCAAGATGCGATCGAGCAGGCTTACCGCAAGAACTATCTCGGTGAGCACATTTTTGGCACCACGGAGAACCTCCATGTCACGGTACACCGCGGAGCAGGGGCGTACATCTGCGGGGAAGAGACGGCGCTGCTGAGCAGCCTCGAAGGTGACCGCGGATGGCCGCGTCTCAAGCCGCCGTTTCCTGCCATCAAGGGTTTGTTCGGAAAACCCACCATCGTCAACAACGTCGAGACCATCGCAAACGTGCCGTGGATCGTGTGGAACGGCGGGAAGGCGTTTGCCGAGCTCGGTACCGGCCGTTCCGGCGGACTGCGTTTGCTCAGCGTATGTGGCCACGTCAATCGCCCGGGCGTGTATGAGCTACCGCTCACCGTGACCGGTCGACAGCTCATCGACGATGTCTGCGGTGGCATGCGCAAGGGCCGTGCCGTGAAGGGTGTAATTCCAGGCGGCGTATCGATGCCAGTGCTCGCTGCCGACGAGCTCGACGTGCCGTTCGAGTTCGATGCGCTCATGAACGACACCCGCATTCGCGAGCTCGAAGTGCGTCCGGGTGTCAAGTTCGACCTGGGCGGTGGACGGACGTTGCGCACCATGGCGGGCTCCGGCGGGGTCGTGGTGATGGACGAGAGCACCGATATGGTGGCAGCGTGCGCGCGTATCATTCGGTTCTTTGCCGAAGAAAGTTGTGGTCAGTGCACGCCGTGTCGCGAAGGCTCGGGTTGGCTGGCCAAGGTCGTCACCCGAGTAGAGCAGGGGCATGGCCAGTCCGGAGACGTGGATCTCATGGCCTCGATCGCGGATGGCATCGCAGGCAACACGATCTGCGCGTTGGGGGATGCCGTGGCATGGCCGATGCTGGCGTTCCTCACCAAATATCGCTCGGAGTTCGAGGCGAAGCTGGCGAAACCAGCCTCGCAACGCATGGAACGAGCCGCCCAGGCAGGTGCAGCGTGACGGGCACGGAGGTGGTGTTCTGGTTGGCAGCGGTCACAGCCGTCTTGAGCGCGCTCGCCACCATCACGCGGCGGAACCCGGTGGTGGCGGCAGTATGTCTCGTGGCATCGTTCTTCGCGGTTGCCGTGGTCTACGTCTTGCTGTCCGCGACGTTTTTGGCAGCCATCCAAGTGCTCGTGTACGCGGGCGCGATCATGGTGCTGTTCGTGTTCGTCGTGATGGTGCTCGACAAGGACGATAGCGGGGAGATTCGCCACGCGGGGCCTACCCGCATCTCGCGATACGGCTACAACGGAGCGTGGATGTTGCTGGTCGGATTCCTCGCGTGGGTGTTGCTCGGCACATGGTCACGCCAATATGTCACCCCGGGTAGCAGTCTGGACGCCCAACCCGATTTCGGATCGGCACAATCCGTGGGGCGTGAGCTGTTTTATCGCTATGTGTTTGCGTTCGAAGCCGTGTCACTGCTTTTGCTTGCAGCGGTGATCGGAGCCGTCGTCGTGGCGCGTTCCCGGCGAGAGCGCGATGACGATGCGAGCGGCTTGAACGCACGCCAACGGGCTCGCAACGACGCGGGGCTGTCCGCGAAGGGGGTGTGACGATGGTTCCTATCACTCACTTCCTCTACCTGGCCGGCATCCTGTTCCTGATTGGTGTCGTAGGCGTGCTCGCACGTCGCAACGTGCTCATCGTGTTGATGAGCATCGAGATCATGCTCAACGCGGCGAACCTGGTGTTGGTGGCATTTTCGCGCGCATGGGGGAATCTCGAAGGGCAAGTGCTCGTGTTCTTGACCATCGCGATCGCGGCGGCCGAAGCTGCCGTCGGATTGGCCATTGTCGTGAGCTTGTTCCGCGCGCGAACCGGCACGGACATCGACGACCTCACCGTGCTGCGCGACTGAGAGGCACGCCATGGAAGGCTCGTTCTCCCTGATTTGGATCCCGCTGTTTCCACTGCTCGCCGCGGTGATCAACCTCGTGTTCGGGCGCATGTTCATGCGCAGCTTCGGCACGCGAGTCGGGCGAGAGATCATCCATCTCGTCGCGATCGGCGCAGTGGCATTTTCATGTTTCATCACCATGTCCGCGGTGTTCGACGGAATGATCGAGGGTGGGTTTGCGCGCCTGGTGGACCGCGTATACCCATGGATCGTCTCGGGTGAGACCTCGGTCGCGTTCGAGCTGATGATGGACCCGCTCGCGGCCGTGATGACGTTCATCGTGACGTTCGTGGGGCTGCTCATCCACATCTTTTCCGTGGGTTACATGGAAAAGGAGCCCGCCTATCATCGCTACTTTGGCTATCTCAACTTGTTCATGGGCTCGATGCTCATTTTGGTGTTGGGCAAGTCGCTGGCGCTTATGTTCGTGGGCTGGGAGGGTGTTGGGCTGTGCTCCTATCTTCTCATCGGGTTTTGGTTCGACGACGAGGTCAAGGCCACGGCCGGCCGCAAGGCGTTCGTGATGAACCGAATTGGCGATTTCGGGTTCATCCTCGGAATGCTGCTCATCTACATGGTGACCAAGAGCCTCGATGTCGACGCCATCCGCATGGCATGCGCGTCCGGCGAGCGCTCGCCATTCGTTACCACGATGGTCGCAGGTGTGAGCGTAGCAACCGTGGCAACGCTATTGTTGTTTCTCGGCTGCACCGGCAAGAGCGCGCAGCTGCCACTGTTTACGTGGTTGCCGGATGCGATGGCTGGTCCGACCCCGGTATCCGCATTGATCCACGCAGCCACCATGGTGACTGCCGGCGTCTACCTCATCGTTCGGCTGAACTTCCTGTTTGCGCTCGCTCCACTCACCATGGCCGTCATCGCGCTGGTCGGAACGGTCACGGCCGTGTTCGCAGCGACCATCGGCATCACGCAAAACGACATCAAGAAAGTGCTGGCGTATTCGACGGTATCTCAGTTGGGTTTCATGTTCATCGCCGCGGGTGTGGGTGCGTGGGTGGCAGCGATCTTTCATCTCATGACGCATGCCTTCTTCAAGGCGTGTTTGTTTCTCGGTGCTGGCTCGGTCATCGACGCGTGTCACCACGAGCAGGACATCCGCAAGCTCGGCGGCCTGCGCAAGAAGATGCCGTGGACCGCAGGTACGTTCTTCGTCAGTTGCCTGGCGATTGCCGGCATCTTTCCGTTTTCGGGTTTTTTCTCCAAAGACGAGATCCTATTGCACGCCTATGTCAACGAAAGTGCGTGGAGTCCCGGCTTGAGCTATTTTTGCTATGGCGTCGGTGTCCTGACGGCCTTGTGCACTGCGTTTTACATGGGTCGCCTGTATTTTCTCACGTTCGAAGGCAAGTTCAGGGGCGATCGCCACACGTGGGATCATGTAGAGGAACAGTCGATCATGTACGGACCGCTGGTGATCCTCGCGTTTCTCGCCACGGTTGCGGGCGCAGTCGGTCTGCCGCATGTGTTCGGCGTTTCGCATGTTTTGCACGAATGGCTCCGACCTGTCATTGCCCTCAGCAGCGCGTTTCGTGGTGACTACGCCATCGGTCCCAAGGCACAGTTCGTCGAGCACGGACACGTGAGCACGGTGGTCGAGTTGGTGGGCATGGCGGTGGGTCTCACCGCTGGCATCGCAGGCCTCGTGTTTGCACGCATGCTTTATCGCGAAGGGCCTTCTGCCCTGGCACAGCGTTTTGCCGTTCGCCTGGCTGCGTTGTATCGCGCCAGCCTGGACAAATATTGGGTCGACGAGATCTACGATCGCGTCATCGTGAGGCCCATGCGCGCGCTGGCGCATGTGTGTTATCGCGTGGTCGACGTGGTGTTCGTGGACGGCGCCATGGTGTACGGCACCGCAGGCTTGGTTGGTGGCATCGGCAACGGCGTGCGTCGCCTTCACAACGGCAACGTGCGCAGGTATCTGCTGTGGCTGCTGTTCGGCGTCGGCCTGGTGCTCGGGCTGGTCTACGCAAATCCCGATGTAGCGCAGCTCGGGCCCAGTCCCGTGCATACGATCGACGCGGGGGGCCTGCGACCGACGTTGAAAGCACCGAAACGTTCGGGATCGATCGCGGAACCGCTCGAGACGCCCGAGGGGAGGGACGGATGAACGAGCTCCTGAGCGTTCTTTTGGCCCTGCCGCTGCTGGGCGCGGCGATCGTCATGACCCTACCCGAGGGCGAGGACAGGCTCGCCAAAGCGCTCGGTCTCACGTTTGCGCTCGTCGAGCTCATTGCTTCCGTTCCGTTGGCGACCGGGTTCGAGGTCGGTCAGGGCGGGATGCAGCTCGAGACCAAGGCGGCGTGGATCCCGAGCTTCGGCATCCACTACCACGTGGGTGTCGACGGATTCAGCGTGTGGCTCGTATTGCTCACGACGTTGTTGACACCGGTGTGCATGTACGGCGCCTGGACCAGCATCGACAAGCGCGGCAAGGAATTCGCAGCATCGATGCTGATGCTCGAATCCGGCATGTTGGGTGCGCTCGTCAGCCTGGATCTCGTGTTGTTTTTCACGTTCTGGGAGCTGATGTTGGTCCCAATGTACCTGTTGATTGGCATCTGGGGCGGCGACGATCGTGTCCAGGCCGCCATCAAGTTCTTCATCTACACGATGATCGGTTCGGCGCTGATGCTGGCTGCCATCATCTATCTCGCGGTTTCGCACTACCAGCTCACCAGGGGGGTGTGGAGCTTCGATCTCGCCGACCTCTCGAACGTCGTGCTTCCCGCAGGTGCACAGTACCTGTGCTTTTTGGCGTTCTTCCTGAGCTTTGCCATCAAAGTGCCGCTGTTTCCGGTGCATACGTGGTTGCCGGACGCGCACACGCAAGCGCCCACGCCGGGGTCCGTGATTCTGGCGGGCGTGCTGCTCAAGCTGGGCACCTACGGGATCATCCGCTTCGCCATGCCGCTGTTCCCGCTGGCTGCCGGAGAGCTCGCCGATGCCATCGCCACGTTGGCGGTGGTCGGCATCGTATACGGGGCGTTCGTGGCGTATGCACAATCCGACGTCAAGAAGCTCGTTGCGTATTCCTCCGTCAGTCACATGGGGTTCGTGGTGCTCGGCATCGTGAGCATGAGCACCCAGGGATTGACCGGAGCGACGTTCCAGAGCCTCGCTCACGGGCTCACCACGGGTGCATTGTTCATGTGTATCGGAGTGGTGTACGAACGCAGGCGCACGCGCCTGATGTCCGAGTTTGGCGGGCTTGCCAAGGTGATGCCGGTGTTTGCGGCAGCGTTCATGATTGCGATGTTGGGTTCGGCTGGGCTACCCGGCTTGGTGGGATTCGTCGGTGAGTTTCTCATCCTCGTGGGCACGTTCGTCCACGGAGGCACCATGTTGTCTTCACCGCACTGGATGGCCGCCGCAGCGGCAACGGGCGTCGTGCTCGGGGCCGTGTATTTGCTGTGGTTGTTCCAGCGCATGATGTTCGGCCCGGTGACGTCGCCCAAGAACGAGCGTCTGCGCGATCTCGTGCTGCACGAAAAGCTCGCGTTTGCACCCGTGATCGCGCTCATTGTCGTGATGGGCATCTATCCGCGTCCGTTCCTCGAACGCATCGACCCGAGCAGCCAGGCGTTGGTGAGTCAATTCAATCTCAAGCGTTGCGCGTCGATTCTCCAGGCCGACGAAAACACCGGGGCGCTGCTACCCACGCTCGTCGATCGCTGTAGCGATCCAGCGGCAGTCATTCGCAAGGCCTATTCCGATTTGCCGATGGCAAGCGGTGCCGGAAAGCAGGTGCGTCCGTGAGCTTGTTGGCGCTTGCCCCGGTACCGAGCGATCCCGCCGGCCAAATCGCTGGGGACATGGTGCGGCTTGCACCGCTCGTGATCATCTCGGCGTGGTCGCTGTTGCTGCTGCTGACAGACGCGTTCGCATCGGCGACCTTGCGTGTGTTCCAACGCAGGTTGGCGCTGGTCGGCGTAGGGTTGGCGGCCAGTGCTGCGTTGGTCATGTTCGGAGATCCCGCTTTCGATAGCGGCAAGAAGGTGTTCTTTGCGTTTCTGGTCGTCGACCAGTTCTCGCTGCTGATCGATCTCGGCGTGTTGCTGGCAGTCGCAGCAGTGCTGCTGTTCGCAGGCGATTTCGCGCGCTCGCACAAGTTCGAATACGGGGAGCAAGAAGCGCTTGTGCTCATTGCGGCGGCCGGCATGATGATGCTCGGTCACGCCAACGATCTCGTGACGATCTTCCTCGGTATCGAGACCATGAGCATTGCGGTGTATGTGATGGTGGGCGCCCGCTGGAACTCGAAGCGGTCGTCCGAGGCGGCGCTCAAATATTTCCTGATGGGTGCGTTCGCATCCGCCGTGCTGCTGATGGGCATTGCGTTGCTCTATGGTGCGCTCGGGACCACACGGCTCGATGAAGTGGCGAGCAACGTTGCGGTGGTGTTCACGAAGTGGGGAGGCGCACAACCGTGGGTGGAGGTGCTCGAAAAGCCAGGTAGCTTGCCGAATGGCGTGCTCGCCCAAGCCCACGATCGCGCCGTGGCGGGGATGGCTCCTGCCGCGTTGTTCGTGCCGGGCATGTTGATGCTGCTGGCAGCGTTGCTGTTCAAAGTAGGTGCTGTTCCGTTGCACATGTGGGTACCCGACGTGTACGACGGCGCACCGACGCCGACCACGGCTTTTATGGCCTCGGGCGTGAAGCTTGCCGGCGTGGCCGCGTTGTTGCGTGTATTCGTCGGATGCCTACACCAGGGACGGCTCGTGAATGCTCCCTACGGCTGGGTCGATGCGGTCGCGCTGGTGGCGTTGTTGTCGATGACGGTCGGCAATTTGGCCGCGATCCGCCAAAGCAACGTCAAGCGCCTGCTTGCGTACAGCTCGATCGCTCATGTTGGATATTTGCTGGTCGGTGTGGTCGCGGCAGGCAACCTGTACGGCCACAGCATGATGGGCGCTTCGCTGGTGGCCGCCGATCAGACCAAGTGGGCCTATGCGACTGGCGACGCCGCGGTTTCAGCCGTGCTGTACTATACGGTCACGTATGCGATCGCGACCATCGGTACGTTTGCGACAGTGAGCTGGCTCGGATCGCAGCGACGAGAAGCACTTCGCATCGACCAATGGGCAGGGCTCGCGTCGCACCATCCCGGCGTTGCGTTGTCGATGACGGTGTGTGTGCTCTCGCTCATGGGTTTGCCGCCGCTGGCAGGCTTTTTCGGCAAGCTCTACGTGTTTCGTGTTGCGTTCGAGAACGGCAATCCAGCGCTGCGCTATCTCGTCGTCGCTGCCCTCGTCAACAGTGTCATCGGTGCCTACTACTATTTGCGTCTCATCGTCGCGATGTACCTGCGACCCTCGCTGGGCGAGCCGGAAACGTTGCCGGATTCCGGAGCAAAGCACGTGGTGACTCTGGCAGCGATCGCTACCTTGGTGGCTGGCATCGCAGCCAACCAGGTATTTCGGGCCACCGATCTCGCCGCACGAGGATTCGCTTACCCGCACGAGAGCGACAACAAGACCAAGTGGGTCGGTGAGCTGCGATCCCCTGGCAGTGTCCAACCAACGGACGCCGAGCAGCCGTGACGGGCGCCTGATCCGATAGCCTAGCCAGCCCCCTGCGGCTTCGACAGGTGCAGGCGAACGAACACGAGGACGACCCGCAACGCTGCGGAACGCCCTCGTGTGGATCTTCGTTTAGATGTGCCCGCGAATCACTTCTTGTCTTCGGCGGGCTTGTCCGCGCCTTCGGCCTTGTCTTCCTTCTTCTTCTTGCCTTTGCCCTCGGCCTTGTCGCCTTTGCTTGCGTCTGCGGCGGGCTCGGTGGACGGGGGAGGCTGACGACCGAGCTGAATGTTGGCTGCACCCGGAGCGCTCAGTGGCTCGACGAGCGAGACCCCGTTGGCCGTGAGGTCGAACGCCAAGATGGCGACGTATTCCTCGGGTTTGAGGCTGCCTGGCTTCTTGAGTGGCATGTGCTTCTGCACGAACGTGAGCACGTCGGCAGCAGTTTGGAATTGCTGCCCTTTGCGCTTTTTGGCCCCCTTCGGAGCATCGAGAAGCAGCGCCTTTTCTCCCACCACCGGGGGATGTTTGCCCTTCCCCTCGCCGTTTTCACCGTGGCAGCTCGCGCAATGCTGCGCAAAGAGATCCTTGCCTTGTGCGATTTGAGCATCCGCGGCTTGCTTGTTTTCGGCCTCTTTCCTCTTGGCTTCGGCAACGGCGGGATCCTCTGCTGGTTCGGCCGGAGGAGGCGGTTCTGCGGCGGGTGGGGCGTCGGTCGGCGGAGGCGGTTCTGGCGATACCGTAGCCGGCTCGGGGTTCTTGTCACAGGCGGCGCCAGCCAGTAGAGCGGCGACGACGAACGTTTGTGGAAGTATTCGGATTCGAGCTTTCATGGTGGAGTGTCCTGTCGGGTCGTGCGACGTCCAACGCATACCACGGACCACGACTTTTGGTGCATCCAACGGTTGAAACGAGGACATGGCATTGCGCTCGACCGGGCCGAAAGCGTTTGCGGCATGACAGCTCGAGCACCGCAAAGATCTGCTACGCTCCGCCCCGCCATGACGCGCTCGTTTTGCCTGTCCCTCGCCGTGGGGCTCTTGGGCCCCGCATGTTCGAAGCAATCAGCCGACACTGTGCCCGCTGCGGGTGCGTCGACGCAGCCCTCGGCGGCGGCTTCGGCCACACATGGCCCATCGACCTCGTCCGAGGACCCGGCTGAAGCCATCAAGGCCGCATTGGCGGGTCCTCACCGTTCGCCCGAGAACAGGGCCCGAGATCACTATCGCCACCCGCTCGAGACCCTGACGTTCTTTGGGCTGCGTCCGGACATGACCGTGATCGAGCTCTGGCCGGGAGGTGGAGGCTGGTACACCGAAGTGCTTGCGCCCGCGCTCGCCGAAACAGGCAAGCTGATGGTCACCAACTTCGACGAAAACGGCCCCCCGGATGCCTACCCGACCCAATCGGCCAAAAAGCTCAAGGACAAGCTCGCGGGCAACCAGGACGGGGATCGTCCCGTTCATTGTTGATTTTCAGATGGCGGCGTATGGCTGATCTACGCGACGTCATCGGCGGGCACAAGAGTATCGTCGAGAGCCGCGTCACAGTGGCGTAGCGCT
>Ga0187893_10008989_pt1 | contig 15538 bp, 13 predicted proteins | sample MA1701074metaG_FD_139574 | JGI IMG/M metagenome (GOLD analysis project Ga0187893, IMG submission 139574) | White microbial mat communities from a basaltic lava cave in the Kipuka Kanohina Cave System on the Island of Hawaii, USA - MA170107-4 metaG ... | reverse complement strand
TGATCATCTGGTACGCTTCGATCCTGATGACCTCAGACCCTTTGCGGCCAGACCAACAGGCGGTCGTGAGTAAAGCGATTGAGATACTCGAACTCCGGGGCTTTAACAACGAGGCTTGGGTGCTTCGTAATTTCGTTACCTATCGCAGTACCGACAGTTGGTGGAATCGGTACCTGGGCCATCGCGATGCCTATGCCGCTACCAATTTTCCTTTTCTGGTGCTAACGCTCTATCCACAGTTCTTTGAAGATTCGGTCGATGACAGTGAAAGAGCGGCAATGCTTTTCCATGAGTCATATCACCTGTTTGGCTCAGGGGAAGAAGCAGCCCTCGAGGGAGTTTGGCGCGAGAAACGACGATTAGGATGGACCGCCGAAAAGTATGCCCGATCAAAAGTCTGGAATAACACCCGAGAGTTGACCCTGAGTATGGTTCCCGGCCTTTTTCAGTGCGGGTCGGATGGCCGCTCAGACTGCGCACCATAGACAAGAACGTCTTGGAAAGTCTAACGGATGTATCGCGACTGTAAACACTCTCCCCGATGCTGCTCTCAATTCAACCCGAGCGAGGTATAAAACTATGTTTAGATCTGTATCCCTGATTCTTTTAGTCGTCTTAACAGCCGCAGTTTCCTCTGCTGCCCAAGACAAGGAGCCCCCACTCATAAATGTGGTTGGCCAGGCCGAAGTTATGGTGGTACCCGACGAAGCAGTCTTTAACCTCCGCGCCGCGACACTTGATAAAGATCTGATCACTGCGCAAAAGAGAAATGACGAGGTAGTGCGCAAGGTTTTGGCGCTGGCAAAGGATTATCAGATACCTTCAGAAATGGTGAAGACCGACCATATTTCCCTCGACGAGCGTTATTCCGCCGAGCGGGACACGGACAAACCTCCAGTGTTTCTCGGTTATACGGTCACAAAAAGGATTTCGCTAGTCCTTCGCGATCTCGCTAAGGCTGAACAGTTGCTGGCAGATATCTTTAAGACCGGAGTTACGCGCATTGATGGTGTCGAATTTCGCACCACGCAGAGCCGCAGATACAAAGACCAAGCGCGGGCATTGGCGATAAGGGCGGCTCAGGAAAAGGCCCGTGCCCTCGCGCGCGAGCTAGGGCAATCAATCGGAAAGGCTACTCAATCACCGAAGAGGACATCAATCCATTCGATGGGACAGCCAACACCATGAGAATAGCGCCCAGAACTTCATACTCGGAAGACCAAAGTACTATTGCCCTGGGCCAGATTGTGATTACCGCCCGAGTAGCTGTCCGCTTCGAACTCAATTAGTGTCCTCACGATGTTTGTGACACAAGTATGCAAGCTCCCAAAAAGGTGAGCGCAGCAGGGAACGATCCACGAGAGTTCGAACTGACTGAAAGCAGCAAAGCGCACGGGTCTTCGCGCGGAACGTTTTTCGTATTTCTTCGTGTAAATTCATGGGATCGCGCTTTTGCCAGGAGCATGGCCTCAGATGTTAAAAAGTTTCGACTAACTTAGCTCGTTAAGATCTGGACCATGACATCCGAACGCTAAGCAGTTAGTCTAAAGCGCGCTCGATCATAGTCATTCCCAAAAACGAGACCCAATGGCAACTGAATCCATTTCCCAGGACATCGCCGTCACCCAACGCGATTTTGAAGAACTGAAAGACGACGTATCGCACAGCCCACTCTGGAACAAAGATTTAGCCCCTACCACAATCAAGGAGCGCACGTGGTCTACCTGGAACATTGCCGCGCTCTGGATCGGCATGAGCGTGGTCATCACCACCTACACCCTGGCTGGTGGTTTTATCGAAGCCGGAATGAACTGGTGGCAGGCGATGCTTACTATTTTGCTCGGCAACACCATCGTGCTGATCCCAATGGTGCTCAATGCCCACGCCGGAACCAAGTACGGAGTCTCGTTTCCGGTTCTGGCTCGCGCGTCGTTCGGCACGAAAGGCGCAAATATTCCCGCGATGCTCCGGGCCATTGTTGCCTGCGGGTGGTTTGGCATTCAAACATGGATTGGGGGGACAGCAATTGATGCCCTGCTGACGGTGGTCTGGCCAGGATGGGCTCAACTCCTCGGCGGCGCGACCATCCTGAATATTGCTATCCATACTTGGATAGCTTTCTTTCTATTCTGGGGCGTGCAGGTCTTCATAATTTTGAAGGGCATCGAAGGCATCAAGCATCTCGAGTCGTGGGCGGCGCCATTGCTGCTCGCCGGAGGATTGATTCTTCTGATTTGGGCATCCTGGAAAGCAGGCGGCTTGGCGCGAGTGCTGACTGAATCGTCCGCGCTGCAACGGGAACGGAATAACTTTTGGCACGTCTTTCCCGGTGCTTTGACCGCCTCGGTCGGCTATTGGGCCACTCTCAGTTTGAATATTCCTGACTTCACTCGATACGCGCGGTCTCAAAAATCGCAAATGCTGGGCCAGGCCCTGGGTTTGCCTTTGACGATGACGGGATTTGCCTTTATTGGTGTTGCCGTCACCAGCGCGACCTTGTTGATTTACGGACAAGCAATTCCTAACCCGGTTGACTTGATGGCCCGTTTCGATAGCGTGGTCATCATTCTCTTCGCTACGGCTGTTATTTTCGCGGCCCAACTCTCGACGAACATGGCCGCCAATGTAGTGTCGCCGTCGAATGATTTCTCCAACCTCAATCCCAAACGCATCTCTTATGTCACAGGCGGACTCATCACGGCGCTGATTGGAGTTGTCATGATGCCTTGGAAATTGATGGACACGATGGGCGCCTACATCTTTACCTGGCTCATCGGATATTCCGGTCTGATGGGCGCGATCGCCGGAATCCTGATCTGCGACTACTGGATTTTGAGAAAACAGCGACTTGATCTTGGCGATTTGTATGATACCGAGGGCGCATACTCCTATTCTCGCGGTCCAAATATTGGCTTGCTATTGTATGTCATTGCCTTCGCCATCCTGATTGTGGCCGAGGTGTTCATACTTCTTTCCCCTAATTCGACTGGCCTGTTGCCTCACCTCGTCATCGGCCTACTGGCATTGTTACTCCTGGTCGCCGGCAGGTCGGTGCGAACTCGACTGGAACGGGGCTGGAATTGGCGTGCGATAATCGCCCTGGCCATCGCGGTGGCTCCGGTTGTGCCGGGATTCATACGCGCCGCCTCCACCCCCGGCGGACAGGTTGGGCAACCCAATTTTTTCGATACCCTGTATACTTATGCCTGGTTCGTGACCTTTGGGATCGGTTTTGTGATTTATTACCTTCTCATGAAATCCAACATTAGCCGTGAACTCTCTCGGCCTTAAGACGGAGAAGAAGCTATGGCACGCACAGTCAGATGCGGATTAATACAGTGCACCAACGCAGGTCCCACGGATTTGCCCATCGATGACCTCAAACGGCTCAATATCGAAAAGCACCTGGGGTTCATCGAACGAGCGGCCGAGCAGGGGGTGAAGATCCTTTGCATGCAGGAGGTGTTTACCACTCCTTATTTTTGCGCCGAACAGCAAACGCGTTGGTATGAAGCCGTGGAAAAGATTCCTGATGGGCCGACCGTACGCTTGATGCAAGAGATGGCGCGAACCCACGGCATGGTAATCATTGTCCCGATCTATGAGGAAGAGATTACCGGCATCTACTACAACACGGCGGCGGTGATCGATGCGGATGGGAAATACCTCGGCAAGTATCGGAAGAACCATATTCCGCACGTCAACCCCGGATTTTGGGAAAAGTTCTATTTTCGGCCGGGGAATCTCGGCTACCCGACCTTTGAAACTGCTTTTGCCCGCGTGGGAGTTTACATTTGCTATGATCGCCACTTCCCGGAGGGTGCGCGCGCGCTGGGATTGAATGGCGCCGAGATTGTCTTCAACCCATCGGCTACGGTTGCGGGTCTCTCGGAATATCTTTGGCGGCTGGAGCAACCGGCCCATGCGGTGGCCAACGGGTATTTCATAGGTGCGATTAACCGCGTCGGCCATGAACAGCCCTGGGACATCGGCGAGTTTTACGGGCAAAGTTATTTTTGCGATCCGCGTGGTCAGTTTTTAGCCGAAGCTCCACGCGATCAGGATGCGCTTGTAGTTGCAGATCTTGATCTCGATATGATTCGCGAGGTGCGCAACACCTGGCAATTCTTCCGCGATCGCCGGCCCGATTCATACGGCGCATTGGTAGCGGACTAACATGGTATTCTAAGGACTGGGCTTTTCACCGATGAGCATTCGGAACAAAACTGAGTTTTTTGATTTTCATCTGAAGCACCAGAGCAAGCTCAGGCAATATGGAGTCAAACGCTGTGGAGTGTTTGGGTCATTCGCGCGGGGGCCACAAAACGAAGAAAGCGACATCGACGTTTTGGTTGAATTTGAGCCTGGTAATAAGTCCTTCGACAATTTCATGAAGCTTGCATTCTTTCTGGAGGACTCGTTGGGTCGGCGTGTTGAGCTGGTAACAGCGGAATCTCTCAGCCCTTACATTGGGCCACGGATACTGCGCGAGGTCGAGTATGCCTCGGTCAGTAACTGACTACCTAAAACACATTCTTGACGAAGCGGCTTACCTGGATAACGCCAGTCGAAGCTTAAGTCGGGACAATTTCCTTCAAGACGAGACTCTTAAGCGCTCCTTCGTAAGAAGTGTTGAGATCAATTGGTGAGGCAATTAAGATGGCGCCGCGCTCGCTGAGAGAGAAGCATCCCGAGGTTCAGTGGCGACTGATTGCTGGAATGAGAGACAAGTTGATACACCATTACTTTGGCGTCGATTACGAAATTGTGTGGGACGTAGCAACCACCAAAGTGCCGACCCTCGCAGAACAGCTTAAAAGGATTGTGGAAGGCAAAGAATTCTTTAACTCGTCTGATCAGGAGATTTGAAAATGGATCTTTCGATTACAGTCAACGGAATGAAGTTTCCTAACCCGTTTGTGCTTGGCTCCGGGCCCCCGGGAACGAACGCCCGTGTGATTGCCAAGTCCTACGACGCCGGCTGGGGCGGCGCGGTAGCCAAGACCGTTAGTCTCGAGTCCGCCAAAGTCATCAACGTCGTTCCGCGGTATGGGAAACTGCGCTCCAAAGTCTCCGGCGAAGTGATCGGGTTCGAAAACATCGAGCTCATTTCGGATCGGCCCATCGATGTCTGGCTGGACGAATTTCGCCAGCTTAAAAAGGAGTATCCCCATCACATCCTCGTGGCTTCGATCATGGAAGAGTATGACAAGGGCCGCTGGCAGGAGCTGACGAAGGTGGTTCAGGACACGGGTGTGGACGCGTTTGAATTGAACTTTTCCTGCCCGCATGGAATGACTGAGCGTAAGATGGGCTCAGAGATGGGCGAGCATCCGGACCTCACAGAAGAAGTAACCGGTTGGGTCACAGAGGTTTCGAAGATTCCTGTGTGGGCTAAGATGACTCCGAACATCACCAATATCAACGAGCCTTCTCATGCTGCGGTGCGCGGCGGCGCCAGCGGCATCTCCGCCATTAACACGATTCTGTCGGTAATCGGAGTTGACCTCGAGACCTTACGCCCGATGCCGACCGTTGAAGGCCACACCGTCCCGGGTGGTTACTCTTCACAAGCTGTTCGTCCGATTGCGCTGCGCATGGTCAGCCAACTGGCTTTGAGTCTGCCAAAAGAAGTATCGATCAGCGGTATCGGCGGTATCGAATCGTCCCACGACGCAATTGAGTTTTTCCTGCTCGGCTCTTCCACGGTCCAACTCTGCACCGGCGTCATGCTTCATGGCGTGAAAATGATCGATGAACTCAAGGAAGGCCTCGAGAAGTTTATGGTCGATAAGGGCTTTAATTCCGTCGCGGAAGTTGTCGGCAAGAGTTTGCCTTACTTCTCAACGCACATGGATCTGGTGCAAAAGATGAAAGCCGCTAAGAGGGCGAAAGCCGGCGAAGCGAGCCGCGACAATGAATGGGCTCAGAAAGACATTACGGAAAAAACTGCTGAATTAACCTCGAACTAGGACTCGGATTGTATGAGTTTCTCTCCCACGCACTCTACCTATGTCTCAGCTCATTCACGTGCGCAGCTTACCAAGACCTTGATTGTCGCGGGAGCTGTTTTCAGCGTCCTGTCCCTTTTCATATCGCCCTTCCAGTTGATGTTTTCGCCACTCGCGGAAGACGATGCCGCTGCTGCGGAAAATGTCGGCGCTCTGCTGTATGCATTGTTGCTGCTGGGGCTTGGCTCACTTCAGATAATCGTCTACATCGCAACTGTCATAGTCTTTCTCATGTGGCTCTACCGCTCTTACGAAAACTTGCCCGCATTCGGCACACCTGCCCGGAGTCTCGAATACTCGTCTGGATGGGCAGTTGGCAGCTTCTTTATTCCCTTCGTAAACCTGGTGATTCCCTACCGAGCAGTCCGAGAACTCTGGCAGAAAAGCGAACCATATGAAACTTCCTTTGGGAGCCAGAGTCCGCCAGCCACCTTTCCTCTATGGTGGGGATTTTGGATTATTTCGAACATAGCCAGCAATGTATCTTTACGCGTGGCGTTCCGCGGAGAAGTATCCATGGAAAATGTCGTGATTATCTCCTCGATCGCGGACGCACTCAATATAATCGCAGCGATCTTTGCGGTGGTTGTTGTCGCAAAAATAGACCGGCGGCAGGAAGAGGCGAGTAAGTCCCTCGTTTTTGCCCGTCCAGGTCCACCCATGCCGCCAACAACCTTTGACGAAGTGCCCCAACCCCAACCGTACCCAACAGCGTAAGATATTTTGGGTTCACCTGAGGAAAGATTTCGCCCGGTAACACTGAGATATTCTATCGGGCGTTTACCCTCGCGAAACTCGACCGAAACAACAGTTGACAGTTCTCCCAAACCTAATTATTGTGCCTGCGAAAAAGTTTCAGTTCTCGATCGCGTAAAGGGTTTCAGCGCAATTTGAGGAGCAGCGAGCCGAGTTGAACTTCATAGGGGATGCCCTCGGCCTCGATGCCACTAATTAGCAACAAATCGACATTGGAGGAACCATGCAAATTCTCGGAATGTTAGCAGGGTTGGGAAGTCTCATTTGCTTTATCCTGGTGCTAATCAAGCAGTTTCAGAATGCGGGAGCGGTTCACGGGATTATCGGGATCATCACCTGCGGCATCTGGACTTTCATCTGGGGCTGGATGAATGCTTCTAACCTGAACATCAAAAACATCATGATGATCTGGACGCTCTTGATTATTGTGGGCCTCATCATCAACCTGATGTTTGGATCGTTTTATGCAATGCCGACGGGCTTGCCTACTAATGCTGCTCCTTAGGTAATTGAAGTCTCTGACGCGCCGGCGGCAGTCGATCGTTCAGCCGCCGGCGCAATTATTTATTCACTGCGACGCTTCACAACTCGAACTCCGCAATCACGGGAGCGTGATCTGAAGGCTTTTCCCACGTTCGAGGCTCAATATCGATCCAGGTGTCTGTATTGCGCCGCGCGAGAGCTTCACTCGTCCAAACATGATCGATCCTCAGGCCGTGATTGCGGCGAAAGGCGCCGGCGCGGTAATCCCACCAGGAAAACTTTCCTGCTTCATCATGATGCTGCCGGAAACAGTCGACAAAGCCCCATTCCTTGATTTCACCTAGCGTGGCGCGCTCTGCTGCGCTGCACATGATTCGCTCCTGCCAAAGGGTTGGATTGTGAACGTCGCGATCCTCGGGGGCTACATTAAAGTCACCGCAAAGAACAACGGGCGCAGTATTTTGATATCGATCATCAAAAAATGCCCGCAGCCTCCGCATCCACTCCAATTTGAAATTGTATTTCTCTGAGCCGACCGCCTGCCCATTGGGGATGTAAACATTGACAATTTCCAGTCCCGCAACTCGAGTGGCAAGGAGTCGCGCCTGACCGGCTTCCTCAACGCCGGGATAACCGCGCTGCGTTGTGTCGCATTGGCCGCGAGAAAGAATTGCCACGCCGTTATAGGACTGCTGGCCAAAGCTAAGGCAGCCATATCCGTGTTCTTTCAAAACATCAAAGGGGAATTTTTCGTCGGTGCACTTGGTCTCTTGCACGCATAAAACGTCCGGCTGGATCGCATCGAGCCATCTGGTGAGATGGGGTAGCCGCGCGATTATCGAGTTAACGTTCCAAGTGGCGATTTTCATAGACTGTTTGAGCGGAACTACAGAGACGCTATTAACCCGGTGAGCAGCGCGCCGCGGCGTGGGATGTCGTCGACGATGATGTGTTCGTGGGCCGCATGAGCCCCATCGCCGTCAATACCCAGCCCGTCGAGCACCGGGATCCCCATCGCCGCCAAAAAGTTTCCATCCGATCCTCCGCCTACTTGCGCTTCCCTGAGCTCAAAGCCAAGCGAAGCAGCAACCGCTCGCGCCAACCCGTAGAGTTGTTGAACGTCTTCCGTTCGTTCCAGCGGCGGCCGATTTATGCCCCCGGTAACAGTCACTCGCACCCGCTCGTCAAACGGCTTGCTATTGAACAAAGCCTGCTCGATTTTGCTTAACTCCTCAGCCGTAGAAAAGCGAACATCAATCTCGGCGAAGGCTTCGGCGGGCACGACATTCGAGCGCGTGCCGCCACCGATAACTCCAACGTTCACCGTAATCCCGCTTCCAGAGTTGTTCATTGCCTGAAGACGCTCAATTTGTCTCGCCAACTCAAGAATTGCGCTTGCACCTTTTTCAGGTTCGAGGCCGGCATGCGCCGCCCGACCCTCAACTTTAAGCTGGAAAATCCCGGTGCCCTTTCGCCCGGTTTTAACCGCGCCGCCCGCAAAAGGCGGCTCGGCAACCAATGCGCAGCGCGGATGGCCCTCTCGAGCCAGCTTTTCAAGCAGCGGCCAGCCCGAGGAACTGCCCACCTCCTCATCACATGTGAATGCCAGGGTTAGGCCATAGCTGGGGACGATCTTAAACTCATCGCACGCATGCAGAACGGAGATTGCCAGGGCGCAGTTGGCCTTCATGTCAAAGATGCCTGGTCCATAAATGCGGTTCTCTTCAATGCGCCAGGGCCGTTCACTAAGAGTTCCGCGCGAATGAACCGTGTCGGTGTGCCCCACGAGAAGAATGTTTCCTGAGATGCTCTGATCCGGAAATGCTCGAATTACCAGGTGCTGCCCGAAGCCAGGGACATCAACTCGCTCAATGGCCGCGACGCACTGGGCCTCGGCCGCCGCCTCAGCCAGCAGATCAACGACGGCTCTACTGCCCTCTTCGTCTCCCGACGGCGACTCCGCTTCCACCAGCGCGCGCGTCAAGGAGAGTATTTGCTCCTGCCGTTCGTAAAGCAATTGTCGAATTTGCAAAGCTTGTGAAGGTGTGATTGGGGACGCCATAGATTAGTACTAGTCCACAGTTTAGGCAGATAATCAGATTAGAAATTAGATAGTTGACACACGCTTTCAATCAGCCAGTCTTCATTCAGGTGTAAGTCAGGCGCACGCTTAATCATTTCATTGATAGCTTTTCAGAGAGCCAATTTGTTTGGGCGTTAAGTCTGAGAACCCGCCAAGGTGGATGCTTGCTTGCCGACCAATTCCTGGCGCACGCAAAGTGAATTAATCCGATCAAGATTCACCCGAAAACCCAAACCGGGTTCTTTCGGAGCGATGATGGTGCCACGCAATGTCACCGTCACGGGCGGCTCGATTATGTCCTGCTCCCAATAGCGCTCGCTCGCGGAAACATCTCCGGGGAGCCTAAATCCGGCCAAAGTCGCCATCGCGATGTTGTGAGCGCGGCCGATTCCGGATTCGAGCATACCGCCGCTCCAAACCGTAATATCGTGCTCGCGGCAAACCTGCTCGACGCGTTTGGCTTCAGCGTGCCCGCCCACCCGGCCGAGTTTTACGTTAATGATGCGACACGAGCCGAGACTGATCGCATGGCGGGCATCTTCAGCCGAACGGATCGACTCGTCGAGACAGATCGGAGTTCTAATCTGCCTTTGGAGTTCGGCATGGTCAAAAATGTCGGAATGAGCAAGGGGTTGCTCGAACATCATTAATTCAAACTGATCCAACTCGCGAAAAAGCGGCGCATCGCCAAGCGTGTAGGCGGAATTAGCGTCTCCCATAAGCTTGATATCCGGAAACTGTTTTCTTACGCGTTGAATAATATTCCGATCCCAGCCGGGCTTGATCTTGATCTTGATGCGCTGGTAGCCGGCCAGCAGTTCCCGTCCGATCTTTTCAAGCAGTATCTCGGGAGTGTCTTGAATACCGATAGAGACGCCACACGGAATCTCGTCCTGCACGCCGCCCAAGTATTTCCATAAGGGCGCGCCGGCTCGCTTGGCCTCGAGATCCCAGCAGGCCGTTTCGATTGCCGCCTTGGCCATGCGATGACCCCGCACGGATCTCATTAGCGCAAAGATCTCACTCGCTTGAGCGGAAGCGCCAACCACCATTGGCGCCAGAAACTCCCTAAGCGTATACCACGCGGATTCGGTCCACTCGTCGCTGTAGAAGGGGTTTTCGGCGGCCGTACATTCGCCCCAGCCATCCATACCGTCTTCGTCCACAACGCGGACGAGCACAATGCGCCGTTCGGTGGTGCGTCCAAAACTAGTCTCGAAGAAATGAATCAGGGGCAGACGAATCTCGCGCAGTTCGATTGAGCTGATTAACAAGATAAGAGTGCTTCCTCCGTTTGAGTCATTATGCCTCGCTGATGACACTTTGTCAGCATGCTTAGGGAGTCCTGTCGTGAACGGATTATTAATTTATTCATGAGGTCATGAAAAGACGTTTTCGCGGCTTGACCTGGTTCTGGATAACTGGTAAAAGGCTCACACATTTTCAGCCGGCTTACTCCTTACCACCGGTATTCCTCCAAATAACGTGCGGTTCATTCAACTTTTGATTCTCGAGAGGAAGATTCTATGCGCCTGAGCCCCCCATATCGCCCCAATTGGCAGATCATTCAGACTCCGTTCACTGCGCTTACCAAAATGCAACTGACCAAACGGTTTATCCTGACGTTCCTTGCAGCGTTGATCGTTTTGAGCGTCACTGCGATTTCGGTCATCGTGCCACCTTCATCGGCACTGACCAATAGTGGCAGCATTCTGACGCTTGGAACGCCTCTAACCGAAGACTTCAATACTCTGGCAACATCAGGAACAGCAAACGCCTGGGCGGATAATTCCACCATTGGAGGCTTGTACGCGCAGTTCAGCGCGGTGCCTACCAACCCCACTGTGTACATAGCTGACCCGGGCACGAGCAACACCGGCGGAATTCATAGCTATGGCACAACCGGAGAACGTGCGTTTGGTTCAGTCGGATCCAATGCGACGGGCGATATCTTCTACGGCTTCAAGCTCACCAATAACACCGGGACGGCGATTACTTCCCTTGACATTTCCTACACAGGCGAGCAGTGGCGCAACGGAGGCAACACGACCGCCCAGCAACTGGATTTCCAGTATCAGGTCGCAAACTCGGGAACTATCACTGACATTAATACCCCGGGGACAGGATGGATAGACTTTAACTCTCTTGATTTTGTCAGCCCCGTGACGGGAGCCACCGCAGCCGCGCTGGATGGCAATCTCGCAGCCAACCGTACGTCTAAGTCCGGCACCATCACTGTTTCGGTTAGCCCGGGCCAGGAGGTTTGGCTACGCTGGAAGGACACCAATGACGCGGGCAACGACCATGGCCTGGCTGTCGACGACTTTTCGGTAACGGCAAATGGCGGCGGTGGAGTCAACCTTTCGATCAACGATGTAACCGTGACCGAAGGCGACAGCGGCCCCACAGTGGCGACGTTCACAGTGAGCCTCTCTTCTTCGACTCACTCGGGCGTCACTTTTGACATCGCGACCCAGGACAATTCGGCAACCACGGCCGACAATGATTACGTCGGCAAGATGCTTACGGGGCAGTCAATTCCCAACGGCAGCAGCACCTACGATTTCGAGGTCACGGTCAACGGCGACACGACCTTCGAACCGAACGAGACGTTTTTCGTTAACGTGACGAATGTTTCGGGAGCGACTGTGCTTGATGGCCAAGGTATCGGCACTATCACCAACGATGATTGTCCGCCGGCCCCGGCTGATATCGTCATCAGTCAGGTCTACGGCGGCGGGGGCAACTCGGGAGCGACATTTACCCACGACTTCATCGAACTCTTCAACCAAGGTCCTACGACGGTCAACCTTTCAGGCTGGTCTGTGCAATACATCTCGGCCACCGGTACCGGCACGTGGGCTGTGACGCCGCTGGCGGGATCGATTGCGCCGGGTGGCTATTACCTGGTTCAGCAGGCCGCTGGCGCCGGGGGAACAACTCCCTTGCCAACGCCGGATGCGGTCGGCACGATTGCCATGTCGGCAACCGCTGGAAAAGTGGCGCTCTCAAGCAGCACCACAGCGTTCGTGGGAACGTGCCCTACCTGCCCGATCGATCTCGTCGGATACGGGGGGGCCAATTGCTTTGAAGGAGCTGGCCCGACTGCGGGAACCAGTAACACAACCGCGGCTTTGCGCAAACGCGGCGGCTGCTTCGACACGGACAACAACAATACAGATTTCTCCATTGGCTCTCCCAACCCGCGGAACACGGCCAGTCCGACTCGAAGCTGCGATTTCATTGCGGCAGCTATTCACGACATTCAGGGCTCTGGACTTATTTCTCCGTTCCTCGGTCAGGACGTAAGCACCACCGGAATTGTGACGGGCCTTAAGACCAATGGCTTCTTTCTCCAGACGAATGACATAGATGCCGATCCGGCAACTTCCGAAGGCATCTTTGTTTTCACATCCGCTAGCCCGATGGTCGCCGTCGGCGATGGGCTATCGGTAAAAGGAACGGTGAGTGAGTTCTTCAACCTGACGCAGGTTGAAAGCACACTCCCGGGCGATATAACCGTCAATACCAGCGGCAATCCCCTACCGGCGGCCATCACACTAACTACGACCATACTTGACCCCGCCGGGTCAGTTACTCAGCTCGAGAGATTCGAAGGTATGCGGATGCATGCTGATACGGTCGTATCAGTTGCTCCGACCAATAACTTTGGCGAGATCTTTACGGTGTTGGATGGAGTGGCACGGCCTTTACGCGAGCCGGGCATTGAGATCTCACTGCCTGTTCCGCCTGACCCGACAACCATGATGATTGATTGTTGCATTCCGCGATGGGATGAGAATCCCGAGCGCATCATGATCGACACCGACGGGCTGGCCGGGTCTTCGCCAATTTCCGTGACTACCAGCGTGACCCTTTCGAACATTACCGGGCCCCTCGATTTCACTTTCGGCGACTACAAGGTACTTCCGGAAACGCCGCCCACGACGACGGCGAACATTAGCGCCATACCGGTGCCCACGCCCGCGGCGGGTGAGTTCACCGTCGCCGGTTACAACATCGAAAACTTCAACAACAATGCGACGCAGCGTCAAAAAGCCGCGCTTGCGATCCGCGATGTGCTGCACTTGCCCGACATTATCGGGACGATTGAGATTTTTGATTTGGCTGACCTCGAGGCCTTGGCTGCGGAAATACAGAGCATCTCCGGCGTTACCTATGAGGCGCGTTTAATTGAGGCTGACGGTATAACTGAAGACGCGGATCAGGACGTCGGCTTCCTCGTTAAAAGCTCCGTTCAGATCGACAGCGTAACCCAGGAAGAACTCGCTGGTTGTGACGGCACGGCTGCAAACTGTAACACTTTCACCGACCCCAACACTGGTCTGCCGGCCCTGCTCAACGACCGGCCGCCGCTCACCTTGCGAGCGACGGTGAATCCCGGTGAGCTAAATCCGCTTTCGGTCATCATCGTGGTGAACCACCTGCGATCGTTCATCGACATTGAAGTTGTGGGCGCCGAAGGTGCGCGCGTGCGCGCTAAACGTAAGGCTCAAGCTGAGTTCCTGGCGAATTTGCTTCAGGACCTGCAATCTAACAATTCGGGAACGCCCGTCATGTCAATCGGCGATTACAACGCCTACCAGTTCAGCGACGGCTTTACCGACCCGGTGGCGACCATTAAAGGTACGCCCACCCCGGACGATGAAATAGTGGTTGACGCGAGCCCGGATGTGGTAAGTCCGGACTTCATCAATCTTACTGACGGCCTGCCGGCGGATCAGCGGTACAGCTTCATCTTTGAAGGAACGCCACAGGCGATCGATCATTTCATCATCAACACCGTGGCCCAGTCGTTAGTCACGCGTTACCACATTGCCCGCAACAATACGGACTTCCCCGAATTGCCGGCTTCGCTTTTCTCCGGTAATGCAACCCGGCCCGAAGGCAATTCCGATCACGATATGCCAGTCGGATACTTCACTATTCCCAAGGCCAACACGACAACAACCGTGGCCAACGCAACGGCGGTGTTTAGTCCCACCGATCAAAGTGTGACACTCAATGCCACTGTCAGCACGGCTGTGGGGACGATCAATGAGGGCACGGTAACCTTTACCGTCAGAAATGCGAGCAATGTAGTCGTCGGAACGCCAGTGGCAGGTCCGGTCTCTGGTGGCGCAGCAACTGCCATGTACACGCTGCCGGGTGGTACTTCGCCGCAAGCGCTAACGATCACCGGCGAGTTCAGCGGCAGCGACACTCTCAATTCAAGCTCGGGCACCGGCACATTGTCGGTCAGTTTTGGGATTTGCCTGCTGTACGACCCAACTAAAGCGAAGAAGAGTGGATCCACCTATCCGATCAAGATACAGCTCTGTGACATCAACGGGGGTAATGTCTCGGCTGCTAGTATTGTTGTTCACGCGGTTGGAGTCGGGCTGATCTCGGATACTGCATTGGGAGAAGTCGAGGATGCAGGGAACGCGAATCCTGAAAACAACTTCCGCTATGACTCGGGGCTTGGCGGGACTGGCGGGTATATCTTTAACCTGAAAACCACTGGGCTCTCCACCGGCACGTACAACATATATTTCACGGCCGGCGCCGATCCGGTGCAACACGCCGCGCAGTTTCAGGTGAAGTAGGTCCCCAGGGCAGGCCAGTAATTGAATAGGACAAATAGGGCGTATATGGACCTATTTGTCCTATTTCCTATTGGTGCTATTGGCCTTATTAGTCTTATTCAGTTGAGATTGAGGCCTGCTTATTTATTGCGGCGTTGAGGGTGTGCCACGAAAGCGTGGCACACTTGACCCGCACGGGAAATTCGCGGACACCGGCAAAGATTTTCAGATGGCCCAGATGATTTGGGGTAGTCTCCTCGTCCAGTTCTCCGGTAACCATGCGGTGGAACTCGTCAAAGAGTCTGACAACTTCAGCCTTTGTCTTTCCCTTGACGGCCTGCGTCATCATGCTGGCGGCCGCCTTCGAAATCGCGCATCCCGACCCTTCAAAACTTACGTCCTTCACTGCATTATTCTCTAAATCCAGGTACACGGTTAACTGATCGCCGCAAAGTGGATTGTGACCTTCCGCCTGGTGGCTGGCACTCTCGAGCTTGCGAAAGTTTCGCGGCTTCTTATTGTGATCGAGGATGACCTGTTGGTATAGCTCTGAGAGTTCCGACATGTTAGTAAATGGTGAATAGTAAATAGTGAGTAGTGAATAGTAAATAGTAAAT
>Ga0187893_10008987_pt1 | contig 15540 bp, 15 predicted proteins | sample MA1701074metaG_FD_139574 | JGI IMG/M metagenome (GOLD analysis project Ga0187893, IMG submission 139574) | White microbial mat communities from a basaltic lava cave in the Kipuka Kanohina Cave System on the Island of Hawaii, USA - MA170107-4 metaG ... | reverse complement strand
TGCAACGGGGGCAACCGCCGCGTGCCACGTCCACATCATGGATAGATCGGCAGGGCCGGTCGCCTGCCTCGACCCCAGTGTGAGCGCGCGGCTTCGGTTTTGCAAAGTAGCTGAACGGTTACCGGCCTTGTAGCAGTGGCCGGGGCCGTGGGCGTCGCTCGGGCCGTTGCCGCCGGCGACGGCCCGCTTCTCGGTGATGCAGGAGAGGTCGACACCGATCCGGGTCTCGTCGATGTTCCTGCCGTCCTGGATCGCGAGGCGCGGCCGGCCGCCGACGGCCTCGACGTAGAGCGTCAGGTGCGTGTGGGCGGGCCCGACGAACGCCGGGTCCTCGGTCGTGACGAACTGGAACATGTGCGGATGCCAATCGACACCCGTCCACTGCCAGTTGGCGCTGTGCTTGATCGAGAAACTCAGGGTCACGGAGTCGACCGGATTGAGGCGGACCCGTCCGCCCCTGCCCTCCGGCAGCACGTCACCCTTCTTCCTCCAGCGCCAGACGCAGCAGGTGCGCCCGTCCTTCCCCTTCTCCGCGCGGATGTCCGGTGCGTCGTACCACCCGCGTACTCCCCAGTCGGTGTCCTGAAACCCCTCCTCGAACAGCACCGTCTCCCCGGCCGCTTCCGCCCGAACCGCCAGCACCGCCAGCACTGCCAGAACCGCCAGCACCCCAAGCACGACCACCCATCGAATCCCTTGCATGTCGTGATGTTGCCCTTGTCTGTCATGTGGGGCAATCCCCGGCGCCCCTAAGAACTGTGGAGGAACTGCCGCATCGGCGGCGTGAAGAGCGTGAACTCCTTCAGGAAGGCGTCGTGGCCGTAGAGCGACGAGAAGCGCCGGAACTGCGTGCCCCCGTTGCGCCCGGCGACTGCCGCGGCGATCTCCTCCTGCTCCTCGATCGGCATCAGCAGGTCGCTGTCGATGCCGATGACGAGCACCGGCTCGCTCACCGCGGCGAGGCCGCTCCGCAGCGTGCCGTCCCCTCCCCGCAGGTCGAAAAGGTCCATCGCCTTGCTCAGCACGAGATAGGTGTTGGCGTCGTACCCCTCGGCGAACTTCGTCCCCTGGTAGTCGAGGTAGCGGTCCACGTCGAAGTCGGCGAGGTAGCCGTGCGGTCCCTCCGGGCGCGCGCGGCCGAACCGCTCGTTCCACTCGCCGGGGCTGCGGTAGGTCGTGAAGCCGAGCTGGCGCGCGATCGCGAGCCCGGTCTTGGGCCCCCGGCCCCCCGGATATCGCCCCCCTTGAAACGCGGGGTCGAGCAGGATGCAGGAGCGCTGCAGGTAGCGGATCGCGAGCGCCCCGGGGCGCGTCCAGCCGGTACCGCTGATGCAGAGCACGCGCCCCGACCGCCCCGGCGCGTCGGCGGCGAGCGCGAGCACCACCATCGCGCCGAGCGAGGAGCCCACGCAGGCGTGCAGCCGCTCGATCCCGAGCGCATCGAGCAGCCGCAGCAGCGACGCCGCGAGATCGTGCAGCGTCAGCATCGGGAAGTCGGGCCCGTAGGGCGTGCCGCTCCCCGGCCGCGGGCTCGACGGCCCCGTCGTGCCGAAGCAGCCGCCGAGCCAGGCGCCGCTGACGACGAAGAAGCGGTCGGTGTCGATCGCGCGTCCCGGGCCCACCATCTCGTCCCAGTAGCCGGGCTCCGCGTTGAGTTCGCCCGCGCGCACGTGCGAGGAGGCCGAGATCCCCGCCGCGACGAGCACCGCATTGTCCCGCTTCGCGTTGAGCCGGCCCCAGGTCTCGTAGGCGATCTCGTGCGACGGGAGGCTGCCGCCCAGGCGCAGCGGAAGGGGGCGGTCGTCCCGGACGAGGGCGTGGTTCATGGGGCTCGGGGAGATTCTAGCCCCCGAGCCCCCGAATCATCACTTGCAGCCCGCCGGGATGTCGACGGTGGTGTGGACCTCGGCGATCGCGATCTCGGGCAGCTGGATCTTGATCGGGTTCTGCGCGGCGACGACGCCGAGGGTGGCGGCGCCGAGCGTGGTCTCGAAGGTGCTGATCGGCTTCTTCAGCTTCGTGTGGGTCGCGTGGATCTCGGTGCGCGCCATCATCTTCGCGCAGAGGATCTTCACCATCGTGTCGTAGTGCGCCTTGGTGTCCTCGGCGAATTTGCGCAGCTCGGGGGAGTTGAGCTGCTCGGCGTACTTCGTGATGTCGTCGTAGGCCGCCTGCCGGTCCCTCTTGTCGAAGCTCGCGAAGCGCTGCGCCATCTTGTTGACCTTCTCGTTGACCTGCCGGCGGAACTCGATGGCCTGCTTCAGCTTGCCGTCCCGTGCGATCTCCGCGAGGAGTTCGGCGTGATCGTGCTTCGTGTACCAGCGCCCCTCGAACTCGACGAGCCCCTTCCGGATGTTGAGCTCGTCGGGCGAGACCCACGCCCCCTCATAGAGCTGGTAGCCGAGCTCGCGGCGGGCTCCGCGGTGGTCGGGGTCGAGGCCGAGCACCTCCTCGAAGGCGCGCCGCGCGCGCGACTCCCAGTCGCTCTCCTTGAGCCAGAGGCCGAACTCGTAGATCGCCTCGGCGTCCTCCACCGGGAGCTTCTCGAGCCGGTCGTTGTAGTCGTCCATCAGGCAGCGGCCGGGGGTGAAGCTCGCCACGTCGCCCTTCGCCACCGCGTAGATGCGGTCGCGGTCGAGGACGGTGTACCGCTTCCCCTCGTCGACCACCTTGCCGGTGAGGGTCCGGCCGTCCTTCAGGAGCAGATCGTCCGCCGCGGCCGTCGCGGCGAGCAGCAGCAGGGCAAGGGGGATCGCTTTCATCGGCATGGTTTCCGTCCTATCAAACGCGCGCGGGCAAGGGCTTGCAGCCCCTTGTCATTTTGTCAGATCCGGCGAGGGGCATCGGCGGGGCCGGGCCATATTGGCACAAAAGTCCCTTTGGCGCTTTTGCCCTAAGTGGAGGATGGGGAAGGGGTTAGGGGAGGGGGAGCTGGATTGGCACCCCACTTGTCTATGGGTTGGTTCCGGGGTGTCCCTCCCGCAGTCTGCGGGCGGGCCACGGACAGGACTTTCAGCGACGATACGAGGAGATCCGCGGTATGGCCAAGACCCAGAAGATCCGGCCGCTCGGGCAGAACGTGCTTCTGCGCCGGCTTGAGGCCGAGGAGAAGACGAAGGGCGGGATCATCCTGCCCGATTCCGCCAAGGAGAAGCCGCGCGAGGGCGAGGTGATCGCCGTCGGCGAGGGCGAGATCGGCAAGGACGGGAAGCGCAAGGACTTCCAGGTCAAGAAGGGCGACCGCGTCATCTTCTCCTCCTACTCCGGCACCGAGATCAAGATCGGCGGGGACGAGTTCCTGATCATCGGCGAGGACGACATCCTCGGCGTGGTGGAGGCCTAGGATGACCGCCAAGAGAATCCTCTTCGACCAGGAGGCCCGCGAGAAGATCCGCGCCGGCGTGCGCAAGCTCGCCCGGGGCGTCAAGGTCACGCTCGGGCCCCGCGGCCGCAACGTCGTGATCCAGAAGTCCTTCGGCAGCCCGACCGTCACGAAGGACGGCGTGACCGTGGCGAAGGAGATCGAGCTCGAGGATCCCTACGAGAACATGGGCGCGCAGATGGTGAAGGAGGTCGCTTCGAAGACCTCCGACGTGGCCGGCGACGGCACCACCACCGCGACCGTGCTCGCGGAGGCGATCTTCGAGGAGGGGCTCCGGAGCGTCGCCGCCGGCGCGAACCCGATCAGCGTCAAGCGCGGGATCGACACCGCCGTCGCGTCGGTCATCGAGAGCCTCAAGAAGCAGAGCAGCAAGATCTCCGGCGCGAAGGAGATCGCGAACGTCGGCACGATCGCCGCGAACAACGACCCGGAGATCGGCAAGATGATCTCCGAGGCGATGGAGCGCGTCGGGAAGGACGGCGTCATCACCGTCGAGGAGGGCAAGACCCTCGCGACGGAGGTCGAGTGGGTCGAGGGGATGCAGTTCGACAAGGGCTACCTCTCGCCGCACTTCGCGACTAACCGCGAGGACATGGAGTGCGTCCTCGAGAACCCCTACCTGCTGATCTACGAGAAGAAGGTCTCGAGCGTGCGGGACATGCTCCCGCTGCTCGAGTCCATCGCGAAGGCGGGCCGCCCGCTGCTCGTCATCGCCGAGGAGGTCGAGGGCGAGGCGCTCGCGACGCTCGTCGTGAACCAGCTCCGCGGCATCTTCAAGTGCTGCGCCGTCAAGGCGCCGGGCTTCGGGGACCGCCGCAAGGCGATGCTCGAGGACATCGCGAGCGTCACCGGCGGCACCGCGATCATGGAGGCGCTGGGCAAGGAGCTCAAGAACGTCGAGGTCAAGGACCTCGGCCAGGCGAAGAAGGTCATCGTCGACAAGGACAACACGACGATCATCGAGGGCGCCGGCAAGAAGGCGGCGATCCAGGGCCGCATCGCGCAGATCAAGCGCGAGATCGACGACACGACGTCGGACTACGACCGCGAGAAGCTGCAGGAGCGCCTCGCCAAGCTCAGTGGCGGCGTCGCGCAGATCAACGTCGGCGCCGCGACCGAGGTCGAGATGAAGGAGAAGAAGGCGCGCGTCGAGGACGCGCTGCACGCGACCCGGGCGGCCGTCGAGGAGGGCGTCCTGCCCGGCGGCGGCGTCGCGCTCGTGCGCAGCATCCCGGGCCTCGACAAGCTCAAGGTCGAGGACGAGGACCAGCAGATCGGCATCGGCATCGTCCGCCGCGCGCTCGAGGCGCCGCTGCGCATGATCAGCGAGAACGCCGGCGTGGACGGCAGCATCGTGCTGCAGAAGGTCCGCGAGGGCAAGGGCGGCTACGGCTACAACGCTCTGACCGACAGCTACGAGGACCTCGTCGCGACGGGCGTCATCGACCCGACCAAGGTCGTGCGCAGCGCGCTCGAGAACGCGAGCAGCGTCGCTTCGCTGCTGCTCACGACGGAAGCGATGGTCGCCGAGATCCCCGAGAAGAAGGAGAAGGCCCCCCCCATGCCCGGCGGCGGCGGCATGGGCGGCATGGGTGGCATGGGCGGCATGATGTAGGCGCCGGCCGCCGGCCCACCCGACGACGCGAGTCGCCGGGCCGCGAAGATACAGCGTCGCCCCGGTGCGGATCTCAGGTCCGCACCGGGGCGACTTGCGTTCGGCCCCCGCGCCCCCCCTCGGGGCCCCTGGCCCGCGCGGCGGGCGAAGGGCCCCCGCTCCCTTACCCTGTTCCGATGGCTCCGACCCGTGAAGTGCCGCCCCGCGCGCTGCCGGTCGTCTACTTCGGCTTCGGCCACCTCTGCCTCATCACCGGCACGCTCTGCGCCGGCGCGATGCGCTAGACTCGACGGCTGCCGATGTCGCGCCTGCTCCTGCTGGCCCTGCTCGCGGCGCCCGAGGGCGGCCGCATCTGGTCGGACGCCCACGGCGTCGGCGTCACCCTGCCGCGCACATGGACGGTCAAGGCGCGCGACAGGGAGGGCACGATCGTCGAGGCCGACGGCCCGCCGCTCGGCCGCGCGATCCCGCACCTCGTGCTCCGCGACGCGGGCGCCGCGAACGGCGAAACGGTGATGGCTCTCGCGAAGCGCCTCGCCGACGGCCTCGCGCAGCGCCCCGGATGGCGCATCACCGCGATGCCGCGCACGCGGATCGGCGCCTTCCCCGCGGTGCGCGTCGGCATCTCGATGGCCGTCGACGGCACCCGCGCGCGCGCGCGCTTCACCGTCGCGCTGCTCGGCGGCCGCTACGTCACCCTCGAACTCTCCGCCGCCGCCTCGCACTTCCCCGGCGCGACCTTCGACGCGGTCGAGCAGTCGCTCGAGGTGAAGTGGGAGGAGCGAAAGCTCCCCGGCGGGGTACTCCTGCACCTTCCGCCGGGATGGATGGGGGAGGGGTCCGGGGAGGGGGTCAGGGTGCATGCGCCGCGGATCGGCGATGCGCCGTCGCTGCTCTTCCTCGCGCCCGACGGCGGGAAGGAGGCGCTCCCGCCCGAGGGGGCGCAACCGGGGCCGAAGGTCTCGATGTTCGGCAAGAGGCACCCCGGTTTCGTCGGAAGCCGCGAGGAGGAGGGGAGGGTGCTCCGGCTCTGCTGGGTGCATGCGGAGGGCTGGACCGGGGTGTTCATCGGCCCCGAGAGCGCTTGGGAAGACCTCTTCCCGACCGCCGAGGCGATCCTCGACCGGCTGCGGGCGGCGCCGTCCGGCACCTGAGTTGCGTCGGTCCCGGGAGACGGGGCCAAGTCCCCGCGCCCCTGACCCTCCAAGGAGACAGCATGTCGCTTCGCGGATGCACTGCGTTGCTGTTCGCCGCCCTCTCCGTCGCCGGCTGCGGAAGCGGCTCCTACAACCTCTACCGCTTCGAGGAGCGGTTCCTCGTCGAGGATGTGGTCGACCTGATGACCATCGTCTTCCAGACGGGGGAGAACGCGTTCGTCGGCGACGCCGTCGACGACGCGGACCTCGTCGGCGCGCCGGGGCCCGGCAATGGCTACCGCGCGACCTACAACCTGCCGTATGCGTTCCGGATCGGCCTCGATTTCGGCGCGGGGCGCGCGTCGGTGCGCGTCACCGAGGGGGGAGTTCCGGTCGAGGACCCGCTCGGCTTCTCCTTCGGCGCGACCGCCGCCCTCTCCGTCGAGGTCGTCTACGAACTCATCTACGAGGGGCGCGCGGCGGGCGGGCGCCGGAGCGACTTCGCGCTGCTCGCCACGCTGACCGCGACGCGACCGTCCACGGCGGCGCCCTTCGACGTCGAGTACTTCATCGACGGCCACTGCGAACTCGGAGCGACCTTCTGCGACGTCGCGACGCGCTTCCGCGCCCTCGGCAGGCCCCGCGACGGCCTCACGCCGGAATTCGGCGACGCCGCCGGCTTCATCGACGACCCGGACGTCTTCGCCGTATACGACCTCGACCTCGACTACTTCGCGGAGGTCTTCCGCGCCCAGGGCGACGTCGGCTGCTGCGCCTATTTCGAGGAGGTCTTCTCCTACGCCGCCGTGTTCTAGGAGTCCGGGGGTGGGCGGTCGAGCGGGTCCTTCGCTGCTGCCGGCCCTCGCGACGGCTTGCCCCCGAAGGGCATGGGCCCCGCTCCGCAGGGAAGACGCCTATTTCGCGTCCACGGAGATGCGCAGGCCGACCTCGCCGCCCATGTAGAAGCGGTCGGCACTCCCTCCCGCGCTGACGTTGACCTCTTCCTTCGAGCGGTCGGGCCAGGTGATCAGGAAGGTCCCGCCGGTGGGACGGCTCCCCTTGCAGACGACGCTCGCATTCTCGGTCCCGACCATCAGCGCGACAGCGCTGTTGGTCCCCTTCGCGCGGCCGCGGTTCGACGACTCGCTGACGTGGCCGGAGGCGTCGCGCGAGATCACCGTCACCTCGAAGGCGCCCCCTCCGCCGCAGGCGGGGAGCAGCAGCAGCAGACCGAGGGCCCCGGTACCGATTCCTCTACGCATCTTGCTTCTCCTGGGGCGCGGCGATCATCGCCGCGGTGACGCGGACTAGGGAGCGGGCGACCGCCGCGAGGGAGGCGCGATGCTTCTCGTCGCGAAGGTCGCCGCTTGGATCGAACGCCTCCTGCGCGCGGCCCACCGCGAGCTGTTCGGGGATCACGAGCACGCCGATGTTGCCGAGGATCGACCGCAGGTGGACGAGGCCGCGCAAGCCCCCGAGGGCGCCGGGGCTCGCCGCGACCAGCGCGGCGCACTTGCCGCGGTAGCAGGCGAGCGAGGGCTCGCCCGGCGCGCTCCGGGAAACCCAGTCGAGGAGGTTCTTCAGGAGCGGCGTCACGCTGCTGTTGTACTCCGGCGAGGCGATCAGCAGCGCATCATGGCCGAGGAAGAGCGCCTTCAGCGCGAGCGCCTCGCCCGGAATCCCCATCTCGGCCTCGAGGTCGCCGTCGTAGAGCGGGAGACTGTGGTCGCGGAGTTCGACGAGGGTCGTCTCCGCTCCCGCCCGCCCGAGCGCGCGCGCCGCGCACGAGGCAAGCCGGCGGTTGGCCGACCCGCCCCGGGCGCTGCCGGCGAAGACGAGCACGCGCGGCCGGCGCGGCGCCGCCGTCACGGCGCCCCCAGCCGTTCCAGCGCCGCCTTGAAGATCTCCGCCGCGTAGTGCGGCGGCTCCGCGGCGAGCATCGTCTCAAGCGCGGGACGCGCCTCGACGATGCCGAGATCGGCGCACGCGAGCGCGGCGTCGTCGGCCTCGTGCGGATGGCCGAGGGCGGAGAGCAGCCGCCCCTTCGCCGCGTCGCTCCGCTCGATCCGGTAGCGCGCCGCCGCGACGCTGACTTCGAGCAGCGGCTCGTCGGCGAGCGCGGAAAGCCGCGCCGGGGCGACCCGCCCGAGGGCGAGGGCGGCCTCGCGCCGGAAGTAGACGTCCCGGGCCGGGTCGAGCGCGACCGCCAGCAGCGCCTTCGCTTCCGGACCCTCCTCCGCCGCGCCCCCAAACCCCCCGAGGATCGCCGCGAGGCCGAGCGGCGCGTAGATGTTCGTGTCGCCGCCCAGCGCGTCGACCAGGACGGGCAGCGCAGCCCTGAGCCCCATGCGGAGCGCGAGCTTCGCAAGCAGGCGCTGGCCGGTGGCCGGGAAGTGCTCGGCGTCGGCGTTGTGAAGCGCCACCTTCAGCAGCGCCGGAAGCTGCTCGCGCACCGCCGCGTGGTTTCCCCCGGCGAGGGAGTCGACGGCGGCGAGGGCGAGCGGGCCCTCGACCGGCGCGCCGCGCACGATCGCGACGAGCGCCGCGCCGGCGGCCGGCGTCGTGTCGAGGCGCAGCCCCCTCACGATCTCGATCTGCGTTCTCAGCGACGCCTCGATGTGGTGGGGCGGCACGCTTCCGGGCTTCCCGTCGCGCTGCGTGAACCGGCGCGTCAGGTTCGCCGCGACGATCCCCGCGTCCGCGAGCCGCGACAGCGGGCCGTAGAGCGCGGGCTCGTAGTCGAACGCGAAGGTGTGCGTGCAGAAGTCCATCACGAGCGCCCGCCGCCGGAGAAGCAGCGCCGCGGCATGATCCGGCTCGGGCGTCCTGAGCTCGAGCGCCGCCGCCTCGTTGCGCAGCGTCTCGGCGACGGCGTCGAGGCGCACCGCCGCGTCGGCCAGCGCGCCGTGGCGCAGCAGCCGGATCGCGACCGCCATCTCGCGCAGCTTCTTCGCCTCCTCGCTCGTCTCGCCCTCCTTCGTCAGCACCCCTTCGAGGGCGCTCGCGAGCGCGTCGCAACTGGCATCGTCCTTCGGGTCTTGCCGCAACGCCGCGCGCAGGTGGTCCTGCGCCTCCTGGTAGAGCTTGACCGCCTCGGCGTTCGTGCCGCGACCGCCCTGTGGCGCGATCTGCCGGCCGTTGATCCAGATGACGACGAACCCCCAGTCGTTCATGCCGTCGGCCTGCTCGACGAGGAGCTGCCCCAGCTCGCCGCGCAGCGCCGCGAGTTGGGAATCGGGGAGACCCTCGCGGCGGACCGCGGCCCTCGCGCGCGGGATCAGCTCCTCCTGCGTGCCGTAGGCCGCAAGCAGCTCCCGCGCCCGCCGCAGCGCCCGCAGGTCGGCGGGCTCGCGGTCGAGCGCCGCGCCGGCGAGGGCGAGCGACTCCGCCACCCGCGCGCGCAACGTCGCCCCCTCTTCGCCGCCGCCGAAGGTGTCCGCGGGGGGCGGGCGGAAGGGATCGGGCAAAGGCTGCTCGCCCTGCCCCGCCGCGACGAGAGGCAACAGCAGAAGCGGGAGGATCCACCTCATGGTGCCCAGTGTAACGCTTCCTGGATGCAGCCATTCAGCGAAATGCCGCGGTAGCTCGACCCCGAAAGACGCAGCCATTCCGGGCAGGCGGCCTCGGCGGCGCGCACCCGCTCCGCGTGGCCGATCTCGTACTGCGCGATCCCGAGCGGGTAGCGGATGATCCGCCACTCCCGCGGCTCGGGGAAGCGTCCCCACGCAAGCGCGAGGTCGCGCGCGACGATCGCCTTCAGCTCCGCGTCGGGCAGCGCGACCGCCTCCGGGTCGAGCCGCCCGCCGACCATCGTCCGGAAGAGCCGGAGGCCCTCGGGCGCCCGCCCTTCGAAGATCGAGGACTCGTAGAGGGTGCCGAGGATCCGGAGGCCCTCGCCGCGGGGCGCGAGGAAGCCGAACGCGTCGGGAATGTCGAGGGGTCCGGGGACGAGCGTCGCCACGACCGCGAGCGGGGCGCTCGGGATCGCCGCGAGCGCCGCCGCGAGCGCGCCCTCGCAGAGCGCCGCCGCGCGCGGGGCGGGGATCGTGCAGACCACACGGTCGAACCCCCCGCGTTCGATGCGCGGGACCGGCGTGTTGCATCGGAGGTCGACGCGGGAGGCGAGCGCATCCGTCAGCACCTGCATGCCGCCGTCGAAGCTCGTCAGCGTGCCGCCCGGGCCGACGCCGCGCCCCCGCGCCCCCCGGAGAATGGACCCCGATTCGCTCTCGAGCGCCTTCAGCCTCGGAAACGCGCTCTTCACGCTGAGCCGCCTCGCGTCCCCTGCGAAGACGCCGGAGACGAAGGCATCCGCGAGATGGTCCGCGACGCCGCGGCCGAGGCGGCGCGCGGCAAAGGCGTGGACGGATTCGTCGCCCTCCGGCGCATCGCGCGCGAAGGGTTCGAGCAGCGCGCGCAGCCTCGCGAGCGGCGGGAGGCAGTCGCTGGTCAGGAACCGCCCGGGGCTCGACGGCAATTCGCGCAAACGGCCCGCGCGCCAGAGGAAGCGGCGGGAGGATCGCGCGCGGACGAGGCGGGGCTCGAGTCCGAGGTCGCGGATCAGGCCGAGAGTGGCCGGCTCGTTGTCGAGAAAGCCGTTCGGCCCCCACTCGACCTTGCAACCATGCAACTCCTCGGTGCGGATGTTGCCGCCGGCGCGGGGGCCCGCCTCGAAGAGGCTCACCGCGTGGTCGCGCGAGAGCCGCCACGCCGCCGCGAGACCCGCGACGCCCGCGCCGAGGACGGCGATCCTCATGCGACGGGGACCGACTGCGCGGCGCGGACGAAGGCCCTGGCCCCCTCGACCGGCGTCTCGGGCCAGATGCCGTGGCCGAGGTTGACGACGAGCCCGGTGCGCGCGATCCCGGCGGTCATCGCCGCCACCGCCGCGGCGACCGCCTCCGGTGGCGCGAAGAGCACGGCGGGGTCGAGGTTGCCCTGCACCGGGCCGCGCGCGCGGGCGGCGGCGAGGTCGACGGTCCAGTCGACGCCCGAGGCGGTCGCGCCGACGTCGCGGAGCGGGCCGCGCGCGAAGTAGATGGCCGGGACCCCCTTCGCGCGGATCGCCGCGACGATGCGGCGCAGCGCCGGCGCGCAGAACCGCTCGAAGTCGGCCGGGGAGAGTTCGCCCCCCCACGAATCGAAGAGCTGGATCGCCTGCGCGCCCGCCTCGATTTGCAGCGTCACGTAGCGCAGCGTCAACTCCTCGAGCCAGCCGAGCAGGCGCCGCGCGGCGCCCGGGTCGCGATGCAGCAGCCTGCGGAACGCGGTGAAGTGTTTCGCCGAGCCCCCCTCGACCATGTAGGTCGCGAGGGTGGCCGGCGTGCCGGCGAAACCGATCAGCGGCACCGACAGCGAGCGCCGCAGCATCTCGATCGTCCGGTAGACGAAGCCCGCCTCCTCGACCGACGACGGCGGCCGCAGCCCCTCCACCGAGGCGACCGGTGCGGGCAGCGTCGGCCCCGGCGCGAAGTCGAGCCCCGGCACCGACGGCAGCAGCGGCACCATGATGTCGGAGAAGAGGATCGCCGCGTCGACGCCGAGACGGTCGACCGGCTGCAGCGTCACCTCCGCAGCGAGCTCCGGAGTCCGGCAGACCTCGAGGAAGGAGTGCTTCGCCCGGACCGCCCGGTACTCCGGGAGGTAGCGGCCCGCCTGCCGCATGATCCAGACCGGCAGCCGGTCGATCGGCTCCTCGCGGAGCGAGCGGAGGAAGAGGTCGTCGGCCATCCGCCCGTCAGCCCGCCATCGCCGCGTCGGCGCCGTGCAGCCGACCCGCCCCGTGCCCCGGCCTCATCGCGGCACGCCGCCGCGTCGCGAGCGCCTCCCCGGACGACTCCGCGATGGCGACCAAGTCGAGGTCGCTCCCCCTCGGACGGCGAGCCCTGCGGGCGCCCGCCCGGATGCCTGCTCGCGACGCCATCCGGGCCGAGCGCCTTCGGGCGCGGAGACGCGGCCGCGCGCGAGGTCGCGCTCAGCCAGGGGGAACCGGTCGGCGCCGCGGTCGGGCATCGGCCGCAATCATACCGCGCTTGCGCCCCTATCCCTCGACCTCCCGCCGCCGCCCCCGTCCCGCCAGCAGCGCCTCCCGCTCCGCGTGCGTGCGCCGCCGCCCGTCGCGCAGCATCCCCTCGCTCGCGGCTTCGCGCAGCACACCCCGCGCCTCCCCGGTGCGGCCGAGTTGCGCGAGGGCGTTCGCGAGGTCTCGCTTCACCTCGGGGCCGTCCTGGTGCGCCGGGTAGAGGTCGAGGAAGAGTCGCAGCGGCAGCGCCGCGTGCTTCGGCTTCCCGCGCTCGAGATGCCAGCGGCCGAGACGCGCGAGCGCGTGCGGCGGCGGGAGGGGCCCCTCGCGGTACCCCCGCAGGGCGCGCAGCGCATCGACGAAGCGGCCCTGCTCCATGTTGCGGAGCATCCCCGTGGTGGGGTGATCGACGCCGGAAGCGCGGAAGAGGCGCATGGACAGGGATACGAAAGCGAGGGGGTCCGGGGGCAAGTTATCCCAAGAGGGCGCGAAATCCACCCGCGGGAGACGGCGCGTGGCTCCCGATGAGCCGGCGCGATCAAGGGGTCCGGAAGTCGACCGCGAATCCCGCCCCCGGCGGCGCCGGCGCGGGGCCGGTGGCTCCCGAAGTCCCGCCGAGGCGGCGGACCGTGCCCGGGATCCGCAGGCGGACCGTCGACGCGGGCGGCAGCGCCCCCGTGGGCGTGACGGTCAGGTAGGAGAGAGGGTTGCCGACGCACTGCGTCTGCTGGTCGAGCTTGAACGTCACGGGCAGCGCCGTCTCGGCCCCGCTGCCGGCGACCCGCACCAGTTGCACCGCAGCGGTGGAGGGATCGATCGCGCCGAGGAGGGTCACGACCACCGGCGTACCGGTCCACGGCACCGCGGGATTCCAGTTCACGTCGGTCACGCGCGGTGGCGTCGCGGGGTCGTGATCGGCGAACGTTCCCATGCGGACCTCCCCGCCGACGAGGATATCGAGGTACTCGCCGTTCGCTGCGCGCAGGCCTCGCGCCGCGCGCGGGAACTGGACCGTGTAGGTGTCGCCCGCGCGGAGCCCGCCCGGATCGCCGGGCGAGAGCGGCAGCCGCGGAAGGAAGGTGAGCTGCGCGCCATCGATGCACCAACGGCCCTCCGCGGCCTGTCCGGGGCCCACGAAGAGGAGCCTGGCCGAGACCGTCTGCGCGGCGTCGAGCGCCGTGTTGAACTCGAAGACGATCGGCGCGTTCGCCGGACGGACCACCGCCGGATCGGGGAGCAGCAGGACATCGAACGGGACGCTGCCGGGCGGGAGCAGCAGCATCTCGAGCGTGTACCCCCCCGGATCCCCCTCCCATCCTGCCACCAGCAGGAAGACGATCTGCTTTGCGGCGACGTCGAGGCCGACATACTCGGGCTCGGTTCCGGTGCGGCTTCCCTCGGCGAGGCGCAGTTTCCCGCCGACATCGGATGCGAGGATCACGTCGAAGTCGGCGCCATGCTTCCACGAGAGCGAGACTTGCAACCGGCCGGCCACCGGGATCTCGACCTCGTAGACGTCGATCTCACCGGTGTAGCCGAGCCCGTTGTGGGAGACGGAGGCGAGGTCGTCATCGACCGGCTCGGCGGACCAGCCACCTCCGGCCGGCAGCAGCGAGATGCGGGGGGGGGCCGGGGGGGGCGCGCCGGGGGAGCCTCCGCCGCCGCAGGCGGGGAGGAAGCAACACAACGACAGCAGTAGGGGGAGTCGCGTACGCGCAGCCAAGATCCGCTCCCGTGCCGATGGAACCGTGAGCCCGGCGCGATGATAACCCGAAAGCTTGGGCAGGTGGGGGAGAATCGCCCGCTTATGCGAGTGGTCAGCCTGAACGTGGGGATGCCGCGGGAGATCGCGGGGCCGGGCGGCCGCGTCCTGACCGGCATCTTCAAGAGTGCGGTGGAGGGGCGCCGGAGGATCGCCGGCAACCGGATCGACGGCGACGGGCAGGCGGATGCCCGCTATCACGGCGGGGCGGACAAGGCCGTCTACGCCTACGCGGGCGAACACTACGCCTTCTGGTGCCGCGAACTGGGCGTCCCGGCGCTGCCTCCGGGGGCATTTGGCGAGAACCTGACGACGGAGGGGCTCCTCGAGGAGGCGGTGCGCGTCGGGGATCGCTTCCGCGTGGCCACCGCGGAACTCGTCGCCCGCGGACCCCGCCACCCCTGTTTCAAACTGGGACTCCGGCACGGCCGCGCCGACATCGTCGAGATGTTCAAGAAGAGCGGCCGCTGCGGCGTCTACTTCGCCGTCGCCCGCGAGGGGGAGATCGGCGCCGGCGACGCGATCGTGCCGCTCGGCGGCGATCCGGCCGCGCCGACGGTGGTGGAGGTGTTCCGGGCGAAGCGTTGAGAGGAGGGTCAGAGGAGGAACCGGCGCACCCCGTCCACGAGCCGAACGACATTGAAGTTGATCAGGAGACCGGCGCTCAGGCCCAAGTGGCGAAGGTAGCCGAGGAGTTGCGCTTCGTGGACGGGCCGCAGCGCGCTGACGGCCTTGATCTCGACGATCACGCTCTCGGCCACGACGAAGTCCGCGCGGCATTCGCCGTCGGGCGCGACGTCGAAGCCCTCGGCCAAGATGGGCACTTGGGTGCGCACGGTCAGCCACCGTCGGCGCAACTCGGCCTTGAGGCACGTTTGATAGGACCTCTCCCGCAGCCCCGGCCCGAGGGCGCGATGCACGGTCAGCGCGGCGGCGAGGATGGCCTGCATCAGTTCGTGACGCGGTTCAGGGGACGATCCCGGATCCTGCTTCTCCATACCTGTGTAGACGCGCGAGGGTGTCACCGCGCGGAGCGGCGGCCCGCCCGCCGGAGCGCATGGGGCCGTGGCGGCAGGGCGTAGTCGCGCGGGCGTGGCGGGCCGGGCCCCGGCACCGCCCGCGGACGATGTCGCGTGCGAGCCCCATGCGCGCGCGCATAGTGTCGGCGCGACGACGCTCGCCCGGCTCGGGGAAGGACGCAACGTGGATCGGGAGGGGGGCGCGGGGGGAGGACCGACGGCGGACTGCGCTAGGCGAGGCGCGGCGGGCTTGCGGCGGGCGCACTTGACGCCGCGCTGGCGCGGTGGGATGTTGCCGTGTCGAGGGATGCGTTTCACGAGGAGGCGTGCCGTGAGATCCGCGAGGCCCTGTCCGTTCCCGGGACGGTCCGTCCCCGGCGGGTCGCAACGCGCGAGGCGATCCTCGCGACGATGCAGCGACTCGGACGGGTGCGAAGGACACGGGGCGGTGCGCGCCTCCTGCCTGTGGAACAGGAGATCATGTAACCGTTCAGCTACTTTGCAAAACCGAAGCCGCGCGCTCACACTGGGGTCGAGGCAGGCGACCGGCCCTGCCGATCTATCCATGATGTGGACGTGGCACGCGGCGGTTGCCCCCGTTGCA
>Ga0187893_10008986_pt1 | contig 15544 bp, 14 predicted proteins | sample MA1701074metaG_FD_139574 | JGI IMG/M metagenome (GOLD analysis project Ga0187893, IMG submission 139574) | White microbial mat communities from a basaltic lava cave in the Kipuka Kanohina Cave System on the Island of Hawaii, USA - MA170107-4 metaG ... | reverse complement strand
CGAAGCGCCAGCCCATCGCGCGTGATCGCGGCATTGTTAACCAGAATCTCGACGGCTCCCAGGCGTTCCGCCGCGAGAGCAAAAGCCACTTTGATCGAATCCCCTGATTGAACGTCGAGCGGCACCGCCTCTGCCTGGCCGCCCTTGGACCGGATTTCTTCCACCAGCGCCGCGAGTTTCTCCTGCTGCCGCGCGCCGACGGCGACTTTCGCGCCGGCCTCGGCAAGCGCCAAGGCGCAGGCGCGTCCGATGCCCTGACTGGCTCCCGTCACAAAAGCGACACGACCGTTCATACCGGCAGAGCCTCCAAGCTCTTGGGGTCATCCACATTGCAGCCTTGCAGGGACCGATCGATGCTGCGCAGCAGGCCGGTCAACACCTTCCCCGGCCCCACTTCGATGAAGAGATCTACTCCGTGCGCCGCCAGATAGCGGATCGACTCTTCCCAACGCACAGGATTAGGGACCTGCTGGTTCAGCCCGTCGCGCGCTTCGTCCGCTCTCCGAATCTCTCGAGCAGCAACATTATTCACCAGCGGGGTCCGCAGATCGCGAAACGGCGTCTCGTTCAGATCGGGCGCGAGGCGCTCCTGCGCCGGCTTCATCAGAGCGCAATGAAACGGTGCGCTGACCTCCAACCTTACCGCACGCTTCGCGCCCGCCGCCTTCGCCAGCTCCATGGCCCGCTCGACGGCCTCGGCGTGGCCGGCGATGACCACCTGCGAGGGCGAGTTGAGGTTGGCGGGGCTCACCACCTGTCCTTGCGCCGCCTCGCCGCAGACCGCTTCCAACTTGTCGGACGGCAGTCCCAACAGAGCCGCCATGGCCCCTTGTCCCTCGGGGACAGCTTCCTGCATGTAGCGGCCGCGTTTCCGTACCAGCCGCACAGCGTCCACAAAGTCAATCGCGCCCGCGGCGACCAGCGCCGAGTATTCTCCCAGGCTATGCCCGGCGACATAGCTGGCGTTGACGCCTCGCTCACGCAGCGCGGTGAGAGCCGCGATGGAGCAGGTCAGAATCGCGGGCTGCGTGTTTTCCGTCAGCTTCAACTGTTCGGCCGGCCCTTCAAAACAAAGCGATGAGATGGAGAATCCGAGAGCTTCGTCAGCCTGCTCAAAGATTCGTCGGGCAGCCGGGAACGCATCGGCGAGATCACGGCCCATACCGGGAGCCTGCGAACCCTGGCCAGGAAACAGAAACGCAATGTTAGGCATGAACTTCCCACCCTATTACTAGGCGGGCGCGACGCGCAAGCGGGACGGTTCCACGCGACTCAACTGCGTGGGGACCGCCAGGCAAGGGAGGCCCTTGCTCCAACCCTGCCCGCAGCGACAATCGCTTTTCTCGACATGTGCGAAAAATCATACCACCACCCTCGGATTCCTGGACCTTTTGGAACTTTCCGGACTGCCCGCTGGAATGTCTTCTTTCAAGGGGGCTGATTGACGCAAGACATCCCGCAAGAGGCTCGGCGGAAAACTCGCGCGCAGTCCCTTCGCATTCGCGGAGCCGGCTGTGGATCACCCCGAATTCTGCTGGTGGAAGACGCTGACAGCCTGCGCGCTGCGTTGTCTGAGTGGCTACAGGGAGAGGGCTACGGCGTGGAAACGGCCAGCGACGGCGAGGAAGGCTTTGCCAAGGCGAGCACGGGCTTCTTTGATCTGGTGGTTCTCGATGTGATGCTGCCAGGCAAAGAGGGTCTTGCAGTGTGCCGCGACCTCCGCAGCGAGGGGCACGACGTGCCCATTGTGATACTGACGGCGCGCAGCCGAACAGAGGATAAGATCTTCGGCCTCAAGGCGGGCGCGGACGACTATGTGACCAAACCGTTCGAGACGGCCGAACTACTGGCCCGCATCGAAAGTCTGCTGCGCCGCCATCGGGTCACGCCGCCGGGAGCCACCGCCTACACCTTCGGAGATATCGTCGTAGATCGCCGCGGCACGGAAGTGCGGCGCGGCGCTGAAACTGTCGACCTCTCAACGAAAGAGTTCCAACTTCTGGAATACTTCATCGAACACCGGGGCGAGACCCTTTCGCGGGAATGGCTTCTGCGCGAAGTGTGGGGTTATCGCTCCACGCCATCCACCCGCACCGTCGATGTGCATGTCGCGTGGCTGCGGCGGAAGCTGGAAAACGATCCGCGCAACCCTGTCTGGATCGTGACGGTACACGGCTTCGGATACCGCTTCACGGGATGACTATTGTGTATCTGTTGCTTTTTCGGAGGTCCCTTACGCTTCGTATTGGGAAAATCCCCGCCCGCTAATGGCAGCCCATGCAGGTGAAGTTTCTGCCGTGACAGGGCAGACAGGTTTGCCGGTCCAGCCCCAGCTTGCCGGTGGCGTGTAGATCGACGAAGTCACGCGTATGGTTTGCCGGGCGCAAGGTCACACCTTCCAAGTGGCACTTCGAGCAAGAGAAAGGATTGTCGACCTTGGAGTGGCAGACCAGGCAATCAGCCATCGCAGGAAGGTTCTCCTTGCCGGCCAGGTTCGTTTCCCGCAGCCCGCGGTGGCACGCTTCGCAGGCATTTTCCGGATTCATGTGATGGTGGCGGTCGTCATGGCGGCCGAGGTAAGCACCTGAGTCGATGGCGGCGGCAATGACGGGCGCGACGTTGCCCATCTGCAGATGAAACTGATGGTTGAAGCGGTAGGTGCGCTCTCCGGCCTTTGCTCCGGCCAGCCAGCTTGCATCGACGGCGCGTACCTTTTCCCCGTCGTGACAGGCGGCGCATTGCGCCTGCGAGGGTAGATTGCTGTCGAGGGCCTCGCTGCTGGCCGAGGCAGTAACGTGGCAGTCGACGCACTTCGCCCCGGCTTTGCCGAGGTGAAGCTGATGGGAAAAGTTGCGGTCGGCGGCTTGCAAGATGCGCGGTCCCATGCAGGCAGCCGCACACCCCAGGAAGACAAAAAGAATTTTCATGCGGCGACTACCGGCGGCACACATCCAGCAAGGGCGCGAGGCGTGCGCGGCGTGGAAAGCGTTTATCCCTTGTAGGAAATCCGCCAGATTTTCTGCCCGCCGTCGTCGGTGACCAGCAAGGAACCGTCAGGCATCTGCAGCAGGCCCACGGGCCGGCCCCAAACTTCGGTTTTCTTCGGATCGAGCAGCCAGCCTGTCAGGAAATCCTGCGGACCAGAGGTGGGACGGCCATCCTTGAAGGGGATATAGACAACCTTGTAGCCCACGCGCTCCGAGCGATTCCACGAGCCGTGGAAGGCAAGAAACGCTCCGCCCTGATACTGGGCCGGGAACTGCTCGCCCGTGTAGAAGAGAACGTCGAGCACGGCCACGTGCGCTCCGAGCAGCACGTCGGGGTAGTGGGTGCTCTCGACTTTGTCGGCGGCCTCGCCCTTACGGCGCGGGTCTTCGTGCGGCCCGGTGTAGGCATACGGCCAGCCGTAAAAAGCGCCTTTGTCAATCTTGACGAAGTAGTCGGAGACCAGGTCGTCGCCCAGGCCGTCACGCTCCTGCACCGCGGCCCACAAGTCCTCGGTTCCGGGATAGAAGCGCAACCCGATGATATTCCGCAAACCCGTCGCCCATGTTTCATGGCCCGTGCCATCGGGGTTAAAGCGGTGCAGCGCGGCCCGCATCGCGGGCTCGCCGGCATCGACGTTTGAAGCGGAACCGACGGTTACGAAAAGCTTGCTGTGGTCGCGATTGAACAGCAGGCTGCGCGTCCAGTGGCCGCGCTCGAAGCCCCGAAGCGGGATGATCTCCTCGCCTTTGCCGGCAACGGTCATCGTCTTGGCATCGTATGTGTAGCGCTTGACCGAAGCCGGCTCGGCCACATAGAGCCAGCTTTCGTGCAGCGCCAATCCGTACGGCCGATCAAGGTTCTCAATGATTTTGTTCTTCGTTCTATCCTTCAGAACGTAAACCGCGCCGGTCGCCTGCTGCCCGCTGCCGCTATCCGACATCAGGATTTCATCGCCCGGTCCGAGCATCATGAAACGTGGCCGTTCGAAACCGGCCATGTACTCTTCGATCTGAAAACCTGGCGGGAGTTTCAAAGCTGCATCCGCGGGACGCGCCGTCACTTGCGGCCGGTTATTCGCCGAAGGGGTGTGGAACGGCTCGGGAAGCCCTTCCCAATTCACCGGATAATTCGTGGCATTTGAGATCGCCGAAGCGGCGATAACCAGCAAACCAAATGCAAGCCAAAACGCCCTTGTTTTCGCCATAAGAGAAGTATCGTACATTTGGGGTCTAGGCTGCCATGTCACCCGTGCGGTACTTTACGAACAGGGGATTTGGTCTCGAAAACGATGCGCCGATCGTGTTTTATGACGGTCCCGAAAACGCATGCACGCAGGTTCGGCGGATGTCTCTCGCTCCGTGGCGGCCTAGGCGGCGTAGCGTTGGCCATCGCCTTTCTGGCGGCTTGCCTTCTGGCGCCTGATACGATTCGCGCGCAGCCTAATGTTCTGGGCGGCCTCAATTTTGAACCGGTTGCCGGCGGACTCGAATTCCCCGTCGCGATCACGCATGCAGGCGACGGCTCGCATCGTTTATTCCTGACGCTGCAGCGAGGCCGCGTTCTAATTCACAACGGAACGCAGGTTCTACCCGATCCCTTCCTCGATATCCGCCCGCGAGTGAGCTGTTGCGGCGAGCGCGGTCTGTTGAGCATTGCCTTTCATCCAAATTACGAGACAAACGGCTTCTTCTTCGCGAACTACACCAACACCGACGGAAACACTGTCGTTTCCCGTTTTCAGAGGTCGCCTAATCCCAACATCGCCGACCCCGCATCCGAGGTGATCCTCCTCACGGTGGAGCAACCTTTCAGCAATCACAATGGCGGCCAGTTGCAGTTTGGCCCCGACGGCTTCCTGTATATCGCGCTGGGCGACGGCGGCAGCGCGGGCGATCCCGGCAATCGCGCGCAGAACCTTGGGACGTGGCTTGGCAAGATTCTCCGTATCGACATCAATGCGGGCGCCGGTTTCGGGGTTCCCGCCAGCAACCCGTTCGTCGCGACGGAAGGTGCTCGGCCCGAGATCTGGGCGCTGGGGCTGCGCAATCCCTGGCGCTTCAGCTTCGACCGCCAGACCGGCGACATGTTCATCGGCGACGTCGGGCAGAATAGCGTGGAGGAAATCGACTTCCAGCGCGCCTCAAGCGCGGGCGGGGAGAACTACGGCTGGCGGGCCTTGGAGGGAAGCCGTTGCTTCAATCCGCCGGCCGGTTGTCAAAGCGCCGCCTTCACAGGCCCGATTCTCGAGTATGCGCATGTGGGGGGCGGCGGTTGCGGCGGTTCGGTGACGGGAGGGTACCGCTACCGCGGACCGCAGTATCCGCAACTTAACGGGATCTATTTCTACGCCGACTATTGCCGGGCGCGGCTTTACGCCGCCAGCGAAAGCAGCGGCCGCTGGACGGCGGAAAGCCCCCGCCAGGTGGGCTTTTCGATCACCGCGTTTGGGGAAGACGAAAGCGGCGAGCTTTACTTTGCGGATCACGCCGGTGGCGCAGTCTATCGGATAACCGCCAGCCATCCCTCGCCTTCGCTGCTTTCGCTTTCACCAGCCAGCACCATGGCCGGCGGGGCCGGGTTTTCTCTCACCGTGACGGGATCCAACTTCGTGCCCGGCGCGGAAGTGCGCTGGAACGGTTCGACCCGGCCCACGACCTTCATCAGCAACAGCCAATTGCAGGCGGCGATCTCCGCCGCCGATATCGCCGCGGGCGGATCAGTTCAGATCAGCGTTTTCAATCCTCCTCCGGGCGGCGGCTTGGCGCAGCCGGTTGTTTTCGAAATCTCGGCGTCGCCAGGCGTATCGCCACTCATTCTCTCCGGCGGGGTTGTCGAAGCGGCGGGCTACAGACACGCCACAGGCTTGGCGCCGGGAACGATCGCCGCCGTATTCGGCGAACGCCTTTCGAGCCGGACCGAGCCTGCCCTCTCGACCCCCCTGCCGGAGCTGCTGGCGGATGCCAGACTCTTATTCGCAGGTGCCCCGGCCGCTCGGATTTTCTTCGCGAGCCCGGGGCAGATGAATGTGCAGATTCCTTGGGAACTGCAGGGTGCCGAGGCGGTCCTCTCCGCCAACGTCGCAGGTGCAGGCAGCCCTGCCGTGAGCGTTCCATTGGCCACCTTCAGCCCCGGCCTGTTCAGCATGGACGGCAGCGGCTCGGGCCAGGGCGCCATTCAAATTGTCGGCACGGGCGGGGCGCTTGCCGCCCCAGTGGGAGCGTTCAACCAGCCGCAGCCGTCGCGCCCGGCGCGTCGCGGCGAATTCCTTTCGATCTTCGCAACCGGTCTCGGACCCGTAACCAACACCCCTCCCACGGGCGCAACCACGCCTCTCGCTCCGTTGTCGGAAACGACGGCCGTACCCACGGTCACCATCGGGGGCGTAGGGCAGACCGTCACCTTCCATGGCCTGACGCCCAACGCCGTGGCGCTTTACCAGGTGAACATCGAGGTTGCGGCGGGAACGCCGCGCGGAGCGCAAGCCTCCGTCGTACTGACGATCGGGGGCAAGAGTTCGAATACCGTGAGTGTGGCGATCGAGTAGAATTTCTTCCTCTCATTTTGACGACGGCCAGCGGCGTCCTTGCTCTGCGCCGCTCCAAGTTGTACCTTGGAGCCATGGCGTCCCGCAGCTTAAACAAAGTTATGCTCATCGGCAATCTTGGCAAAGATGCCGAAACGCGCTTCACGCCCGGTGGAGCGTCCGTCACGAATTTCACCCTGGCAACGTCCCGCCGCTGGAAGGACCAGCAGAGCGGCGAGTGGAAAGAAGAGACCGACTGGCACGATGTCGTTCTCTGGCGCTCCGAGAACCTGGCGCAGTACCTGCAAAAGGGCAAGCAGGTGTTCGTCGAGGGCCGTTTGCAGACGCGCAGTTGGGAAGATCAAAACGGCAACAAACGCTATCGCACGGAAGTGGTCGCGGAGAATCTCATTCTGCTGCGAGGCGGCTCGGAAGGCGGCTCCGACGATTTCCGGCAGTCCGCGCCACGGCAGCAGCGCGCGGCGGCCGCCGTTCCGGCCGGCGCGGGCCACGACGATCCCGGCGACCAGGGCATCACTGACGACGACGTACCGTTTTAGTTCCCTGGAGGGACTGGCGGCCAGCATACAGACACGGGCAGGTCTGTTTCCGCGGCCGGTGAGGCACTCTATCCGTGGATGGAATGACTCCTGGGCAGAGGCCGTTCCTTCTTTTTTTTGGCTGTCGCGCTGCCGCACCGCCTTAGGCATGGCCCTCAATCGACGGTACAAGAGTCCCTGAGCTGACAACAGAAATCCCGGCGTCACGGAGGGGCCTTCGGCTCTGCGTGCAACTCCTTACATCCATGGAATTTCGGGGCGTATCACCAGCGGCTTCCCGGCAGTCCCTGTAGAAAGAATCCCTTAGATCCGGCGTCGGCGCACCAGCCGCGTCGCGGGTACCGGTGTACCAAAGGTACTGCCCTAAGGCACGAAAAATACGGGACTTGACTAACTTCTAAAGCTCTCTACACTGGTTATACGATGGACCACAGAGTGCGCGGCTGGCCGGAGGGCTGAAATGTTCATACTGGGTATTTTCCTGATTCTTGCGTGGCTGTTTGGCTTCTTCTATTACAGCGATCTCATGCCGAAGAATGTGAGTGTCGGCATGGTCATCGCCGGGCTGTTCAGCATGGGCTGGGGCCTGCTGAAGGGTAAGTAGCCGCACACTTTCCTCCTCCCGAAGGCCTGTCCAGCACAACCAACTTCCAACCGGCTTTCCCCCGCCGACCGAGGTCACAAGGACCCACACCGCCCAGGTCCCTGGGAACACCGGCCATTTCGCCGAATCTGCCTTCACTCCCTGGTGTAACTGATGAGCGCCGTAAAGCACATTCTCAAGCAGCTCAAGATGGGCACGACCGAGATTCTCGTGCTGGCGATTCTGACGCGGGGCGATCGCTATGGCTACGAAATTTCCAAGGAAGTCTCCAAACGCAGCAGGGGCTTCTTCGAGTTCAAACAAGGGTTTCTGTATCCCGCTTTGAGCCGCATGGAGCGAGGCAGTTTGGTCGACAGTTATTGGCGGGAATCCGGAGGCGCCGGGCCGGATCGTAAATACTACCGGCTCACGCCCGCCGGGCGAAAGCGTCTGCAGGCCAGCACGGATGCTTGGGCGCGCTTCAGCAAGGAATTCAACCGCATGCTCAAGATGACGAACGGCCGCTAAAGGGCCGAGACACAGTTCGTTGTACCCTAGCGGCAGAAACCGTGCTCAAGGTAGAAAAACTAGCGCCGCCGGCAGCTGCCTCCGTGGAGGTGAGTGATGGTCCGATCCTCTATGTCACCATCGAAGGCTTAGAGGAAGATCGGACTCTTTGGTGGAGGGCCGTGCCCTCCAATGGCTCTCTATGCGAGATCGGATTTCTAGCATGGTCCGGAGTGCTAGCTCACCTGACCCTTGTCATCGTTGACAAGCAAGACATCCGGATCGCTGAAGAACTGGATCTTCTGGGCCAGGGATTGGAAAACCTTCCGGTCTTCGACAAAAATCCATGGCCGCCTGATACCCACCACATGACTACGGCCGTTGACTATCGTCTGCAGTTCATCGATGAACCCGTGCCGCTGGACCTGGCGATCAGCTCATCAGGACTGTCTCTCTTGCTCAACGGGCCATGCACGATTGCCGAGGTGCTGTCGTTGGACAGGATTCGGTTGGGGCTTGACGAGGCGCGGAATCTGCGGCGCGTGGACGTGGTCAAGCTGACAGACGATGAACTACGCGCCGTGCGAGAAATCACCAAAAAAGTTCTAGTGCTGGAGGGCGATCGCGCCCCAGGGCGAATCGCCGGCCGGGATTTTCTTGGTGACCGTCTGCGTGGCCAGATCGATGACAGAAACGTCGTTCGAAGGACCATTCGACGAATATAGAGTCTTGCCGTCGGGAGAAAGAGCAATGCCCCAGGGCCGCGTCCCGCCGGTGGCAATAAGGGAAACTACCTCGTCGGTGGCGGTGTCGATGACGGCGACATTCCCGCCGCGCCCCGTGCTCACGTAAACGCGGGCGCCATCGGGCGCCATGGCCACTCCCATCGGCCGGTTGCCCTGCTCCAACTGAACGACTTTGATCAGTTCATGCTTGACCGAGTCCACGACGGCGACCTGCCCCGCGGTCTCCATCGAAACGTAAGCCTTGGTTCCATCAGGCAGAAACGCCACAGCGCGGGGGCGCGGGCCGACTTTGAAGTTCTTGATGACCTCGGCTTTGGCGGTGTCGATGACGAAGATCTCGCCCTCTTCCTCGCAAGTCACATAAACGAACGAGCCATCCGGGCTAAGCGTCACCCCCTCCGGCTCGCCGGCCACCGGCAGGGACTTGATCACTTCTCCCTTGGCGATGTCGACAATACTCGCCAGCGCGGCGTCTTCATTGGAGACGTAGAGCAGAGTGCCATCCTTGCTCAACGCAAATTCTTCGGGGTCCGTGCCGCTGCGGATCAGTTTCGTGAGCTTACCCGCGGCGATATCGAACACGCCGATGCCGTCGGCGCTGCGGTCGGGCGGCGGCAGGGTGCTCTCATCGACGCCCGGAGGCGCGGGGGGCGACCCGCTCAGCGCCACGTAAATCGTCTTGCCGTCGGGGCTGGCGTGAATGCCCCGCGGCCGCTTCCCCAGCGGGACCGTCGCGACGGTCTCGAGCGTGGCGGAATCGATGATCGTCAAATCACCGGAAGCTTCGTTGGTCACGTAGACGCGGTAGGCGGAAGTCTCAGGGGCTTTCGCCGCTCCTTCTTCCTGTGGGGCCGGTCCGCCGCAGCCAAAAGAGATTAAGGCCGCGCAGACGGTAACAAAGGGGGTGGTTGGTCGGATCATCCTGAAATGATACAGCAAAAGGAGATGGGGCTTTTCCCATGGCCGATTTTGCCTCGCGCGGAGACGTGTTGTTATAGTGTGTGGTCATTCTCAGCTTGGGCCTGTCCGCGCTTCGGGCACGGCGGCTCCCGAGGAAACCGCTCATGGAATCCAGCAATTTCCACCATCCGCCGAAGGGCTTTTCGGAGAAGGCCAACGTCGGCAGCATGGCGAAGTACCAGCAAATCTACGACGAGGCCAAGAACGACCCCGAAGCCTTCTGGAGCGCCCTTGCCGGCGAACAGTTGCATTGGTTCGAGAAGTGGTCGAAAGCGCTCGATTGGGATCATCCTTTCGCCAAGTGGTTCGTCGGCGGCAAGACGAACATGGCGTACAACTGCCTCGACCGGCACCTCACAACCTGGCGCAAAAACAAGGCCGCCATCATCTGGGAAGGCGAACCGGGCGACGAACAGATCCTGACCTACCAGGAGCTTTACCGGCGCGTCGCTCGCTTCGCCAATGTCATCAAGAACCTCGGCTTCAAGACGGGCGACCGCGCCATCCTCTACATGCCGATGATTCCCGAACTGCCGATCGCAATGCTTGCTTGCGCGCGGCTCGGCATCACCCATAGCGTTGTTTTCGGGGGGTTTTCGGCGGAAGCGCTCAAAACCCGCATTCTCGATCTTGACGCCACGCTAATCGTCACCGCCGACGGCGGCTGGCGCCGTGGCAAGGAAGTCCGCCTGAAAGACGCCGCCGACGAGGCCATGAACGACTGCCCCGGCGTGAAGCACTGCGTCGTCTACCAGCGCACCAAAAGCAAGGTTCCTATGAAAACCGGCCGGGATCACTATTGGGACGATCTCGACGCCAATGCCAGCGAGGACTGTCCGGCTGAGCGCCTCGACTCCGAACATCCGCTCTACGTTCTCTACACCTCAGGCACGACCGGCAAACCCAAAGGGATCGTCCACACGACCGGTGGATACCAGTTGCAGGTCAATATGGCGATGCGCTGGGTCTTCGACATCAAAGACGAGGACACCTACTGGTGCGCCGCCGACATCGGCTGGGTCACCGGCCACAGCTACATCGTCTACGGGCCGCTGCTGGTGGGCACGACGACCGTCATGTACGAAGGCGCGCCCGACTTTCCGGAGCCGGATCGTTTCTGGCGCATCATCGCCAAGTACCGTGTGAACGTGCTCTACACTTCGCCGACGGCGATCCGCGCTTTCGTGCGCCACGGCGAGCACTGGCCGGGCCGCCACGATTTGTCGAGCCTGCGCCTGCTCGGCTCGGTGGGCGAGCCGATCAATCCGTCGGCCTGGGAGTGGTATTACAAGATCATCGGCAAGGAACGCTGTCCGATCGTCGATACCTGGTGGCAAACCGAGACGGGATCGATCATGATTTCACCTTTGCCGGGCGCCACGCCCACCAAGCCCGGCTCAGCCACGTTTCCGCTGCCGGGCGTCATCGCCGACGTCGTCACGATGGACGGCAAACCTGTGGAGCCAGGCGGCGAGGGATATTTGATCATCCGAAAGCCCTGGCCCTCGATGTTCCGCACGTTGTGGGGCGACCCGGAGCGCTTTAAGCAGAACTACTGGTCGCAGATTCCCGGCGTCTATTTCACGGGCGACGCCGCGCGCCGTGACATGGACGGCTATATCTGGGTGCTCGGCCGCGTGGACGACGTGATGAACGTGAGCGGACACCGTCTGAGCACGATGGAGTTGGAGTCGGCGCTGGTGAAGCACCCCTCCGTCGCGGAGGCAGCGGTCATCGGCAAGCCGCATGAGCTCACCGGGCAGGCCGTGGTCGCGTTCGTGACGTTGAAGAAAGGTTTCGAATCGGGCGACAAACTCGCGAGCGATTTGCGCGAGTGGGTAAGCCACGAGATCGGCAAATTCGCCCGGCCCGAACAGATTCGCTTCACGGAAGGGCTGCCTAAGACCCGCAGCGGAAAGATCATGCGCCGCCTGTTGCGCGAGATTGTCACCAGCGACAGCGTGACCGGCGACATCACTACGCTCGAAGATCTGTCGGTCATCAACCGTCTGGCAGCGGCGCAGAAGGAAGAAGAATAGAAGTTACTGCGAATCAGAGGATCTTGTCGCTCTTCGCGAGGTTGTGCCTCGCGCACAGCAGTTGGACGTTTTCAACTTTCAGCGAAGTGCCACCTTTTGAGTACGGCAGGACGTGATCGAAATGAAGCTCGTCCGCAGATCCGCAGAGAACGCACCGGCCCTGATCTCGCCTCCACACCTCGATTTTCACAGATGAGGGAATAATTCTCCTCCTGCCGTCCAACTCAGGAACAGCAAGTTCGCTATCATCAAACGCCGCCTGAAGTTTGAACTTGAAAGTCGCGCGCGTACCATCCGACTCCTTCCAGGCATCTACCAATCGAAACAAGCCGTTGTACGACCAGATTCCTTGCTTGATCTTTTCGTACACACGCACGGGGCGCGCGTCACCCTCCTTACGTTTGTAGGCCAGAGCCGCCTCAAGGAACTTGCCGTTTTCTGTCAATTTTCCAGATGCAGTTCTTTCTGGCTGATCCACCTGTTTGGGATCGCCAACGTCTGACCCCTTAGGTAGATCGTGGCCCTCGTAGATTAGCGTCGAACCTCCATCCTCGAATCGATCCCGATAAGGAGCGTTCCTTTGGACCGACATCAAGATCACTGAGCAGCCTCGAATCGAGGAGAAGTTCATGCCGCGCTGAAGATTCTGCCCTTCGCGGCTGCACATCTCTGGATAGGAAATAATCTCGTTGACAGCTGCCATTTATCCATCCCTTATACACCATGAGATGTCTTCGTCCAAACTGGCATCGGGTACAGGGACTAGTCTGACTTCATTGCCTCATCGAATCTGGCTGACTCTAACAGTGACGATACGATTGCAAAAACATGACTTGTAACTCATGTTTTAACTGATCTTCACGGTCCGGTAATCCTCCTAAAAACAGTCGCCCTGCATTGTTAAAGAGTGGACGGATTTTTTGTCCGGCCCGGCTTTTCGGCAACCCTCCCGCACCCGAAAAGCATCGTTCGCGCGACTGCCGCATCGAGGCCGCTTGCGGACGAAAACTGCATCCACGGGAGGACCCAAACTGGTGACAACAAGCTCGCTGCACTTTCGCCCGGAACCCTCGCTCACGCGGCGTTTCCGCAGCGCCGTCTCCCTTCACGGACACACGCTGCACTCCAAAGAGCGCCTCACGATTGTGGGGCGGCTCATTCACGCTGTGCCGCTGCTGCATGAACTCATTCAGCGGGAACGAAGGCGCATGGCCGGCCCGGATGCGACTCCCATCGACTTTTCCCAAGTGTGGTGGACGCCGCCGCTTTCCGCGCGGCAAGCCCTGGGCCTCGAAACGAAGCAGATCGAGAACAAACTCGGGCTGGCGGCTCTCGTGTCTCTTTCCGATCACGACAACATCGACGGTCCGGTGCGGCTCCGCATGATGCGTGAAACGAGGACGACCCCCATCTCCGTCGAATGGACAGTGCCCTTCGGCGAAACGTGCTTTCACCTCGGCATTCACAACCTGCCGGCCACCGGCGCGGCGGAAGCGATGCAAGAGATGGCGGCGTACACCCAGGCGCCGCGGCCGAATCGACTGCCCGCATTGCTGGCCGAGATCAGCCGGACCCCGGAAACATTGGTGATCTTCAACCATCCGATGTGGGACCAAACAGGCGTGGGCCCAAGCCGCCACGCGGCTCTTCTCCGTCATTTTGTGGGCCGCTGCAAACCCTATCTGCATGCCGCCGAAATCAACGGCCTGCGCTCGTGGGTGGAGAACAGCCACGCCGTTGCTTTCGCCGAGGCGGCGGGATTCCCTCTCATCTCGGGCGCTGACAGGCACGGCCGCGAGCCCAGCGCGGTGCTGAATCTCACGAACGCTGCATGCTTCGCGGAGTTTGCCGATGATGTGCGCCGGAAGCGCGAAAGCACGGTGTTGCTGATGCCGCACTATCAGCAGCCACTCAAACTCCGCATTCTTCAAAACATGGCGGACGTGCTGCGGGACGACCCGGACCACAGCCTCGGCTGGGTGCGCTGGAGCGACCGCGTCTTTCACTGTTCGCCTGAGGGAACCATCTCGTCGCTCGGCGAAAGTTGGGTGCGGGAGCCCGCCATGATCCGGCATTTTCTGCGCGCCGTGAAAATTCTTTCGAATCACCGTCTGCAGCCGGCGCTGCGGCTGGCGCTAGCCGGCAGAAGGACCCGCATTCAGGAGGCTGCCTCATGATGGACCGGGATGGCGAGCCGTTGCGCGTGGCGTTTTTCACCGACTGCTTCCATGAAGTCAACGGCGTCGCGCTCACCAGCCGCCAGTTGCACGCTTACGCGCTCCGCCAGGAGTTGCCGTTCTTCAGTGTTCACGCGGGCCCCGAGACACGCGTTTTTCAGCAGGGATCGGCAACTGTTTGCGAACTCAAGCGCAGCCGCTGGTCTTGGACGGTGGACTCCGATCTCAGCTTCGATCCGCTGTTTCAGCGCCATTGGCAGCGGGCACGGGAAGCGCTCGAGGCTTTCCAGCCGGACGTGATCCACACGACGTCGCTGGGCGATTGCAGCATCATGGGCGCCGCCATGGCCCACGAATTGCGCCTTCCGCTCGTGATTTCTTGGCACACGAATCTTCACGAGTTCGGCGCCTGCCGGCTGCTGCACGCTTTGCGGTTCGTCGCTCCGGAATATCAGAAACGGATCAAAGGTTTTCTCGAGCCGGAGCTATTGCGCAGCATCATGCACTTCTACCGCATCGGCAGGGTGTTGCTGGCCCCCAACCCGGAACTGGTCTCGCTGCTCGAAAGCCGCACGGGCAAACGGGCGTATTTGATGCAGCGTGGCGTCGACACAGACCTTTTTTCACCAGCCCGCCGGAACCGCCAGAACGACCCCTTCGTGATGGGATACGTCGGCCGGCTGAGTGTGGAGAAAAACGTGCGCTTCCTGGCTGAGATCGAGCAGGCACTGCTGGCGGCCGGGGAAAGGAACTTCCGGTTTGTGATCGTCGGGCAGGGGAGCGAGTTGGACTGGCTCCGCGCCAATTTGCAGCAGGCTGAGTTCCCGGGAGTACTGCGCGGAGAAGCGCTGGCTAACGCCTACGCGAATTTCGATCTTTTCGTCTTCCCTTCCCACACCGATACGTTTGGCAACGTTGTCCTGGAATCACTGGCTTCGGGCGTGCCGGTGCTGGCGACGAATTCGGGCGGTCCGAGGTTCCTGGTGCAGCACGGCGTGACAGGATTCGTGGCCTGGCAGCCCGAGGATTTTGCGCGCCGCGCCCGCGTGCTCATGAACGACCGTCCTTTGCGCGACACCATGAGCCGCGCCGCGCGTGAGTATGCGCTGGCCATGACGTGGGATCGCGTCTTCGAGCGAGTGTACCGCAGTTACCGTAGTTGTTTTGAGCCGGCGCAAAGTCTGACGCAGGCAGCGCCAGCAAGACAGTGGTAATTTGGCCGCTCGAAGCCAAGACCCGACGAGCCACTTGCCTTCGGGGACAGTCGCCACGATTCGCGTTGGTTCGACTGGCTTACGCGCACGGACGAAACGTGGTGACTGTCCCTCGAAGGCCAGCGGGCACGCCATGGCGTGCCCCTACATGGCGCCAAATTAGGACGGCAAGCGGAGAGCCTGCGGCCAATCAAGCGGCGTCGCGTGCCCTCACTACTCCCATTCAATCGTTGATGGTGGTTTGTGG
>Ga0187893_10008985_pt1 | contig 15551 bp, 10 predicted proteins | sample MA1701074metaG_FD_139574 | JGI IMG/M metagenome (GOLD analysis project Ga0187893, IMG submission 139574) | White microbial mat communities from a basaltic lava cave in the Kipuka Kanohina Cave System on the Island of Hawaii, USA - MA170107-4 metaG ... | reverse complement strand
TCAGGGCTGGGGCTACAGCGCTGCGCCGCGACCCAGCAGCGACCCGCGCTGCCCACACGCGAAGTGTCGATTGCGCAGCCCGGAAGTAATCGTTGTGAAGCTTCGGAACGGCAGTCAATGGAACAGATCAATCTATGTTGTACCCAAAACATGATTGGCGAGATCCAGGGTTTGCTGGGGCAGGCGATTCCGATCGTCGAGAACGCGAGGAGCAGACTGAATACACCGAGCGAGGTGTCCGATCAGTTATGGAATAACTTCCGCGTCAGGCCGGACGACCAAACGCGCATAGCTCAAATCCGACTGATACTAGACAGCATGAAGAACAGTATGGAGGGCAATCGGGTGAAGTACGTTTGCAGTCACGTGTCGGATCCTGCTTGTTCCCGTATCCATGCCAGTACCGTTCCAACGTGTTCTCCTTCCGGCGACGTGCACATTCGCTTGTGTGCTGAGTATCCCTTGTTGGAAGAGGATGCTAATCAACGATTTTTGCCGGACTCTCATTGGGTACGGACGCTGATTCATGAACATGCCCATGCCGGCTGTCCCGGTTCCGGCCTCATCTTTCCGGCTGGCGCCGAGTTCTATAAGGACCGGGGTACATATCCACGGGAGCCCGACCGGAATATTAAGAACGCGGACTGCTACGCCTGGTTTGCCATGGATTCAAGATAAGCGGTTACTAAAAGGAGAGCAAATGGTGGACACAAAGGTGACGAGACTATGAGAGCCCATTCATCGCGGCTGGTTTATAACTTCGTTACTTGTCGATCCATCCACTATCGGATCAAGAATCGAGAAGCCAGGAAATAGTCCTAATCACATGAAAATCGCAGCCGAAAAAACTTTAAAGCCAACACCAGCAGCCGGCCAGCAGACGCCGGTTCATTCCGCCCTGTTACAACGAAAATGCGATTGCGGCCGAGTTCCAGGCATCAGTGGAGATTGCGACTCATGCCAGAACCGTCGCCTCCAACGGCAGACTTCGGAAAAGGTGAGACCATCAGAGGTACCATCCAATGTCTATGATGTGCTCCGGCTGCCAGGTCAGCCACTTGATCCACAAACGCGTGCCTATATGGAGCCGCGCTTGGGACACGACCTCAGTAAGGTGCGGGTGCACACGGACGAGAGAGCAGGTGAATCAGCGCGCGCCGTGACCGCGCTCGCATATACGGTTGGCCAGCATATCGTGTTCGGGCCGGGGCAGTTTTCGCCCACTTCCAGCTCGGGAAAAACGCTCCTGGCGCACGAACTTGCCCACGTAATCCAGCAAGGCTCAGGCGAAATCCAACCGGGCGCCAAACTCGAGATTGGCGCCCATGATGATCGTTTCGAAGGGGAAGCGGACCGCATAGCCAGTCAAATCAATACTGTGTCGCCCACCAGGACTGCTTCTCAACTCTCCCATCATATGGTCCCGCCAGAGCACGGCGCCCGCCGAACGCCGTTGCGAGCTGTAGCGGACGATCCGCCGCTGCCTGGCGGCTCGGCGATGAGGCCGGTCAGCACCCTGACCGCGCCAAACCTGTTGGCTGCTCCCAAGCTGCAGAAACAAGAGTCTCGAGAGGGTTGGGGCACACCTGGGGCATGTGTCGTTCGCGAAGACATACCATCTAGTCGGGGCGGAATTGTCAATAGCGGCGGAACTGTGGGAGAGCGATTTCAAGTGAACATTGACTGGAGGGATTCGCCGCCTGAGGCCCGGCGCAGACCGGGCTCGTATTGTGACTGCGCTTGCGGCGAATACCGTCAATATGTAAAGGGCCACCTGATCATAAACGGAAGACGAGAGACATGGCATCTGTGGGGAGGAGCAGTTTTAGAAGAAGACGTCTATCACGAGGACGGGCTTGACCGCAATCCTGACGCCCGTTACGGACATCGCCGCGAACCGCTCACGATGAATGAAGATTTTCGGCCGGATCGGGCTTCGGGCTGCAGCTACGAGGGGCGTGATTTCCCAAGGGTCATGATCGGGTCCGATACCGACATGCTGTTTAAATTTAAAGGACAAACTTACGATGTTTGTAATCACACTTTTGGACCAATTCACGAATGGGAAGTGCGTTATGCCGGCCCAATCAATCGCTGACTCTGATTGAAAGCAAGGATCACGAGATGTGAAGGTGAAAGCATGAATCGCAGAACGCCGCCGAGAAGCTAATCGGTTGTCCTTTAGAAAAGTATTTTTTGTGTTAGGTAGCGAGAAAGAGATCAGGAACATAAGTCGAATTTGTTAAGTAACGAAAGGCATTTATGAGTACCTTTCCCAACTCACCAAAACTGGTTAAAGGCGGACTCGTTCTGATCGATCCGGCCACCTCAGCCGTAATTCGAGTGATCGCGTTGCAGTACAACCCGGACACGCTTAGCCGCACGCTCCAGATCAAGGCCCTGGCAGAAGGTGGAGATCGATCTGACGCGATGCGGTTGACTGGGCCACCGGTGGAAACACTCAAGCTCGACGTTGAGATCGATGCTACGGATCAGCTCGAGTTTCCGGCTCAGAATCCCAACGCCGCCCAGCTCGGGATATTTCCGCAATTGGCGGCGCTGGAAACCATCGTCTATCCCGCCAACAGCCAGATCCAGGCAAACAACCGGCTGGCAAGCTCCGGCACACTCGAAATCATTCCCATGGAAACACCACTTACTCTTTTTATTTGGAGTAAGAACCGGGTGTTGCCGGTGCGGATAACTGATTTCAGCATTACCGAAGAAGCGTTTGATCCGGAGCTCAATCCCATTAGAGCCAAAGTGAGTCTGGGCATGCGCGTCTTGAGTGTTAACGATCTGCCATTCGAGCACAAAGGCAGCAGTTTGTTCATGTCTTATCACCAACAGAAGGAGGCGCTCGCGGGCCGAGCCCAGAGTGCAGCGCTCAACGTCCTGGGCATTACCAGAATCCCCTGAGGTACGCGATGTTTTCGATCACAAGCCGTTATTACGGCATACCCAAAGCTACGCTGGAAGCCGCGGACGGGAGAAAGATCGCATACGTTCGCCGGCGTTTCGTGCCTCCGCCAGAGAGGTTTGAGCTGCTCCTTGAACATCTGGTCACGCAGGGAGAGCGTTTGGATCTCATTACGGCCCAATACCTGAATGACCCCGAACAGTTCTGGCGCTTGTGCGACGCCAATGGAGCCATTCGACCTGACGAGTTGACAGAAACCGCCGGCCGGCGGCTGCGAATTACTTTGCCGGAAGGCATACCAGGGACTCCAAATGCATAAGGGTATCTATCTGACTTTAATGGTTGGGCCGGTGGTGCCGATTCCGGTGCCGAAATCGGTGTTGGACGCGCTAACCAACGTGCAAGTGACAACCGCGGCCGGCACGCCAAGCGGTTTTCAGTTGACCTTCACGCTGAACAATCGCTCGCCTTTGCACACATTGTTTTTGATTGCCGGCGCCCAGACACCGTTGCTGCGGGTAATCATTGTCGTGACGATCAACGGATCGGCAAACGTTCTCATGGACGGAGTGATGACCAACCAGCAGGTGAGTCCGGGTAGCAAGCCGGGTGAATCAACCCTCACCATCACGGGCGAGGATCTGACCAAGGTCATGTCATTGATAGATTTCAGCGGGCTTCCTTATCCAGCCATGCCTCCCGAGGCGCGCGTGCTGCTAATCATTGCCAAGTATGCAATGTTCGGGATGATCCCGCTGGTGATTCCGTCGCTCTTCACCGATTTGCCGATTCCCATCGAACGCATACCCATTCATCAAGGCAAGGACCTGGAGTACGTTCAGCAACTTGCCGCAGATGTTGGTTACGTTTTTTACATCGATCCGGGTCCGGCGCCGGGAACGAACGTCGCTTACTGGGGGCCGGAAATCAAAGTGGGCGTGCCACAGCCGGCACTCAACTACGACATGGACGCGATGACCAACGTCGAGTCGCTAAGCTTCAATTTTGATGGCGCCAATTCGACGCTGCCAATTGTCTTTATCCACAACTCGCTGACGAAGATTCCCATTCCGATCCCGATTCCCAAGCTGAATCCGCTCCAGCCGCCTTTGGGTGTGATACCGGCCCCAATTACGAACGTCACGATTCTAAAAGAGACTGCAAAACTTTCTCCGATGGCGGCCATTGGAGTTGGCCTGGCCGTGGCATCTCGCTCTGCGGATGCGGTATCCGGTACTGGAAGTCTCGACGTAGTGCGTTACGGGCGCTTGCTGAAAGCGCGACAGCTTGTTGGCGTGCGGGGTGTGGGGACGGCGTTCGATGGTTTGTACTACGTGAAGAGTGTCACTACCACCTTAAAGCAGGGCGAACTCAAACAGAGTTTTCAATTAACCAGGAATGGACTCGTATCAATTACGCCAAAGGTTCCAGCATGAGCAACGGTCAAAAATATTACGGGAAGTATCGCGGCACGGTTTTGAACAATCTCGATCCGATGCAGCTCGGCAGAATCCAGGTGCAAGTGCCTGACGTAGGCGGCCTGATTCCTTCGAGCTGGGCGATGCCGTGTTTTCCATTTACCGGAAAACAGATGGGCGCTTACATGATCCCGCAAATTGGCACCGGCGTCTGGGTCGAGTTCGAGCAAGGTAATCCCGATTATCCAATCTGGAGCGGCTGCTGGTATGGCCTGGCGGCTGAGGTTCCGGCGTTGGCTTTGGCTGGGAATCCGGCCAGTCCAAACATCGTGTTGCAGACAGGTTTGCAGAATACGCTGGTTATTAGCGACCTTCCCGGCCCGACCGGTGGAATCATGCTTAAGAGCACGACCGGGGCCACGCTGATTGTCAACGACACAGGCATTTACATTCAAAACGGAAAAGGCGCCTCGCTGGTAATGGTGGGCCCATCAGTCACCATCAACAACGGAGCGATCATGGTTGTTTGATTAGTTAATAAAGGAGACGAACGGAATGCCGGGCTTCTTACTTCATTTTGGCGCCACAGTCTTATGTTCCCACGCTGGGCAGGCGCAGCCCACCGTGGTTAATCCGCGCGTTTTAGTCAGCGGCCAACCAACCGTGACGATTGCCGCCCCCTACGTGGTGGCTGGTTGTGCGATGCCGCCGCCTCCCGCCGGCAACGGACCCTGCGTCACCGCGCAATTTGTCAGCGCCGCCACCCGAGTGACTTCAAACGGGCAACCGCTGTTGTTGTTGGACAGTCAGGCGATCTGTGTTCCGACCGGGACGCCGCTGATCATTGCCTTAACCCAAACTCGTGTAACAGGAATGTGACCCGCGATGAATCTTGATTTTCCATTCACCTTCGGCACTAGCGGCAGAACGTCGGAAACGACCGATGACGATCACATCCGCGATCTGATCCAGCAGGTACTGTTCACTACGCCCGGGGAGCGCGTGAACCGTCCAGACTTTGGCAGCGGGTTATCGCGTCTGGTCTTTGCGCCAAACAGCGACGAGCTGGCCGCGGCCACGCAGTTCCTGGTGCAAGCGTCGCTACAGCAGTGGCTTGGAGACCTGATCGAGGTGACCGAGGTGCAGGTGGAGAGCTCAGATGCGAGCCTGCTGGTGGAAGTTCATTACACAGTACGGCGCACCCAGCAACAGCAGGTGGCTCAGTTCAGTCGTGGAGGTACGGTGCAATGATCTACTTCTGTTGCGACGATGACCGCCGCCGCAATGCCATCAAGGCGCATCCCACGCTCAACGGCATCGACTTCATTGAAGTGCTCGACAATCATGACGATCCGTTCGAGCAGCGACAGCGAACTCTGTTCGTCCATTTTATCGAGAAGGACACAGTTCAGGGACGGAACAGTCTGGCCAACGTGTTGGGGCAACTGAAAGTTGTGAATGTGCGGATTGAAGGAGGAGAACGCACTCGGGACATCGCGGTGACCAGTATCAGCACGAGTGTTACCAGCTCACCACCCTTGAGCCCGCCGATCCCCGGCAACGTGCTTAGAATCGACGTTTCCAAAGCGGGTGATTTCTCAAACTACACCTTACGACTCGTTAAAGATGCGGAGATCTCGGAACCACCGGCAGATCTTGATCCGGTTCTCTCTGCGGTGAGTTTTTCTTTCAAGGTAGCCTGCCCCACCCACTTTGACTGCAAAACTCCGCGTATCTGTTTGGCTGAACGGCAGCAGCCGCCTGAGATCGACTATCTCGCAAAAGACTATGCCAGCTTTCGACAGCTAATGCTGGATCGGTTGGCGGTGCTGTCGCCCGCGTGGAAGGAACGCAATCCGTCCGATCTGGGCATTGCGCTGGTGGAGTTACTCGCTTATACGGCCGACTATCTCAGTTATCAACAGGATGCCGTGGCGACTGAAAGCTATCTGGGCACAGCGCGCAGAAGAACTTCGGTGCGCCGTCACGCGCGCCTGGTTGATTACCCGATGCACGATGGCCGCAACGCACGTGTATGGGTGCAGGTAGGTGTTGAAGCCAGTAACGTCAAACTACCCAAGGGCACGCAGATCTTCACCAGAGTTCCGGGCCTCGGGACGAGAATCAGCCCCCCTGTTGGTTTGCCGCCAATACCTTCCCGCGAGTATGAACAGGCAATGAACGCCCGCCCGGTCGTGTTCGAGACAATGACCGAGGCCACGCTTCACCAGGCAAACAACGAAATGCAGTTCTACACCTGGGGTGACGATCGTTGTTGTCTGCCGAAGGGCGCCACGCGTGCAACCCTTAAGCAGAGTAATCAGAACGGTCTGATCAATCTGGCTCCTGGCGACGTGCTGATCTTCATTGAGAAGAGGAATCCTGACAACGGCAAAGAAGAAGAAGCCGATCCCGCACATCGCCATGCGGTTCGGTTGATTGGTGTCAAGCCTGGCACTGATCCGTTGTTCAAGGAACCGGCAAGCACTCAAGACATGCGCGTCGTAGACATTGAGTGGGCCGCCCCCGACGCGTTGCCTTTTCCACTCTGTCTATGGGACGTACGCGTCCGCGGCCAGGCTCAAAAGCAGCCGGTGAGCATTGCCCTGGGAAACATCGTGCTGGCTGACCATGGCCGCACTATCCGAGACGAGGCGTTAACTCCCGTACCGAGCCCGATTCCCGCATTGACAAAGGTTCAACCATCCAGTGACAGCGCGTGCAACGAGCGGCTCATAGTGCCAACGGCGCCGCGCTTCCGACCGAAATTGAGTCAATCGCCCGTAACGCAGCAGGCGCCTTATAACCCGAAAAAGCCGCCGCCATCGGCCACCGCAACAATTAGGTTGTCGATCGATGCGCCAACCAGGCTGCCGCTGCCGGCAGTAACACTCAGTGAGCCCGGCGCGGGAGGAACCTGGCAACCCAGACGCGATCTCCTCAACAGCGGCTCGGGCGATAAGGCCTTCGTGGTCGAGGTCGAAGCGGACGGTTCTGCCTATCTTCGCTTTGGTGACAATGAACTCGGCCTGCGTCCCGCTTCGGGCATCACCTTCCTGAGTACTTATCGAGTTGGTAACGGCACGACCGGCAATATCGGCGCGAAGACGCTCTTCCACATCGTTACGTCGCAAGCGATTAAAGAGAACGGAGTCACAAACTTTCTACCGGCCCAGGGCGGCATCAATCCCGAGACGATCGAGGAAGTGCGGCAGCGCGCGCCGAGCGCCTTTCGCCAGCAGCAGCGCGCGGTTACTCCTCGCGACTACGAAGAAATAGCCACTCGTAAGGATGTCGTCGAGAGTTGCGACCTCGACGTTCAACGCGCGGCCGCGACGCTTCGTTGGACAGGAAGCTGGTACACCATGTTTTTAACTATCGACCGATTAAAAGGGCGGGACGTGGATGAAGCGTTTGAGCAGAAGTTGCGCGCCTGTCTCGAGCGTTTTCGCATGGCTGGTCAGGATCTGGAAGTTGATGCTCCTCGCCCGGTTTCCCTCGAGATTGTGTTGGGCGTTTGTGTGAAGCCTGGTTACTTCTTCAACGATGTCGAGCAGGCACTGCTCGAAGTATTCAGCAATCGAGTCCTGCCCGACGGCCGGCTGGGCGTGTTTCATCCCGACAACTTTAGTTTTGGGCAACCGGTCTACCTGAGTTCTTTGATCGCGACGGCGCAGGCAGTGACGGGCGTCGAGTCAGTCATCGTCAAGAAGTTTCAACGGCAGGGAATTGACAGCGATGAAGCCCTGAAGGCCGGCAAGCTGACACTCGGTCGATTGGAAATTGCCCGGCTGGATAACGATCGAAACTTCCCGGAGCGGGGCGAGTTTGTTCTCAAACGAGGCTGACCATGATTTCAGCAATGGATGCAATCACTGATCTAAACGACTGCGGCTGCTGCGAAGGTATTTCAACCGAAACGCCGCTCGCGGTTTTCAATCGGCCAGGGTTATCCGCAGTCGCCTATCGCGTGGGTAATTACTCAGCTTTCAAGGAAACGCTGGTGGCGCGTCTTTCCGGATCAAACGAGCCGGCCTTACGCCGGCTGACCACCCGCGACGATGACGACTTCTCGATTGCCCTGCTCGACGCCTGGGCGACAGTCGGCGACGTGCTGACCTTTTACCAGGAGCGGATCGCCAATGAAGCCTATCTCCGAACGGCAACTGAGAGATTGTCGGTGCTCGAGTTGGCTCGATTGATCAATTACCAGTTGCGGCCGGGCGTCGCTGCCAGTACCTATTTGGCGTTTACGCTCGAAGACGCTCCGGGAGCCTTAGGTCAATCACTTGCCGTAGGCACGACCGCCCAAGTCGCGCCCGACGAGTTACCCCCAATCACCATCGGGATGGGTACCAAAGTGCAAAGCATCCCGGGACCTAAAGAACAAGCACAAACATTTGAAACGGTGGAAGAGATTGAAGCACGCGTGAGGTGGAATGCCATTACGCCGCGCCTGACGCAGCCTCAGACGATTGACGCCGAAAAAATGATGACGGTCTTCTTCAAGGGAACGGCCACCAACTTAAAGCAGGGTGACCGGATCTTGATTGTCGATCCAGAAAAGAAGTTCGCCATCAAGACGATCCTGAAAGTGACAATCGATGATAAAGCTGACACGACGCGAGTAGATTTTGCCACCAAGCCGCCGGACTTGCCGCCTTATAAAAGACCACCAGGGTTGACGTCGGGTGTAATCAAAGACTTTTCGTCGAAAGTCACTTTGTCTAATAGCAAGTCTGTGCAAATCATTTCCCAAAGTTGGAAAGCCCAGGACTTGTTTGCGGTCAGTCAGATTCAGGGGTGGAGTCTCAATGCTCTCGTCGCAAATATTACCCAACATACTTCGGCGCCTCCGCCTCTGCCGTTGCCGCCGGTCCCTTCACTGCTAAACAACCCGGGCGTCTTTGCGTTTCGGCAACAAGCCGGCATCTTCGGTCACAACGGTCCCCACTATGACAGTTTGCTGAATCCGCGTGGAGGGAAACTCTATCCTAACGACTGGGACACTGGCGGCGGATTTGAAATCTGGAAAGACTCGATGACTCAGCCGGCCCCACCTGCTTACTACGAAAACGCGGATATCTTTTTGGAGCGCAATTTTTCGGAGGTCACCAAAGATGGTTTGGTTGTGCTGGAACTCTCAGACTCAACCGGAGTTTCTCGCAGTCCATACATGATCGTTGATGTCAAAGAGGTTTCGATAGCCGGATTCGGAATCAGCGGAAAGTCCACCGGGTTAGAACTGGCAAAGCCTGACGGAACCGTGCTAACGGACATTGAGGCTGACAAACCTGCGAAATTCAAGGTGCGCAAGACGAACGTTCTGGTTCAAAGTGAGAAGCTTACTCTCGCCGAGTTGCCGATTACCGATCCATTAGATCCCGCATCGGTTACCGCTCAGGGAATCACGCTTGACGGTCCCTATATCGATCTCAAGCCCGGACAAAGAATCATCATCACCGGCGAGCGTGACGATCTGAAGGGCGTGGTGGCCAGCGAGACTCTCATTCTCAAAGACGTCATTCTCGAAGCGGGCTTCACGGTAATTACCGTTGTCCAGGCTCCTCTCTACAGCTACGTGCGCAAAACCGTCATCATCAATGCCAACGTTGCCCTGGCAACTCACGGCGAAACGGTCACCGAAACTTTGGGTGGTGGGGACGCCACCCAATCTTTCCAACGTTTTGTGCTGCGACAGCCGCCAGTCACCTACGTCACGGCTTCGAACCCCAGCGGCGCGTCTTCGACTCTCGAGATACGCGTGAACGACATTCTCTGGCGCGAGGCGCCTGACTTCTATGGTTATGGTCCAAATGATCGCGTCTACCTAACCAGACTGGACGACGACGGCAAGACCACGGTCATCTTTGGGAATGGCGAGACGGGCGCGCGCTTGCCGACCGGTCAGGAGAATGTCAAGGCTACTTATCGCAAGGGAATCGGGGTGCCTGGGCTGGTAAAGGCACATCAACTGACGCAACTGATGACGCGTCCGCTGGGGGTTAAGGGCGTAACTAACCCCAATTCCGCTGCCGGCGCCGCCGACGCTGAGAAATTGGCTGACGCGCGACGCAACGCTCCTTTAACGGTTTTGACTCTGGGCCGCATCGTTTCACTTCAGGACTATCAGGACTTTGCGCGCGCGTTCAGTGGGATTGATAAAGCGTTGGCAACACCGGTTCAAATTGGTGAAAAGCACGGCGTTTTTGTGACCATTGCCGGCGCTAATGGGGCCGAGGTCACAACCGGCAGCCCGCTCTTCTCAAGCCTTCTGACGGCGATCAAAGAAGCGGGGGATCCGACCGTACCGCTAGTGCTCAAGAGCTACCAGCCGAGATTCTTTAGGTTGTCGGCACAAGTAAAGCTTGACCCTGACTTTTTAGCGGACAAAGTGTTACCGCAGATCGAGCTAAAGCTTCGCGAGAGCTTTTCCTTTCAAGCCCGAAATTTTGGCCAGCCCGTTCATCAAAGTGAAGTCATTGCGCTGATCCAGAGGGTAACGGGAGTCATGTCAACCAACGTTACTGAGTTTTACCGATCTGATGAAACTCCTCCTACCCAGCACGTGCATTTGGTGGCCACAGTGCCTCCCCCGGGCGGAGAAGATCTTTCGCCGGCCGAGATCCTGATGCTCGATCCACGGCCACTTACTTTCGAGGTGTTGAAATGAGTTTCGATGTAGACAGGCTCTATGAATTATTGCCGGCGGTCTACCGGATCCGCGACACGGAACTGGCGAAGCGGTTCGGGCAGAGCGAAGGAGTCGCACAGCAGGGACCGTTGAAGGCTTTGCTCACAATAATTTCTGAACAGGCGGTCGTTTTAGAAGAGGACCTCGATCAGCTCCATGACGATCTTTTCATCGAGACCTGCGCCAAATGGGTTGTTCCTTATATCGGCGACCTCGTTGGCGCCCGCAAAGTATTTGCTTTTCCCGGCGCCCGTTTTAGTGAGCGCGCTTTTGTCGCTAACACCATGGCCTATCGCCGCCGCAAAGGCACGGCGGCAATCCTGGAACAATTGGCCCGCGATGTTACCGGTTGGAACGCCAATGTGGTCGAATACTTCCAATTACTCGCGAGCACACAGTACCTGAATCATATTCGCCCGGAGAACCTCTCAGTCGCCGGCGTTCGTCACTCGGAACCATTGGAGTTCATTTCCACGCCCTTCGACAAGGTGGCTCATACCGCTGACGTCCGCCGGATTGCGTCGCGACGCGGGAAATACAACATACCAAACATCGGAATCTTTCTCTGGCGGATTAATAATTACTCGATTACTCATAATCCGGCCTTCAAAGTCGACGCCCGGCGCTACCTATTCGACGCACTGGGCAAGAACACGCAGCTTTATAACAATCCTGAAACCGAAGTTGAGATCACGCATCTGGCTGAGCCAATCAACGTTGCCATGCCCATCACTCGCCGCGTGCTCGATCGCCATTTCAAAGAGTATTACGGCCAAGGCGGAGATCGCACCGAAAGCATTTCCATCAAGCTGAACGGCGTGGACGTCTTAGCCTCGGCCACGACCAACACCAGTCCACCTGAACCGCTGATCGTCGTTTGCGACCTGAGCGACGTGACCGACCCTTCCGGCAACGTTATCGGCTGGGCACATAAACCACTTGATCAGATCTCGCTGGATCCAGTTCTGGGGCGGCTCGCTTTTCCCGAAAATCAGCCTCCGCCAACCAGTGTGCACGTGACCTATAACTATGGCTTCAGCGCGGAAATGGGAGGCGGCGAGTACGGTCGCGGCGCTACTTTTAGCAAGTTGGAAAGAGTGATCAGGGTGCCGAGTGACCAGCCGACAATTCAGGCGGCGCTCAACGCTTTGGTGGCGGAGCTTGGCGCCAATCCTCGACTTGACGGAGGCGTGATTGAAATTGAAAAACCTCAAGCTGGGGCAGTCAGCAATTATCACGATCTTAGTGGAACCATCACGGTGCCTGCGGCCAAGGTGATCGAGATTCGCGCGGCCGACCAGCATCGAGCTGTGATCAGACTACCCGGAGACTTGCTGTTGAGCGGCGCCGGAGATGGGCAGCTATTGCTGAACGGATTGCTGATTGCCGGTGGCCCTTTGCGTTTGCCTGCCACCAGTAAACTGCGTCTGTTGCGGTTCACTCACTGCACGATGGCGCCCGCTCGACCTCAGGTTTCAGCGCCTGTCTCCAGCCCCCCAACGAGTCCCATTCCTGCACCGCCTGGTTTGCTCGTTGAATCACCCGATGTAACGGTCGAATTGGCCGCCACTATCAGCGGGGCGATCGGCGCCGTCGACGGCGCTCACGTTTCGATTCGCAACAGTATTGTGGACGCCGGGAGTGAAAACCAGGTGGCGTACACAGATGTGTTGGCTTTCAGCAATACGTCCCCACCTGGTCCAACTCTTTTCGGCGAGCCGGGGGCGCCGCTGCAAGTGGTCAACAGCACGATCATCGGAAAAGTAAACACCTTAACAATGGAGTTAGCTTCGAACACGATTTTTTTCGCCGATCTGTTACCGGGTGACTTGTGGCCGGCGCCCGTACACTCCGAGCGCTTGCAAGCTGGTTGTGTGCGATTCTCGTATGTGCCGCCCGGATCTCGGTTGCCCCGCTTGTATCGTTGCCAGCCGGCAGAAGCCGCAGATGCCGCACGCGTGCAGCCGATCTTCACCTCCTTACGCTACGGCGATGCCGGCTACTGCCAACTCAGTCAGTCATGCGCGGTAGAAATCCGTGAGGGAGCTGACGATCAGGCTGAGATGGGCGCGTTTCACGACCTGTACCAATCGCAACGCGAAGCCAACCTCAGCTCCAGCCTCAGTGAGTACCTGCGTTTTGGATTGGAGGCGGGCATTTTTTTCGCCAGTTAGCACCTCAGGGAATGGAGGATCATCATGCCAGGTGATTATAGCCGCAGAATCTTTCGCAAGAACAAACACTACAGCGGCGTTCTTATGCAACAGGGCCGCGTGCAACTTGATGCCGATTGGAATGAACAATTGGAAATTCAGTTGTATCGCACCGAGACCGAATCAATCGACGTTATCGGGCGATGTGGCGTGCCGCGAAAAAATGGCGGCTTCGCGATCGGCTCGGCGCCGGGCGGACAGGATCTCACGATCTCTGCCGGCCGCATCTATGTAGACGGCTTACTTTGTGAGTTGGAGACGGCGGCCACTTATCTCACGCAGCCTTACCTTCCCAACCCGGAGCATACGACCGCGATCACCAGCCCGCCGAGCAGTCCTCCCGGACCGACGCGACGTTTGAACCTGCCTAACGGAAACTATTTAATCTTTCTGGATGCCTGGCAGCAGGAGCGCACAGCTCTCGACGATCAACTGATCCGCGAGGTGGCGTTGGGTGGTCCTGACACCACCGCCAGAATCCAAAATGTCTGGCAGGTGAAACTGCTGCCCGTGGCGGTAACCAGTCCGCCTGCCAGTCCGCCGGCAGACAGCTTCACATGTAAGACGCCATTTCCTGAATTTGAGCAAGCTACGGCGCATAGCACCGGCACATTAAACGCGCAGACCGCGCCGCCCAAACCCGAGGACGACCCCTGCTTGCTGCCTCCGACCAGCGGATTCAGCCGGCTCGAGAACCAATTGTATCGAATTGAAATTCAGACCGGGGGGACGTTAACCGGGGCCGGCGGTCCAGTAACTTTCAAATGGTCCCGTGATAATGCTTCAGTTGAAACCACGGTCGTCAGCATCGCTGATGACGTGGCCACAGTTAAAGACACCGGCAAGGATGAGCTCTTAAGTTTTGCTGGTGACAACTGGGTGGAGATTGTTAACGAAGAATCAACGTTGAAAGCCAACCCGCGCCCGTTGGTGCAGATAGACCAAGTTAATCCGGCGACCCGCGAAATCAAGTTTAAGACATCATTGACGTCTTTTGCGAACTTAATACCGGGGCTGAAACTCCGCCGTTGGGATCAATCCAAAGGTGCGACTGCGAATGGACTTCAAGCGACGGCCGGTGTCTGGATTGATATTGAAGCCGGAGTCCAGGTGCAATTTTCCGCAGGTACCTATCACTCGGGCGACTACTGGCTAATACCGGCCCGCACCGAAACGCGCGAAATCGAATGGCCGCCCTTTAAGATCCCAAACACGCAGCCCATCGCTCAGCCTCCGCGCGGCGTCCGCCATCATTTCTGCCGTCTGGCATTGCTGGAAGTGACCGGTGGTGTCCTGAAAGTTAAGGATTGTCGCACTACGTTTCCACCGCTTACTGAACTACTCGACTTTTTCCATGTCGGAGGCACAGGCCAAGAGGCTGCGGCGGGCGAGAGGCTCCCATGCCCGCTCGAAGTGGGTGTCACCAACGGTCACCTTCCAGTTCCAGGAGCCAGGGTTAGATTTGCGGCCGGCCCGGGGGCTGGGGTTTTGCACTCCGCCACTGGCTCCGGCCCAGCCGTAATTGTCGAGACCGATGCCGATGGTGTGGCCCAGTGCGAATGGGAACTCGGAGCGCAGCCGCAGAGACCAACTTGTCTGCAAGTCACGGCGACGTTGTTTGACGACGAAGGCAAACCCTTCGCGCCCGCGCTTCACTTCAATGCCAATTTCAGAGCCGCCGGCGCTGCCGAAGAGCCCGGTATTACCGTTAGACGGATCATCTCCACTGTGGATGGCGGACCATTAAGAAATGACACGCTCGTCTCAGTTTCTCGCCTGCTGCGAGGCCTGACGATCATCTGCGATCAAGTCATCGCGCCCAACGCCGGCGGACCCCTGCCACCACCTCCGAGCATTTTTCCGGAGGACAGAGTTGCCGGCAAGCCAACCTGTTTTATAACTATTGATTTACCTTACCCGCTTGGTCCTGACACGACTTTTTGGGACTTTGGCCAGATTGTGGGATTTCAGCCGCTGATTCTGGCGGGACAAGTGCAGATTGAGGAGCGAAGCATGCTTTGGACTCCGTCCAATGCGGCAGGTGATTTCTTACGCATCTTGATCACACGGTTACTAAGGTCACAGATCACCGATCGCGTGCTGGCGCATTTGACCATCAAAGGCAACTTCATCTTTGCTCGCGAAAATCCGGAATTATTCTTGGACGGCGATGTGTTTGGCGAGCCAAGCGGTAATGACCGAATCGATCTGAATCTCCCTAGCGGCGACAGAAGAAGAGGTGGCGATCTCGAGATGTGGTTCTGGCTGACTCCGCCCGAAACCACTCCGCCTCCGCCTCCGCCTCC
>Ga0187893_10008984_pt1 | contig 15553 bp, 14 predicted proteins | sample MA1701074metaG_FD_139574 | JGI IMG/M metagenome (GOLD analysis project Ga0187893, IMG submission 139574) | White microbial mat communities from a basaltic lava cave in the Kipuka Kanohina Cave System on the Island of Hawaii, USA - MA170107-4 metaG ... | reverse complement strand
GGCCTCGGTCAGCGGCCCTTCTTCGCGTCTTCGCCGCAGGGCTGGGCCGACACGGCAGAAGCCTGGGCGGGCGCGGACGCGGTCTGGAAGCGCATCGAATGGTCCGGCATTCTCGCCGCGCGCCTCGGTCCTGGTGTCGATCCGGTGCGGCTTGCGCGCGAGAGCTACGGCGCAGCACTCGGCGCGCGCACGCGCCTGGCGATCGAGCGCGCCGAGAGCCGTCAGCAGGGGCTTGCGTTGTGGCTCGCGAGCCCGGAATTCCAGCGGAGATGAGGATGACGACGCGACGCGAGGCGCTTCAGTGGATGGGCGGCGCTGCCGCGCTGGCCGGGCTGCCCGGGCTTGTATTCGCCGCACCCGCAGCCGGCGAGCGGCGGCTGGTCTTCATGTTCCTGCGCGGCGGGATGGACGCGCTTTCGGCCGTCCCCGCTTACGGCGATCCCGATTACGAAGCGCGCCGCGGCATCCTCGCCGTCGGCCGGCCGGGGACGCCGGGCGGCGCGCTCGACCTCGACGGCCGCTTCGGCCTGAATCCGAACCTCGCGGAGATGCACAAGCTCTACGGCGCGCGCGAGCTCGCGGTGCTGCACGCGATCGCCTCGCCCTACCGGGACCGCTCGCATTTCGACGCGCAGAACCTGCTCGAGAACGGCACCGGGCGGCCTTTCGGCCGCGACACGGGCTGGCTGAACGCGGCGCTGGAGGCGGGTTCCGCGCGCCAGACCGCGGGCGGCCTCGCGCTCGGCCAGAGCATTCCGCTGGTGCTGCGCGGCCCCGCGCAGGTCGGCTCCTGGTCGCCGTCGCGGCTGGCCGGGCCGGACCCGGATCTGCTCGAGAAGCTGGGCGCGCTCTACCAGGGCGACGCCCTGCTCGAGCGCTCGTTCAAGGCCGCGCGCGAGTCGCAGGCGATGATGGAGGGCCAGTCCGCGCGCGGCATGAACGGCGCCGGCGGGCCGGTCCTCGTGCTTGCCAAGGCGGCCGGCGAGGCGCTCGCCAGGCGCGACGGCCCGCGGGTCGCGAGCATCGACTTCGGGGGCTGGGACACGCACGTCAACCAGCTGGGCGAGTACGGCCCGCTCACGCGCAACCTGCGGCTGCTCGATCGCTCGGTCGCGACGCTCAAGACCTCGCTCGGCGCCGCCTGGGCGCACACCGCCGTGCTGATCGTCACCGAGTTCGGGCGCACCGTCGCGCCGAACGGCTCGACCGGCACCGACCATGGCACCGGCGGCGCGGCCTTCGTCGCGGGCGGCGCGGTGCGCGGCGGGCGCGTGCTCGCCGACTGGCCGGGCCTGCGCGAGCGCGACCTGCACGAAGGGCGCGACCTGCGCCCGACGCAGGACCTGCGCGCGCTCTTCAAGGCGGCGCTGATCGCGCAGATGCGCATCGACGACGCAAAGCTGGAAGCGCTGGTGTTTCCGGGCAGCCGGGGCGTGAAGCCCCTGGAAGGCCTATTTTCCTGAAGAGAGCTGGCGGTTCATCCACTGCGCGGAGAGGCTCACGCCGCCGAACGTGAAGAGGTGGACGCCGACGACATTGCAGTCCGCGTGCGTGGCGCAGTAGCGCGCTACCGCCGCGAGCTGGTCGCCGGGGTCGGTGTGGGTCACGAGCTTTACTGCGTCCATGCCTTGAGCGCGCAGCGCGCGCAGCGACGCGCTCACGCCGCAGCGCTGGGCGAAGCGCAGGAGGGCGACGGGACTCGTGGGTCCCGCCAGGCCGACGTAGACCGGCACCTCCGGCGCGCTGCGCGCAAGGCCCGCGCAGTACTCGACCACGCGCGCGGGCGCAAAGGAGAACTGGGTGACGACGTAGGCACCCAGGCCCTGCTCGCCGAGCAGCGCGAGCTTGCGCGCGAACCCGTCATCCAGCGCGGCGCGCGGAATGCGCGGGTGGCCTTCCGGGTAGCCGGCAATGCCGATCTCGCGCAGCCCGGCGGCGGCAAGCATCCCCGAGCCGATCAGCGCCACGCCGTCCGGGTAGGGCCCCTTCGCATCGACCGTGTCCCCGCCGATGACCAGCGCCTTCTGCACCCCGGCGTCTCGCAGCGCGCGTTTCAGGTACCCCTCCAGTTCTTCACGCGATTCGACGCGCCGCGCGGCGAGGTGCGGCACGGGCTCGAGGCCCGCCTCGCGCACCGCGATCAGCGTCGGCAGCGTGTCGAGCAGCCGGTGGCGCGGCAGGTGATTGACGTACACCGGGGTGGTCGCGGGCAGGAGCGCCGCGATGTCTGCGGCGTCCTGGGGCCGGTGCGCGCCGATCTCCAGTGACCCCGAGGCGACGAGCGCGGCCGCCTGGGCGGCGACGTCCGCCGCTATTCCATTTCCGAGCGGCTCAGCCGCGTTTCCGAGAGACGACATAGGACTCGTCCAGGAACCAGAGGCCGCCGTGCTGCTGCAGCACGTCGCGCGTCGCATCGAGGTACTTGCGCTCGCCGACGACACGCGCGAGCCGCTCGTCGTCGATCTGCGCCACGTAGACGGCGGCGTTCCATGCGGCGAACAGGGTCGAGGTGCCGATGCTCTCGGCGATCTCGGTCGGCAGCGTGTGCATGTCGTAGCGGAAGACGGCGCGCGCGTCCGAGTAGGCGTTGAAGTTGTAGTGGCGCGCCTCTTTGCCGAGCTCGGCGCGCACGGCGCGCAGCAGGTCGTGCCGGCCGTTGACGAAGGGGTTCTCGTCGGGCCAGATCTTGCGCACGATCTCCAGGCCCGGGTCGCGGCCGCAGGAGTGGATGCCGAGCAGCCGCCCGCCCGGCCTGAGCGCCCGCGCGAGCGGCCCGATGACGCGCTGCGCCTTGAACTCGACCGGCACGCGCGCCCGGTAGGGCTGGGAGGCGATCACCAGGTCGTAGTCGGCACGCGCCTTGCCCTGCTCCGGGATCACCTCGTCCAGCATGAAGCGAAAATCTTCCCTATAGAGCACAAGCGCGACCGGCCGCTCGTAGACCGGGTTGCCGCTCTTCGCGCTGTGGCGCGCCTGCCAGTTCTTGGCGAGGAACGGCTCGAGCGCCGCGATCTGCTCGCTGAACTCGTGCGCCGTCGAGCCGCTGAGCGCCACCTCGTGCCAGGCGAGCGAGGTCGCAGCGCTCACCGCCTTGGGCGCGAGCCACGGCGCCTCGGTGTAGTACATGTTGGTGACCACCAGCACCGTCGCCGGGTGCTCGTAGAGGCGGTCGGGCATCTTGTCGAGCGACAGGCGCACGTCCTCGAGGCTGATCTCCTTGCCGACGAAGTAGAACGGCATGGTCGGAAAGCGCCGGTGCATCTCGCGCATGACGCGGGTGAGCACCGAGCCGTCGCCCATCCCCGCGTCGAACACGCGCACCGCCGGCGGCTTCGGATGGATGTGCGCGAGCTCCATGCCGACGCGGCGCGCGATGGTCTCCTTCTCGCCGCAGGTGTTGACGAAGAGCAGGTACTTCTGCCGGTTGTCGAAGAAGCGGAAGTTCCTGGATGGAGCGCCGTCGCGCGAGGGCAGCGCGCCGGCGCCGTGGGGCGCGCCCTCTCCGGCGCGCGCGGCGACGCGGATCAGGGGCCGCAGCTCGGGCGGTGAGGCGGGCGCGCTCGCGCCGTGGCGCTCGAGGAACGCATTGACGCGGCCGAGCGTCTCGGGGGTGATGCGCGCGCCGTCGCGCAGGCGCGCGACGAACTTGCCGTCGTTGACCGCGCGCCGGCCGAAAGTCGATTCCGCGATCCCGGCGCGGCGGCAGAACTCGGCGATGCTGTCGAGTAGCGGTGCGTCTTGCTCCGTGACCGCGTCCATGCCCACACCGTAGTCCCGCGGGAGGTGGGAAATCAACCACAGTCGGAACATAGGATGAAGTGGGATACATCCCACTGTGATAAAACAATGACTTATGGACGATAAACCCAAGGGGCTGGCGCGAGGCCTGACCAACTACGGCGACGCCGGTTTTTCGCTCTACCTGCGCCGCTCCTTCGCCAAGAGCATGGGCTACTCGGGCGAGATGCTCGGCCGGCCCGTGGTCGGCATCGCCGACTCGAAGAGCGGCTTCAACAACTGCCATCGCCATTTCCCGGAGCTGATCGAGGCGGTGAAGCGCGGCGTGCTCGCGGCCGGCGGCCTGCCGGTCGAGTTTCCCACCACCTCGCTCGGCGAGGTGTTCCTCTCGCCCACCTCGATGATGTTCCGCAACCTCATGTCGATCGATGTCGAGGAGATGGTGCGCGCGCAGCCGATGGACGCAGTGGTGCTCGTGGGCGGTTGCGACAAGACGGTGCCCGCGCAGCTGATGGGCGCGGCGAGCGCGGACGTGCCAGCGGTGCAGCTGCTCGCCGGCCCGATGATGCCGACCTCGTTCCGCGGCGAGCGGCTCGGCGCCTGCACCGATTGCCGCAGATTCTGGGCGCTCCATCGAGCCGGAAAAGTAGGTTCTTCCGAAATGGAAAACATTGAAGGGAATCTCGCCACCACCGCGGGCACCTGCGCAGTGATGGGCACGGCTTCGACCATGGCTTCGATCGCGGAAGCGCTCGGGCTTGCGCTGCCGGGGAGCGCGGCGATTCCGGCGGTGCACGCCGACCGGCTGCGCATCGCGGAGGCGAGCGGCAAGCGCGCGGTGGAGCTGGCGGCCAAGCCGATCCGGCCCTCGCAGCTCATCACCGCCAAGTCGGTCGAGAACGCGCTGCGCGTGCTGCTCGCGATCGGCGGCTCGACCAACGCCATCGTGCACCTCACCGCGATCGCGGGACGCGCCGGCGTCGAGGTGTCGCTGAAGAAGCTGAACGAGCTCTCCGACTCGACGCCGGTGCTGGTCGATCTCAAGCCGACCGGGCAGCACTACATGTCCGATCTGTATGCCGCGGGCGGCGTCGGCGCGGTGCTGCGCGAGCTGAAGCCCCTGCTGCACCTGGATTGCCTGACGGTTTCAGGCGCGACGCTTGGCGCGGTCCTCGAGCAGCACGCGCCCTGGGTCGACCGGGCCGTGGTGCGCGAGTTCAGGAACCCGATCTCGCCCGTCGGCGGTCTGGTCGCGCTCTTCGGCTCGCTCGCGCCGAACGGCGCCATCCTGAAGCGCTCGGCGGCGGATCCCTCGCTCTTCGAGAAGGAGGGCCGGGCGGTGGTGTTCGGCTCGCTCGACGACCTCGCCGCGCGCATCGACGAGCCCGCGCTCGACGTGAAGCCGGACGATTTCCTCGTGCTGCAGAACGCCGGGCCGAAGTCCGGCTACGCCATGCCCGAGGCCGGCTACCTGCCGATTCCCGCGAAGCTCGCGCGCGCCGGCGTCAAAGACATGGTGCGGATCTCGGATGCGCGCATGAGCGGCACCGCCTTCGGCACGATCGTGCTGCACGTCTCGCCCGAATCTGCTATTGGAGGACCGTTAGCGCTGGTCAAGAACGGAGACAAGATAGGAATTTCTGTGCGGGAACGGAAGATCGAGCTGCTTGTTCCCCTCCAGGAAATCGAAAACAGAAGGAAATCCTGGAAGCCCCCGCTCACGACGCCCACCCGGGGTTACGCCAAGCTCTACATGGACCACGTGCTCCAGGCCGAGCACGGCTGCGACTTCGACTTTCTCAGAAAAACCTAGCTACTTAGGGTACTCGTAGCTCAGCTCGTACTCGCCATCGCTCTCGATGACGAGCAGCGCGCGTGACCAGGCGCGCCGGTCGGGCGGCAGCTTGTCGTTCAGGCTGACGATGCGGCGCGTGAGCTCCTGCGCATTGCAGGGCACGAGCGGCTCGCCCTCGTCGTCGCCGCGCAGGTTGGTGTAGCGGAACTTGCTGACCTTCTCCTTGCCCCCGCCCTGGTCGGTGATCTCGACCCAGGCGCGCCGCCAGTCCTGCGGCAATCCGGGCGCAAGGCAGGTGAAGATGCTCTCGATCAGCTTCATCTCGATCGGCACCGGGGCGGCAGGCGAGGGGAGGGCGCTCGCGGAAGGAACCGCCATCGCGACGGCCTCCTGGCGCGGAGGGGCCGGGGCGGGTTTCGCCTCCGTACGGACGATCGGCTCCCGCACGATTGGCTCGCGGACAGCGGGCGCGGCAACAGGGGCGGGCGCTGGAGGCGGCGCTACGACCACCGGCACCGGTTCCGGTTTGGGTGGAGGCGCAGCGACGACCGGCGCCGGCTTGGGTTGAGGAGCGATCACGACGGGTGCCGGTTCCGGTTTCGGTTTAGGCACGGCGACGACCGCCGGCGGCGCCGGCTCGGGAGCGGGTGCCGGCTTCGCGACGGGCGGGGGCGCCGCTGGAATCGGCGCCGCCACCGGCGCGGGCGGCGGCGCGATCGGTGTCACCACCGGCGCAGGCTCGGGCTTGGGCGCGGGCGCGGCGATGACGGGCGCGGGAGCAGGCGCAGGTTTCGCCGTCTGCTCTGCCTCGGCCGGCGCGGGCTTGACGTGCTCGGGCGGCGGCGTGACCGGGAGCGAGGGCGGTCCGAAGATGAGCAGGCGCCCCTTGAAGGTCGGCCGCTCGGCGCTCGCCGCGGGGCGGCCGGATTCGGTGTCCGGAATCTCTTCGGTGCGCGAGGGCAGCCGCCGCTTCTGCGCTTCCGCGGTGCCGACGACCAGCACGGCGAGCAGCGCGACTGCGACTCGTCCTATGCGTTCACGCCTGTCCATGCGGGGAAGAACGATACCACCGGTGCGCGACCTCGGCACGCGACACGGCGATCAGACGCCGTAGAGCTTGGGACAGCTGCGGCATGCTTCCGGCGGCGGATTCTCCTCGGGCAGCGCGCCTCGCGCCGCCCGAGCCAGCCCACCGCGCGCCCGCTACTTGATATCGGGCACCGGGAAGATCATGCCGCCGAAGATCAGGTAAGCGAGGATCAGCGTCCAGGCCACGTTGACCGCCTGAGCGCCGAGGAACGCCAGCGCAGGCCGGCCGCCTTCCATGGTGGCGAGGTCGACGAACTTGGTCTCCAGCCCGATGCAGACGAAAGCGAGCGCGAACCACCAGGTGCGCAGCTCGCCCAGCACCGAGCGGGTGCCGGCGACCAACGGGTCCGGCAGGAGGAACGAGAACACCGCCGAGGCGACCAGGAAGCCGAGCACGAACTTCGGGAAGCGCTCCCAGATGATGCCGGCGCTCGGCTTCTCGCCGCCCGCCTGCGCGCCGGCCTTGTACGTCCACCACACTACGAGGATGAAGGCGGCCACGCCGATCAACGCGTTCTGCGAGAACTTGACGATCACGCCGGTCTTCATCGCCGTGTCGCTGATCAGCGCGCCCGCCGCGACCACCGACGCGCTCGTGTCGAGAGTGCCGCCGAGCCAGGCGCCGGCGACGATGTCGGGGATCTGGAACGCCTTCACGATCCACGGCATGACGATCATCATCGGCACGGCGACGATCAGGACGAGCGAAGTGACGTACGAGAGCTTCTTCTTGTCGCCCTGGATCGCGCCGCAGGTGGCGATCGCCGCCGACACGCCGCAGATCGCGACCGACGAGGACAGCATGGCGGCGAAGTCGTCGTCTACGCGCAGCTTGCGCGCCATCCAGAAGCAGACGTACCAGATCACGAGCACCACCAGAACCGCCTGCAGGATGCCGAGCACGCCCGCCTGGATCACCTCCATGAAGAGCAGCCCGGCGCCGAGGATGACGAGACCGGTCTTGATGAAGTACTCGGTCTGCACCGCCGGCATGAGCCACTTCGGCGTGCCGATGGTGTTGCTGATCAGCAGGCCCATGAGCAGCGCGAAGATCACGTACTCGACGCCGTAGTCGACGAACAGGCCGTTGCCGGCAAGCACGCGCGCGAGCCAGGCGAGGATGAAGACCACCGGGAAGCCGATCAGGAACGCGCCGACGTTCCCGCCGATCAGCACGAACCCGGCCGCACCGACGACGAGCATCGCCACTCCGACGGTGAAGCCCTTGGTCAGGTTGTCGCCCGAGAACACCTTGGCCGCGGTGGCGCCGGCGTGGCCGCGGATCTCCGAGCCGAGGGCGCCGGGTACGGTGTTGCGGCCGCCGGCCTTGGCCAGGTCGCCGGCTGCCTTCTCGATCGTCTTGCGATCGCCCTTCTCGAGCGCCGCGCCGAGATCCTTCGCCTTGGCGGCGACCTCCTTGCGACCCTTGGCGTCGGCCTCCTTCGCGACGGCCTCGAGCGAGCTGCGCCAGCCCGGCGCCCCGGCAGTGATCTGCGCGTCCGCGGTCCAGCGGAACGTCGAGCGCAACGCGCCGAGGTCGAACCACTTCCAGCTGAACGCCGCGAGAATCACGGCGATGATGAGAAAACCAAGGTATACCGCTACCCAGTCCTCCGTACGCCAGCCTTTGGCCGCCATGGGTCGTCCTCCCGGCTACGGAGTCTACACCTTGGGCGAATCGCGCAGCGGCAACAGCCACAGGACGCTTGCGAGCTGGAGCAGCCCGACGATGCCGAAAGCCGTGAGGTAGGCCTCCGCCGGGTAGCGCCCGTCCGCTGCGGGCCAGTGGCGCAGCACCGCGCCGATGCCCCATTGAAAAGCAAATGAGGCCGTGAACATGAAGATGTTCGAGGCAGTGACCACGCGGCCGGTAAGGTGCGGCGCGAAGTGCTGCGACAGGATCGCGTAGGGGAGCGCGGCCGCGCACGCGCCGAAGCCGTACAGGACCATGATCGCGAGCACGCCCTGGCGCGTACCGGCCGCGAGCGCGAAGAAGGCCGCGAGCGCGATCACCATGCCCGCCTTGAAGGCCGCCAACCGCGACCAGCCGGCGCCGGCCATGCGGTCGGCGAGCGTGCCGAAGACGACCGAGCCGACGCCGTAGGCGAGCGAGCCGGCGAGCAGGTAGTTCGCGACGGCACTGCGTTGCAGGCCCGCGATGTCGCCGAGCCACGGCGCCAGCCACAGCCCCTGCAGCGCCTGGTAGGCCCCGTGCACGAGCACGAGCGGCAGGGCGACGCGCCAGAAAAATGCGTTGGCGAGGATCTCGCCCAGCTCGCCGAATTGCCGCCGCCAGGAGTCGCCCGCCCCCGGCAGCGGCTTCTCCGGCACGACGAAAAAGATGAGCGCGGCGATCGTGGCACAGCCGGCGGCGAGCCCGTAGAACACGGTGCGCCAGCCGTAGTGCGCGGCAACGAACTCAACCGGCGCGGTCGCCGACATCGCGCCGAGCGCGCCGATGGCGAGGATCCAGCCGTTCAGCGTCGCCAGGCGCGAGAGGGGGAACCAGAGCGTGAACGCCTTGATCGAGCCCATCAGGCAGCCGGAGACGCCCAGGCCGAGCAGCGCGCGCCCCAGGGTCAGCGCGCCGACACCCTGCGCCGCGCCGAACACGAGCGCACCCAGCGCCGCGAAGACGAGGAGCGCGGCGAGCACGCGGCGCGGCCCGAATCGGTCGAGCAGCACGCCGAGCGGAATCTGGAAGGCGGCAAAGACGAGGAAATAGGTGCTGGTAAGAAGGCCGAGCTCGGCGGCGGAGAGCGCAAAATCGGCGGCGAGGTCCTTCGCGATCACCGCGTTCACGTAGCGCAGCAGGATCGAGAGGAAGAACCCGCACGCGAACGGGACGAAGACCAGTGCGATCAACCGCACGGTGGCGTTATGCCTTTCACTCCGGGATTTTAATCAGGTAGGCTAGCGTGAATGGCGAAACAGCCGAAAGGGCGTTTGGTCGTCGCGATCACCGGCGCGAGCGGCGCGGCGTACGGCGTGCGCCTGCTGCGCGAGCTGCGCGCGGCGCGCGGCTGGGAGAGCCACCTGGTGCTGACCGACGCCGGCGCGCTCAACTGCTGGCACGAGCTCGGGCTGCGGCGCAAGGAGATCGAGCGCCTGGCGGGCGTCGCGCACAATCCGCGCGACATCGCCGCGTCGATCGCGAGCGGCTCCTTCCTGACCGACGGGATGGTGATCGCGCCCTGCTCGATGAAGACGCTCGCCGCGGTAGCGCACGCGCACGCCCACGACCTCGCGGCACGCGCCGCCGACGTCACGCTGAAGGAGCGGCGGCGGCTGGTGCTGCTCGTGCGCGAGACGCCGCTCACGCTCGCGCACCTGCGCAACATGGTCGCGGTCAGCGAGATGGGCGGCGTCGTCTTCCCGCCGGTGCCGGCGCTCTATGCGCGCCCCAAGACGATCGACGAGATGGTCGCGTACACGGTCGCGCGCGTGCTGGACCTCTTCGGCATCCATTCGGCGAAGCTCAAGCGCTGGCAGGGGCTGGATGGCTGAAGAGGTGGCAGTGTTCGCCGGCTCCTACCGCGAGGCGCGCGAGAATTTCCTGCGCGCCGCGCGCCGGGCCGGCGCCAAGCACCAGGCCTACTGCCATCCGACCGAGCGCGGACCGGCGGGCGAGGCCCTGTACCTGGACGTCTCGGTGCTCGGCCCGGGCAACGCCGCCAGCATCTTCGTCGTCGGCAGCGGCACCCACGGCATCGAGGGCTACCCGGGCTCGGCGGTGCAGTGCGCCTGGCTGCGCGGCCGGCCGCGCCTGCCGAAAGACACCGCGGTCGTGTTCTTCCATGCGCAGAACCCGTGGGGCTTCGCGCACAAGACGCGCGTCACCGAGGAGAACGTCGACCTGAACCGCAATTTCATCGACTTCTCGCGCCCGCCGCCCGCCAACCCCGGCTATCGCGAGGTGCACCCGCTCATCGTCACGCAGGCCTGGGAGCCTGCCGCGGTGGATGCGATCTTCGCGCGGCTCGACAGCTTCCGCGAGCGCGTCGGCGAGAAGGCGTTCTCGGACGCCTTCAACGGCGGCCAGTACTCGCATCCGGACGGGGTCTTCTACGGCGGCGCGCAGCCCCAGTGGGCGAACAACGCGTTTCGCGAGGCGGTCGAGACGCACCTCGGCCGCGCGCGCAGCGTTGCCTACCTCGACCTGCACACCGGCATCGGGCCGTGGTGCGAGCACATCTACCTCTGTTTTCACCCCGAGGGCTCGCCCGCGCGCGAGCGCGCCCGCGCGTGGTGGGGCGAGCGCGCCGTGAACCTGCAGGGCGTCACGCACAAGGCGCTCGCCACCTACAACGGCACCCTCATCGACGCGTTCGCGAGCCTGCTCCCGGACGCGGAGGTGACCACCATCGTGGTCGAGTTCGGCACCCTCCCGCGCCGCGACATGCAGCGCGCCAGCATGGCGCAGCGCTGGCTGCGTTTCGAGGGGCATCGCGACCCGGTGCTCGCTGCGAAGGTGCGCCGCGAGTACGAAGCCGCGTTCTACCCGGCCGATCCCGGCTGGCGCCGTGCGGCGCTCGAGCAGTCGCGCGAATTCATCGACCGCGGCGTGAAGGGGATCAGCTCGAGCTGAGGAACTTCGCCAGCGCCTCGCTGAAGCCCTCGGGCTGCTCGAGGTTGGCGAGGTGCGCCGCCTGCGGCAGCACCACCAGCTTCGAGCCGGGCGCGTTGTCGTGGATCTCGCGCGCCATCGCGGGCGGCGTGCCGGGATCGTCGGCGCCGACGATGACCAGGATCGGGCACCGGATCTCCTTCAGGCGCGCGGTCAGGTTGATCTTCGGGATGGCGTGGCAGCAACCGACGTAGCCGGCGACCGGCGTCGATACGATGAGCTTGCGCACGGCCTCGACCGGCCCGGGACGGGACTTGCGGAAGGACGCGGTGAACCAGCGCTCGAGCGTCGGCTGGGCGAGCGGCTCCATGCCCTTCGCCTCGGCGATCCTGATGCGGTCCTGCCAGAGCGGCCAGGCCTCGGCCGGGTAGCGGCTCGTCGTGTCGGCGAGCGTCAGCGTCTTGAACACGCCGGGATACTTCAGCGCGAACGTCTGCCCGATCATGCCGCCCATGGACAGCCCGCAATAGTGCGCGTCTTTTACCTTCAGTTCCTGCAACAGAAAGAACAAGTCGTCGGCAAGTAATTCCAGGGAGTACTGCCCCTTGGTCGCTTGCGTAGCGCCGTGGCCGCGCGTGTCGTAGGCGAGGATGCGGTAGCGGTCCTTGAGCGCCGCGATCTGCGGATCCCACATGCGCACGCTGCAGGCGAGCGAGTGGCTGAGCACCAGCCAGGGCGCGCCCTCGCTTCCGTGCAGTTCGTAGTTGATCTCGATGCCGTTCGCCTTGGTTTTCATGTCTTCGCCACCACCAGTGGGATTCTCATCTCGTCCTCGCTCGTGCCGCCGTGATCGCCGATGAAATCGTGCGGCTTCTCGCCCGGCACCCGGTCTTTTACCGTGCCGTGCCCGTGCATGACGATCGCGACGTCGCCGATTCGCTCCGCGAAACGCGCGTGCAGCCGCCCCGGGCCGAACCAGCCTTCCTCGACCAGCTCCCAGCTCGGTCGTATGTCAGCGCATTCTCCGAGGGTCTCTTTTGCCCTCTCGACAAAAGATCTGCTGTCATGGACGTGACAAAACGCGACCCGGCGCTCGCCGCAGAGCGGAAAGCGCAGCTGCGCCGCAAGCTCGGGCGGCAGGTCGACCGCTTCCGCGGCCGGCACGTCGACGAAGCCGTGGTCCGCCGTGATCACAACCGTCGTGTCGCTGCCGGCCAGGCGCTCGAGCAGCCGGCCAAGCGCCTGATCGAGCGCCGCGAAATGCTCGCGCACCGGCGCGCTGCCGACGCCGTGCTGGTGCGAGAGCGCGTCGAATTCGGGCCAGTAGGCATAGATGAACTTGCGCTCCGTCCCCGAGCGCACCGCTGCCGCGGTCTGCTCGACGAATCCCTCCAGACTGTCGTAGCTGCGCCGCTCGGCGCGGCCGCAGTGAAACGCGTTGTAGATGGCATCGACGATCACTTTCCAGGTCACCACGATCACGCGGTCGGCGAGCATGTCGAAGAACGGCGGCTCGACGAAGAGCCGGCCGGGCGCAACGCCGAGCGGCCGCTTGTCGCCGCGCCGGACGAAGGGTAGCGGCGCCCCGACGCAGGCGGTCTCCGAAAAGTAGGTGTACCAGCCGGTGAGCCCGTGCTCGGCCGGGGTCGCGCCGGTGAATCCGGCGGTGATCGCGGTCGCGGTCGTCGACGGGAAGACCGCGCTGATCGCGCCGCGCCGGTGGCGCAGCAGCGCGCCGCCCGCGCCGTTTGCGCTCAAATAGCGGTCGCCGAGGCCGTCGACGATCATGAAAACGACGTTCGTCGCCGCGCGCAGCTCCTCGGCCGGCAGCGCAGCAAGCGGCGCGTGGCGCGGCCTGCCGCCGCGCGCCTCGGCAAGCGAGGCGATCAGGTTGACGAAGCCGCCGCCGGAATAGTCCGGCAGGAAATGCGCGGGCCGGGGCACGGCCCCATGCTAGCAAGGCGCGGCCCGAAACGGGCGCGCGGGCGATCCCGCTAGTGCAGAACCATCGGGTTGGTGAGCAGGGCGTCGTAGTGGCCGAGGAACTCGTCCACCGACTCCGTGCTCGGCTCGCCGGCCGCGAGGTCGGCCATCGAGGCGCGGAACTTCACCTCGAGCGCGCCTTCGAGGAAACCGCCACGGCCGGTGGTCTTGTCCACCAGCTCGATGCCCGCGCGGCCCGGAAACTCGACCACGTAGTAGTTCTCGCTGTTGTACATGACGTTCATCGCCACCTCCTTCGGCAGCCTTGCATGAACGATTAGACCGCCGGCCGCAGGATTCGGCTGTGAATATTTGTTGCGGCGCACGTCCATTCCGCGTCCTGCCCGCGCACAAGTGGTTCTCGAGCAACGCGATTCCCCGCCGGTCGGTTGACCCCCGCCGCCGGTCGGTACCCGAAAGGCGCGTGATAAAATGCACGTCATTCACCCCCGGGAAACCGCCATGCGCATGGAAGTGCATGTCCACGCCGATATCCCGATCCTCGAAGGCGTGTCCAGGAAGCAGATCGAGCAGGCGCTTGCGCCCTGGCTCGAGTATCTCGACGCCGAAGGGCTCGCGGACGTAAAGAGCCTGGAGCCCGAGGAGCCGGGCCTGCGCTTCGACGAGAAGGACCTGATGCTGCTGGTGTGCTGGACCGGCGAAACCGGCCGCAGCTTCCACGCGGCGCTCGAATCCGCGCTCGAGAGCCTCGGGCCGCTCTGCTACGAGGCGGTCGAGGTCGAGATGACCCTGTATCACGACAACGGCGAGCAGGAATCGCGGCTGCTGTTCGTCGGGCCGACGCCGCACGCGATCCACGAGGCGGAGCGCCGCTGCATGATCGAGGACGTGTCGGCGCTGCTGGCGCGCCAGTTCGGCAAGCCGCAGGTCGCCGAGGTCGCTGCGCTCGTCAACCGCCTCTTTGACGAGGACTGGAAGGAGCGCGCGGCGGAGGCGAAGAAGCCCGAGCGCGCGTTCGAGACGGCGACCCGGCCCGCGCGAAAGCACCTGCACTAGGTTTTGGCAGGTCCAAAATATCCAGGGTTTGACACCCTAGCGCTCCACGCCGGGCAATCGCCGGACCCGGCGACGGGCGCGCGCGCGGTCCCGATCTACCAGACCACCTCGTACGTCTTTCGCGACAGCGCGCATGCCGCCTCGCTTTTCAACATGGAGCGCGCGGGGCACGTCTACTCGCGCATCTCCAACCCGACCGTGGCGGTGCTGGAGGAGCGCATGGCGGCGCTCGAAGGCGGCGTCGGCGCGATCGCGGCCGCAAGCGGCCAGGCCGCGCTGCACCTCGCGATCGCCACGCTCATGGACGCGGGCAGCCACATCGTCGCCTCGACCGCGCTCTACGGCGGCTCGCACAACCTCCTCGGATATACGCTGAAGAGGTTTGGAATTGAAACGACGTTCGTTTCTCCCAGACAGCCGGAAAACTTCCGTAAAGAGATAAAACCCAATACACGCCTTCTGTTCGGCGAAACCCTGGGCAATCCCGGGCTCGACGTTCTCGATATCCCGGCGGTCTCGAAGATCGCGCACGAGGCCGGCTTGCCGCTGCTCGTCGACGCGACGTTCACCACGCCGTACCTGCTCAAGCCGTTCGAGCACGGCGCCGACCTGCTGTATCACTCGGCAACGAAGTTCCTCGGCGGCCACGGCGTGGCGATCGGCGGCGTGCTGGTCGACTCGGGCCGCTTCGACTGGGAGAAGAGCGGCAAATTCCCGCAGCTCACCGCGCCCTACGCAGGCTTCCACAACATGGATTTCGAGGAAGAGTCGGGCACGCGCGCCTTCCTCCTGCGCGCGCGCCGGGAAGGGCTGCGGGACTTCGGCGCCTGCATGGCGCCCATGACGGCGTTCCAGATCCTGCAGGGCATCGAGACGCTGCACCTGCGCATGCCGCGCCACGTGGAAAGCACGAGAAAAGTGGTTGGGTTTCTGACTTCGCATTCTTTTGTCGACAAGGTTCTTTATCCGGAGAATGAAGACCATCCTGACCATTCGCTCGCCAAGCGGCTGCTACCCAAGGGCTGCGGAGCGGTGTTCTCGTTCGACATCAAGGGCGGGCGGGAGGCGGGGCGCAAATTCATCGAGTCGCTGCGCGTCTTCTCGCATCTTGCCAACGTGGGCGACGCCAAGTCGCTCGTCATCCACCCGGCGAGCACCACGCACTACCGCATGTCGGACGAGGACCTGAAGAAGGCCGGCATCGGCGCGGGCACGATCCGGCTTTCGATCGGCCTGGAGGACGCGCAGGACCTGATCGACGACCTCGACCGCGCGCTCAGGGCGGCGCAGAAGTGAATCTGCAGAGCGAAGGAACCTGAGATGGAGCTTCAGGTTGGCGGCAAGCGCGCGTTCGCCTACACCGC